>Ga0153915_10000157_pt1 | contig 61506 bp, 55 predicted proteins | sample Opewatmetagenome_2_FD_107003 | JGI IMG/M metagenome (GOLD analysis project Ga0153915, IMG submission 107003) | Freshwater wetland microbial communities from Ohio, USA - Open water 3 Core 3 Depth 3 metaG | ecosystem: Environmental > Aquatic > Freshwater > Wetlands | place: USA: Ohio, Lake Erie...
GACGGTCATCGGACAGGTGGCGGATCCCCTGGGCAATCCCATCGCCGGCAGCACGGTCTCGTGGGTCTCGCGCAATCCCTCGGTGGCGACCATCAACGCGACCACGGGCAAGGTTACGGCCGTGAGCACCGGGGCGGCGGTGATGGTGGCCAGCAGCTCGGTGGGCAGCGATTCGATCCTGGTGACGGTGGTGCCCGCCACCAACGCCGTGATGGAGGCCACTTCAGCGGACCGGGTGTTCCGCGTGGCGCACGTGGGCGACACGGTGGTGGTGGAGGTGACCTCTGACATGCGGTTCACGCCCGCCGAACGCCTGGGGAGCTATCTCGCGGCGCTCAAGTGGAGCGCTGCGACATTGCAGTTCATTGACGTCCAGTCGGCCGATTTCTCGAGTCCCGTGATCAACGCCTTCGCCGACAGCCTGAACTTCTCCGCGGCATCCGCCTCCTCCAATCCGGCGAGCCTGCCGGCCGTGGTGAAGGTGGCGCGGGTGCGGTTCAAGGCGCTGGCGGCAAGCTCCACGGCGATGACGCTCGTAATCAAGGAGCTGTCGTCCGCCGTGCCGCCGCTGTACACCAACTTGCTCCAGGCTAATCGAGTCACCGTGACCAGCGCGTTCGTCACGGTCCGTCCTTAGGAGGTAGAGGGTATGCGATCGGTAACCATCGTGGCTCTGAGTGCGCTGGCGGTAGCGGCCGTCGGGTGCAGCGACGAACCGCTGAAGTCCGGCCTGCCGGAGACGCCGCCCCCGCCCAGCCGGGGCCTTCAGGCGTTCGTCCAGGTGGACAACAACCAGGCGCAGCCGGGCGACCAGATCCACGTGTTCGTCCGGGTGCAGATGGGGACGGAAAACTCAGCCAAGCTGGGCAGCTTCACGGGGCGCCTGCATTTCAACCCCGAGGCGCTGGCCTACAAGGGGGAGGTCACCATCAACGACGGCCTCCGGGTGACCAACCCCATGGGCGCCGGCCAGGGCGAGCTGCGCTTCGCGGGTGCCGCCGCGGGAGGCTTCGCCGACCTCACGCTGTACCAGGCGGTCTTCGAGGTGAAGAGCGCGCACTACGCGGACGGGCTCTCGCTGCAAATGGAGGAGCTGTCCGCGGCGGGGACGTTGACCGACCTGCACCAGACGACCGAAGTGCCCAAGCAGATCTTCCTGCGGAAGACCGGCCAGTGAGGTGCTGAGCGCCGCCATGCGCAGGTCGAGGACGTTCTCGGTTGGGTTGCTGGCCGCCGGCCTCTGGCTGGCGGGCCGGGCCGCGCCGGCGCAGCAGATCCCGGTGGGCCTGGGCGGCGTGCCCACGTCCTTCGTGGGTCTGCCCTTTGACGTGCCGCTGGAGGTGGACCTCTCGGGCCGCACCGACCTGCTGGGCAGCTTCGCGCTCACCATCCAGTGGAACCCGTCAGTCCTGGCGTTCGTGAGGGGACAGGACGGCAACTTCGGCGCGCTCACCACCAACGTGGACAGCGCCGGCGGGTTGATCCGGCTGACCGGCGCCAATCCGGGGGGCGTGGGCGGGCACGTGGTGCTGGGGGTGGCGCGCTTCGTCCCGTTGGTGTCGGCCGCGGACACCTTCAAGATCAACGTCAGCGAGCTCTACGCCGCCCGGACCTTTGCCAACCTTCTCCCCAGCGCGGTCTGGTCCAACAAGCCCTTCTGCCCCGCGGTAGGGCGCTACGGCGACATCGACGGCAACGGCGTGGCCAACAGCGCGGACGCGCTGGCGGCCCTGACTTATGCGGTCGGCAAGTCCGTCGCCGGTAACCCCGCGGTGGGCGACGTGGACGGCGACGGGATCACCGGCGCGCGCGATGCGCTGGTCATCCTGGCCTACGCGGTGGGGTTAGACGTCACCGGCTTCCGGATGCTGGCGCCCTCCGGCGGCGGGTGCGGCGTGGCGCCCGGCCGGTTGCCCCTCGCGCTGGTACCTGGCAACGTCACCCTGGACCTGGCCCAAAGCGCCCGGTACACGGCCGTGGCCACGGATTCCACGGGCGTGGCGGTGGCGGTGACCGACCTGTCCTGGGCTTCCAGCGACACCACCGTTGCCCGAGTGGATTCCACCGGTGTGGTCACCGCGCTCACGCCGGGGGTGGCAAACATCCGGGTGGTGCGCCTGGCGGGCGACACCGCGGCGGCGACGGTCACGGTGATGCAGCGGCACACCCACTGGGTCGACGCCATGGCGTCACCGGAGGCCCAAGACCAGCTGGGCGCGCCGGAGCTGCCCTTCCGCACTATCCCCCAGGCGCTGGCCTACGCCCGCCCGGAGGACACGGTGCGGGTGCGCTCCGGCCGGTACGACGATACCCTGGTGGTCAATCGGCCCGTGGTGCTGGTGGGAGACACGGCTGGCGGTGGCGCGCGACCCCTGCTCTCGGCCCCGTCGCTGTATGCCTTTGGCGTTGTGGTCAACACGCCGGGGCGGGTCGAGTTCCATGGCTTGCGGATCGACACGCTGACCCAAGGAGTAGATGTGGTGCGTGCGGACACGCTGCTTATTCGCGACGTCGAGTTCCGCGCGCCGGCCACGACCTACTACGCGTCCCTGTACGTCGACACGGCGAGCGCGGTCTACATCCAGCGCTCGGCATTCTACGGGTCCGGCACCGGCTACTACTACTACAACGCCGGCATCACGATCAACCGGGTGTCGCTGGTGGTCATTGATTCGAGCGTGATCGCGGAGTACGGCGACAACGGCGTGGACCTGTACAGCGTGGACAGCGCGCTGGTCCGCGGGTCCGCGTTCCTGCATAACGCCGGCTATGGCCTCTACGCATCGGGGGCGGGCGGCGGTATCGGGACCGCATTCACCGGCAACCGCTTCAAGGGGAACGGCGCGGCGGAGGTGTATCTCAGCGCCTCCCGCGGGGCGCACTTCGACCACAACCACGTGCTGAACGGCGGCTCCTACGGCGTCGAGATCACCGGCATCGACACGACGGCGGGTGTGACGTTCCGGGGAGACAGCCTGGAAACCTCGGGCTCCGGCTATCCGATTTGGGTGAGCACCTACGACACCCTCTCGCTCGACTCGACGGTGGTCCTGGGGCGGAGTGGGTTCTCCTTTCTCTCCGGCGGCCGGTTCGTGAGTGTCCGGAACGGCAAGTTCCTCGACATCGTCAACGGGGCCCTGAGTCTGTACTCGTCTCCGCGGGACACCACCTTTGTCCGGCTGCGGAATGTGGAGTTTCGCGGGCCCCAGAAGGGTGTGTGTGATCGCTGCGGGTACATGGTGTACGGGTACACGCTCTCGGTGGACGCCGACAGCGTCACCATGACGAACATGAGCTACGGGTTCGACCTGAGCAGCTCACGGGTCGTGCTCAACCACGCGACGCTACAAGACTACTATGGGGGGCTCTATACCGACTGCGGATATCTGAACGTCGCCAACGCCAGCTTCAGCAACGGGGACTACGGCGTCCAGGGCTACGGCTGCGGGACCGGCGATTCGATCGTGGTGGCGAGCAGCACGTTCGGAAATCAGAGCAGCGCCGTCTACGCCTCGAGCATGGCGGCGACGGTAGTCTCGAATAGCCAGTTCGCCAACACATACTATGCCGTTTCCCATGACTGCGGGCAGCTCCGGGTCGGCAACGTCGCGGCCACGGGCGGCTATGCAGGCGTCGACGCGTCGGGCTGCGGCTCGGCCGACACCCTGAGCATCGACCAGTCGAGCTTCGCCGGCTTTTCTTTCGGCGCCGAGCTTTCATACGGCAGGCAGCGGGTGCAGAACTCGCGGTTCACCGACAACCAGTATGGCGTGTACGCGACGTACGCGCCCGCAACGATCACAGGCAACCAGTTGGTCCGGCCCCAGTACGGCGGCATCTACCACTACTGGAACAGCGCCGATACCAGCACGATCCAGATCGTGAGCAACACCCTCTCGTGCGACGGATACGGGGCGATCTACGCAACGGGCATTGAGGCCGATCATCCCGCCGGCTCGGCGGCGGGAACCGTGCTGGTGCAGGGGAACACGGTCGGCAACTGCAACGAGGGAATCCTCCTGGCGGGAGGCTGGAAGGCCGTCGCGCGCGCCAATACCGTCGGGTTGCCGACGACCGTGACCGGCTACCGGGGCATCTCGGTGGATCCCGATTCAACCGCCGTGGTGGCCGGTAACACGGTGAGCGGCTGGGCGACCCAGGGAGCCATCTATGTCGCCAACGCGCCGCGGGCGTTCGTGGACACCAACGCGGTCAGCGGCGGGATCGGCGTGGCGTTGCTGCTGGCGAACACGGATTCCTTGCATGCGCGGGGCAATACGATCACCGGCCAGTCGTATGGGACTGGCACCACCACGCCGGGTGCCGCCATCCGCCTGGACGGAGGTGCGCTGACCGGCACGACCGTCCCGATGGCCGAGCTGCGGTTCAACCGGATCACGGGCACCACCAATGGGATCGTGCTGAACCGCAGCGCGAACGACACCCTGACGATCCGAGTGGACAGTAATACCGTGCGCGATGCCGACAGCATCGGTGTGTTGGTGACGTACTACAGCTACGCACGCCTCCGCTACAACGCGATCGACAGCGCCGGTCTCGACGCCGTGCGCATCTCCAACAGCTACCGCGCCGGCACGGCGGCCGTGGTGAACGACAACAACTTCAGCCGCAGCCAGCATTTCGGCGTCAACAACCTCACGGCCTCGCTCATTGATGCCACCAACAACTGGTGGGGCAACACCACCGGCCCTGCATGCGCCGGCGGCTGCGGCGCGGGCGACAGCGTCTCGACCAACGTGACCTATAGCCCCTGGCTCAACAGCCCGTTCGGCACGTACACGCCCGCCCCGTCGCTGATCGCGGCGCTCAACGCGGCCCCGGCGCTCGCCCTGAGCGCCCCGGCGGGGGCGACGACCTATCGTGCGTGGCAAGCCCCGTCGGCGGCAGCCAGGCCGGAGCGGCCGCGCACTCTCGTTGCACCAGCGCCGTTGACTCCTGCGATCTCCGCGGCGCCGCCGCTGACGACGACGAGCCGCGTGGCCCAGCGCCTCGCAGCGGAAGCGCGGGTGCGCCGGAGCGACCTCGAGCGGCGCGCGGCGAGCCAAGCGGCTGAGCTGCGGCGCCTGGAGGCCTGGTGGGCGGCGCACGAAGGGGCCCGGGCCGCGAAGCTTCAGGCCGAGACGGCCAAGCGGGTCCGGCAGGCGGCGCCGCCGCCCAAGGAGAGCAGGCAATGACGCGGCGCGACGTCTTGCTCCTGCTGGCGCTGTGCGCCGCGCCGGGCACCCTCGCCGCGCAGGCGCAGGTGAGCTTCAACCTGAGCGACAGCGTGCTGGCGGTGCCGGTCACCAAGACCCGGTCCGTCGAGCTGGACCTGTACACCAATTGCTACGGCGTGGGGAGCTACTCCGTCACGCTGTTCGCGGATCGCGCCCGCGTGCGCCTGGTGCGGGCCGACTCGGTGCCGGGATACGGCCTGGCGGCGCCCGCGATCGACTCCACCGTCGCCGACCAGTATACCCTCACCGGTGGCCCCGGCCCTGCGGGCTACTGCACTCAGCCCCTGGCACTGCTCACGTTTGACGTAGGGACCAGCGCCGCGTCGGGCTCGCTGGTCTCGGCCAGGGTCAACTCGGCCGTCGGGCGTTCGCCCGCGGCGGACATCACGGCGGGGTACCGGACAGGGGTGCTGGAGGTCTGCCAGGCGGATAAGGTCTCGGGCGACGTGGACCAGAGCCTCACGGTCAACAGCCGCGACGCGTTGGTCGCCCTGACCGCCGCCGTGGGGCTGCCGGTAGGCGGCAGCTTCGACCTCACGGTGGGCGACGTGGATGGCGACCAGCGGGTGACCTCGCGTGATGCCTTGTTCATCCTGGCCGCAGGGATCGGGCTCTCCCAGCCGTACAACGTCACCGCCGGCAAGGGCATCGCGGCGCGCTGCGCGCCGCTGGCGCCAGCGCCGGCCGACATGGTCTTTCTGACAACCGCCGGACTGGTGCGGGTGGTGGGCGGCGATACCGTGCGAACGGCGGTGGCCGTGGCCGACGCCCCGTACACGGCGAGCTCGCCACGGTGGGCGCCTGACGGCTCCCTCATCGCGTACGAGTGCTATAACGCGGCGTGGGCGCCGTATGCGCAGACGATTTGCCTCGTTGACCCCAGCGGGACGCTGATCCGGCACCTCAATCTCGTCGCCAACTACCGGGCATACAGCCCGAGCTGGATGCCGCAGGGGTGGCGCCTCGCGTATCTCAACGGCCAGGACGGCAACATCTGGGCGGCCGACGTTAACGGCGCCAACCCCACCGTTGTCACCCGGGGATACACGGTGAACGACCTGAGCTGGGCGCCTGACGGCAGGCATGTCGCGTTCGCGGGCTACACCGTGTGCTGCACGCCGAGCCTGTACGTCGTGAGCGTGGATAGCCAGACGGTGCGGGAGGTGTTTCCATCATCGTCGGCGCAGACGCCCGGCTATCCGGGGTGGTCGCCCGCCGGGGACTCCCTCGCCTACTACAATGGCTCTTACGGCAGGGTGTATAAGGTCGCGTCGTCGGATGCTGGCGCCGGGGTGCCAGCCATCCCGCTCCTGACCAGCCAGTCCTACGCCGCCTGGCTCGGCACGGGGTTCGGCTTCCAGTCGACCATCGGGCCTTATCCCAGTCTCTTCTTCCACCAGACCGACGGGCGAGAGCTGAGGCTCACCCGCGGCGTGGACTACACCGGTGACTACCGCGTGGACTTCCGCCGCACGGGTGTCGCGTACGTGGGCAGCGTGGCCATCTCGCCTACGTCCGCCACCCTCAGCCTCGCCGCCCCGACCGCGTTCACGGCGACGGTCACGAACAGCGATGCCTCGATCGATAATGCGGCCGTGCTGACATGGATCAGCCGCAATCCGAGCGTGGCGACCGTGGCGTCCGCCGGAACGCGCACGGCATACGCCACTGCGGTGGCAACTGGATCGACTTACATCGTCGTGACCGTCGGCGGGTGGCGTAGTGACAGCGCCCTGGTGAGCGTCCCATGAAGCGCGCATTGCTCCTCCCCGGTCTGCTCGGCGTCTTCGTCGCACCCTCGCTGCGTGCCCAGACGCAGGACACCGTCAGCGTCGGCGTGGGCGGCGAGCTGTCGGCCCTGGCCGGAGACAGCCTCCGCGTGCCGGTCTTCGCGGACCTCACGACGGCGGGCGGCCGGCTGCTGGGCAGCTACACGCTGCGCATCACCTGGAACCCGAGCGTGCTGTACTATCGCGGAGTCATCGACGGCGCCTTCTCCACGCCGCTCGTCAGGTCCGATAGCACGGGCTACGGCGTGCTGTACGCCTCCGCGATCTCGGCGACGGGGCTCGGCGGACGGTTCAACCTGTTCGACCTGGCGCTCACGCCGTACGACACGCTCGCCGACACCGTGCGCGTCCAGGTGAAGGAGATGTCCGCCGCCAGCACGTTCATGGACCTCCTGGCGTCGGCCACGGTGCTCACGCGGAGCGCACCGTATTGCGCCGCGCGGGGACGCTGGGGCGACGTCGACAAGGACGGCTTCGCGAACAGCCGCGATGCGCTGGCGATCCTGGCCAGCCTGGTTGGGCTCGCGACACCGCCCGGGTTCGAACCGAACCTGGGCGACGTGGACGGCGACGGGCTGGCGAACAGCCGCGACGCGCTGATCCTGCTGTCATACGCCGTGGGACTCGCCATCCCCGGCCAGCGCGTGCTGCTGACCGCGCCCGGCACCTGCACCGGCGGCACGCCGCAGCTCACCGCGCTGCCCGACACCGTGGACCTGGTGATCGGCCAGTCGGTCACGGTCAAGGCCTTCGGCCGCGACGCGTCCGGCCAGCCTCTGTCGCTCGCCAGTCTCCAGTGGGCGACCGCCAATCCGACGATCGCCGCCGTGGACCAGAGCGGCTCGGTCACGGGCCGCAGTGCCGGGACCACGACGCTCACCGCGGGCATCGGGCCCGGGGTGCAGGTCGACGTCCCGGTGGTGATCCGCGCGAGCCGCGGTACCTGGTATGTGGACGCGCAGCGGGCCAAGCTGGCGAGCGTGCAAATGGGCACGCAGAAGTGGCCGTTCGCCACGCCCGAGTACGCTTTCCCCGTGGTCTCCGAAGGCGACACGATCCGCATCGCGCCGGGAATCGTGGACTACGAGTTTGGCGGCGGATGCGGCGTCGAGTGCTACCCGCTCGGCGCCTCGGACATGGCGGTGGGCGTCGTGGTCATCGGGGACACGCTCGCGGACGGTACCCGTCCCGTGCTGCGCGGGGACGGATCGACCTCGGCCCTTGAGTGGGGCGGCGGCCGGCACGCCGAGCTGCATAACCTTGTGCTCCGGGGCTTCTACTACGGGGTGTACCTCAACGGTGTCAGCACCTTCCTGGCGCAAAACGTCGAGTTCCGGGATACGCTATCGAGCTACGGCTATGGCCTCTACGCTCACGGCTACGTCGATACACTCCGGGTGCTGGACAGCCACTTCGCCAGCGACACGGTGAGCTACGGCTACGGCGTCTACGTCACGAGCGGCGCCGGATTGGTGGAGCTGCGCAATGTGACGGCGGACTATCTGTACTACCCGGTCTATGCCCACAACGTGGATTCGCTGGACGTGGCGCAGAGCCAGTTCAGCCATAGCTACGATCAGGCCATCTACGCGTCCAACGCCAGCCCGAGCACGCTCGGGGCCCGGATCTCGCAGAACCGGTTCGTGGGAGGCCGGTACGCAGCGGCCGTCTACTTGAGCGGCGTGCGCCACGTGGCCACCGATCACAACTACTTCAGCGTCGTCGCCAACGACGGTCTCGACATCTATGGACCGTCTTCCACCATTATCCAGAGCGGCACCCGGGTCTCGATGCTGGGCGACTCGATCCAGTTCCGCCCGGCCTACGACTCCTGGGCCGATATCGAGGACGTCGACTCGGTGCTGGTGGACTCCCTGTGGGTTGGGAACCGGCTCGACAGCGCGATGTACCAGTACGGTTACCTGTACGCCAACTACGCGCGGGTGACTAGCTCCCAACTGCTGGGCGTCTACGGACAGGGGTTGCAGTTCAACGGGCGCCAGCTGGTGGTGGACCGGACGCTCATCACCGGTTGCGATACCTGCACCTGGAACAGCAGCTCCTACGGGATTCGGGCCTACGCCGGCAACGACTCCGGGCCGCGCCTGCGGATCACCAACTCCTCGTTCCGCAGATTGGCCTACGGTGTCTACTCGCCCTCCAGCAACACCGCCGCCGGGCCCATGGTCATTAGCGGCAACACGTTCGAGAGCCTGGCGACGGCGCTCAACCTGTATGGCGATAGCCTGGCGATCACCGGCAACCAGTTCACCAACGTGCGCGACTACTCGGTGTTGACACGCCCGGGGTACACGGCAGGCCATCCGTTCATCGCCGCTCAAATGCTGGGCAACCGGGTGACGTGTGCGGTCGTGGGCTACTATTCCTACGGGCTGTACAACTACGACGGACCGGCCCGTTTCGAGGGCAACAACGTCCAGAACTGCCGCTACGGGCTATCCGCGTACAACTACTCATCATACGGTACCGCGGCGGTCGGGTTCCGGGCCGATACGGTGACCCCCGACTCCGCGAGCTACGACCGCACTGGGATCCTCGTGACCGGGAAGTGGCAGCCGACGCTGGTGGCCAATCGCATCACCGGGGGCTACTACGGCATCAGCCTCGCTACCAGCGACGCCACCGTCAATGCGCAGGTGGACAGCAACGTCGTAACGGGAACCAGCTACGCGGCGCTGTACCTCTCCGCCGTTCCGGGCCCCCTCAGCGGGTCGTATAACAACTTCAAGAACAACACCCAGTTCGGCGTGTACGATGCCTCGAGCGCGCCGTCTCACGGCCTCACGCTGGGCCGCTTCGTGGGCAACGGTCGCCCATCGGTGTACAGTTTCGGCACCTTCGCGTTCGACGCCACACAGAACTGGTGGGGTGTGGGGACGGGGGCGAACTCCGGCGCGGACTCGACCTCCGGGAACGTGACCGCGACGCCCTACCTGACGACGGATCCGGAGGGGGCCACCGTGCCCGCGGCGCCTTCCATCGCCGGCGTCATCGCCGCCGGGCCGGCCCCGACCACGAGCGCCACGGCTCCCCTGGGCGCCGCGCCGCTCGAACCGCAGGCACCCGCCGCCCGCGGCATGGGGACGGGCGCCGAGGGCCCGGCCGCGCACGGCACGCGCCGTGCTCTCCTGGAGGCTGCGAACGCCCGGCAAGGTCAGGCCGCGCGGGAGGCGACCGAGCGGCGCGCCCCGCGGGGCGCTCGGGCTGTGCCAGCGCAACGGCGCTGACCGGCTCGCGGGCGTAGGACTTCATTGAAACTGCCATCCCCGGGCCGCAGGCCCGGGGATGCTCTTTTTATGGGAGTGAGAATGGGGAGTGCGCCAGGCGGGATTCGAACCCACGACCTTCGGCTCCGGAGGCCGACGCTCTATCCAACTGAGCTACTGGCGCGACGCCTCGAACATAGTCCTGGCGATGCTGTAGTCGGGGCGAGAGGATTTGAACCTCCGACCTCCTGGTCCCGAACCAGGCGCGCTAACCGGACTGCGCTACGCCCCGCAACGGCGGCAATCAGCATTCAGCGGTCAGCTCCCCTGCGCGCGTCTGATTGCCGATTGCTGACTGCTTGTCATGCGCCCGGAGAGACTCGAACTCCCAGCCTTCTGGTCCGTAGCCAGACGCTCTATCCAGTTGAGCTACGGGCGCAGGTGGGCGGTACTAGGCTCGAACTAGTGACCTCCACGATGTCAACGTGGCGCTCTAACCAACTGAGCTAACCGCCCAAAGACGGCGGTAGGGCGGTATGTCGGAAGGTCGGTCGGGTCGCTGCGGCATTCGAGCCCTTACCGCCTTTACCGGCTTACCGCCCTACCGCCGTGCAGTAGCGGGGGTGGGATTTGAACCCACGACCTCCGGGTTATGAGCCCGGCGAGCTACCAGACTGCTCCACCCCGCGCCGTTTGTCGATTGCGGATCAATCCCTCGGGCTTACCCATCCGCAATTCAGTCGCCAATCCGGAGAGCGGGAAACGGGACTCGAACCCGCGACCCCAACCTTGGCAAGGTTGTGCTCTACCAACTGAGCTATTCCCGCGCGCTTGCCAATCTAACCGCCCGTGCCCCTCTCCAACACCCCGGCCCGTCTCGCCTTGCACCAGGGAGCGGGTACCGCGTCGGGTCTCGATCCCCCGATCGGTCTAGCCGGGGTCCTTAAGAACGAATGGAGGCGAGGGGGATCGAACCCCTGACCTCGTGAATGCCATTCACGCGCTCTCCCAACTGAGCTACGCCCCCATTATATTTGGCCGGCCCAAAAACGGGCCCTCCGCCCGGAGCACGGCAAGCTAGCCGAAGCCCCAGCGCGGTGTCAAGCGAACCTTCCACCGGATTCGGGGTACGAACCGCAAGACCCCGAGAGTCAGATAACGTCGCGCCGCATAAGAAGTTCGGCGTGCCCGATCATAAAGGATCGTCATGGCCCAGCCCCGAGAGCGTAAGCGGCGTCGCCGTCGTCCGGCGCCGACCATCGCTTTGAATGAGGAGGATCGGGACCTTCTCGACCAGTACCTCTACGAGGTCAGCAAGACGCCCCTGCTGACCCCGGATGAGGAGATCGCCCTGGCGCGTAAGGTGCGCGCGGGCGACCAGGAGGCTATGCAGGAGCTGGCCAAGCGGAACCTGCGGTTCGTGATCTCCGTCGCCAAGAAGTATCAGAACCGGGGCCTGCCCCTGACCGACTTGATCGGTGAGGGCAACGTCGGGCTCCTGACGGCGGCCCGCAAGTTCGACCCCGACCAGGGCGTCAAGTTCATCTCCTACGCCGTGTGGTGGATCCGCCAGGCCATTCTGGCGTCCCTGGCGCGGCAGGGCCGCACCGTCCGGGTGCCGCTCAACCGCACCGCGGATCTGTCCAAGATCGTGCGGACCGCGGAGGCACTGCGCCAGGAAATGCGGCGCGAGCCCACGCCGGAGGAGATCTCCTCGGCCACCGGCCTGTCGCTGGAAGTGGTGCAGTCGCTGGCGGCGCTCAACACCGGCGAAGTACGGCTGGACGCCCCGCTGGACCCGGAGGGAGACCGGGCGCTGATCGAGCGGTTCATCGCCGAGGATCTGCCGGACACGGAAGAAAAGACCATGGAGCGGTTCCTCAGCGATGAGGTGGAGGACGCGCTGAAGACCTTGCCCGCCCGGGACGCCAAGGTGCTGCGCCTGTACTTCGGGTTGGACGGCGGCCGGGAGCATACCCTGGAGGAGATCGGCGGGATGCTCGGCGTCACCCGCGAACGGGTGCGCCAACTGCGGGACCGCGCCTTGAAGCGGCTGCGCGAAGGGGACGTGGGAAGGGCGCTGGCGAGCTTCGCGGCGTAAAGGGGCGGTAAAGGCGGTAAGAGTGACGGGCGGACGGCAAGGTGCCGGCCGCCCGCCCTGTTTTGGTTACCGCAAGTACCGCCTCTACCGTCTTCACCGCCCTTACGGCCCTTACCGCCTCAGCTTAATTTCGCGCCCGTGTACGAGCTTCTCGCCGGCCGCGTCGCCGGGTGGCTGGCGGCGTTCGGCCGACTGGGGTACTTCGTCGCGTCCGTGGGCCGGGCCCTGCGGGACGTGGGTACCTGGGGGAGCCTGACGGCCGGACAGATGCGGCGCGTCGGCGTGGCCTCGGTACCGATCGCCCTCTTCATCGCCGCGTTTACCGGCATCGTGCTGGCCCTGCAAGCCTCCTACACCTTCACCGGCGCCGTCCCCCTGTACTTCGTCGGCACCCTGGTGGGCAAGACCGTCATGCTGGAGCTAGGGCCGGTGCTGACCGGACTGGCGCTGGCGGGCCGGGTGGGCGCCAACGTGGCCGCCGAGCTGGGCACCATGCGGGTGACCGAGCAGGTGGACGCGCTGGAGACCCTGGCCTACGACCCGATCTCGTATCTGGTGGTTCCGCGGGTGCTGGCCGCGACCGTGATGTTTCCCTTCGTGGTGATTCTGGCGATGGCCATGGGCGTGTTGTCGGGTTGGCTCACCGCGGTGAACCTGTTGGACCTCTCCACCGCGGAGTTCGTGCGCGGGCTCAAGCTGTTCTACCGGTTCAAAGACGTGTGGTTCGGTCTGGTGAAGAGCGCGTCGTTCGGGCTCACCATCTCCCTGGTTGGCTGCGTGAAAGGCCTGTCCGTAGACCGGGGAGCCGAGGCGGTGGGACGGGCCGCCACGGATGCCGTGGTGGTGAGCGCCATGCTGATCCTGGCGCTCGACGCGTTCTGGGCCATCGTGCTCCTCTAGCGCCGGCGCTGGCGGTGATCATTTTCCGGGACGTCCACAAGAGCTTCGGCAGCAAGCGCGTGCTTCAGGGCTTCTCCCTCGAGGTGCGCGACGGCGAGACCATGGTGATCCTGGGCTACTCCGGCAGCGGGAAGAGCGTCGCCCTGAAGCACATCGTGGGCCTGCTGGAGCCGGACCAGGGCGAGGTCGAGGTGGACGGCCAGGTGGTGCACCGGCTGGAGCGCCGGGAGTTGATGGCGCTGCGGGCGAACATCGGCTTCGTGTTCCAGTTCGCGGCCTTGCTGGACTCAATGACGGTGGGCGACAACATCGCGCTGGGGCTCCGGCGCCAGCGGCTGCCGGAGGACGAGATCCACGAGCGGGTGGGGGAGGCCCTGAGCCTGGTGGATCTGGCGGGGACCGAGGACCGCTATCCGGCGGAGCTGTCCGGCGGGATGCGGAAGCGGGTGGGTATCGCCAGGGCGATCGCGCTGCGGCCGCGCTACCTTCTCTACGACGAGCCCACCACCGGCCTCGACCCGGTGACGGCGGCCGTGATCGACCAGCTGATGGTGCGGGCCAAGCGGAAGCTCGGCATCAGCGGCGTGGTGGTGACCCATGACATGCGGAGCGCGTACACGGTGGGCGACCGGATCGCGATGCTGTACAAGGGTCTGGTGCGGCAGGTGGGCACGGTAGCGGAGATTCAGGATACCCGCGATCCCGCGGTGCGCCAGTTCATCGAGGGGCGGCCCGAGGCCGCCGCGGACGCGGAGGCCTCGTTGGGAGAGGTGGCCTCATGAAGCGCCGGGACGAGGTGCTGGTGGGGGCCACCATCCTGCTGGGACTGCTCCTGATGGTGGGCGGCACCATCTGGCTGTCGCAGTCGCAGCTGGGTCGTGGGGGCGAGACCCAGGTCGCCCGATTCCGCAGCGTGGGCGGGCTGGGCGTGGGGGATCCGGTGGTGCTGCGCGGGGTGCGAGTGGGGAGGGTGAAAGCCATCCGGCTGGGGGCCCGCAACTGGGTCGAAACCGAGATGCAGATCTACGAAGGCGTGCTGCTTCCCGCCCGGCCCGCGGTGATCGCGGCCTCCGCCTCCCTCTTTGGGGAGTGGCAGGCGGGCATCGTGAGCCTGGACGATCCGGTGGACGATCCCACGCTCCGCCGCGATCTGGACGAAGCAATGCGCGAGGGAGGACAGGCGTGGCCGGGGGCCGCCCTGCCGGACATCGGCCAGCTCACGGCGCAGGCCAACCGCATCGCGACCGACATCGGCACGGTGGCTTCCCGGGTGCAAACCGCGTTCGACTCCCAGGCGGTGGCCGAGCTGCAGCGCGCCATCCGCGATTTCGGGCGGGTGTCCCAGCGGCTCACCCAGTTCGCCCAGCAGCAAACCGACATCCTGAGCGGGGTGGGGACCAACCTGCAACAGGGCTCGGACGTCCTGGCGGACGCCGCCCAGAGCCTGCAAAACTCGCTGGCCCGGGTGGACTCCGCCACCAATCAGGGGCAGCTCACCACCATTCTGAACAACACCCAGCAGGCGTCGGAGAAGATGCGGGAAGCGTCCGCCGACTTCCGGGAGCTGGTGGGTGTGGCGAAGGCCAACGAGGCCAGCCTCACTCGCATCATACAGAACGCCGACTCCGTGATGACCCGCCTGGGCGATAAGTCCGGGACGCTAGGGCTCCTGGTAGGCGACTCGACGCTCTACGTAGAGACGTCGCGGGCCGTGGCCCAGCTGCGGCAGCTGCTGGCGGACATCCAGGCCAATCCCCGCAAGTATTTCCGATTCTCGGTCTTCTAAATGGCCCGTACCAAGACCCGGCGGGAGACCAGCGCCGGCGGCGTGGTGGTTCGCTGCGCGGCCGACGGCGCGCGGGTGCTGCTGATCCACGACCGGCACGGCAACTGGGGCTTCCCTAAGGGCCACATCGAAGGGCGGGAGGACCCGGCGGAGACCGCGCGCCGGGAGATTGGCGAGGAGGCCGGGCTCACCGGTCTGCTGCTGCACGCGCCGCTGGGGACCATTGACTGGTTCTTCCGGTTCCGCGGACGCCTGATTCACAAGTACTGCCACTTTTTCCTGTTCGAGTCGCGCGAGGGCACGCCGGTCCCGCAGACGGACGAGGGGATCCAGTGCTGCGACTGGCTCCCCGCGGCCGCGGCCCTGGACCAGCTGACGCACGACAACGCTCGTCACGTACTGCAGGAAGCCCTGGCGCGGGCGCGCGAGCTGGGTCTCTGCCCGGACGGAGGCTGAGATGCCTGTCGTCGGGATGGCTCACGACAACCCCGCCATGCGGGCGGTGATGCGGCGGGGGCTCAGGCGGCGGGGCGTCCGGCTGGTGGGCTGCCGCACGCCGGAGCAGCTGGAGCGGGTCTTTGGCGCCGAGCTGGTGGATGCCGTGGTGGTGGGGGCCGATGACGGCCGGATGGATCTCACCCTGGCGCTGGCCGCCCGGTTCCCCCGGGTACCCTTCTTTCTGGCGGGCGCCATCAAACCGGACGACGCGTCGCTGGTGCTCGCCTATCGGCAGGGCGGGGTTCGCGCCATCTTGGTGGACGGCGTGGACGACTACGCCGCGGCGGAGCTAGTCTGGGCCCGGGGGGCGGGCAGCGCCCGGCGGCGCGCCCTGCGTGACGCACCCCGGCTGCTGCGGCTCACCGAACCCCTCCAGCTCCGAGCCTGGGAAGAAGTGTTGGGGCGGGTGGGGAGCGCCACGACCACGGTCCAGGTCGCAGCCGCGCTGCGGGTGACCCGGGAGTACCTGTCGCGGGAATTCGCCGCGGGCGGGGCGCCCAACATCAAGCGGGTCATTGATCTGGCCCGCATCCTCTGCGCGGCGGACCTGCTGGGGAATCCCGGCTATTCGGTGGCCTCGGTGGCCTGCGTGCTGCGCTTCTCCTCCACCAGCCACCTGGCGGGCTGCACCCGCCGGATCGTGGGCGGGAGCCCCAGCGAGCTGCCGCGCCTGGGACTCCAGGGTGTGCTGGGCCGGTTTCTGCGAGGGCGAACCAGGAGCCGGCTGTGAAGGACGGGTGGGGCTGCCCGTGGGGTAGTGAGGGTGCGGGCATTGTGATATTTTTCACAAGCCTCTCCAAGCAATCACCGAACTGCGTATTCCTAAACGGGCAACTTCATGGCGAGTGAATCCATCCTGCGTGCCGGCGAGCTGAAAGACATCCTGCTCAAAGAGATCGAAGCCGCCGACCTGTCGGCGGTCGACGTGCAGGATTTGGGCACCGTCCTCGAGGTGAGAGACGGCATCGCGCGGGTCTACGGGTTGATGTCGGCGATGGCCGGTGAGATGCTCGAGTTCACCTCGTCCTTCACGCACGAGACGGTGGCGGGCCTGGCGCTGAACCTGGAAGAAGACAACCTGGGCGCCGTGGTCCTGGGCGACTACCTGCAGCTGCGCGAGGGTGACGAGGTGCGGCGCACCGGACGGGTGCTGGAGGTGCCGGTGGGCCCGGAGCTGGTGGGCCGGGTGGTGAACCCCTTGGGCCAGCCGCTGGATGGTCTGGGCGCCGTCAAGACCAGCAAGACGCGGAAGCTCGAGTCCGGCGCGCCCGGCATCGTGAGGCGGCAGCCGGTGAAGGAGCCGCTGCAGACCGGCATCAAGGCGATCGACTCCATGATCCCCATTGGCCGCGGGCAGCGGGAGCTGATCATCGGGGACCGGGGCACCGGCAAGACGGCGATCGCGATCGACACCATCATCAATCAAAGCCAAGAGAACGTCATCTGCGTGTACGTGGCGGTCGGCCAGAAGGCGTCGACCGTCGCCGGGGTGGTGGAGCGGCTGAAGCAGCACGGGGCCATGGATTACACCATCGTGGTGGCCGCCACCGCGGCGGATCCGGCGCCCATGCAGTACATCGCGCCGTACGCGGGCTGCGCGATGGCGGAGTACTTCATGTACGGCGAGCGACGGGCCACGCTGTGCGTGTACGACGACCTGTCCAAGCACGCCGCCGCCTACCGGCAGCTGTCGCTGGTGCTGCGGCGGCCGCCCGGCCGGGAGGCCTACCCGGGCGACGTGTTCTACCTGCACTCGCGGCTGCTGGAGCGGGCGGCGAAGCTCTCGGAGCGGGAGGGCGGCGGCTCGCTCACCGCGCTGCCGGTGATCGAGACCCAGGCGGGTGACGTCTCGGCCTACATTCCCACCAACGTCATCTCCATCACCGACGGCCAGATCTTCCTGGAGACGGACCTCTTCTACGCCAACGTGCGGCCCGCCATCAACGCCGGCATCTCGGTGTCCCGGGTGGGCGGGCACGCCCAGATCAAGGCCATGAAACAGGTGGCGGGTCAGCTGCGGCTGGACTTGGCGCAGTACCGTGAGCTGGAGGCGTTCGCCCAGTTCGGCTCGGAGCTGGATCAGGCCACCCAGCGCCAGCTGGCCCGGGGTGCCCGGGTGGTGGAGGTCCTCAACCAGCCGCAGTACCAGCCCATGCCGGTGGAGAAGCAGATCGCCGTCATCTATGCGGTGACCAACGGCCTGTTGGACGACGTCCCGGTGGGCAAGGTCCGGGGGTGGGAGGCCGGGTTCCACGAGTTCATGGACGTGCGCCATTCGGATCTGCTGCGCGAGATCCGGACCGGCAAAGTGATGACTGACGCCCTGGGGGCCAAGCTGAAAGCCGCCATCCAGGAGTACAAGGAGCTGGAGCGGTAATGGCCAGGGCGCGGGACCTGAAGCGCCGGATGCGCTCGGTTGAGAAGACGCGACAGATCACCAGGACGATGGAGATGGTCTCCACGTCCAAGCTGAAGCGGGCGCAGGACCGGGTGGTGGCGGCGCGTCCCTACGCCGCGGCTCTGGCGGAGGTGCTGGCCGAGCTGTTCGACCCGGGGCTCAGCGAACGCTTCCCGCTGCTGCGCCGGGTAGAAGCGGTGAAGCGGGTGGCGGTGGTGGTGATCACCAGCAACCGGGGCCTGTGCGGGGGGTTCAACGCCAACCTGATCCGGATGGCGCAGCAGCGGCTGGAGGCTCTCTCCGGCGCGGGTGCCGAGGTGGAGCTGCACGGGATCGGCCGGAAGGGCATCGGCTATTTCCGCTACGTGGGTCAGGCCCTGGCGAGCCAGCGGATCGACATCGGCGACCGGCCCACGCCGCAGCACGCGGTCGAGGTGGCCGAGCCCCTGATGGAGCGCTTTGCCGGGGGCGAGCTGGACGGCGTGGAGGTGGTGTTCGCCAAGTTCAACAGCCCGGTGTCCACGCCGCCCACCGTGGTGAGGGTGCTGCCCATCGAGCCCCCGCCCGCCCGTCCGACCGCCAACTACATCGTGCGCCCGTCCGCCGAGGCCATCCTGGAAGCGCTGCTGCCCCTCTACCTGCACAACCAGCTGTATCGCGCGCTGGTGGAGACGGCGGCGGCCGAGCATGGGGCGCGGCGCACCGCGATGAAGAACGCCACCGATTCGGCGGGCGAGATGATCGACTGGCTGCGGCGGACCTACAACCGCGCCAGGCAGGCGCAGATTACGCAGGAGATTGCGGAGATCGTGGGCGGGTCGGAGGCGCTGAAAGGATAGGCGGTATGGCGGAGCAGAACATCGGAAAAGTTGTCCAGGTCATCGGTCCCGTGATTGACGTGGAGTTCGATCCGGAGCGGATGCCGGAGCTGTACAACGCCCTGCACATCGACGAGCGGGGAGACGGCGGGGCGCCGGTCCACCTGGTGGCGGAGGTGCAGCAGCACACCGGGCGGAACCAGGTACGTGCGGTGGCCATGAGCAGCTCGGACGGCGTGGTGCGGGGGATGCAGGTGGTGGATACCGGGGGGCCGATTACCGTGCCCGTGGGCAACGCCGTGCTGGGCCGCATCCTCAACGTGACCGGTGATCCGGTGGACGAGGGCCCGCCCATTCCGGCCAGCGTGGAGCGATGGCCCATCCATCGCGCACCGCCCCTCTTCGCGCAGCTCGAATCCAAGACCGAGGTGTTCGAGACCGGCATCAAGGTGATCGACCTGCTGGCACCCTTCGTCAAGGGCGGCAAGATCGGCCTGTTCGGCGGGGCGGGCGTGGGCAAGACGGTCATCATCCAGGAGCTGATCCACAACGTGCAGAAGGGCCACGGCGGCCGGTCGGTCTTCTGCGGCGTGGGCGAGCGGACCCGGGAAGGGAACGACCTGTATCTGGAGTTCAAGGAAGCCGGGATCCTGGGCTCCGTGGCGCTGATCTACGGGCAGATGAACGAGCCTCCCGGGGCCCGCCTGCGGGTGGGGCTCACCGGGCTCACCGTGGCCGAGTACTTCCGGGACACCGAGGGACAGGACGTCCTGGTGTTCATCGACAACATCTTCCGCTTCACCCAGGCGGGGTCCGAAGTCTCGGCGCTGCTGGGGCGGATGCCCAGCGCGGTGGGATATCAGCCCACCCTGGCGACCGAGATGGGCGACCTGCAGGAGCGCATCACCTCCACCAAGAAGGGGTCCATCACCTCGGTGCAGGCCATTTACGTGCCGGCCGACGACCTCACCGACCCGGCACCCGCCACCGCGTTCAGCCACCTGGACGCCACGGTGGTGTTGTCCCGGGCGCTGACCGAGATTGGCATCTACCCTGCGGTGGATCCCCTGGCGTCGGCCAGCCGCATTCTGGACGCCCAGTATATTGGTGACCGTCACTACAAGGCGGCGCTGGAAACGCAGCGCATTCTGCAGCGGTACAAGGAGCTGCAGGACATCATCGCCATTCTGGGAATGGACGAGCTGTCGGAAGACGACAAGCTCACCGTGGCCCGGGCGCGGCGGGTGCAGCGGTTCCTGTCGCAGCCGTTCCACGTGGCGGAGGCGTTCACCGGACGATCGGGCCGGTACGTGAAGCTGACCGACACGGTAGAGAGCTTCGAGCGGGTGGTGGCTGGGGAGTTCGATGAGCTGCCGGAGCAGGCGTTCTACATGGCGGGAGGCATCGGCGAGGTGGTGGATCAGGCCAAGAAGCTGGCGAAGGACTGATGCGCGTTACCATTATATCTCCCGATCGGTCCGTATTCGACGGCGAGGCCCAGTCGGTCATCGCCCCGGCCTTCGACGGCGAGGTCGGCATTCTCCCGCGTCATGCGCCGTTCATGGCCGTCCTGGGCCAGGGGCGGCTGGTGGTCCGCACGGGCGATGGGGCCCAGCGTTTTCAGGTCCGTGGCGGGTTTCTGCAGGTGCGAAACGATGTGGTGCGACTGGTAACCGAGCACGCGGAGGAGGACACCCATGCGTCGTAGTGCCGCTCTCTCGTTGCTGCTGAGCGCCGGCCTGGCCGGCAGCGCCGTGGCGCAGGTCACCGGCCTGCCTACGTTCGATGCCCCATACCGGGCCTTTGTCCGGCACGAGTTTGGAGGGACCCTGAGCTTCCCCAATGGAGGCGGGACCGGTATCGAAGGGCAATACCGGTTCGGGTACCAGACCTTCGACGTGGGGATCCGGGGTGGGGCCTTCCTGCCCGGGGGCGGGGCCAACACCGTGGGTCTGGTGGGCATTTCCGCCCGGGATCGGGTGGTCACGCACACCGAGAACTTCCCGCTGGACGGCGCCGTGGTGGTCGGCCTGGGGGCGAATTTCGTCTCCGGCGCGAGCGTCTGGTACATCCCGGCAGGGCTGTCCCTCGGGCGGCGGGTGGACATCAAGAACTCGCCGGTTTCCGTGGTTCCCTACGCCGAGCCGACCATGTTCATCGCCTCCGGGGGCGGGACCACGGACCTCCATTTTGCCTTCGGATTCGGGGCCGATTTCCGTCTCAGCAAGGCGTTTGACGCCCGGGCGGCGGTGGGGCTGGGGGACATCGAAGGGGTGTCCGTCAGCGCCGTTTGGGTCCATTAGTTCCGGGGTCAGGGTGAGCCGGAATGGCAGGTCCTGCCACTGGGGATATTGACTCTTGAGCATACCCCTCCTACTACTTGTTGCGCCTCCGGGGACGCACATGCGGGACGTTTTCTGGCGCCCCGGGTATGCTGACCTCATTTGAGGAGGAGAGTATGACGGCGAAATTTGCACGGTTGTCTGGGATGGTGACGGCTCTCGGGCTTCTGGCCAGCCCCGCGTTGGCACAGATGATCGGGAACCCGGTGTATTTCTCACCCAAGCAGGGTGTGGGCCTCACCATCGCAGGGGACTATGGCCGCGGCCTGAACGACAATTCAGGCAAGGGTAACTACTTTGGCGGCCGCGCTACCTTGGGCTTGCCCGTGTTCGCAGTTACGGTTGGGGGGGGGAGCTACAAGGCCAAGGGTGCCACCACCAGCGTTACGTCCTTTGGCGGTGACGTGGGCGTGACGGTGCTCAAGGGCCCGGCGGTGCCGGTGACCGTGAGCCTGCAGGCTGGGGCGGCGTATTCCAGCGTGAGCGGGACCAAGACGATGCACGTGCCGGCCGGTGTCGCGCTCGCGTTCAACGTCAAGTCCCCTGGCGCGTCCATCGAGCCGTGGGTTGCCCCCCGCGTTGACTACATGCACGTGTCGGCCGGCGGCATCAGCGCCAACGACACGAAGTTCGGGGCCTCAGGCGGCGTCAACGTGGGTATTCCCTCGGGCCTCGGTTTCCACGTGGCGGTGGATTACGTCAACGTTTCCGGTGGCTCGCCCTTCATGGTGGGCGCCGGCGTGCATTACACGATCAAGATCCCCAGCCTGCCAGCAGGAAACTGAGCTGGGGCGTCAACGGCGTCACGAGTAAGAGCGGGGCGTTTCCGGGCAACCGGGAGCGCCCCGCTTCACGTCCGGGCCCCCGGGGCAGGCGAACCCGGCGTGGCCTGGCGGGTATCCCACAGACCAACCTTGGGAGTGTGCTCATGAGAGGGTACGTCGTCCGGTTCGCGGCCCCGCTGCTCGCGGCCTGCGCCCTGGCTCAGCCCGCCGCGGCGCAGCTGGCGGCCACGCCGGTGTATTTCTCGCCCAAACAGCCGGTGGGGCTCACCCTGGCCCTGGATTTCGGCTCCACGCTCGACCTCAAGTACGACGGGGTGAAATACACGGTCGGCGGACAGGCGGTGAAACCCAACAACCTCGGCGCCCGCGCTGTGCTGGGGCTGCCGTTCATCAGCGTGGGTGTGGGCGCCGGGTCCTACAATCCGGACGTGACCGGCGCCGATAAGGCGATCCAGTTCATGGGGTCGGCGGCGCTCAAACTGTTCAGCCCGCCGCTGGTACCCATTGGCGTCAGCTTCCAGGCCGGGGCCGGATACCTGAAGCAAGGGCCCACCGGGTCGGAAGTGAAGACCATCAGCGTCCCAGTGGGCCTTGGCGTCGCCATCAAGCCGCCCACCCCAGGGGTCTCCGTCGAAGTCTGGGGAGCGCCCCGCCTGCAGTTCAACGCGGTCAAGATCACCGGCGTGGGCAGTCGGGCCCAGGCGGGGATCGGCGCCTCGGGCGGAGTGAATCTCGGGATGCCCATGGGTCTGGGGCTGCACCTTGCTGCGGACTACACCAAGATGAGCGCCAAGGCGTCCGTCGGAACCAGTCCGCCGTTGCCTCAGTTGCAGGCGCTGGTTATTGGCGTGGGCCTGCACTACACGTTCACCATCCCCGGGCTGCCCATGGTGCCGGTCATCTGACCGGGGGCATTGCCGCGGGCACGGCGCTGCTGCTGGCGGCCGTTGCAGCGCCGCTCTCGGCGCAACTCAAGGACTTGCCGGTTTACCCGGGTGCGGCGGCGCAGCCCGCGTGGGCCGTGGCAGGGGATTTTGGCGCCGGCGTGAACGGGGCTTCCGGACGGGCCCATCACCTGGGCGGGCGGTTGACCGGCACCCTGGGTCCCGTGGGCATCATGGTGGGGGCTGGGGCCTGGGACGCCGCCTCCGGAGCCCGGGCTCAACTGGGCGGGACGCTCTCCACGCGAGTGTTCGGGCACGCGGCCGGCGCGGTCTCCGGATTTGCGCTGGCCGGCGCCGGCACGGTGCGGGCGGGACCGAGCGATACCTCTGCCGTGTACTGGACGTTTCCGGTGGGGCTCGTGCTGGTCCGATCGGGGCAGGGCGGCGCATCGCGCGCCCTCACGCCCTGGCTGCTCCCCCGGATTCAAGTGGACCGCGTGACCTTCGCCGGCGCCCGCGCCAGCCAGCTGGGCGCCGGGCTGTCCGCCGGCGCGAGCGCCGATCTCACCGATCACCTGGGCGTGCATGGCGCGCTCGACTGGCTCCACCAGTTCCGTTGGGCGGGTTCGGTCATCACCCTGGAAGCCGGGGAGCGGGTCACTCTGGGCGTGGGCGCCTACTGGCGCCTCTCCACCCGCGCTGACCGGGCTGGCGGCGGGCCGGTACCGCAGGGCCCGACGGGCCGCTAGCTTACTGGGCGCTCCGGCTCATCTGAAGCGGTTTCCAGGACAGGATCGGTGCCCTTCTCGTCTCTCAGCAGATCTGCGACAAGTGCGTGTCTGGTGATCGCGATGCTGACGCTCACCGGGTGCGCCGTCACCTTCGACGCCGGCACCCTGGGGGCCAATGTCACCGTGGCGTCCCCGCCGGGCGGCACGGCCTGCGCCGTCGAGTTCCGCCGTTCGCAGAAAGCGGTGTACGTGCTGTGGGGACTTATTCCGGCCTCAGGGCCGTCGCTGGAGCGCTCCCTGGGGGGACAGATCACGGGCGGCCAGTCGGTGGCCAACCTCAAGATCCACGTCCGCAGTCGGGTTCCTGACCTGCTGGTGACGGCGCTGACCCTAGGGCTGGTAGCGCCCCGGAGCGTGACCTACGAGGGGTGCGTGGTAGGGCAGTAGGGCCGGCGGCAGCCTTTCGCAGTCGCACTCAGCAGTCAGCTCTCAGCCATCAGAGTCAGCAGGCGAGCCGCCGTCTTCGCGGCCGCGCCTAGTTCCAGGGCCTGCCGTCCCGCCAGCCCGGCCCGCCGGCGCGCCGGCTCGTCGTCCCACCAGCTCTCCCACAACCGGATCAAAGCGTCCAGGGGATCCCGCCATGGCAACGCCACCGCGCCTCCCGCCTGGAGCAGCCGGCTTACGTCCCCCGCATGGCCCCGCGCGCCCACGATCACGGGCAGAGCGCAGGCGGCTGGCTCGATGATCGCGTGCACTCCGCCGGCGCCGAGCCCCCCGCCTACGTACGCCAGCGTCCCCAGCAGGTAGAGGTCCGCCAGGACGCCGAGACGCTCCACGATCACGCACGGGGCTTCGCCCTCGAGCGTTCCGCCCCGCCAGGGCAGGGTGTCTATCCCCAGCCGGTGAGCCAGGGTCCGGATCCCGGCGGTTCGCGCCGGGGTAGGCTCGTGGGGGCACAGCAAGAGCCGGGCGGCCGGGCGGCGCAACCGCAGGTGGGACAAGGCTTCGAGCATCAGCCGGTCATCCTGGGGCTCGGTGCTGCCGGCCACGAGGACGCCTCCGGCGGCCGCCCAGGAGGCGAGCGGCCGGACTGTGCTCCAGTCCGGTGTCCGCTCGATCACCTGGTCGTGGCGGGGGTCTCCCGTGATCTCCAGGACGTCGGGCCGCACGCCCAGGCGCAGCAGCCGGGCGGCGTCCGGTCCGGAGACGGCTCCCGCATACTCAAGCCCGTGGTACACCGACCGAAGCATCCGCCGCAAAGGCCAGCGAAGACGGCCGCTGCCCCGGCGCACCATGCCGCCCACCAGGGCCATCGTCCGCTCCCGCGCCAGGGCGGCCCACGCCAGCTCGGGCCAGACGTCGGCCCGGGAGAAGATCAGCAAGCGGGGCCGCAGGGCGTCCAGCATGGCGGCCATGGGCCCCGGCTCGTCGGGCGGAAGGAAGTCGGCGTGGTCCAGCGGCCAGCCGCCCGGCCACCGTTGAGACGACGCCGAGGTGTAGGACAGGACCATGGAAAGGGTGGGGTGAGCGGCCCGCAGACGGCGGCAGACGGGCAGCGCGGCGAGTGCTTCGCCCACGGACGCGGCGTGAATCCAGACCGGGGGCGTATCGGGCCGGGATGCCGCCCAGCGGCGCCAGCGATCGAGCGCCGCGCGGCGGCTGCTGCGGGACGGCGCCAGCCGGTGACCGGCCCAGGAGACGGCGCGGTAGGCCGCTTTGGCGGCAGGGGAGGGGCGGCTACCTTTGAAGGCCATGTCCCTCCGCGAGTATTTGGCAGCCAGCCGGCAGGCGCGCTACAGCGTGACTTTCGCGCTGCCCCTGTTGCTGTTGTACGAGGGTCTGACGGCGCTGCTCCCCGCCTCGGCCCTGGGCGACGTGCGCAACGGCGCCGACGTCCTGCTCAAGACCGTGTTCGCGGCGGCCGGCGGCCGCAACGGCGTCACCGCCTTCGGCGTGCTGTTGTTCGCGGGCGGGGCCTGGGCCGTCTGGCAGGATCGCAGGCGGCATCCCGGCCCCATGCGGGCCGGCGTGCTGGCCGGGATGCTGCTCGAGAGCCTGGTGTACGCCGCGTTGTTCGGATTCGTGGTCGCCATGCTCACCGCCGCCCTGCTGAGTGGGGGAGCCGGTCTCGCTGCGGTTCAGGGGCAACCCCGCGAGGCCCTGCCGCTCGCTACCCAGTTGGTCGTTTCCCTGGGCGCGGGGATCTACGAAGAGCTGCTGTTTCGGGTGCTGTTGGTGTCCGGGCTGTTGGGGCTGGCGACGCTGTTGGGGTGGCCGCGTCCCCTGGGGCTGGCGCTGGCCATCGTGGGCAGTGCCGTGATCTTCAGCGGGTTCCACTATGTGGGCCCCTTGGGCGACACCTTCAGGCTGGTCTCCTTCACCTTCCGGGCGGTGGCCGGCCTGGTGCTGAGCGGGCTCTATACCACGCGGGGTTTCGGTATCACGGCGTGGACCCATGCGCTGTACGACGTGGGGCTGTCGGCGCTCGGCCGTTTCTGAGACCTCAGCTACCGTCTCTTGCCGCTTGCCGCGTAAATCGAGTCCAGGATAGGTCGGAAGGCCTCGATGGGCGCGGTGCCCGCCAGCAGCACGCCCTGCACGATGAACGACGGCGTGCTCTTCACGCCCGCCTGATACGACGCCTGCGCCTCCGCGGCGATGAGCTGCCGGATGTGCCCGCTGGCGACGCAACGCTTGAGGCTGTCCTGGCTCATGCCCACCGAATCCGCCAGGCCCCGGAAGTAGGGCTGCGGGTCGGGGAGAGCGGCCCAATCGCGCTGGTGCGAGTAGAGCAGATCGTGCAGCCGCCAGAACCGGCCCTGCTCCGCACCGCACATGGCCAGCTCGTGGGCGGCCGGCGCGTTGGGATGCAGCTGCCTGATGGGGAAATTGATGAAGGTGAGGCGTGCCTTGCCGGTCTGGATGTATTCGCTCTCCAGGTGCGGCAGCGTCTCCGCCCAGAACTGCCGGCAGAAGGGGCACTCAAAATCGCTGACCTCGTAGATGACGATGGGGGCGTCAGCCTGGCCCCTGGTGCGCGCGCCGATCAGCAGGTCGTCGGCCCCGCCCTGGGCGCCGGGGACGCCCGCGGCGCCGGGGCTGGTCGCGGCGGCGTGGCGGCGCGAGGCGACGAAGCCGGCGGCGGCCAGGCCGGCCAGGGCGACCACCGCCACGGCGCCGGCGATGGTGGCGCGGTTCACAGGCATCGAAGCGATCTCTTCATGCGGGCAACCTGCAGGGCCCTTGCGGCGGGCGCAAGGGCGACCGGACGCGTCAATGCCGCCACCGCAGCAGGGCCGAGTGCGTTCCCAACGGCACGGCCACCGGAACCCATCGCGTGAGCGTCACCGCGACGTTCCAGTACCGCTCGAGGAAGGGATTCTCGGGATCCCGGACCCGTGCCTGGATCCACCAGCGTCCCGGCGGCAGGGCGAACCGTGCCACGCCCACCGTGTCGGTGGCCACCTGGCGGAGATCGCGCCCGGTCTGACGGACCGCCGCTTCCAGCCGCGCCGGGAAATCCAGATACGCCACCTGCTCCCATTGTCGCAACGAGTCGGCGGCCCGCTCCGCGCGTTGCGCCAGCTCGCGCTCCGTTCCCATCCCGTTCTGCATGGCCCGGTCCCGCTCGGCCGCCCGCTGGCCCAACCGCTCGTACAGCCCGCGCAGCCGCTGGTACGCCTCGCGGTAGGCCAGGGAGGCGCGGTCCAGGCTCCGGAGCTGCCCGGCCAGCGCTTCCAGGCTGTCTCGCACGGCCTGCCACGCGGCCGAGGCGTGCAGGGCGCCGCCGCTGTCCGGCCGTTGGGCGCCGGCCCGGAACCCGGCCAGGGCCCGCTCCAGGTCCGGGAAGGTGGGCCGGGGCGCGCGCGCGGCGGCGGCCAGGGAATCGAGCAGCGCGTCCGGATTGACGGGCAGGGCGGTGACGTCCAGTCCGGCGAGCGGCACGCCCGGCTGGTTGAGAAGCCGCACTTCCAGCTCCGCTTCGCTGGAGCAGGCGGCCAGCGTCGCGGCGAGCAGGACCAGCGCCAGACCGGGGGAGGGGGCGCGCGTCAGGCGGCGCGTCCCACGGCTACAGGCACGTGACAATGCGACTCAGTCGACGATGTCGGGGAAGATCCAGTTCTTGGGATTGACCGTCTTGCCGTGGACCTCGACCTCATAGTGCAGGTGGGATGAGGTCGACAGGCCGGTGTTGCCGACCAGCGCGATCTCCTCGCCGCGACGCACCCGCTGCCCCACCCGAACCAGAACCTTGGAGCAATGCGCGTACCGGGTGATGATCCCGTAGCCGTGGTCGATGGCCACCAGATTCCCGTACCCCTCTTCCCGGGTCACCTCGATCACCCGCCCGCCCGCGGGCGCGATGATGGGCGTGCCTAGCGGCGCCGCGATGTCAATGCCGTCGTGCCGCCGCTCCTCATGGAAGATGGGGTGCATCCGGGCGGTCGCGAACCCGCTGGTGAACCAGCCCCGTGTGGGGGTGATGGACGGAATGTTCGCCAGCCGGTTGCGTTGGGCTTCCGCGCTGTCGATGGCTTCGTCAAAAGAGCGCGCCAGCAGGTTGGCTCGACGCACCAGCCCTTCCACATCCAGCCCCATCTGCAGCGCTTCGCGCCCCAGGGGTATCTCGGCCAGCACCCGCTCGCTCTCCGTGGGCGGGCCCGCCGGGCCGCCGATGCCGGCCTGCTGCACGCCGGGATCGGTGGGCTGCAATCCCGCCAGCAAGCGGACCTGCTCGTCCCGCTGCATGATCTGGGCGACGGTGTCGTTCACCTGACGCAGCAGGGTGCGGGTCTGCACCACCTGCTGGGCCAGGATCTCGTTGGCCCGCTCCAGTCGCTCCAGGCGGGAGATGTCCACGCCCTTCCGCACGGCGGTCACCACAAACCCCAGGCCGATCACCAGCAGTACCGCCGTGGTACCCCCGATGGTCTTCAGCGCCCGGGCGGACACGGTGATAGACCGGGTCTCGGCTGCGCCGTGGGGCACCCACAAGAGGCTCCAGTGTTGTTCGGCCATAGTCGGTCCTCGCTTGCGGCGCCGAACCAGAAAGGAATGGCCCGGCCGGTCCGACAAGAGGGGCCAAAATTAGGGCGGCTGTCACGAATCTGTCAACAGTGAGGTTGCACAACGCAAGCTATTTTACATCAACGACTTACAGGTTCAGCCCCTGCCTTAGGGAAGAGCGGAGCGGGCTTTTGCACGGTCTTCCCGCCCACCGGCGGGCGCTCCAGGTGCTGCCAGGGAATCCCGGAGGCCAGGTTCCCGAGCCCCAGGGCGTCCCACACCACGCTGGTTTTGGTGGGCATGTAGGGGCTTGCCAGGGCAGTGATGCGGGCCACGGCCCGTCCCAGGGCACCCAGGGAAGACCTGAGACGCTCCTGGTCGCCCTGCTTGGCCAGGTTCCACGGCGCGGTCTCCTCCACGAACCGGTTCGCCCGGTCCACCAGGCGCCAGGCCTGATGGGCGCCCTCGTGCAGCAGGTGGGCGTCCATGGCCGCGCGGTACGCCGCCACCACCTCGTCGCCCTCACGGTCCAGCGCGGTGGGCTCCCCGCCGTCGGGAATGACGCCGCCCAGGTAGCGGGTGGTCATGGCCAGCACCCGGCTGGCGAGGTTCCCGTACCCGTTGGCGAGGTCGGCCTCGTAGCGCGCGTCGAACCGTTCCCAGCTGAAGTCGCCGTCGCCGTCCCAGGGGACTTCCCGCAGCAGGAAGTAGCGCAAGGCATCCGCCCCGTGCCGGTCGATGGCCTCCCGCAGCGTGATCCGGACGCCGGCGGACTTGGAGAAGCGGGCGCCGGAGAAGTTGACCCAGCCATGCGACCAGACGCCGCCCGGCACCTCGAGGCCGGCCGCCATCAGCATGGCGGGCCAGATGGCGGCATGGAAGCGGACGATGTCGGGTCCCACGATGTGGAGGTCGGCGGGCCACCAGTCGGCGTACTGGGGATCCGGGAAACCGGTGGAGGCCAGGTAGTTGATCAAGGCGTCGAACCACACGTACACGGTGTGGCTCGGATCGCCGGGCCAGGGAATGCCCCAGGGGATGCGGGTCCGGCTCACCGAGAGATCCTGGAGCCCGGCCGCGACCACGTTGCGGATCTCGTGGAGCTTGGACTTGGGCCGCACGAAGTCCGGGCGCTCATCGTAGAGCTGCAGCAGCCGCGGCCCGAAGCTGGAGAGGCGGAAAAAGAAATTGGGCTCTTTGACCCACTGGATCTTGCGGGTGGGGTGGATCGGGCATTGCCCGTCCACCAGGTCTTTCTCCAGCTTGAACGACTCACAACCCACGCAGTAGTAGCCTTCGTAGTCGCCCCGGTAGATGTGCCCGGCCTGCTCGATCCGCTTCAGCACCTCGTGGACGGCCCGCGCGTGCCGGGGCTCCACGGTGCGGATGAAATCGTCCTGGCTGATCCCCAGCTCGCCCCAGGCGGTCCGGAAGGCGTCGGCGATGCGATCGATCCAGGCGGCCGGGGCCACGCCCGCCGCTTCCGCCGCCTGGGCCACGTTCTGGGCGTTCTCGTCCATCCCGATGCAGAAGCGGACCCGCTGGCCCCGCAGGCGACGGTATCGGGCGATGCAATCCGCGCCGATCTTCTCGAACGCGTGCCCGACGTGGGGTTCGCCGTTGGAGTAGTCGATCGCGGTGGTGAGGTAGAAGCGATCACTCACCGGCGGACTCGCTGGCAGGCCCCGCGGCCTCGGGGGGCGCGTCCGGGACGCTCCCGTCGGTTCCCGGCCCCGGCCCGGGCCCGCCGCGGCCCCGGCGTCGCCGGCGCCGGCGGCGCCGCTTCCGCGGCGGGCTCACCGCCTCCGCGGCGTTCTCGCTGGACACCGCGATGGGGCCTTCGTCGAAGGTGATCAGGGAAGAGGGGGGCAGCGGCTCCGCCGCCTCCGGCTCGGGGCTCAACGCCGCGATCTCGCTCTTCAGTTCGTCCAGGGCGCAGGTGTGGATGGTCCCGTCCGCGGCCTTGAGCAGCACCCGCTCGCGGAAGATGTCCACCGCCTGGACCCGCTCCTCGCCCCGCGCCGTGCGCAGGACCTTGCCTTCCTTGGGAAAGCGCTTGCGGCTGGTGACGTAGAAATCGTGCTCGTAGCGGAGGCAGCACAGCAGGCGCCCGCAGCCGCCTGAGATCTGTGAGGGATTGAGCGACAGCCGCTGGTCCTTGGCGAGCGACAGGCTCACCGGTTTGAGCTCGGGGAGCCAGGAGGAGCAGCAGTACTGGCGGCCGCAGCGCCCCACGCCGTCCAGCCGCTTGGCTTCGTCCCGGGCGCCGATCTGCCGCAGCTCGATCCGGGTGCGGAACACCCCGGCCAGATCCCGCACCAGGGCGCGGAAGTCCACCCGCTGCTCGGCCGTGAAATAGATGGAGAGCTTGCGCCGGTCCCACTGCCACTCGGCGTCGGAGACCTTCATGGGGAGATTGTGGACCCGCACCCGCTCGATCACCTTGCGCCGCACGTCCTCTTCCGCCTTGCGCAGCTCCAGGCCGGCGCGCGCGTCCTCGGGGGCGGCGGTGCGGACGATCTTGCCCCTGGGCTCCTTGGGCGCGGCGACGGCGCAGCCGGCGCACCCGACCCCGCATTTCTTCTGGACCACGTCGCCCACGGCCGACACCACACCCAGATCCTGGCCCCGCTCCGCCTCCACCACCACCGGCGCGCCGACCGTGGGCGGCGCCTCCAGGTCCCAGGTGTAGAACTCCTTCCGGTTGCCTTTGAACCGGACTTCGATGAGCTCGGGGCTAGTCACCGTTCGGCGAACTTGCCCATGCGGCGGTACTTCTCCGCGCGTTGGCGGAGCAGCTTGTCCGCGGGCAGTTTCTCCAGCGACCGGATGGCTTTGTCCAGCGCCTCCGCCAGCGCCCGGGCGGCCTGCTCGGGGTCGGCGTGAGCGCCGCCGGCGGGCTCCGGCACGATCTGGTCGATCACGTCCAGCCGCAGGAGGTCCGGCGCGGTCAGTTTGAGGGCTTCGGCGGCGCGCTCCTTCTGGGAGGCGTCCTTCCACAGGATGGCGGCGCACCCCTCGGGCGAGATCACCGAGTAGATGGCGTTCTCCAGCATGATCACCCGGTCCGTCACCCCCAGGGCCAGGGCGCCGCCCGAACCGCCCTCCCCGATCACTGCCGCGATGAGGATGGTGCGGATGGAGGCCATCTCCAGCAGGTTGCGGGCGATGGCTTCGGCCTGGCCGCGCTCCTCGGCGCCCAGGCCGGGATAGGCGCCGGGGGTGTCGATCAGGGTGATGGCGGGCGCGCCGAAGCGCTCCGCCAGCCGCATCAGGCGCAGGGCCTTGCGGTACCCCTCGGGATGGGGCATCCCGAAGTTGCGCTTGAGGTTCTCCTTGGTGTCGCGGCCCTTCTGCTGCCCGATCACCACCACCGGCCGCCCGCGGAGGCGGGCCCAACCGCCGATGATCGCGGGGTCGTCGCGGAAGAGCCGGTCGCCGCGCAGCTCCACGAAATCCGTGAAGCACATCTCCAGGTAGTCCAGGGTGTAGGGGCGGCGGGGATGCCGCGCCACCTGCACCCGCTGCATGGGCGTCAGGTTCCCGAAGATCTCGCGGCGCAGCTCGGCGAGCTTGCGCTCCAGCGGGGCGATCTCGCGGTCCACGTCCAGCTGCCGCTCGGAGGCCAGCTGCCGCAGGTGCTCGATCTGCCGCTGGAGCTCGGCGATGGGCTTTTCGAAGTCGAGATAGGGGGCGGCGGCCATGGCCCTAAGTTACCTCGCGCGCACCAGGCGCACCCGGTCCGGCCCCAGGACCTGGCGCAGCCCCTCCAGGAGGGCGTCGTCCAGCTTCACCCGGAGCCGTTGGGCCCGCAGCCGCGCGGTGAGGCCGTTGCCGTCGGACCATTGGACCAGCACCGGCGCCGGGCCGGGGTGCGCGGTGCACAGGGCGGCGATGGCGCGGGCCGCCTGCTGGTCCGGACCGTGGCCGGGCTCCCAGGTGAGCTCCACGCCCACCGCCCCGCTGGGCTTGAGCTCTGCCAGCGGTTCGGCGTCCTCCACCACGAAGGGCGCCCGCTCCTCGCCCCGGTCCCGGGAGCTGTGGCTGCCGGTGAGCAACAGCGCCGCATCCGGCAGGATGATGCCGGACAGCTTGCTCCATTTCTCGGGGAAGACGATCGCCTCCGCCGTGCCGGAAAAGTCCTCGACCACGAGCCGGGCGTATTCAGCGCCCGACTTGCGGCTGATCCGGCGGGTGACCGCCGTGACCACGACCGCCGTCGTCACCTGGTGCTCGCTCCAGGTGGCCAGAGTGGCCGTGGAGCGGGTGCTGAACAGGGCGACCTCGTCCCGGTACCGGTCCAGCGGATGGCCGGAAATGAAGAAGCCCAGCACCTCCTTTTCCCGGGTCAGCCGCTCCGCCTCGGTCCAGGGGGTCACGTCCGGCAGCGGGGCGGGCTCCCGCTGCGCCGACCCGCCGGTATCGTCGTCGAACAGGGTAGACTGGCCGGCCTGGCGCTCGGCCTGGCGGAGCTGGGCCGCCGCCAGCGTGGCATCGAGTGCCGCTACCAGCTGGGCCCGGTCTCCCATCTCGTCCAGCGCGCCGGAGGCGATGAGCGACTCGATGACCCGCTTGTTGCACAGGCGCAGGTCCACCCGCTCGCAGAAGTCCCGCAGCGACCGGTAGGGACCGCCGTCCCGCCTGGCCCCGATGATGGACTCGATGGCGCCGTGGCCCACGTTCCGGACGGCGCCCAGGCCAAAGCGGATCTCGCGGTCGCCCGTCACCGTGAACTTCCACCCGGACTGGGTCACGGAGGGGGCCAGGACGGTGATCCCCAGCTCCCGGGCCTCGGCGATGTAGGTCACCACCTTGTCGGTGTCGCCGATTTCCGACGACAGCAGCGCCGCCATGAACTCGGCCGGGTAGTGCGCCTTGAGCCAGGCGGTCTGGAAGGACAGGATGCTGTACGCCACGCTGTGGGACTTGTTGAACCCGTAGCGGCCGAAGGTCTCGATCTGGGCCGCGATGTCCTCGATCACTCTGGCGTCGTGGCCCCGCGCCACGGCGCGCTCCACGAAGCGGCCCAGCTCCTGCTTGATGAGATCCGCGTCCTTTTTCCCCACGGCCTTGCGGAGCACGTCGGCTTCGGCCAGGCTGAACCCGGCCAGCACGTTGGCGATCCGCATCAGCTGCTCCTGATAGACGATCACGCCATAGGTCGGCGCCAGCACCTCCTTGAGCTGGGGCAGGGGGTAGCGGACCTTCTCCTCGCCGCGCTTGCGCCGGATGTAGACCTGGTGCATCCCGGAATCGAGGGTGCCGGGCCGGAGCAGCGCGTTGGTGGCGACGAGATCATCAAACCGGTCGCAGCGGAGCTGGCGCAGCATGTCGGTGCCCAGCGCCGACTCGAACTGGAACACGCCGGCGGTCCGGCCCGAGCGGAGCAGGGCATAGGTCTCGGGATCGTCCAAGTCGAGGGTGTCCACGTCCAGTGCCACGCCGTGCCGCTCCCGGATCATCTCCACCGCGTCGTGGATCACGGTGAGCGTCTTCAAGCCCAGGAAATCGATCTTCAACATGCCGACCTGCTCCAGGCCGACCATGTCGTACTGGGTGATGATCGCTTCCTCGCTCACCGCGGCGCCGTTGCTCCCTTCCTTCTGGGGCGCGATGCAGACCGGCACGTAATCGGCCAGCGGGCCCGGGGCGATGACGATGCCGGCGGCGTGCACCGACGCGTGGCGGGAAAGCCCCTCGATGCGCTGGCTCAGGTCCAGCAGCCGCGCCACGTTGGCGTCGGACCTCTTCATGGCCGCCAGCTCGGGCACCCGGGCCGCGGCTTCGTCCACGCCCAGGGCGAAGGCCGGCCCCGAGGGGATGAGCTTGGCGATCCGGTCCGCGTCCCCGGGTGCGAAGCGCAGCACCCGGGCTACGTCCCGCACCGCGGCGCGGGCCTTGAGCGTCCCGAAGGTGATGATCTGCCCCACGCTGGCGCGCCCGTAGCGCTGGCGCACGTACTCGATCACCTCGTTGCGCCGCTCGAAGCAGAAGTCCACGTCGATGTCCGGCATGGAGACCCGCTCGGGATTCAGGAAGCGCTCGAACAGCAGGTCGAACTTGAGCGGGTCCACATTGGTGATCCCCAGCCCATAGGCGACCAGCGACCCGGCCGCCGAGCCGCGGCCCGGCCCCACGGGAATGCCCCGCTCCCGCGCCGCGCGGATGAAGTCCTGCACGATGAGGAAGTAGCCCGCGTAGCCGGTCTTGGTGATGACGGAGAGCTCGTACTCGAGGCGCTCGCGGACCGGAGCGGGGAGCGGGGAGCCGTACCGGCGCTCCACGCCCTGGGTCGCCAGCTCCACCAGCAGCGCATCATCGGAGGCGTACTGGGGGGCCCGGGGGAACTCGGGGAGGAAGTAGCGCTTCTCGAAATCCAGCTCGCACAGGTTGGCTACCCGGGCGGTGTTGGCCAGGATCTCCTCGTGCCCCGAGAACAGCTCCCGCATTTCCGCTTCCGATTTGACGTAGCTTTCCTCGCCCACGAAGCGGAAGCGCTTGGGATCGTCCAGGTCCTTCCCGGTGCCGATGGCCAGCAGCACGTCGTGCGCCTGGGCGTCCTCCCGGCGGAGGTAGTGCGCGTCGTTGGTCGCCACCACCGGCAACCCCAGGGTCTGGGCCAGGCGGAACATGCCCTCCGCCACCAGCCGTTCGTCCGGGATGCCGTGGTCCTGCACCTCGAGCCAGAAGCCGTCCTTGCCGAAGGTGCGCGCGAACCACTCGGCGGACGCCTTCGCCGCCTCGAAGTTTCCCTGGCGCAGCCACAGGGACACCTCGCCGGAGAGGCAGGCGGCGAGACAGACCAGGCCGTCTTTGTGCTGCTCCAGCACGTCCTTGTCGATCCGCGGCCGCCGGTAGTAGCCCTCCAGGAAGCCGATGGACGACAGCTTGATGAGATTGCGATAGCCGGCGCGGTTCCGGGCCAGGAGCACCAGGTGGGAGTAGTGGGCGGGGGCGTCCTGGGGGCGCTCCCGCGCGTGCCGGGAGCCGAAGGCGAGGTAGGCCTCGAATCCCAGGATGGGCCGGATCTTGGCGGCTTTGGCCTGGCTATAAAAGCTGGTGGCGGCGAACAGATTGCCGTGGTCGGTGATCGCCAGGGTGTCCATCCCCAGCTCCGCCACACGGGCCACCAGGTCGGGAATGCGGTTCGCCCCGTCGAGCAGCGAGTATTCGGAATGCGTATGGAGATGGACGAACGGCATCCGGGATGCTTCTCACGGCGAAAGATTTTTCCGGGCTGACAGGGTAAGGTAGGCCGGGCCCGGACCATTGTCAAAAGCCGCGTGTGTCTCGTAAGTTGCCCCGACGCTGCGGGTTACGGCCCGCGAACGGAGGATGTCAGTGAGACGGATTGGGGTGTTCGCCGCCCTCGCGGCTGTGGCCTGCGGGAGTACCACGGGTGTGGTCCCTCCCGCCACGATCGACCTGGTGGCGGCGAGCGACGGCCAGAGCGCGCCGGCGGGTGGCCTCTTGCCGGTACCGCTGGCGGTGGACGTCAAGGGGTCCGACGGCACGCCGGCGCCCCGTGCCGACGTGCGGTGGACCGTGACCGGCGGGACCGGCGCCGTGCTGGGAGACTCGGTGACGCAGTCGGATGGCGATGGCCGGGCGGAGGTGTCGCTCCGGCTGGGGCCCACGGCGGGATCCTACAGCGTGCGGGCGGCGCTCAAGGCTTCGCCCTCCAAGCTGGTGACCTTCGCGGCCACCGCCACGGCGCCGCCGGTCATCTCGTCGGTCTCGCCCTCCACCTTCACCGGGGGCGACACCGTGCTGGTGCAGGGATCGGGCTTCGAGGCCGGCGCCATCGTCCTGATCGGCGGCCGGCCGGCCCGGGTGCTCTCGGTGAGCGGCAATGGCGCCTCGATCACCGCCACCGCGCCCGTCTGCGTGGCGGCCGGCAGCACTTCGATCCTGGTGACGGTGCGTACCGCGCCCAGCAACGCGTTCCCGGCGACCTACACCACGGCGACGGCTCCGGTGAAGCTGGCGGTGGGGGAGTACGCCTCCATCGATCCCACCCAGGTCGCCGGCTGCGCCCGCTTTCCCACCGCCGGTCTGGACAGCGTCAAATACCTGATCACGCCGCAATCGGTGAGCGGCATTGCCGGTGATTCCGCCAGCTACCGCCTGCTGGGCGACTCCGCCCTGGCCGCGGTGGCGATGACGCGCCGCGCGCCGGCCGAGCTGCCGTTCGCGCTCCGGTTCGACAACTACCTGCGCGAGCTGGAAGGAGCCTACGCCGGGCTTCCGCGTCCAGCGATGGCGCCCCGGGCGGCCGGGGTGGCCGCCAGCACGAGCTTGAGCGTGGGGCAGCAGCGCACCTTCCACGTCTGCAACTCGGTGACCTGCAGCCAGCCGGCGGACTTCACCACCGTGACGGCGACCCTGATGTACGTGGGCCAGCACGCCGCCATCTATCAGGACGTCGCCGCGCCGGCAGGCGGCTTCGTGACGAGCGACTTCCAGCCCATGGGGCAGCTGTTCGACAGCGACCTGTACGGGGTGGACACGCGGGCGTTCGGGGTGGAGTCGGACGTGGACCAGAACGGCCTGGTGCTGATTCTCTTTTCGCCGGTGGTGAACAAGCTCACACCCAAGGCCCAGTGCAGCACCTCGTTCGTCACCGGATTCTTCTACGCCATCGACATTGATCCCGCGTTCAAGAAGGACAGCCGCTCCAACCAGGCGGAAGTGTTCTACGCCATCGTGCCCGACCCGCAGGCCACGGCCTCCTGCGCCTTCACCACCTCGGCGGTGCGGCGCCTGGTGCCGGTGACCTTCATCCACGAGTTCCAGCACATGATCAGCTACTACCATCACGTGCTGCTCCGGGGGGGCGCCAGTGAGGCGCTGTGGCTGAACGAGGGGATGTCCCACCTGGCGGAAGAGCTGGGCGGGTTTCACTTCCTGGCCCAGGGAGACACCACCCAGTTTTCCAACTTCGCGATCGGGGACCTGTTCAACGCATACAAGTACCTCAAGGACCCCGGTGCCCATTACGCGTTCTTCGGCCAGGGAACCGGGACCTTGGAAGAGCGGGGCGCCGCCTGGCTGTTCCTGCGCTGGGTGGTGGACCACTTCGGGGACGACGTAATCCGGCGGCTGTCGGAGACCGGCCTCAAAGGCGGCGACAACGTGGCGGCCGCCACCGGGGAGCCCCTTGCGGGGCTCTTGCCCCAATGGTTTCTCGCCAACTATGTGTCGGACATGCCGGGGTTCACCGCTCCCAGCCGCCTGGCCTACACCACCTGGAACTTCCGCAAGACCTACGCCAGCCTGAACCAGCAGTCGCCCACCAATTTCGACCGTCCCTTCCCCCTGGTGCCGCCGGCCTACCTGGGCGGGAACTTCGATCAGAGCGGCGCGCTGCGCGCCGGCTCGGGCGATTACCTCCTGGCGGTCCAGGTGCCGGGCCAGGGCGGCTTCGGGCTGCAATTCACCCAGGCGGGCGGCGCGCCGTTTTCGTCCTCGGTTCCGGCGCGGCTGAACGTCATCCGCATACGCTGACCCGTGGTTCCGGCGTGCCGTAGAGACTTGACGCAGAGCCTGCAGCGGACGCAGAGTGCGCGGAGAAAGACAAGAAGGGATGTTCCCCCCGGCCCCCCCATGCCACGCCTGACGGTGGCACGCGCAGCCGCGCTCCTGGTGATCCTGCTGGGTTCAGCGAGCGCGACGCCGTTGACGGCCCAGGAGCTTCCGCCCGCGGTGCTGAGCGTCCCCGGGTCGGTGCGCAGCGCCGGATTGCACGGGGCGGGGGCGGCGCTGGTAGGGGATGCGGGCGCCATCTTCGCCAATCCGGTGGGCATCGCCACCCTGCGGCACATCGGGCTGGAAGGCACCCTGAGACGCTCGCCCTTCCACGCGCTGTCCGGCACGGGGGCGCTGGGGTGGCGGCTGTCCCAGTTCGATCTGGGGCTGGGACTGGCGTACATCGGCGGCGACTCGGTGCCGATCGCGGGCCTCTTGCCCGGAGCCGGCGGACCGCCCTACGAGGCGATGGGCGTGGGCTCGCTGGTGTACCGGTTCGGCCTCATGGCGGTGGGCGGCTCCATCCGTGAGGTCCGGCGGCGCACGGGCGGGGTGGACGAGCGGGGGCGCAGCGGCGACCTGGGCGCGGCGCTCGCGGTGTTCGACATCATGGCCATCGGCTTCTCAGTGCAGGACGTGGGCGGCAACTGGTCCAAGCAGTCCACGCTTCCGATGCCGCGGCTCACGCGGTTCGGTTTCACCATGAACTACTCCGATCCCCAGGAGACCTACCGGTTGCTGACCACGGTGGAGGAGCAATGGCCGCAGGGCGGGCGCAGCCGGTGGATCCTGGGCGGCGAGGCCGGCATCGTGGTCTACGGGGTGGGACTGCTGGCGCGGGCCGCGTACCAGACGCGGACGGCGGGCACGGTGGAGCCGTCCGTCGCGCTGGGCGGCACCCTGGCGCTGACCCGGCTCCAGGTGGACTATGCCTACGGCGCGCGCGATCTGGTGGGAGCGCCGGCCCACCGCCTGGGCCTGCGGCTGACCCTGTGACCGGATCCCCCCCCCGGCCGCGGCGCCTGCGGCGCACGTTGGTCTTGGGTGCACTGGCGCTGCCCGCGGCGCTGCTGGCCTTCCTGGCGATCAGCGCGGAAGCGCGGTTCCTGTTGCGGGCGGCGTGGGAGGAGGGCGGGATCCTGATCCGCCGCCGTCCCCTGGCCCGGCTGGCGGCCGACCCCGCAACACCTTCGGAGCGGCGACGGCAGTTTCAGCTGGTGATGGACTGCCGGGCGTTCGCGGCGGAGTCGCTGGGCCTCGCCGCCCGGGACACCTACACCGAGTTCAGCGACGTGGGCCGGGACACCCTCCTGCTGGTCCTCACGGCCAGCCCGCGGGACCGTCTGGTCGAATACGTCTGGCACTACCCCATCGTGGGCGCCGTGCCCTACAAGGGGTTCTTCGACTTCGCCGCGGCCCGCGGTGCCGCGGACCGGCTGGAGCGGCGGGGCTTCGACACCTTTCTCCGCCCTGCCGGGGCCTTCTCCACCCTGGGGTGGTTCAGCGACCCGCTCCTTTCCACCGCGCTCACCCGCGACCGGGCGGACCTCGCGGCCACGGTGATCCATGAGCTGGCGCACAACACCCTGTACGTCGCCAGCGCCACGCCCTTCAACGAAAGCTTCGCGTCGTTCGCGGGCTATCGGGGCGCCGAGCGTTTCTTTCGAGCCCGGGGGGACTCGGTGGCGGCCAACCGTGAAGCCGCGGTGTGGCGGGACGAGAAACGGCTGGATCGTTTCTACGACGACCTGGCCGGGCGGCTGAACCGCCTGTATGGGTCGGGGCTGACGGGAGAGGCGTTGGAGGCGGCCCGGGCCGCCGTGTTCGACAGTGCCCGGGCGGAGCTGGAGGGGCCGGTGGGTCGCGCGCTGGAGGTGTACTCGGGGGCCAGACTGGCGCGCGCCGTCCGGCTCAACAACGCGCGCGTGGTAGCGGCGCGGATTTACCGCACCCGGCTGGAGCTGTTCGACCGGGTGCTGGCCGCCAGCGGCGGCGACGTGCGCGAGGCCGTCCGCCGCATCGCGCAGGCGGTCCGCGCCGCGCCGGGGGTGGATCCCTACCGGACGCTGGAGGCTAGTGTCCCCGCAGGCGCTCCGCCTCGGCCACCCGGCTGAGCGCGATCACGAAGGCCGCGGTCCGCCAGGGCACCTTCTTCGCCTTCACGATGTCCCGCACCCCGTTATAGGCCGTCGTCATCTTCTGCCGCAGCTCCGTGTTCACCTGCTCCAGGGACCAGGGGTGTTGTTGCAGGTTCTGCGCCCACTCGAAGTAGCTCACGATGACGCCGCCGGCGTTCACCAGGAAGTCGGGCAGCACGGCGATGCCCCGCTCCTCGAAGATCTTGTCCGCGATGGGCGTGGTGGGGCTGTTGGCGGCCTCCACCACCACCTTGCAGTCAATGGACCGGGCGTTGCTTTCCTTGTTGATGACGCCCCCCAGCGCGGCGGGCACCAGCCAGTCGCAGGGGATGGTCCACAGCTGCTCGTTGGTGATCCTGGTTCCCCCGGGGAATTCCGCCACCGGCTTGCGCTGCCGGTAGGCGTGCTGGAACAGCTTGGGGATGTCGAGTCCCTGGTCGTTGTGCAGGCCGCCATCCACGTCGGTCACGGCGACGATCCTGGCGCCCAGCTCATGCGCGAACTGCGCGACGAACGCGCCCACGTTGCCGAAGCCCTGGATCACCACCCGGCTCCCCTCGATAGGGAGCTTGAAGTCCCGCGAGTACTCCTCCATGGTGAACACCACGCCGCGGCCGGTGGCCTCCTCCCTCCCCAGCGAGCCGCCCAGAGTGAGCGGCTTGCCGGTCACCACGGCGGGGGTATAGCCCGCGCGGTTGGAGTACTCGTCCAGAATCCAGGCCATGACCTGGGCGTTGGTTCCCATATCGGGTGCCGGCACGTCGCGATAGGGTCCCAGGATGATGGAGATCCGGCGGGTGAAGCTGCGGGTCACCGCTTCCAGCTCCCGCGGGGAGAGCTTACGCGGATCGCATTGCACGCCGCCCTTGGCGCCGCCGAAGGGAATGTCGGCCAGGGCGGTCTTCCAGGTCATGGTGGTGGCGAGGCCCACCACTTCGTGCTCGTCCGCATCCGGGTGGAAGCGGATGCCGCCCTTGCAGGGGCCGCGCGCCCCGTTGTGCTGGACCCGGTATCCCCGGAACACCTCGAAGGAGCCGTCGTCCTTGCGGACCGGCACTTCGACGCTCATGGAGCGGAACGGCATGCGCAGCAGCCGGCGCATGTAGGGTTCGAGCCCCAACAGGTCGGCGGCCGCGTCGAATTGCGACGTGACGATGGCCGAGCCCTTCATGGGTGTGATGGTCGCGTCCGCGCTCATGGCGGGCGTGCTCCTGGGGGAAAGGGGTGAGGGAATCTTCCCGGCGATCTCAACTTGAACAAGGGGGGCGGGGGCGCGCGCCTGGGAGCGGCGGGTATATTTGCGGCATGAGCGACCTCCAAGCGTTTGTCCAGCAACAGCGCGAACGCATGCTCAATGAGCTCTTCGCGCTCCTCAAGATCCCCAGCGTCTCCACCGATCCCGCCCGCGTCCCCGACTGCCGGCGCGCGGCCAACTGGGTGGCCGATCACCTGAAAGCGCTCGGCTGCCCCAAGGTGGAGCTGCTGGCCAGCGATTCCCACCCGGTGGTCTGGGCGGAGGGGCCGGTGGTGCCCGGCAAGCCCACGGTGCTGGTGTACGGGCATTACGACGTGCAGCCGGCGGAGCCGCTGGAGCTGTGGGACTCGCCGCCGTTCGAGCCCACGGTTCGGGACGGCAACCTGTACGCCCGCGGCGCCACCGACGACAAAGGGCAGACCTTCGCGGTGATCAAGGCCTTCGAAGCGGTGAGCCGCGGCGGACGCCCGCCGGTCAACCTGCGGTTCCTGATCGAGGGCCAGGAGGAATCCGGCAGCAAGGTGCTGTTCGACCTGCTGGACCGCGAGCCGGAGCGGGTGGCGGTGGACGCGGTGCTGGTGGCGGACACGGGGTACTTCGCGCCCGGATGGCCAGCCGTGGAAGCGGGGCTCCGCGGCCTGTGCGCCGCCGAGATCACGGTGCGGACCTTGAAGGGCGACCTGCACTCGGGGCTCTACGGCGGCGCCGCGCCCAACGCCATCGAAGCGCTGATGCACCTGCTGGGGCGGCTCAAGACGCCGGACGGGAAGATCCACATCCCGGGTCTCTACGGCGCGGTACGGCGGCCCAGCGTGGCGGAGCGGGCCGGCTGGACCAAGCTCCCCTTCAAGGAGGCCAAATTCCAGCGGGAGGAAGTGGGCTCCAAGGCCCTGACCGGCCTCAAGGGCTATTCCGTGCTGGAGCGGGTCTGGGGGCTCCCCACCTTCGAGATCCACGGCATCGTGGGTGGGTTCATCGGTGAGGGGAGCAAGACCGTGATCCCCGCGGTCGCCACCGCCAAGGTGACGCTGCGCCTGGTTCCCAATCAGACCACCAAGGGCGTGGCCAAGCTGCTTACCGCGGCGGCCAAGAAGCTGGCCCCCAAGTGGGCGGATGTCTCCGTCAAGATCCTGCACGGCGCCGATCCGGTCCTGGTGGACATTTCCGCCCGGCCCTTCAAGCTCATGGACCAGGCCTTCCGCGAAGTGGAAGGGCGGGGCATCGTAACTACCCGGTCGGGCGGCTCTATCCCGGTGGTGCCGGCGCTGGGCAAGAAGGGCGCCCCGGTGATTCTGTCGGGCATCGGCCTGCCGGACGACCGACTCCACGCGCCGAACGAGAAGATCGGGGTGGAGCAGGTGTTCAATGGGATCCGGGTCTTCGGTCGATTCTTTGAGCTGATGGGCGAAACGTGAGCGGTGCGCTGTGAGCTGTGCGCTGGCAGCTTCGATTCAGCTCACCGCGCACAGCTCACCGCGCACAGTTCACAGCTCCCGGCTGACGGCGGACAGCTCGACCATCTGCGCTTCCTGTCCGAACACCTCGCAGAATCCCCGTACCACCTGATCCAGTGACTGGCCCCAGAGGTCCCGCGGGGCCCGCTCCGCCAGCTCCTTCTGAATGCTGGTCATGGTGACGTTGGGAATGCCGCAGGGCACGATGAGGTCGAAGTAGGACAGGTCCGTCAGCACGTTCAGCGCGAAGCCGTGCCAGGTCACCCATTGCCGCACGTGGATGCCGATGCTGGCGATCTTGCGGCCGGCGGTCCACACCCCGGTGTAGCCGGCGTTGCGCTCGCCCGGCACGCCGAAGTGCGCCAGCGCGCTGATCAGCACGTCTTCCAGCGCCCGCAGGAACCAATGCAGGTCCTGGCGATGCTGGCGCAGATCGAAGATGGGATAGCCCACCAGCTGCCCCGGTCCGTGGTAGGTGACGTCCCCGCCGCGCTCCACCTGGTACAGCTCGACCCCCTTGGCCTCCAGGAACTCCTTGGGCGCCACCACGTTTTCCGCGTGGGAGCCGCGGCCCAGGGTCACCACCGGCGGGTGCTCCACCAGGAGCAGGAGGTCCCGGCGCAGCGCGCCGTCCACGCGGCGCTGGGCCAGCTCGCGTTGCAGATCCAGGGCCTCGCCGTACGGCATGCGGCCCAGACCCACCACGTCCAGCATCGCGCTCATCGAGCAGCCGCCCGCCGGGCGTGCCCCAGCGCCCACGCCGCGGCACCCACCAGGAGCACCAGGTACCCCGCCAGGCCTCCTCGTCCGGCGAGCAGGTCGGCCGGGACAGCGACCAGCGACAGCATCACGGTGCCGAACACCGAGAGAGTAGCGACCACGCCTCGGCGCCAGGTCTCTTCGATACCGCCGGACAGCGACCAGCCGGTAACGGCGGCCGCGATGATCGCGGCGAGCGCCGCGGCGAGGAGGGTGAAACCGGCGTCCTGGGTTTCGGTCACGCGGCCATGCTGAATGGTGCGCAGGATCAGGAGGCCGGCCGTGATGACCGCGGCGCCGGTCGCGGCCCCCGCCGCCAGGCCACCCAGGGCGCGGACCACGGGATCGCCGGCGCGGGACGGCGGGGCGGACACGGGGCTAGATGTTCAGCGCGCGGCCCATGGAGTCCAGCGCCGCTTCCGCCACGGCCTCGGAAAGCGTGGGATGGGCGTGAATCGCCAGATCCACTTCCTCCACCGTGTACTCGTTGGCGCGGGCCACGGCCAGCTCGTGAATCATCTCGCTGGCGTGCGAGGCCACGATGTGGGCGCCCAGGATCTCGCCGTACTTCTGGTCGCGAAGGATCTTGACGAAGCCCTCGGTCTCGTTGGACGCGCGGGCCCGGCCGCTGGCGGTGAGGGGGAACTTGCCCGCCACGTAATCCAGCTTCTTCTCCTTGCACTGCTCTTCGGTGAGCCCGATGCTGGCGACCTCGGGGTGGCAGTAGGTGACGCTGGGGACGTTGTCGTAGCGGATGGGGTGGGGCTTCTGCCCCGCCAGCAGCTCTGCCACGACGACCCCCTCGCGGCTGCCCTTGTGCGCCAGCATAGGCGGCCCTGCGATGTCGCCGATGCAGTAGATGCCATCCGCGGTGGTCTTGAGGTTGGCGTCCACCTGCACGAATCCCCGCTCGGTCAGTTTCACGCCCGCGGCCTCGAGCCCTATCGCTTCCAGGTTGAGCGCCCGGCCCACGGCCACCAGCACCTTCTCGACCTCCAGGGTGCGGGCCTTGCCGTCCGCCTCGATCTCGATGGTCACCTTCTTGTCGCTGACCTTGGCGCCCTTCACCTTGACGCCCGGCAGGCACTCGATGCCCCGCTTCTTGAAGCTCCGCGCGATGGTCGCGGACGACTCGGCGTCCTCGATGGGGAGAATGCGCGGCAGCACCTCGATCAGCGCCACCTGGCTGCCGAAGGCGTTCAGGATGTCCGCGAACTCACAGCCGATGGCGCCCGCCCCCACGATGGCGATGGACTTGGGCGCCTGCTCCAGCAACAGGGCCTCGTCGGAGGAAATGACCGAGGTCTTGTTGAGCTCGAGCCCGGCCTGGGGCAGGCCTTTGACCCTCGTCCCAGTGGCCAGGACCACGCCTTTGGTGGCGGTGAGCGTGTCGTTGCCCACCTGGACCTTCTTGCCGGGCAGCAGCTTTCCGGTGCCGCGGATCACGGTCACCTTGTGCTTCTTCAGCAGGAATTCGACGCCCTTGGCGTTCTGCTCGCTCACCTGGCGCGAGCGGCGCATGGCGACCCCGAAATCCAGCTTGACCTCCCCCACGGTGATGCCGAGGTCCTTGGCATCGTGCCGGATGAGGTTGGCGGCGTAGGCGCTGTGGAGCAGGGCCTTGCTGGGGATGCAGCCGATGTTGACGCACACCCCGCCCAGCTTCTCCCGCTCCACCACCGCGGTGTTGAGCCCCAGCTGCGCCGCCCGGATGGCGCAGACGTAGCCGGCGGGGCCGCCGCCCAGGATAATCACGTCGTAGGAATTCGCCACGGAGACCTCGTTATCCGTCTTTGTCACCACACCATCGCCAGCGGGTTCTCCAGCATCCGCTTCACCGTCTGCAGGAACTTGGCCCCGGTGGCGCCGTCAATCACCCGGTGGTCGCAGCTCATGGTGGCCCGCATCCGGCGGCGCACGGCCACGGCGCCGTCTTCCGCCACCGGCACCTGGGTCACCGCGCCCACGGCCAGGATGCCGGCTTCGGGCGGGTTGATCACCGCGGTGAACTGGTCAATGCCCAGCATGCCCAGGTTGGAAATGGAGAAGGTGCTGCCGGTGTATTCCTCCGGCTTGAGCTTGCGCTGGCGGGCCCGCTCGGAGAGGTCGCGGGTCTCGACCCCGATCTGCCGCAGGCCCTTGAAGTTGACGTTGCGAATCACGGGCGTGATCAGACCCTGGTCCACGGCCACCGCCATCCCCAGGTGGACGTCGCGGAAATAGCGGATCGAGTCCCCCTGCCACCAGGCGTTGCACTCGGGGTGCTGCATCAGCGCCTGGGCCACCACCTTGACGATGATGTCGTTGAGGGTGATGCGGGGCTCTTCACCCAGCGCGTTGAGCGCCTCCCGGGCTTCCCAGGCGCGCTCCATGTCAATCTCGACCGTGAGGAAAAAGTGGGGAACCGGGCCCAGGGACTCGCTGAGCCGGCGCGCTATGGTCTTGCGGATCTGGGTGAGGGGGACGTCCTCAAAGCCGCCAGGGGCAGAAAGGGCAGAACGGGCAGGAAGGGCAGATACAACGGCGGCGCCTTCCAGGTCCCGTTTGATGATGCGGCCGCCCGGCCCGGAACCGCGGATCACGGCCAGGTCCACGCCGCGCTCGCGGGCGATGCGCTTGGCCAGGGGAGACGCCTTGACCCTGCCCGCTGCCGCTGCGGGAGCGGTGGCGGTGGGAACGGAGGGAGCGCTTGGCGCTGGCGCCGCGGAACGGCTGGGAACCGGCGGCGCAGCCCGCTCCCCGCTCCCCGCTCCCCGCTCACTCGTTGCCGGTCCCGGCTCCGCCAGGACGGAGGAGATGTCCTCGCCCGCCGCGGCGATCACCGCCACCAGTTTCCCCACCGCCACCGTGGCCCCCACCGGCACCAGCACTTTCCGCAGCACGCCTTCGCCCCGGGCGGGAAGCTCCATCACTGCCTTGTCCGTCTCCACCTCGGCCAGGACGTCGCCGTCCTGGACGGCGTCGCCTTCCTGCTTCAACCACTTCACCAGCCGCCCCTCCTCCATGGTAGGGGAGAGGGCTTCCATCACGACCTTGGTTGCCATGGGATCAGCCCAGGTAGGCGACGCGCTTGACCGCCTCGATCACGAGCTCGGGACTGGGCTTGGCGGCGCGCTCGAGGTGCTTGTTGTACGGCATGGGGACATCCGCGCCGGTGACCCGCTCCACCGGCGCGTCCAGATCGTCGAAGGCGGCGTGCTGGATTTCGTGCACCACCTGGGCGCCGACGCCACAGAAGGGCCAGCCCTCTTCCACCACCACGCAGCGGTTGGTCTTGCGCACGCTGGCGAGAATGGCGTCCACGTCCATGGGACGGATGGTCCGGAGGTCCAGCACGTCGGCGCTGACCTTGAGCTCCTGGTCCAGCGTCTCCGCGGCCTTGAGCGCCACCGCCACGGTCTTGGAGTGGCAGATGAGGGTGACGTCGCTGCCCTCGCGCTTCAGGTCCGCCTTGCCCAGCGGGATGGTGTACTCGCCCTCGGGCACTTCGCCTTTGGTGTTGTACAGCATCTCGCCCTCGAGGAAGACCACCGGGTTGTTGTCCCGGATGGAGCTCTTGAGCAGCCCCTTGGCGTCTTGGGGGGTGGCGGGCGCCACCACCTTCAAGCCCGGGATGTTGGCGTAGAACGCCTCGAACGCCTGCGAATGCTGGGCGCCCAGCTGGAGCGCCGCGCCGCCGGGACCGCGGAAGACGATGGGAATGGGGAGCTGGCCGCCCGACATATACAGCATCTTGGCCGCCGAATTGATGACCTCGTCAATCGCCAGCAGGGCGAAGTTCCAGGTCATGAACTCGATCACCGGCCGCAGGCCCACCATGGCCGCGCCCACGCCGATTCCGGCAAAGCCCAGCTCCGCGATGGGGGTGTCCACCACGCGGCGCTCGCCGAAATGCTCCAGCAGCCCGCGGCTCACCTTGTAGGCTCCCTGGTACACCCCGACCTCTTCCCCCATCAGGAAGACGCTGGGATCGCGCTCCATCTCTTCGCGGAGCGCCTGGTTCAGAGCATCACGATAGGTCAGGATCGGCACGGCGCCTCCGTCAATCCCGGTAGACGTCGGTGTAGAGCTCGGCCGGGTCGGGGTCCGGGCTCTGCTCGGCGAAGGCGAGGGCGTCGGCGACCTCCTCGTGCACCTGCTTGTCCATCGCCTCGAAGGTGGCGTCGCTCAGCATCCCGTCGTCCCGCAGCCGGTGCCTGAGCCCCGCGATGGGATCCTTCTTCTTCTGCTCCTCCAGCTCTTCCTTGGTGCGATAGTGGCCGTGAATGGGATCGGCCATGGAGTGCCCCATGTAGCGGTAGGTCCGGGCCTCGATCAAGGTGGGGAGCTTGCCGGTACGCGCCCGCTCCACCGCCCGCGCCGTGGCTTCGTACATCGCCAGGACGTCCATGCCGTCCACCGTCTCGGAGTCCATTTCGTGGGCGCAGGCGCGGTCGGCGATGTGGTACACCGCCGAGGCGCGCTCCAGGGCGGTGCCCATGCCGTAGCGGTTGTTCTCGCACAGGAAGATGACCGGCAGCGTCCACAGCGCCGCCATGTTCAGCGACTCGTGGAAGGCCCCGATGTTGGCGGCCGCCTCGCCAAAGGAGCACAGGCTCACCTGGTCGGTGCCGCGGTACTTGATGGCGAACCCCGCGCCCGCGGCCAGCGGAATGTGGGACCCCACGATGCCGTGCCCGCCCAGGAATCCCAGCTTGGCCTCGAACAGGTGCATCGAGCCGCCTTTGCCGCGAGAGCAGCCGGTGACCTTGCCGAACAGCTCCGCCATGCAGGCCCGGGCGCTCATGCCCCGCACCAGCGCGTGGGCGTGCTCCCGGTAGCTGGTGAACACGTAGTCGTCCTCGCGCAGCGCGGCGAGGGTCCCCACGGCGACCGCCTCCTGACCGATGTACAGATGGCAGAACCCGCCGATCTTCCCCTGCGCGTACGCTTCGCCCGCCTTCTCCTCGAAGCGGCGGACCAGGAGCATCTGCCGGAGCAGGGTGTGATAGAAATCGAGGCGTTCGGGATCGAGGCGTGTGGTCGTTGCCGGTTGCACCATGGGAGGGTTAGACGGCCGCCGCGCGCTGCGCCTGCTCCCATGCATGGTAGGAGGAGCGCACCAGCGGCCCGGATTCGACGTGGCGGAAGCCCATCGCGAGACCCGCCTCGCGCAGCTGGGTGAATTCCGAAGGAGTGTAGAAGCGCGCGACCGGGAGGTGGCCCTCGGACGGCCGCAGGTACTGGCCCAGGGTGAGAATGTCCACGCCCTGCGCCCGGACGTCGCGCATGGCCCCGATCAGTTCGTCCCATTCCTCCCCCAGGCCGCACATGATCCCGGACTTGGTGGTCTGATCCGGCGCCATTTCTTTGGCCCGCCGGAGCAGCCGCAGCGCCCGGGCGTAGCGGCCCCCGGGGCGGGCGATCCGGTACAGGCGGTCAATGGTCTCCAGGTTGTGATTCAGGATGTCCGGCCCGGCCTCCAGCACCATCCCCAGGGCCTGGTCTGAACCCTTGAAGTCCGGGATCAACAGCTCGACCGAGGTCTCCGGCAGGCGGCGACGGATCTCCACCACGCACTGCGCGAAGGCTTCGGCCCCGCCGTTGGGAAGGTCGTCCCGGTCCACGCTGGTAATCACCACGTGCCGCAGGCCCATACGGGTCACCGCTTCAGCCAGCCGGACCGGCTCCTCCGGATCGTAGGGCAAAGGCGTGCCATGCGCCACCGCGCAGTAGGCGCAGTTGCGCGTGCACACGTCGCCCAGGATCATGAAGGTGGCGGCGCGGTGCTCCCAGCACTCGCCCACGTTAGGGCAGTGGGCCTCTTCGCAGACGGTGTGGAGACCCAGGTCCCGCATCAGGCGCTTCACTTCGACGTAATTGCTGCCGCCCGGGGCCCGCACCTTGAGCCAGGCCGGCTTGCGGGCGGCGGGCGCCGCCTGGGTTCCTCGGTGCCCGACCGTGAGTTGGACTAGTTCCATGGGAGAGCGAAACATAGCCCGCTGGGGGTGGCGATACCAGCGGCAAAGCGGCCGGGATCAACCAGACGGTTGAGGCGGGACCGAATTCCTCAGGCGTCGCTCCAGAAGCGCGCCGGGCTCAACGGGGTGATGTCATGCTCCACCGGCTGCCCCGTCATCAACGCGCCGATGACCTGGGCCGTGATCGCGGCCAGCAGGATGCCGTTTCGCCCGTGGCCGGTGGCGTACCACAGGTTCTGGATTGCGGGGTCCCGTCCCACAATGGGGGAGCCGTCCGGGGTGGCGGGGCGCAGGCCCGCCCAGCGCCGCCGTTCGGGAGCCTGCTCCAGGGCCGGATAGATGTGCCGGGCGGTGGAGAGAATCTTGGCGATCGCTTCATCGGTGACGGAGGGGTCGAACCCCGCGTGCTCCATGGTGCTGCCGGCGATGGCTTCGCCTCCCCGGGTCAGTACGTACCCGTGGTCGGAGAAGACGATGGCGCGCGGCTCGCCGGGGGGCCAATCCAGCGTGGCCATCTGGCCCCGCACCGGCTCCACGGACAGCGGCCGTGGTAGGCCGCCCACGCGGCCGGACCAGCACCCCGCCGCGACCAACACCGCGCCGGCATCCAACCTGCCACTCGCCAGCCGGACACCTGCGACCCGATCGCCCTCGATCACCACCTGCTCCACCCGCTGGCCCCGCTCCAGGGTGGCTCCATGCGCCGCGGCACTCCGGGTCAGCGCCTCCATCAGGGCGGGCGGCTCCAGCGCGCCGTCTTCCGGGGAAAGGTGGCCTCCCAGCACGTCGGAGGAGATCCCCGGGCAACGGTCCCGCAGCTCGGCGGCGTCCAACCAGTCCACCGGGAACCCTTGCTGCCGCTGCCAGGCGATATCGCCCTTGAGGTGGTCGGCTTCGGCGGTGTTGAACGCGACCTGCACGATGCCGTCGGTCCAGAATCCCACGTCAATCCCGGTTTCGTCCTCCAGCGCGGGCACCAGGTCGCGGTAGAGATCCCGGGCCCGGATCCGCAGGCTCAGCAGCGGATCCTGGCCCTGGGTCTCCGCCAGCGGCGCAAGCATGCCGGCCGAGGCCGGAGTGGCAGCCCCGGGCTCGTTGCCGGCGTCCACCAGCAGGACGCTCTGGCCCGCCAGGGCGAGCGCCCGGGCGCAGGCGGCGCCGATCACGCCGCCCCCAATGATCAGGACGTCCGGCTGTGCCACAGGGCTCGCCACATCCGGCTTGTCATGAAACCGATAGGGCCGTAGGTTCGTACGGTCAGGAGACGAAGGCCTCCTCGGGAGGGAGTCATGCTGCGGACCGTGCTCGGATATGCCGTTCTCGCCGTTGTCGCGTACGTGGTCCTGAAGCTGTTCTTCGGGCTGCTGGGATTTGCCTTCTCCTTGCTGATGACGCTGCTGTGGTTGGCGGCCATCGGCTTCGTGTGCTATCTGGTCCTCAAACTTATCGCCCCGAACACGGCGCGCCGAGTCCACGAGACCATCTCGGGCCGGCACCGGCCGGCGGCCTGATCACTGCGCACTCGGCCATCGGCACTCAGCAATCAGCATTCAGCGACTGATTGCTGAGTGCTGAATGCCGAGTGCTTCACGTTTTGCCCGTCCGTAGGCTGCTGGTGTGCAAGTGCTTGATCCGCCAGCTCCCTCCGGCCCGCTCCAGCACGAACGTGGCGCGCCCGTACGCGGGCGTGCCTCCCGCCGCAGGCGCCCAGCGGTATTCCATCAGTCCCCAGGCCAGGTAGGGTGTGATCTCCAGCGTGGCCCCGGTGACGCTGGCGGTGCCGCCGCGCCGCACGCCGGCAAAGCGGGGCGGCATCCGGACCGGCACGCCGTCCGCCACCACGCTGGCGCCCACCAGGTAGAGCGTGTCCGGGTCCTTCCCCGCGGCGTCGGCCAGCAGGGCGGTGCTCATGACGCCCCGCACGTTCTCGTTCTCCAGCAGGGACGCCTGCACCGTGGGTGCGGTTTCCCTGGGGCCGGCGCACCCGGCCGCCGCGATCAGCAGCGCCCACCGCATGAAAGGTCTCATCGGCCACGCTCCTCCTTGGGGCCCCGTTGCTCCACGCCTTTGAGCCGGAAGGTGATGACGCCGAAGGGGAACTTGCTCTTCAACTGCACCATGATGCGCCGGTCGTCGTCCGAGAGCCACATGCGGGGCTCGGAGGCTTCCGCCAGGACGCCCCGCCCCTTGATGGTGGGCTTGATGACTACGGTGGCGAAGCGGCCGGCGGGCACGTCGATCGTGTCCCGGGCCAGGACCTCGAGCACCACGGGATTGCGGTCGGGCCGGAAGTAGCGGTCGAACTGGTAGCGCTTCCCGACCTCCAGCGGCACGGTGCGCGCGAAATAGAAGAACGCGGCGTCGTCCAGCGGCTCCTTGGAAGTGGTGCGCGCGCTGTCCACGCCCGCCTGGCGGTAAAAGCCCGAGTCGGGAAAGATCTCGTAGGCGTTGTACCGCTTCTTCCCCATCTCGTCGTAGTCCTGGATGAACCGCCGGGAGGCGAAGTCGGTCAGGCCGATCCAGGAATCCATCCGGTCGTTGATCCGGACCAGGTAGGTCCCGCCCTGAATCACGAACTCGATGTGGAGCGTCGGGATGCCGCGGATGGTGTCCTGGCTCAGCACCCGCATCACCGCCTGACCGATGTTGAAGAACCCGAACCGCGCGTCATAGACCAGGGTCTCGCCCACGGGGAACCGCTCCGAGAGGGGGCGGCTGTCGCCGGTCTGGGCTGCCGCGGGCGCGGCCGCCAGGGCGAGCAGGGGGAGCCAGGCGTGACGCACGTCAGGCGGTCCGTTCCACGGCCGCGCCAGGCGTGGGAATGTGGAGCGTCCGTCCGGCCCGCAGGAGGCCCAGCGCCAGGGCGGTCGCCCCGGGGCGGGCCGCCGGCTGGGCCGCGCGCCCCTGGCTCACCAACACCGTGGCGATCTGCCGGGCGTGCACCGCGGCGCGGGCTACCAGCTCCGCGTTGGCGCACCAGCCGTCCGTCTTGAGCACCGGAGATTGGTCCTGAAAGCAGCGCTTCAGGGTGGCCAGCCGGAACGCGTAGCAGCCGGAAAACAGGTCCCGCACCCCGGGGACGGAGAGCCCCGGCCGCAGCAGCCAGGGCGCGGAGCGGCGCACCAGCCGGAGCAGCAGGGGTGCCCGATGGTCGGCCTGCTCGCCCACCACCAGGTCCGCACCGGACTCCAGCCGCCGGACCAGGTCGGGCAGGGCTTCGGGCGCCACGGAAAAATCCGGTGGCAGCGTAATGGCGCAGTCGCGCTTGGGGCGGTCGGTGCGGTTCACGGACTCCCGGAGGAGCCGCTCCACGCTGGCGGCGTAGCCCTCGCGCGTGGGGGTGCGCAGCACCGTCACCGGCAACGCCCGCTGGTACAGCTCGAGCACATCCCGGGTGCCATCGGTAGAGCCGTCGTCGAAGACCAGAAACTGGTATTCGCGGGGGAAGGTGTTGAACACCTGGCGCACCTTCCACAGCAGCAGGCCGATGGTGGGGCCCTGATTGTGCGTGGGGATGCACACGTGGATCATCGGGCCCCAATCTCGCTAGAAAACGGCGGAAACGGCAGAGGAGGCGCGGGTTCCGCGCTGCCGCGCCGCTCGCGCCACCTTGCGAGCACTCGGGAGCCCTGGTGGATAACAAGGATTGGGAGTGGCTCGCCGGGGCGTGGGGTACCATACTGCAGGAACTTGTCGAGGGTGCCCTCCCATGATTCTCCCCAACGTGCGCGAGCGTCTGACCGGGGCCGACCTGGACCTGGCGGTGCGGTTGCTGGCCGAGGGAGATGTGGGACGCGAGCGCGGCTACCGGGAGCGGCTGGCGGAACGGGGGCCGGACGCGCTGCTGAGCGAGCCTGCCCTCTTCGACCTGCTGTGCCGGGCGCCGGGCGTCGCGGCTCCGGCAGCTACCCTGTTCCTCTACGTGGCGGTGCGCAGCGCCTTGCGGCGGGTGGGCGTCGACGACGCGGAGTTGAGTGACTACCTGAGCGCCTTGCTGCTGGAGTTCGGGATGCGGGACCGGGCGCTCCGGATCGCGCCGGCGGACGACCAGGTCTACCGCTACGTGAGCGACATCGTGGCTGACCTGGATGCCGTGGCGGATGCGCGACGCGCCTTTCTGCTGCGCGCGCACCTGGGCAATTTCAGCCTGTGGCTGAGCGGGGTGTTCCCCGACCACATTGCCGCCCGGCGGGAGCGCCGGGGCGGCCCCGACCTCCGCTACTATGAGGAAATGGGAGCCCGGGGGTTCCGCCTGGCGTCCGATCATCAACTGGCCCGGGAGTGGGCGCTGGCGCCCATCTACGACCGCGCAGCGGAGTCCTTCGAGCGGCTCCGGGTGGGATTGAACCGGCTGTCGGATTATGTGTTCTTCCCCACCTGGTCCAGCCCGGAACGGCTGATGCGGCAGGTGGGCGACGCGTTCCGGATCGGTCTCGTGGACAACTGATCCCAAAAGGGAATTCGCCGCGGAATACGTGCGCGGAGGAGGACTCCGCGCGAGCCTCCGCGGTCTCTGCGTGCTCCGCGGTGAGATTCGTTGGTGGACTGCGTGCTCAGTGCTGTGCCGAGTCCCCGCCTACCGGCTGGAACATGGGGCACTTGGGCGCGTTGAGCGATGGCCAGTGCACCCGGAGCCCCAGCAGCGGCAGCCTGGCGGGACCGCCCACGACGGTGCCGATCCGCTTGAAGCCGGGCGGGCTCTCGGGCTCGAAGACCAGCACGCCCCGCACCACTTCCAGGGAATCGTCCACCAGCAGCAACCCGAATCCCGGAAGCTTGGGCAGGTCCGGGCTGTCGAATTGCAGCACCAGGCTATCCGCCCCGCCGGTCTTGACCACGCGGTTGGTACCGTGCCCAACCACCTTGCCCGGAAGCGTGTCCGGTACGTTGGCCGGCACGGTGGTCACCGCATGGCTGAGGTCCTGCAACGACTGCACCACCAGGGAGCCGGCGGCGATGCTGGCGAAGCCGCAGGCCGCGCTGTTTTCCGGGTTGCCGCCGCAGGCGGCCAGCGCGAGCGACACCAGGGCGAGGGATCCGAAGGAAAGGGGGCGTTTCATGGTGAAGAAACTTACAGCCATTGCCGGGTCGCCGCCTGGCAGGGGACTCGCTTGACCCTCCTTCCGCCGGCCCGTATCGTTGGAGCCACGAACCTCTGGTGCGCCGAGGCACTTCCATGCCGACCTACGAATACCGCTGCGAGAAATGCGGCAAGCGGTTCTCCCGGATTGAGTCCATCTCGGCCCACGGGCAACGCCGTCCGGCGTGCCCCAAGTGCAAGTCCGCGAAAGTGGAGCAGATGTTCTCCGCCTTCTACGCCAAGACGGTAAAGAAGAGCTAGGTGTCCGATCTCAGCCGCATGCGGGAGGCGGTGGCGGCCGCACGTGCCTCGTTGACCCGTATGCAGGAGCAGTTGCGCGCCACCGAGGGGGAGCTGGAGGGCGAGCGCCGGCAGCTGGCGGACACCGAGCGGCGGGGCAGGCTGGCCGGCGAGATCGGCGACCAGGAGACGGTGGCGGTAGCACAGCGCTTCGCGGCCAAGCACGCCGAGCGAGTGGGCGTGCTGGAGCGCAAGGTGGCGGTGCAGCGGGATGAAGTGGTGATGGTGGAGCGCGAGCTGGCGGACATGACGGAGCAGCTCAAACAGGCCACGGGCACCCGTGTGGCGCAGGACGCGACGGACAGCGTCGCCAGGGCCAAGGCGGGCATGGGGGCGGTGGACGAGGACGAGCTGACCAAACTGCACCTCGACCGAGCGGCGCGTGAGGCGGCCGCGGCCGAGCAACTCGAGGCGCTCAAGAAGAAGATGGGCAAGCGGGGCTCGCCATGATGGACATCAAGCCGGACCGGATGGTCTACCTGGGATACGGGAAGTACTGGCGCTCGGACAGCATCGTGGGGCTGATGCCCATCGAGACCGAGCGCGGGCCGGGGCGCCGCACCGAGGTCTACACCGCCACGCTGGAACATCCCATCGTCGCCTCGCGGAGCGAGGCGGCCATCCTGCAGGACATGGCGATCGCCACCGACGAGGCGCTCCGCATGCAGGAGGTCCGGGAGATCGCCGGCGACCTGCTGGAGGCGCTGGAAGACGTACCCGACGTGCTGCGGCGGGTGCTCGCCACGGAGGCCCGCTTCGACGTCGAGACCTGGACCCGCCGGCTCCGCGAGCTGCTGCGCACTCCCGTGCCCGAGCCCGCCGACCAGAACGATCTGTTCACCCCCTAACCCGGGCCCAACGTGACCACGCCAACACCGGCAGCGACTGCTCACCGGGACACCGCGGGCTGGTATGGCCATCCCCGCGGCCTGTCCACCCTGTTCTTCACCGAGATGTGGGAGCGGTTCGCCTACTACGGGATGCGTGCCTTGCTCATCCTGTACATGACGGCCGCGGCCGTCAACGGGGGTCTGGGATTCAACACGGAGCACGCCGCCGCGATCTACGGCTGGTACACCTTCAGCGTCTACGCGCTCGCCATTCCGGGTGGCTGGATCGCCGACCGGTTCCTGGGGCAATACCGGTCGGTGCTGGTGGGCGGGATCATCATCGCGCTGGGACAGTTCAGCCTGGCGCTGGCGCCCCTGCCGTTCTTCTACGGCGGGCTGATCCTGATCGCCGTCGGGACCGGGCTGCTCAAGCCCAACGTCAGCACCATGGTGGGATCGCTGTACGAGGAGCAGGACAATCGCCGCGATGCCGGCTTCTCCATCTTCTACATGGGCATCAACGTCGGCGCCATGATCTCGCCGCTGGTGGCGGGGACGCTGGGGCAGCGGGTGAGCTGGCACCTGGGGTTCGCGGTGGGCGGCGTGGGCATGACGGCGGGAGTGATCCAGTACATCCTGGGGAAGCGGCGGCTGATGCCGGCGCTGGAGCGGTTGGCGGCGCGGAAGCCGGAACCCGCCAGCGCCAAGGTCAGCCTGGCCGGCGGGTTCAGCGCCGAGGAATGGAAGCGGATCGCGGCGATCGGCGTCTTCTTCGTATTCTCGATGCTGTTCTGGGCGGCGTTCGAGCAGGCGGGCTCCAGCCTGAACCTGTTCGCGGATCGCTACACCCGCCTGTCGGTCTTTGGCTTCTCCTTCCCGTCCACCTGGTTCCAGTCGCTCAATTCCTTCTTCATGGTGTTCGGGCTGGCGCTGTTCTTCTCCTGGCTGTGGCTGCGGCTGGGCCGGCACGAGCCCTCCAGCCCGGCCAAGTTCGCCTACGGCCTGTTGTTCGTGGGGCTGGGTTTTTTGCTGCTGGTGCCGGGGTCCATCCTGGCACAGGCCGGGGGTAAGACTACACTGGTGAGCCCCATGTGGCTCACCGGCGTCTACCTGCTGCACACTATCGGGGAACTGTGCCTGAGCCCGGTGGGACTGAGCCTGATGACCAAGCTCGCGCCCCCGCGCATCGTGGGCCTCATGATGGGCGTGTGGTTTCTTTCCACCGCCACCGGCAACAAGATGGGCGGCTGGGTGGCCGGGTTCTTCGACACCCTGCCGCTGCCGATGCTGTTCGCCGCGGTCGCCGGGACCACCATCGGGTCCGCCGTGGTGCTGGTGCTACTAATCAGGCCGCTGCGGAAGTTGATGGGTGGGGTGCACTAGAGGCGGTAAGGCGGTAAGGCGGCAAGCGGCTCAGGGCGTCGGCGCTGCGAGGAAGGGATCGTTGGCGTAGTGGCACGCGGCCCACCGTCCGGTCTCCACTTCCCTCAGGTCCGGTGTTTCCTCTTTGCATCGCGTGTCTTTCGCCGGATGCGGGCATCGTGGGTAAAACGGGCACCCGCGGACGGGTCGCGCCATGCTGGAGGGCTCGCCCGCGATGACCGCGCGCGGCGGGCCGGCGGCGGGGTCCGGCACCGGTGCCGCGGCCAGCAGAGAAGCCGTGTAGGGATGCAGCGGTTTCCGGTACAGCGGGTCCGCGGGCGCGCTCTCCACCAGACGGCCCAGGTACATCACCGCCACCCGGGTGGCCAGGTGGCGCACCACCGCCAGGTCGTGGGCGATGAGCAGATAGGTCAGACCGCGTCGCTCTTGCAGGTCGGCCAGCAGGTTCAGCACCTGCGCGCCGATGGAGACGTCCAGGCTGGAGACCGGCTCGTCCAGCACCAGGAACTCGGGATCTACCGAGAGCGCCCGCGCGATCCCCACCCGCTGCCGCTGCCCCCCCGAGAGCTGGTGGGGATAGCACTCGGCCTGCGCCGGGTCGAGTCCCACCTCCTGGAGCAGGGCGACCGCGCGCTCCCGCGCCGCGGCGCCGCGGGCCACCTGGTGCATCTCGATGGGCTCCCCTACCGCTCTACCCACCCGCATCCGCGGGTTGAGGGAGAGGGTGGCATCCTGAAACACCATCTGGGCCCTGCGCCGGAGGCGCCGCAGCGCCTCGCCCCTCAGCGCCAGCAGATTCAGGCCGGCAAAATGGACGGTCCCGGCATCCGGCTCGATGAGGCGGAGCGCGCAGCGGCCGAGTGTGGTCTTGCCGCTGCCGCTCTCGCCCACCAGGGCCAGCGTTTCGCCGCGATGGACGAAGAGGGAGACGTGGTCCACCGCGAGCAGCCTGAGCGGCGCGCGGAACGGCGCAGCCGGAAGGGGAAACCCCTTCACCAGCTGCTCGATCTCGAGCAGGCGTTCCGTACTCACGGTCCCCGCCGCTCGGGCTCGTTGATGAGCCAACACCGTGCCTGATGATCCGGTCCGGCCTCCTGGAGCGGCGGCTCATCGGCGCAGCGCGCCCAGGCATAGCGGCAGCGGGGGCGGAAGCGGCAGCCGCGCGGCCAATCGGTAGCGGGCGGCGGCTGGCCGGGTATCACCGAGAGCCGGCGGGCCGGCCGGTCCACGCGGGGAATGGCCGCCAGCAGAGCCGCGGTGTAGGGGTGGCTGGGCGCCGCGAAGAGTCGCGCTGCCGGCGCCTGCTCCACCACGCGCCCCGCGTACATGACCGCCACCCGGTCGGCCACACCGGCCGCCAGGCTCAGGTCATGCGTGATGAACAGTATGGCGAGCCCCAGCCGGCGCTTGAGATCCGCCAGCAGGTCCAGGATCTGCGCCTGCACGGTGACGTCCAGCGCGGTGGTGGGCTCGTCCGCGATGAGCACCCGGGGATTCCCCGCCAGCGCCATCGCGATCATGGCGCGCTGCCTGAGTCCGCCGCTCAGCTGGTGGGGGTACTGGTCCAGGCGATACTCGGCGTCGCCCACGCCCACGGACGCCAACAGCCCGCGGGCTCGCGCCCGCGCGGCGCGCCGGTCCAGCGTGGTGTGCGCGCGCACCACCTCCACCACCTGCGCTCCGATGGTCAGGACGGGGTTGAGGCTGCTCCCGGGGTCCTGGAAGATCAGCGCGATGCCGCCGCCCCGGACCGGACGCAATTCCGCAGGTGAAAGCCGGAGGAGGTCGGCGCCGTCGAAGGTGATGCGGCCCGAAGGGTCAATCCGGCCCGGAGGCTCCGGAATGAGCCGGAGCAGCGAGAGGGCCAGCGTGGTCTTGCCGCAGCCGGATTCGCCCACCAGGGCCAGCAATTCCCCCCGCTCCAGATCGAGCGAAGCGCCATCCACCGGCCGGCTCACGGGTCCGCCCCGGGTCCGGAAGGTGACGGTGAGGTCCTGGACCGAGAGCAGCGTCATTGGGTCCGGGGATCCCAGGCGTCCCGCAGGGCGTCGCCCAGCAGGCTGAACGCCATCACCGTGCCCACCACGGCCAGACCCGGGACGATCGCCTGCCAGGGGGCGGTGGCCAGGAACGCCTGGCCTTCCTCGATCATGTCGCCCCAGGAGGGGAGCGGTGGCCGGACGCCGATGCCCAGAAACGACAGGGCCGCCTCCAGCAGCACGGTGTTGCCCACCCCCAGCGCGGCGGTGACGATGATGGGGGCGGCCACGTTGGGCAGCACGTGGCGCAGCGCGATGCGCCCGCCCGGAAGACCCAGGGCCCGAGCCGCGAGGACGAAGTCCCGCCTTCGCAGGCTCTGCACCTCGGCGCGGACCAGGCGGCTGGTGCCAAACCACCCGGTGACTCCCAGCACCAGGACCAGCGCCACCACGCCTCCCTGATTCCAGAGCGCCAGCACCACGATCAGCAGGAACACCCGCGGAATGGCGAGCGCGGCGTCCACCCCGCGCATGAGCAGCGCATCCACCCAGCCACCGGCGAGGCCGGCCGCCAATCCCACGGCGGTGCCCAAGGTCACGGCCAGGAGGACGGCGAGGGCGGCGATCCAGAGCGACAGCCGCGCGCCGTACAGCAGGCGGCTGAGCACGTCCCGGCTGTAAGAGTCGGTGCCGAGGGGATGGGCCAGGGAAGGACCCAGCAGCCGTCCCCCCAGGAGGTCCAGCTGCGCCGCGGGATCGTAGGGCGCGAGCAGGGGCGCGAGCATCGCCACCAGGTAGAGCCCGGTCACCAGGGCCAGAGCCAGCCGCACCCGCCGTGTCATCATGAGGTCTCCCGGGTGCGTGGATCGGCGAGCCGGACCAGCAGGTCCGCCACCAGGTTGCCCGCCACCACCGCAAAGGCCACCAGGATCGCGGCGCCGGTGACCATGGGATAATCCCGCTTCAGCACCGCATCCACCGCCAGCCGCCCCATGCCGGGCCAGGAGAACACGGTCTCTACCAGCACCGCGCCGGAAAACAGGGTGGGAAGCGAGAGGCCCAGCAGGGTGATGGTGGGCAGCAAGGCGTTCCGCAGCGCGTGCCGCAACGCCACGGCCGGCTCGCTCAGACCCCTGGCCCGCGCGGCGCGAATGAAATCCTGCCGTACGACTTCCAGCACCGCGGCACGCTGGTAGCGGGCCGTGCCGGCGGCACCCACGAGTCCCAGGGTCAAGGCGGGGAGGATCAGGTGCAAGGACCGGTCCAGGGCTTTTCCCAGCAGGCCGCGCGTGCCGTAAACGACGGGTTCGACCACGCCCGCCACGGGCAGCCAGCCCAGCTGCTGGCCGAACACCAGCACCAGCATGAGGCCCAGCCAGAAAACCGGTACCGAGTACAGAGCGAGGGTCACGGCGGAGCACACGCGGTCCAGCGTCGAGTGGGCCCGCATCCCCTGCAGCGTGCCAACCGCGATGCCCAGCCCGAAATCCAGGATCAGCGCCGCGAGCGCCAGCACCAGGGTGTTGGGCAGCGCGTCGCCCAGGGCGTCCAACACCGGGCGGTGCATGGCGTAGGACGTCCCCCAGTCGCCGCGCGCCAGGTTGGCCAGGTAGCGGAGGTACTGGAGGTACAGCGGCTGATCCAGGGCGAAGTTGCGGCGCGCCTGCTCGACCATCTCCCGCGAGACGTAGGGATTCTCGGCCGGGCCGGCGAGGGGCGAGCCCGGGGCCAGGTGAATCAGCAGGAAGGTGAGGGTGACGACCCCGAACGCGACGAGCGCCGCGGCCCCGAGGCGGCGCGCGAGGAAGGCTACCACCCTAGGGCGCGCCTACGGGACGGCGACCAGGTCGCGTGGGATCAGGCTGTCGGGGTTGACGCGCCACTGCCAGAGCAGCGCGGTCCACAGGTCGGGCCGGACGCTCACGTTCTGGAGCCGCCGATGCGCGGCCAGGACGGGGCGGGGGACGTACACCCAGATCGCAGGGGCGTCGGCGTTGATGACCGCCATCGCCTGGCGCCAGAGCGCGGCCGCTCGGGCGCGGTCGGGGTTGGCGACCGCCTGGCGGGTCAGGCGATCGAACTCCGGATTGCTGTAGCTCTGATAGTTGGAGCCGCCCATCCCCGCACTGCCCCAGGTCTGGAGCATGGACCGCGGGCTCGGGTCGCTGGTCCAGGACAGGAACGCCGCGTCGAAGTGGCGTGCCTGGGAGCGGCTGATGAAGGCGTTGAGGTCCAGCTCGGTGATCTCCATGGAGACCCCGACCCGTTTGAGCTGGTCCTGCACGATCACCGCGGCCCGCCGGCGGAGCCCGCTGGTGGTGGGCACCAGTAGATCA
>Ga0153915_10000158_pt1 | contig 61257 bp, 55 predicted proteins | sample Opewatmetagenome_2_FD_107003 | JGI IMG/M metagenome (GOLD analysis project Ga0153915, IMG submission 107003) | Freshwater wetland microbial communities from Ohio, USA - Open water 3 Core 3 Depth 3 metaG | ecosystem: Environmental > Aquatic > Freshwater > Wetlands | place: USA: Ohio, Lake Erie...
GCCCCCGGCAGCACCTGGTGCATCTTCTCCTCGAAGTTGAACCAGTGCTCGCCCTCGAAGTCATCGAAGATGAGAAACCCGCCCTTCTCCAGGTAGGCCCGCAGGCTGGTCGCCTCTTTCGGGGTCACGGTCCAGAACCCCGGCTCGCAGAGGTAGGCGACCGGGTATTTGAACAGCTCCGGGTCGTCGGCCGCCAGGATGTTGCTCCCATCAACGTGCGGGCGGAGCCCCGTCACCTCCCGCATGATCTTCATGTAGTTCTGCTCGCCCACCGGGTAGTCGTGGCTCCACTCGGGCCCCTGCCGCCCGCCACCCCAGATTTCGAGCGGCGTGAACCGGAGGCGGACGAAGGTGAAACGGCCATCGTAGGGCAGGTTGAACTTGGAATAGTCCCCGGACTCCACGATCTCATACAGGCGCTCGTAGGCCCCGCGATCGCGGTTCCCGCCACGCCCGCGCCGCTGGGCCTCAAGGCCCCAGGGTGCCGCCAGCAGGATAACCAGTCCCAGCGCGACCGCTCGACGCGCCTCCATCACTTGCCCTCCCGGATCTTGAGCAACAGCTCCTGCGCTCGCTCGAAGCCGGGTGCCGTCTCTAACGCCTGGACCACGCTCCTTCGCGCTTCCTCTCTCTGCCCGGCGCTGTAGTAGGCGAGCGCCAGCTGATACAGTGCCTCTGCCCGGTCCACCGGCGCCAGCGCCAGCACCGCGCGCCGCTCGCGGACGGCCGTGGACCACCACCCCAGGTCCGCCGCCAGCTCCGCCAGCCGGACGTGGGGCGGAAGGTCCAGCGGGTAGACATACATCGCCCCGTCGTACGCCCGCGCCGCCGCCGCCTTGTCGCCCAGGGAGTCTCGCAGCCCGGCCAGCACCAGGAGCGCCTGGTAATACCCCGCGTTGCCTCGCGTGAGCGTATCCAGCTCCGCTGCCGCCGCCGCGCGGGCTCCGCGCCGCAGATAGATCTGCGCCAGCAACCAGCCGGGGCCATCCGGTCCCGCATACTCGGGGAACAGCCGGCTCGCCCGGAGCAGCAGCCGCTCCGCCGAGTCGGGCCGGCCCGCCGCGAGCAGCGCGTGCCCCGCCGTGAGCAAGGAGTCGAAGCCCTCCAGACCCTGCAACGGCACCGCGAACCGCTGTCGCAGGTACCCGTCAAAGCGCCGGTCCAGGTCGCCGGGATTCACGCCCAGCACCGACAGGAATGCCTGCGCCGTGGTGCGACCCTGCCCGAACTGCCGGAGCAGCTGGGTGAGGGCAGCGGGACCGCGCTCTGCCGCGACCAGGTCGCACACCAGCGATGCCTCATAATAGGAATAGATCAGCTGCTCCGGATAGTCCGGATCGGTAAACCCGCGGTTGAGCTGGCTCACCGGGACCAGTCGCCCTTGAAGGAACGCCTTCAGAAACCCGGGCGTCACGCCATCACCCCACCCGGGACGGGCTCGCCGCTCCTCGAAGACGGCCAACCCCTCGGTGAACCACCGGGGCACCCGCGAGTCGCTCAGCCCCAGATGGAAGCTGTGCGAGACCTCGTGCCACAGGGTGGAACCCCAGTGGAATTCTCCGGGCTCCCGGGCGGACGGAGCGTCCATGGCGACCACCGGCCCGAAGCTCACGCCCAGCGCACCCAGGCCCACCAGCCCCACGGTGCGCACCGAGAAGTCGGCGTGCCGGTCGTACATCTCGACACGGATCGGCGTCCCGGGCTGGTATCCGTAGTGCCGGGCCAGAGAATCGAACGCCTCCTCGGCCAGCGGGCCGGCGTACAAGGCCAGCAGATCCGCCTCCCCCGGCGCCGCGACGAAGCGGAAGCGACGAGTCGCCGTGCCGCGGTAGCGATCCAGATTGTCCAGTAGATCCAGCGTGTTCTTGGTCCACACGTCGTAGGGATCGCCGGCAAACGCCCGCTCCAGGCTGGCCCGGGCCGCGGCCACCTGGCCCAGGCGAAGCTGGTTGATGCCCAGCAACGCGAAGCCCCGCCACGAGGTCGAGTCCAGCGCCACCGCGCGCCCGGCGAACTGCAACGCTTCCCGGTAGCGGCGATTCCGTCCCAAAGCCTCAGCCAGGGTGGTGTAGAGATCTGCGGCGGCGGATCCCGGTCGCAGGGCGGAGGAGTCGCCCTCGAGCCAATGCGTCGCGGCGCGGAGCGAGAGGCCTTCGGGCGAGGCCGGGTTGATGCCGAGGGCCCGGGCGATCTGCGCCTCGGCCTCCTCATACGCTTCCCGCTCCAGGGCCAGCTGGGCAACGAACAGCAGCGAGGGAACGTATTGTGGGTTTGCCTCCAGGCTCTTCCTGGCGTCATCCAGCGCCTCGGGGCTTCCTTCGAAATGCGCCGCCCGCGCCAGCCCCAGCAACGCGCCTGCGTGACGGGGATTGATCTTCAAGACCGCCTGGTAGGTGGCCCGGGCTTCCGTCTCGTTGTACTTGTCCAGGAACAGATCTCCCGTTTCCACCCGGGGCTGCAGATCCAGCGAATCGGCGGCCGCCGCCTCGTCGTAGGCCCGCAGCGCGTCTTTGAAGAGCTGGGGGTTGGTGGCCCCCAGATGCCGCGCCGCGCGGGCCACCGCCAGCAAGTCGCCCGCAGGGAGGCGAGCGGCTTCATTGTAGGCGGTGATGAAGGTCCGGTAGGCCCGACGCGCCGCCGCCACGTCCCCCTGCTGCTCCTTGAGCTCGGCCAGCGCCAGCGCGGCGCTCAGGCTGTCGGCTCCCTGCCCGCCAAGCCCGCGGGTGAAGGCATCGCTCGCCTCGCGCACCTGACCCTTGAGGCGCAAGACCTCGCCCAGCGCCAGCCACAGCACCCGCCGCCCCGGGCGGGCAGCGAGATACCCGCGCAGCCGCCGCTCCGCCTCGTCGTAGCGCCCCACGTCCTCCAACGCCCGCGTCAGCCAGCGGGCCGCCTCGTCGTCACCTCGCTCCGCCGCCGTGCCCAGCCGCTGGATCGCCTCCTCGTAACGGCCCGCCCGCAGGGCCAGCCGGCCAGGGTCTACCTGCGCATGGGAAGAAACCACCACAGAGAGCACGGAGATCGCAGAGAACAACGTCGTCACGGGCGCTTCGTCTCCCGCTCGCGGATGGCGCGGGTGGTGGTCGCCAGCTCCACCAGGGTGTCTTCCAGCGTCCGGTCATAGACGTCGGCCGCCATGGTGCTCTTGGCGGCGCGCAGGTCGGCCACCCGCCGTTCCAGGGAATCGCGGCGGGCATAGAGTTGCCGCAGCTCCGGGTCGGTCGTGGCGGACGCCGCCACCGCGCCGGCCGAGGTGAGAAACACGGCCGCGGCCACGGCGCCGTCCCCCCCGGCCAGTCCGGGGTCGCTGCTCCCCTTCCCGTCTCCATCATCGTCCAGGACCGCGTGCTCGGTGAGCAGGCGCTGGTCCCGCTGATACGCCCGGGCCACCTCGCGGCGGGCGTAGTTGAACGCCTCCAGCACGGAGAGCCGTCCGTCCTTGTCGCTGTCGGCGCCATCGGCCGAATCCGCGCCCAGGGCGCGCACCAGGTATCCGCCGAATTGGGTCGCGTTGCGCTCGAAGCCGGACTTGGTGGCCGCGATCACGATCCGTCCGGGCCCGGCCAGGGCCGGGACAAATCCGCCGCTCGCGCTCGTGGTGTTGATCACCACGATGTGCCGCAGCATGAGGGTCGAGAGCCAGCCGTTCAGCTCCCGGGCGGTGACGTCCGGACCCACCAGATTGAACCGGGGACCGTCTTCCCGGTCGCTCCCGTGGCCAAACAGCACCAGCAGCAGATCGGCAGACGGCCCCGCGCGCCGGCCGATCGCCTCCAACGCGGCCTGCAGGCGCTCCCTGGTGGCCGGCCCGGTGATCCGTTTGTCCCGCTCCGGATACTCGGCCAGGAACGTGATGTCGCTGTCCGGCACGCCCAGCCGCCGGCGCGCGGCATCCACGGTCGCCGCTCCCCACTGCGTGAACCGGCTGGAGAACTCTGGATCACCCCCCACACCAGACACCACAACCACATAGGTCTGAGCGGTGACAGCCGGGACCCGGAGTGCCGCACTCAGGCATCCGAGCCCCCACAGGCATGTCCGGAGCCGGAGCACTAGGCCAGCCCCCGCGCGCGGCGCCAGCCCCACTCTACACCCAGCAACGCGAGCAACAGCAGGAACGTCACCGGCATATCCCAGAGATCGTGCTGCTCGAACACCGTGGCTCCCGACTCGGTATACCGCACGTCCTCCGGCAGCGTGGACACGTTCTCCGGCGTGTAGAATCGCCCGCCGGTCTCCCGAGCCAGCCGCTCCAGGGCATCCCGCCGCATCGCCGCGCCGAAGAACTCGGCCCCCAGGGAGCCGGCCTCCACGTACGCCTCGCCCGTGCCCAGCGCCCGGCCGGCCCGCTGCGCGTCCACCGTGACGCGGTAGGTCCCCCGGGCATCGGCCGAGAAGGAGCCGCGATACTCACCGTCCCGCAACACCGTCCACTGAAGCGGGATCCTCTGTTCCCGGCCCAGGGGCGTCTCCACCCGGGCGGCCACGGAGGCGCCGTTCACGCCCGCGAAGGCGGAATCGGCCACGGACGCCGTGATCACGACGGAGTCACCCGGCTCTACCCGGTCCGCCGACAGGGTCACCGTGACCGGCTCCGGCACGCCGCTCACCAGCCATCGCAGGAGCTGGCGCCAGAGGATCTCGTGGGTCTGATCCTCGACCGGGATATCGGCGTGCATCTGCCAGAGCCAGGAATCCTGCACCGTGAAGGCCAGCGCTTTCCCGCGACCGTAGCGCTCATACCCCAGCACCGGCACATCGGAGCCGCCGCCCCGCGGGCGGCCGGTCAGCAGCACCGTGGATCCAGGCTTGGGCGCACCGATCCGGTTGACCACGGTGAGCGACGGCAGGCTCTTCCACCGGTTGGCCGACGCCTCCGCGCCTCCGGCCAGCTGCATGGCGGGATGGGCCAGCCCGGCGGGCGTGGGATCAACATGGACTTCCACCAGGTACCCCGTGGAATCTCCCTTTACCGCCTCTACCGCCTTTGCCGCCTCTACCGCCTGCATCTCAAACGGTACCACATCCGCCACGGGCGTACCCGCGTATCCGCCCTCGGCGAAAGACAGTCGGCCACCCAGCAGCAGCAATCCCCCACCCCGCTCGCCCACGAAGTCGCGAATCATCTGCAGCTGATCGTGGGTGAACTGGCTCGCCTCCACGCTACCCAGAATCAACCCGCGATAGCGGAACAGCTCTTCGCGCGTCTTGGGAAATCCGGCGACCAGGTCCTCGGGGCTGTCTACATCCAAACGCAGGAACTTGTCCTCCGCCGTCCGCTGCAGGACCACCAGCTGGACGGCCGGGTCGTCCTGCAAGGCCCGCCGCAGGAACTTGGCTTCGAAGCGCGGCTCGCCCTCGAAGTAGAGCACCTTGTTGCGGCGGTCGTCCACGTCCACCAGAGCGCCCCGGACGTTGTTCTCCGCCACCTGCTCGCCCGGTTGCGGCGGGACCCGCACCCGGATGGCTCGAGGGCCGGTGCCGGTGAGCGTGAACGGGAGATGCACGGTCAGGGTCCCCTCCCGCGGCAGCCGGACCGTGTCCATGGCGACGATCCGCCCGGATTCCTCGATGGCAATGGGAACGGACGCGCGATCGAAACCCGACTGTACCAGCAGGATGTCGGCGATCAGGGTCGAGCCTCCGACCGCGGAACGGGGGAGATCGAGGCGCGACACCTCGATGTCCTTCTCGGCCCGCTCGCGTCCCAGACCCACGGCGTACACCGGGACCCGCGCCGCCTTGAGCTGCAGCGCCGCCGCATCCAGCGACGCTCCGGCGTTGTCGGCACCATCGGTCAGGGCCACCACCCCGGCGAGCGGCGCACCGCTGAGGTCCTGGCGCACCCGGTCCAGCGCGGCGGCCAGGTTGGTCCGGTCCCCCCCAAATCCCAGCTCCGCGGTACTCGCCACCCGCTCCGCGGTCGAGGAGAACCGGTAGAGGCGTACCTTGAACTGTCCTTCCAGGCGGCCCAGGAGCGCGGCGCTGGGGGACAGCAGCTCTGCCGCCGCCGCTCCCCTGGTCCTGGCGCCCTGGTCGGGGATCTGCATGCTGCGCGAGTCATCCACCAGCACCTCGAGGAAGTTCTGCTGCGGCACGACCGTGGGCACCACCAGCGTGGGCCGGGCCAGCACGAAGGCCAGCAGAGCGACGGCCCCGGCGCGCAGGCCGGCCAATCCCAGACGCTGGGCCCGGACGGCGCGTCCCGGCGCCCGGCGATAGGCGGCCACCGCCAGCACGACGCCGAGTCCGAGGAGCAACAGGGGGATGATCCAGGGGGTTCCGAACACGACATGGCCGCGCTGAAACAGCAGCGGCCGGTACTTGAAGAGGAACTGGAACACTACCTGCGGCTCTCGAAGAACTCCGTGAGCACCGCGCCGCACTCCTCGGCCAGCGCGCCCCCGCGGACTTCCGGGCGGTGATTGAGCCGGGGATGCCTGAGGAGATCACCCACGCTCCCCGCCATGCCGGCCTTGGGGTCGTAGGCGCCGAAGATCACCCGGCCCACCCGCGCCAGCACCATGGCGCCGGCGCATTGGGCGCACGGCTCCAGCGTCACATAGAGGGTTGCCGTTTCCAGGCGATCGCTCCCCAGGACCTGCATCGCGCGCTGGATGGCGATCAGCTCGGCGTGCTGGGTGAGATCGCGCCGGGCGATCGTTTCATTGTGCGCCTCAGACACCAACCGCCCGTCCACCAGCACGGCCGCCCCCACCGGCACCTCACCCACCTTCCCGCCGCGCCGTGCCGCGGCCAGGGCCGCCTCCATCCCCGACCGGTCCGCCGCGCTGAGCCGGGGACCCCGGAGCGAAGGGCTAGGCGCCCGCACGGGCAGGCTCCTTGGGCCCGGAGGCGACTTTCTGGAAGGCGATGTCCCCGTCTGGAGTTCGGTCGGCCCGCACCCGGTCCCCCTCCCCGAACTGGCCGTCCAGGATGGCCAGTGCCATCGGGTTCTGCAGACGCCGCTGGATCACGCGCTTGAGCGGGCGCGCTCCGTAAACCGGATCATACCCTTCGGCCAGCAGGAGATCCCGGGCCTCGGGCGACAACTCCAGCGCGATCCGCCGGTCCTCCAGCAGCCGGCGCAGCTGCGCCAGCTGCAGGTCCACGATCTGCGCCAGATCCTCCCGGCCCAACGGCCGGAACACGATCACGTCGTCAACCCGGTTGAGAAACTCGGGCTTGAAGGTCTCCTTCAGCGCGTCCAGCACCCGGCGCTTGGCCTGGTCCCATTCCCGCTCGCCCAGCTCCAGCAGCCACTGGCTGCCCAGGTTGGAGGTCATGATGATGACCGTGTTGCGGAAGCTCACCGTCCGGCCCTGGCTGTCGGTCAAGCGGCCGTCGTCCAGGATCTGGAGCAGCACGTTGAAGACGTCCTGGTGCGCCTTCTCGATTTCATCGAACAGCACCACCGAGTACGGGCGCCGCCGCACCGCCTCCGTCAGCTGGCCCCCTTCCTCGTAGCCCACGTATCCCGGCGGCGCGCCGATCATGCGCGCCACGGCGTGCTTTTCCATGTACTCCGACATGTCCAGCCGGACCATGGCCCGCTCGTCGTCGAACAGGAATTCCGCCAGCGCCCGCGCCGTCTCGGTCTTGCCCACGCCGGTGGGCCCCAGGAAGATGAAGCTGCCGATGGGCCGGTTGGGATCCTGGAGTCCGGCCCGCGAGCGCCGCACCGCGTTGGCCACGGCAGCCAGCGCCTCGTTCTGCCCGATCACCCGCTTGCCCAGCTCCTGCTCCAGCCTGGTGAGCCGGGCCCGCTCCGACTCCAGCATCTTGCTGACCGGAATCCCGGTCCACTTGGACACGATCTCCGCCACGTCCTCCGCGTCCACTTCCTCCTTGAGGTACTTGACCTTGGTCTGCAGCTGGTCCAGGCGTTTCTTCTCGGCTTCGATCTCCCGCTCCAGCTCCGGAATCTTGCCGTACTGGATCTCCGCCGCCTTCTGGAGGTCGCCTTCCCGGGTGGCCCGGTCCGCCGCGGCGCGCGCCTCTTCCAGGTTCGCCTTCTTCTCCCGCAGGCGGCCGATCGCTTCCTTCTCCGCCTGCCACTGCGCCTTCATGCCCTGCGATTGCTCCTGCAGCTCGGCCAGCTCCTTCTCCAGCGCCTTCAGCCGCTCCTTGCTGGCACGGTCGGTCTCCTTGGCCAGCGCCTGCTGCTCGATCCGGAGTTGAATCATGCGCCGCTCGATCTGGTCGATCTCCTGCGGCATGCTGTCGATCTCGATCCGGAGCCGGCTCGCGGCCTCATCAATCAGGTCAATGGCCTTGTCCGGGAGGTGGCGGTCTCCCACGTACCGGTCGGAGAGCGTGGCGGCGGCGATGAGGGCGTTGTCCGTTATCCGCACTCCGTGGTGCACCTCATACCGCTGTTTGAGCCCACGCAGGATGGCGATCGAGTCTTCGACCGAGGGCTCGCCCACAAACACCGGCTGGAACCGGCGCTCCAGCGCCTTGTCCTTCTCCACGTGCTTGCGGTATTCGTCCAGCGTGGTGGCGCCCACCACGTGCAGCTCGCCTCGCGCCAGCGCCGGCTTCAGCATGTTCGACGCGTCCACTGCCCCTTCTGCCGCTCCCGCCCCCACGATCGTGTGCAACTCGTCAATGAAGACCACGAAGCGACCTTCCTGCGCCGTGATCTCCTTGAGCACCGCCTTGAGCCGCTCCTCGAACTCACCCCGGTACTTGGCGCCCGCCACCATCTGGGCGATGTCCAGCACCAGCAGGTGCTTGCCGCGGAGCGTCTCCGGCACGTCGCCGTTCACGATGCGCTGGGCCAGGCCCTCCGCCAGCGCCGTCTTGCCAACGCCCGGCTCGCCGATCAGGACGGGGTTGTTCTTGGTGCGTCGCGAGAGGACCTGGATCACCCGGCGGATCTCTTCGTCCCGGCCGATCACCGGGTCCAGCTTGCCCTGCCGCGCCAGCTCGGTGAGGTCGCGGGTGAACCGTTGCAGAGCCTGATACTTCTGCTCCGGCTCGACGTCCGTTACCCGGTGGCTCCCGCGAACGGCCTCCAACGCCTGGCGCAGCTCGCCCGGGTCAATGCCTCGCTGCGACAGCGCCGCGCGGGCGGTGGTGCCCTTGGTGTCCATGAGACCCAGCAGCACGTGCTCGGTGGAGACGTACGCGTCGCCCAGCTCGCGGGCCAGCTGATCGGCACGGTCCAGCGCCTGGCTCAGCTCCCGGGCCATGGTGGCGGCGCCCTCGCCCCCGGACTGCTGGGGCAGCTTTTCAATTTCCCGTTGCGCCTCGGCCCGAAGCTCGGTGACGTTGAGCCCCAACTTCTGGAGCACCGGCATGACGATGCCTTCGTCCTGCTCCAGCAGGGCGAGGAACAGATGCGCGTCGTTCACCACCGGATTGCCGCGCTGGTTGGCCAGCGCCTGCGCCTGTTGCAGCGCCTCGGTGGCTTTGAGGGTGAGACGGTCTGGGCGAATCATGTGCTGGTGGTCCGTTGTAAGAGCAGTCAGCAATCAGTGACAGCCTCGAACCCTGATGGCTGAAGGCTGACAGCGGAATGCCGATGGCTGAATGCTGATCGCTGAATGCTCCCGAGGCAACCACCGTGCCCGAATTATGCCGCCAAAACGACAGGGCGCGCCGGTCATCCCAGCGCGCCCTCATCGAGACACGAGGAGGCCCCCGCTCTTACTTGATGATCGTCATCTTCCGCGTCTGCCGCTCACCGTCCACTTCCAGCTGGTAGACGTAGACGCCGGAGGCAGCTTCCCGCTCCGAGCCCAGGTACCTCCCGTCCCAGTACCCGACGAAGCTGCCGGTGCCATTCCAATCCAGCGCCAGTTTCTCCAGCGGCTGGCCGGAACCCTGGAGGACCGGGATCGCCACCAGCTGCGCCAGCACGTTGTAGATCCTCAGGCTGACGACCGGGCGATGACCGTCGGCAAACCGATCCTGCGGGATGTCGAACGGAATCCAGGTTTCCGGATTAAACGGATTCGGGTAATTCCTGCCGAGCGACACACCGGCGGCGGCCTGACTCGCTTGTGCGTTCAGGGCGGCCGGTGCCGCCAGCAAGAGCCCGAGCGACAACAACGCCCAGGCAACAGACTTCATTTGTGGCTCCTATTCCGACAAAGCAGGTACCAGACCCAAGACTCCTTGAATGAAGAACCAGTGCCGACTTCCAATCGTGAAGCTAGGACTGGCTGGGGAGCCCGTCAAGCACCTCCCACCGAGGCTCGCGCGCAGCAGGTCCCAGCCGCCTTGCATCGCCCACCCGGACCGTCAGACCCTGGGCGTCCATCCACTCTAGAATCGGGATGAGGTGCTTCCTTGTAAGTCCAAGCGATACACGGACTTCTGACGGCGTAACCTCACCTCGCTTCTTCACTTCCCGGAGCACCGACCGGGCCGCCGATTCCAGCTTCGCCCGATCGTAATATGTGTCTTTCCCCATCCGAATTGCCGTGCCCTCTCTCACAAGGAACTCTGCGATCTCGGCGGCCGGAATCCCCGAATGACGTCCGGCCAGTTCGGCAGTTGAGCGGCCCTCCGAACCGGCGGCCGCAAGCTCCTCGCGCAGCGCCGCGGCACCCCCCAAGAACTCCGGGGGAATCGCGGGACGATGCCCGGACAGCCGGATGGCACCCCCATCCTGCACCACTGCACCCTCCGAAGTCAGCGCACTCAACAGCCGGGTTGCCAGGCCCGGCTCGCCGATCAGCTGACGGAAGGCCTCCAAGGGGAGCCCAGGCAGCATGGGATGCTCGGAGTGGTACGCGGCCAGGCGGTCCAGGACCCGGGCCCGCGCCTGCTCGGCCGCGGCTTGAAGCACCAGGCGATCGCCGGCCCGCACCACGCCGCTTCCAGCCGCCTGCTCGACCACGCCCGGGACCTCGCGGGGCGACAGACCCACTCGCACGGTGAGGTCGCCAACGGCAAGCCCCCGAGGTCCCTCAGCCGCCACGAACGCGCGGACCCGCTGCACCGGGTCCGGCCCGGCGCGATCAGCCAGGGGGCCGGGCCGTCGCGGACGAGGCGCGGGAAAGGGATCCACCACCCTGCACCCGCCTATAGTGGTCGCCGGGGACGCGGCGCGCAGCACGGCGCGATCGCCCCAGCGGGCGACAATGGGTTCCTCCAGCCGCAGCCGGGCCGCTTGGGTCTGGGCGCCGGGCTGGATCCGCTCGCCTGCCGGCACCACCCGGGCCAGCACGTCGGCCGTGCCCAGGTGAAGCCGCACCTGCGAGCGTTGCGTGAGCGGGCGCGCCCCGGGGAGCAGCGAGACCAGCACGTCCAGCTCGGCGGTGGGGCGCCAGGAGGGGTCGCTCACCACCACGCTGCCGCGGCGTGCCGCGGCGCGGTCCAGCCCCACCAACGCCAGCGCGGTGCGCCGTCCCGGCTCCGCTCGTTCCTCGGCATGCCCGTGCACCTCCACGGAGCGGACCCGGGCGCGCAGCGGCCCGGGATGCACCGTGACCTCCTGCCCCACCGCCACCGTTCCGCTCCACGTGGTCCCCGTCACCACGGTGCCGGCTCCAGCCAGGCTGAACACCCGGTCCACGGGAAGCCGGAAAAGATCGTCCGCCGCACGCTCCCGCGCTTCCCGCGCGGCGTGCCGCAGCGCCTCGCGCAGGGCATCCAGCCCGGCGCCAGTGACGGCCGAGACGGCAACCGGCGGCTCCCAGTGGATGGGCGAGCGCGCCAAACGCTCTTTGACGTCGGTGCTCACCAGCTCGAGCCACTCCGGCTCCGCCAGATCGGCCTTGGTGATGGCGACGGCGCCGGCCCGGACGTCCAGCAGGTCCAGAATGGCGGTATGCTCCACCGTTTGCGGCATCACGCCCTCGTCAGCAGCGACCACCAGGAGGGCCACGTCCACGCCGGTGGCGCCGGCCACCATGTTGCGCACGAAGTCTTCGTGGCCCGGCACGTCTACCACGCTGGCCTTGAGTCCCGGGCCCAGATCCAGCGGCGCGAATCCCAGGTCAATGGTGATGCCGCGCCGCTTCTCTTCCTCCCAACGGTCGGTGTCCACACCGGTGAGCGCCTTCACCAGCGCGGTCTTCCCATGGTCCACGTGACCCGCCGTTCCGATTACGACGTGCCGTTCCACGGGGCGTTCTCCCAGAATTCCACGGCTTTGAGCGGGTGTCCTTCAGCCAGGTGGTGCTCGATGAACCGGGCCAGCAGGCGGCGGTGGGCGGTGGCGTGCCGGGGCGACCACGCCGCTGGAATCTGGTCCGACCCCGCGGCCAGCTCCTCCAGCGCGGCCCGGTCCTCCGGTTCCAGCACCGTGGTGGTGCGCTCGCGGGTGCAGGGCCCGCAGAGGAAGCCACCGTCGGGGACGGAGAATCCCACGGCGCCGGCTTCCAGCGGGCGTCCGTCCCGGACGCAGGAGGCGAGGGTGGGCGCGAAGCCCAGGGCATGCACCATGGCCCAAAGGCCCGCGATCCCGGCGGTCGCCACCAGCGACGCCGGCACTTCAGCCAGCCGGTCCAGCCTTTCCGCCAGGAGGTCGAACAGCTGCGGCTGCGGCTCCGCGGGGGCGCAGCGCATCATCACCTCGGCGACGGCAGAGGCAGCGGCGTAGCGCGCCAGATCGCCGGCCAGGGCCGCTCGTTGCTCCGCCACGTCGAAGGCGGAGAGGGTGTGCAGGTCGGTGGTGTGCTTCAGGTAGAGGTGTGCTGTCCCCTGGGTGAGCACCTGGAGGCTGGCGCCAAACCGGCTCTTGGGCCGGGAAGCACCCTTGGCGATGGCGCTTTGCACGCCGTGGTCCCGGGTCGCCAGCCGGACCACCTTCGAGGTGTCGGAGTACTTGAAGGCGTGGAGGATGATGGCCGGCGTGGTGATAAGGGGCATGGCTTCAAGATACAGGGCGACGGACGGCGATGGTCAGAACCGGGCCTTAACTCCAAGCCAACCGGTTCTCCCTCGGGCGGGGAAGTTCGCCGCCTCCTGATAGGCGGCATTCAGGGCGTTCTCCACGCGCGCCGTGAGCGTGAAGACCCGGCCCGGAGCAGACAGCACGTCGCTCTCCACCGAGACCCCCACCGTGGCGTAGCCCGGCAAGGCCACGCGAGCGGGCGGGTACCCGGTGTAATCCAAGTCGGCCCGGGTGCCCACGTGGCGTACCGAGAGCGCGGTCCGGACACGGCGCAACACGGTATAGCGCAGGTTGCCGGTCAGGGTGAGCGGAGGCCGTCGCAGCAGCGCGGAATCCGGCGCCAGCAGGGCACCTGGGCCCGCATCGAAGCCGCCCTCCACCACCCTGGTGCGGAGCCAGGTCGCCTGGCCCTCCAGCACCAGCCGCGCCGCCGGGGCGAGCCCTGCTTCCAGCTCCAGCCCCCGGGCCCCCGCCGAGGCGATGTTGAAGTAGTTGGGATCGGTGGGTGAAGGCGGCGCGAAGGTGAAATCAATGAGATCGCGGAACCGCTGGTCGAAGTAGGTCGCGGCCACTCGGGCGCGGCCGCTCCAAGCGGATTGCTCCAGCCCCACTTCCCAGCTGGTGGAGTGCTCCGGCTTGAGATCGGGGTTTCCGCGGGCGAAGCCGGTGGCGAAGTTCTCGTAGAACGTGGGCTCCTTGAACCCGGTCCCGGCGCTGGCCCGCAGGGTGAGGCCCGCCAGCGGCCGAACCACGACCCCGCCCCGATAGGTGATGAAATCCCCGTAGGTCCCGCTCCCGTCCCAGCGCGCGCCGGCGTTCACCGATACGGCGCCAGCCGGATCGCCCTGGAGCTGCACGTACGCCGCGTGGTTGAAACGGCGCACGTCCAGCCGGTCCGTGGACGGGCCGAACGAGCTTTGGGACTCGCTGCTGCTCTGTTCCGACTCCCGCTCGACCGTGCCCCCCACCGTCAGCACCGCCCGCGACGCGCGCCAATTGGCCCGTGCTTCGGCGCGCCGGCGCTCTATCATCGCCTGGCTGTGGTAGGCGTAGAACCCCAGCGTGTCGGCCGCGCTGTCCGGCGCGTCCTCGGTGCCGCCGTCAGTACGGTAGTCGGCCAGCATCAGGCGGGTTTCCAGGTGCGGCAACAGGAACCGTCCCACGTCCAGCCCCAGCGCGGTGGAGGTCCCGTGGTCGTACTGGTTGGCGTCGGTCAACTGGCCGGCGCCGTCGGTGGGATAGTGGAAGACGTGATCGCTGTAACGGACCATGAGGCTCGCATCGGTGCGGGCGTCGGGCTGGGCCCGGAGCAGCCCGCTGGCCACAGCGTTGCGGTAGCTGTTGTCGAAGGCGGGCGTCCCATAGAGCCCGGCGGTGCTGGCACGTGAGAAGGAAAACGAATACCCCACGGCATCGGTGCCGCCGCTCACCCCCGCCTGCCACCGTACCAGGCTCCTGCCGAGGCCGCTGGCCGCGACCGCCGGTCCACCCGGCGTGAGGCCGTCGAACCAGCCGGCTTCCATCCCAGCATCCGCACGGGCCGGACCCCGGCCCCGCCGGGTGAAGACTTGCACTACCCCGGAGACCGCGTCCGATCCATAGAGCACGCTGGCCGGCCCGCGCACCACCTCGATCCGGTCCACGTTGTCCATCGTGAGGTCGGCCAGGTTGATGGCGCCGCCGGGGTCGTTCAGGGGTACACCGTCCACCAGCACGCTGGTGTAATCGCTCTCGCCACCCCGCAGGAAGAGCGAGGTCAGGGCGCCGTCGGAGCCGGGTTGTACCACGGTGGCACCCACCACCTCCCGGAGCGCGTCCGCCACCTTGGTGATGCCCTCGGCGCGCAGTCGCTCGCCGTCCAGCACCGTGACCGCGCCCGCGACCGAGCCGCGGGGCGTGGCCACCCGGGTGGGTGTCACCACGATTTCGGCCAGATGGAAGGTGTCGCGCGGAGCCGATTGGGCGGGGGCCGGCGTGGCGGTCATGACGGCCGCGGACGCGATGCCGGCGCTCAGCATGCAGACACGAGAACAGGTGAAAAGGCTCACGGGTTGATCTCGCTTCGCTTGAGAGGGGTGAACTGCGGGGTGTCGCGCCAGCGCGAGACGTCCACGGGCCACCCAAACACCGCTTCCAGCACGTCACGGCGAATCACCAGGCCGGCCGGGCCCGCCGCCGCCACGCGGCCCTGGTGGAGCACCAGCACCCGGTCCGCGTATCGCGCGGCCAGGTTCAGGTGGTGCGTCACCACCAGCGCCGCCAGGCCGTCCTGGTGGGCCAGCTCCGCCACCAGCTCGAAGAGCTGCATCTCGTGGCCCAGGTCCAGGTTGGCCGTGGGCTCGTCCAGCACCAACGCCCGCGGCTCTTGCGCCAGGGCGCGGGCGATCCGTGCCCGCTGCCATTCGCCCCCCGAGAGGGACGCCGTCCAGCGCTGGGCCAGCTCCGCCACGTCGCAGCGGGAGAGGGCGCGGTCCACCGCGGCGTGGTCGGCGGCCCGGGGAGCCCCCAGGGGCCCCAAGTGCGGGTAGCGGCCCAGCATGACCGCTTCCCGCACCCGCAGGGGGAACGCCGGCTCTTCCCGCTGCACCATCACCGCGATCACCCGTGCCAGGTGGCGCCGGTCCCAGGCCCCGACCCTCCGGCCCAGCACGGCGACCTCCCCTCGCTCCGGCGCCAGCACGCCCAGCAGCAACCGTAACAGGGTAGTCTTGCCGCTGCCGTTGGGCCCCACGATCGCCACCAGCTCACCCTGGGCCAGCGTGAGGTCCACGCCGTCCACGGCGGGCGCGTCGCCCGGCCCGTAGCGGAAGAGCAGCCCGCGGGCGTCGAGGATCAACGAGTCCATCGGCGCACCAGCAGGACGAAGACGGGGACTCCCACCAGCGACGTCACGACGCCCACCGGCAGCTCCACCGGCGCGATCACGGTGCGGGCCAGGGCGTCTGCCGCCACCAGCAGCGTACCTCCCAGCAGGAACGCCGCCGGCAGCAGGCTCCGGTGCAGATGCCCCCAGAGCAGCCGGATCGCGTGCGGCACCACCAGCCCCACGAACCCGATGATCCCGGACACCGCGACGGCGGCGGCGGTCAGCAACGAGGCGGCCACATACACCAGCCGCTTGACCCGCTCCACGTCCGCGCCCAGGTACCGGGCCGGCTCCTCTCCCAGGGTGAGCAAGTCCAGCGGGCGGCTGGCGAGATAGAGGGCCGCGAGGGGGAGGACTGCGTAGGCGCCGAAGACCAGGACCGCCTGCCAGGATGCGTTCCCGAACCCACCCAACAGCCAGAGCAGCGCGTTCCGCAGCTCGGCCGCGGGCGAGACCACCATGATGGCCGCCATGAGCGAGGCGGCGAAGGCGCCTACCACCACGCCGCCCAACAGCAGCACCCGCGCGTCCAGGATGGATCCCGTAACCAGGGCAAGACGGTACACCAGCGCCACCGCCAGCAGGGCGCCCAGGAAGGCGCAGGCCGGCAGGGCCCAGGCGCCGCCCAGGTGCAGCGCGATGGCGCCCACCGCGCCCAGGCCGGCGCCTCCAGAAAGACCCAGCAGGTAGGGATCGGCCAGCGGGTTGCGGACCAGCGCCTGGAGGGCGGCGCCGGCCACGGCGAGACTCCCACCCACCAGAAACGCCAGCAGCGCCCGCGGCACCCGCAGGTCGCGGACGATGGCCACGGTGGCGGGATCGGCCCGTCCGGCGAGCGCCCGGAGCGACTCCAGCGCGGAGTATCCGGCGGGACCCACCATCACGGCGGCTACCAGCGCCGTCACCGCCACCAGGGCCAACGCGAGCCACTTCACCGCTGCGCCACGGCCGCGAGGGATGCCCGCAGCGACCGGATGGCGTCGAACACGCGGAAGCTGGGACGCTCGAACTCGCTTCCCTTGAGCGGCATCACGCGCCGCTCCCGCACCGCCCGCACCGATCGCCATTCCGGGCGCCGTCCCAGCGAGGGGACGCTGTCGCCCAGCAACAGGATCATGTCGGGATCCCGGGCCGTGATGGTCTCGATCCCGGTGGGCGCCGAGGGCTGCGCCACGTCGTCGAACACGTTCCGGGCGCCGGCCAGTGCCACGACCTCGGTGAGGAAGCTGCCCGCCCCGATCACGATGGGCGGATTGTCCCACACCACCAGCGCCACCCGCCGGACCGGCGCGGCGCGCGCCGAGCGGGCCGAGTCGAGCCGCGTCTGGTACCAGGCGGCGAGCGAATCCGCGCGCGGCGACGTCCCGGTGAGGCGCCCCAGCAGGCGGGTGGCCCGGGGGAGATCGTCCAGCCGGTCGAGCTTGAGGGAGGCCGACGCGATGCCCAGCGCATCGAGGCGGGCAATGACGCTCTGGTTGCCGGCGGACGCGTACAGCACCACCAGATCGGGCCGGCGGCTCACCACCAGCTCCACGTTGGGATCGAGACCGTCGCCCACGCTGGGGACCGACGCCGCGTCGGGCGGGTAGTCGCACCACCGGGTGCGGCCCACCAGGGCGGGCCCCGCACCGATCGCGAACAGCAGCTCGGTGGTGGAGGGGGAAAGAGAGACGACGCGCCTGGCCGGCTGAGTCAGCGCGATGCGGTGGCCCACGTCGTCCAGCGAGGTTCCGCTGGAAGGAGTGGTGCGGCCCCCGCAGGCGGGCAGGGCCAGGGCCAGCATCGCGCCCAGTAGCCTGAAACGCAAAACGCTCACTCCTTTCCCACGGGAAAGGGTGAGCGGCAGACGGCGCGCCCACCATCCCTCCCGCGAGGGATCACCACGGTGGCGCGAACGGGAACGTCTCCTGGCTTCGGGCTATCGGCTCCCCTTCCCGGTTTCCCAGTGGGATCGAGCCGACGGACTGCTGCCCGTTACAGTGGCGGGGCCGCGCCGGAATTACACCGGCTTCCGGACTCCGCGTTCGCTACTACTCAGGCAACGATACGGCAGGCCTGCACTGTTGGTCAAGCCTGGAGTTCAGGCGGCCAGCGACACCTGACGCAGAGGCCGCAGAAGGCGGCTGAACCCAGGGTCAACTACCGGTGGAGTAGGAGCTGCTCCAGGCGCGACTTGAGCTCGGCGCGGCGGCGCTGGTAGGCGTCGCGGTCGGCCCCGGTCGCGTCGCTGCGGCCCTCGAAGGCCGCGTCCATCGCCGCGATCTGTGCCGCGATCGCCTCCGGATCAGCCGGCACCGCCGCCGCCGGCGCCGGCCGGGTGCGCCGCCACGCGAGCACCAGCGCGCCCGACATCGCCGCGGCGGCCATCCCCACCACCAGCCACCACCAACTCCCGACGCCGGCGCCGCCCCTCGACCACACCACCACCACGTGGGCGCCGGAGGCGACGTCGTTCCTGGCAAAGCGCACGAAGTTGGTACCCTCGATCGCCTGGCTCCCCATGCGGTCCAGCGCGGAGCCCTCCAGGGTGGCCGCGGTGTCCTCCACCAGCACGTTGAAGCGCGCGACCGGCTGATCCAGGGTCATGTCGAACCGGCGGCTGGCCCGGGGAAGGATGTAGCTCACCACCACCTGCTTGTCGCCCGGCGGCACCGGCGCCGACACGGCGATGGAATCGCCCCGCCGGTAGACCGCCTCGCTGCTGACGTCGCTCTCGCCCACTTCCAGCTGGAGGGCGCCCCGCGGGAGCACTCCCTGCCACACCGGCCGCGCGGTGTCGGACGAAATGCGGGTGCGGGCTCCCAGGTTGCGCAGCACCAGCAGCTCCAGCACGTGCCGGGAGCCGTCCTGCTCCGGCCGGCGCACGATGATGTGCCGCTGCGCGACCTCCACCGGCGGGCTGGTGCTGGAGGTGTCGTAGACGGCGAGCGGCTCCGCGGTCCCGGCGGGCGCCCCCTTGAGCGCGTGGAGGGGACGGGTGAAGTACGCAATGCCGCCGTAGGTGACCGAGACCACGTACACCGCCGCGGAATCGCGCTTCGCCACCCGCAGCTGGTAGCGCCCATCGCGGTCGGTGAGGCCCGAGTCCACCGGCCCTCCCCCGGTCATGGTCACCTGGTGCAACACCGCCCGCACCCTCCCCACCGGCGTCGAGTCGGCGTCGCCCACGTGAACCACCCGGCCGGTGACCCGAAACCCCTGAGCCGTCAAAGCCGAGGGAAGCAGACTCAGGGTCAGCGTGGCCCAGGTGAGGACCCCTGGGAACGGCAGCCGGTGGGTCCCCGGAGCGCGGGTCAGTGGAGCGCGCGCCTTGGAAACCCCCATCGTCTGCGGCGCGCGCGCAACTGTCCGCGCGCGAAGGGGACTCACCGGTGGCCGGTGTTCCCTAGGGTTTGAACTTCCCGAAGTCTTCAGGATCGAGGTTCTGGAGATAGTTCTTGAGCTGCTCGGCATCCCAGTCCTGCGGCCGCGTGCCCACGTCCGGGCCCCCGGTGTCCACCGAGGTCAGCTCCAGCAGGTCTTCCTGGGTGAAGATGGGGGCCTTGAGGCGCAGCGCCACCGCGATGCTGTCGGAGGGGCGGGCATCAATCTGGACCACCTGGTCGTCACGGTGGATGTGCAGCTCGGCGTAGTAGGTGTTCTCCTTCACCTGCGTGATGATCACGCGGCGAAGGTCGCCTCCCAGCCCGATGATGATTTGCTTGACCAGGTCGTGGGTCAGCGGCCGGGCGAACTTCACGCCGGCCAGCTCCATGGCGATGGCGCTCGCCTCGGCCGGGCCGATCCAGATGGGCAGTACCCGCTCGCCCTCCTTCTCCTGGAGTATCACCACCGGCGTATTGGTGGTCCGGTCCAGCCCCAGGTGCGCCACCTTGACTTCAATCATTCTGCCCTTTCTGCCCTTCCTGCCCTTATCTCACCTACGTGCCGGCCTCCCATGACGCCAGGTACTTCCGCTGCTCCGCGGTGAGCGAGTCGATGGCGATCCCCATGGCGGCCAGCTTGAGCTGGGCGACGCGTCGGTCGATTTCCTCCGGCAGCCGATGCACCGCCTTGGAGAGACTACCCCCCTCCCGCACCAAATGTTCGGCCGCCAACGCCTGGTTGGCGAACGACAGGTCCATCACGCTCGCCGGGTGTCCCTCCGCCGCGGCCAGATTGATGAGGCGGCCCTCGCCCAGCACGAACAGCCGCTTGCCATCCAGGATCCATTCTTCCACGAAGGGACGCACCGTTCGCGGGCCCTTGGCGACCTTGGCCAGGCTGTCCAGGTCGAGCTCCACGTTGAAATGGCCCGAATTGGCGATGATGGCACCGTCCTTCATGGCCTTCATGTGCTCCAGCCGGATGACGTGCGTGTCGCCGGTCAGGGTCACGAAGAGATCTCCCAGCGGGGCCGCCTGGGCCAGCGGCATCACCCGGTAGCCGTCCATCCGCGCTTCCAGCGCCCGCAGCGCGTCCACCTCCAGCACGATCACGTCGGCGCCCATCCCCCGGGCCCGCATCGCCACGCCCCGCCCGCACCACCCGTAGCCGCCCACCACCACCGTGCTCCCGGCCATCAGGATGTTGGTGGCCCGTAAGATGCCGTCCACGGTGGACTGCCCGGTGCCGTAGCGGTTGTCGAACAGGTGCTTGGTCTGCGAATCGTTCACGGCGATCACCGGGAACTGGAGCACACCGTCCTTATCCATCGCCTTGAGCCGGATCACGCCCGTGGTGGTCTCCTCGGTGGAGCCGGTGACCCCGCTCACCAGCTTCTTCCGGTCGGCCGCGCTCAGGGTCTCGATCCACGTCCTCACCGGCGGTGCCAGGTCGTCCAGGCGGTTGAGCGCCACCATGTGCAAGGCGCTCACCAGGTCGGCCCCGTCGTCCATGGTCAGGTCCGGCCGGTGGGCCAGCGCCTGCTGGATGTGCCGGTAGTAGGACTCGTTGTTCTCGCCCTTGATGGCGTACACCTTGATGCCGTGGTCGCGGGTCAGGTAGGCCGCGATGTCGTCCTGGGTGGACAGGGGGTTGGACGCGCACAGCGCGACATCGGCCCCGCCCTCCTTCAGGGTGACGGCCAGGTTGGCCGTCTCCGACGTGACGTGCAGGCACGCCGACAGCCGCCTGCCCTTGAGCGGTTTTTCCTTACCGAACCGCTCCCGGATCTGCCGCAGGACCGGCATGAAACGATCCGCCCACTCGGTGCGGCGGCGGCCCTCGTCCGCCAGGCGAAGATCACGAACGTCGTGCGAAGTCTCGGATTTCACTGCCGTCATAATGGTCTCGGATGAGAATGCTCAGGGAATTCGGAGCGCGCCCTCAGGCGACGCGGCGAACGGCGTCCTTCAGCTCAGCGACCCGGCAAGGGTCCTCCCACGTGAACAGATCGACCCGTCGGCCGTGCACCTCCCGGGTTTCCGGCTGGCGGCCGAAGTGTCCGTAGGATGCCGTGGCGCGATAGATGGGGTTCCGCAGGTTCAGGGCCTGGATGATCCCGCCGGGCGTGAGGTCGAAGGTCTTGCGGATGGCGCCTTCCAGCTCGCGGTCCGGGACGGTGCCGGTGCCGAAGGTCTCGACCATGACCGAAACCGGCTCCCTCACGCCGATGGCATAGGCCAGCTGCACCTCGCAGCGACGGGCCAGCTTGGCGGCCACGACGTGCTTGGCGACCCAGCGCGCGGCGTAAGCCGCGGAGCGATCCACCTTGGAGGGGTCCTTCCCGCTGAACGCGCCGCCACCGTGGCGCGCCGCCCCACCGTAGGTGTCCACGATGATCTTGCGGCCGGTGAGCCCGGCGTCCCCCTGCGGGCCGCCCACCACGAAGCGCCCCGTGGGGTTGATCAGGACGCGAACGCCCGCGGTGTCCAGGCCGGCATCGCGCAACACCGGCTCGATGATGGCCTCCCGCACGCCCTCCGCCACCTCGCGCTGGCCCGCCGTGGGGGCGTGCTGGGTGGACACCACCACGGTCCGGACGGCCACCGGGCGGCCGTCCGCGTATTCGACGGTCACCTGGCTCTTGCCGTCGGGACGGAGCCAGCCCACCTCCCCGCACCGCCGCACCGCTGCTAAACGCTGCGTGAGCCGGTGAGCCAGCATGATGGGCAGGGGCATTAGCTCCGGCGTTTCGTCGGTGGCGTATCCGAACATCATGCCCTGGTCGCCGGCGCCGCCGGTGTCCACCCCCTGGGCGATGTCGGGCGACTGCGGGTCAATGGCGGTCATCACCGCGCAGGTCCGGGCATCGAAGCCGTAGGAGGCGTCGGTGTAGCCGATCGCCTCGACCGTCCCGCGCACCAGCTCCGGGATGTTGACGTAGGCCTTGGTGGTGATCTCACCGGCGAGCATGACCAGGCCGGTGGTGACCAGGGTCTCGCACGCGACGCGGCCCGCCGAGTCCTGTGCCAGGATGGCGTCCAGCACCGCGTCCGAGATCTGGTCCGCGATCTTGTCCGGGTGTCCTTCGGTGACCGACTCGGACGAGAGGATGTAATTGTGCGAGATAAGTGCCCCCCAATCAGCCTTTCAAAGTAGTCCGCGACCGGGGCGAGGGCAACGGCCGCACGCCGAGCGCGCGAGGATCCAGGTGTTGGGCCACGGCGGCGTCGAGCACCTCCTGGACCTCTCGGGTGGTCCGGGCCTCCAGTGCCGCTTCCGCGGTCCCCTTGGCCTGGGCCAGGTCCACCTGACGCACCAACCACCGCACCATGGGGAGGCGCGGCGGCGAAGTGCTCAGCACCCGGTACCCCAACCCCAGCAGCAAGTAGGCGCCCGCGGGCTCGGAGGCCATCTCCCCGCACACCGCGGCCTCCTTGCCGGCGCGCCCCGCCGCGTCCACCACCGCCTTCAGGCTCCGGACCACGGCCGGATGGAAGGAGCTGAACCGCTCCGCCAGCCGGGCGTTCCCACGGTCTACCACCAGGGTGTACTGCGTGAGATCGTTGGTACCGACGCTGACGAAGTCGCTGAGCTCGATCAGCCGGTCCATCATCACCACCGCGGCCGGGGTTTCGACCATGATGCCCAGGGGCAGGTCCGCCCCCACCGGCAAGCCCTCGCGCCGTAGCCGTTCCGTTTCTTCCGCCATCAGCTCGCGGGTACGCTCCACTTCCTCCACCTGGGTGACCAGCGGGATCATCAGGTGCACGTTGGTCCTGGCCCGGGCCCGCAGCAGGGCGCGAATCTGGCCCCGGAAGATCTCCGGGCGGTCCAGGCAGACCCGGAGCGCGCGCCAGCCCAGGAAGGGATTCGCCTCCGGCTCCAGTCCCTGGTTGAGCGGGAATTTGTCGCCGCCCAGGTCGTAGCTCCGGACCACGACCGGCTGCCCGGCAAACCGCTCGCCCACTCGCGTGTAATACAGCACCTGCTCGTCCTCGGTGGGCAGGTCCGACCGCCCCAGAATGAGGAACTCGGTCCGCAGCAGGCCAACCCCTTCGGCGCCGTGCTGCGCCGCGGACTCCAGCTCCTCCGGCAGGTCCACGTTGCCGCGGAGCGTGATGCGGGCGCCGTCCAGCGTCACGGCGGGCTGCGCCACCGCCCGCTCGAGCTCGAGCTCCAACTCCAGCCGCCGTCGCTCCTGGGCCTGCGCCTCCTCGATTTCCTGAGGCGTGGGGTTGAGCAGCACCGTCCCGCGGCTGCCGTCCAGGATCACCATCATCCCGGACCGGATGTGCTCCAGGCAGCCCACCAAACCCATCACGCAGGGAATGCCCAGGCTCTTCGCCAGGATGGCCGCGTGCGAAGTCCGGGTTCCCTCCTCCGCCACGTAGCCCATCACCTCGGTGCGGTCGAACTGCACCGTCAGGCCGGGCGTGAGCTCGTGGGTGAACACCACGGCCGGCTGGCGGCCTAGCTCCTCGGGGACCCGGTCGGCGGGTTGGCCCAGCAGGTGCTGCAGCACGCGGAAATGCACGCCGGTGAGATCCGCCACGCGCTCGCGCAGGCGGGGGTTGTCGGCCCAGAGGGCGCGCATCTCCAGCGCCTTGAACTCGAAGGCGCGCTCGGCCGAGAGTTGGTTCTGCCGGATCAGGCCTTCCACGCCGCCCAGGAACTCCTCGTCCTCCAGCATCAGGATCTGGGCGTCGAAGATCTTGGCCTCCTCCGGCCCGGCGCGCCGCGCGGCGCGCCCCCGCATGGTCTCCAGGTAGCCCCGCACCGCCGCCACCGCAGCGCGGAGTCGCGTCGCTTCGCCCTTCAGGTCCTTGCGGGCGACCACCCGCTGGGGGATCTCGGGCAGCGTGAGGTGCACCACGACCGCCGGCCCCACCACCACGCCGGGCGACACCCCGATGCCGATCAGCAACCGCCCGGCCGGCTTCATTCGTGGAACCCCTTGGCCACCAGCTCGGCCAGAGCGTCCGCCGCCGCCTGAGCGTCATCGCCCTCCGCCCGGATCAGCAGCTCGCTGCCGGGCTCCGCCGCCAGCGTCATCACGCCCATGATGCTCTTCCCGTTGACCACCATGTCGTCCCGGCTGACCGAGATCTCCGCCTGGAAGGCGCCCGCGATCTTGACGAACGCGGCGGCGGGCCGGGCGTGGAGCCCCAGCTCGTTGACGATGGTGACGCGCCGCTCGACTACCGCCACAACGCCCCCACCGCCAGCGCCGTGAGCACCAGCACCAGCCCCAGCTTCACGCCGGACACCCGGGGAACCAGGATCCGGGTGAGCACCAGGCCTAGCGCCGCGACTCCTCCCGCCGACAACCGCTCGCCGGCGCCGAACTGGCGCATCAGCCAGCTGGACACGAGGGGCAACGCCAGGCCGATGGCGAACGACGCCGCCATGGCACCCACGCGGAGGCCCGCATGCAGCACCCGGCTGCCCAGGGCGCCTGCCACCCCCATCCCCGCCCGCCACCCCACGGAAAGGCCCCAGGTCCGCAGCGCGAGATGCACCACATTGTAGAGCACCAGGAAGGTCACGGCGCCTGCCGGGACCGACCAGGTCACTGCCACGATCAGGCCCACCGCGGCCGACAGGGGCAACCATGCCGCCCAGATCAGCTGATCCCCCACTGAGCCCAGCGGACCGATCAGCGCGTGACGCAGCCGGTCGGCCTGGGCTTCGGGAACCCCATCATGCTCGGCCCGGGCCAACGCCCCGGCGGCCATGCCGGTGAGATACGGATGGGCGTTGAAGAATCCCGCCACCCGCCGCAGCGCTGCTCTGTAGCGGCCATTGGAGGGGCCGCCCGGCAGGTCCCGCAACAGCGGCTCCATGGCATAGGCCACTCCCACGCCGACCATTCGGTCGTAGTTCCAGGACGCCTGCACGATGAGGGTCCGCATCCACGCGTGCAGCATGCCCCGCTTCATTGGAGGGCCACCCAGACGATGCCCCCCACGATGCCGGCCACGAGCCAGGCCCGCGCCGGACCCCGGCCGCCCAGGCGCAGGGCGCCGGTCACGGCCACGGCCACCGCCGCGCCCACCGCCACGGTGGCGACCAGCACCGCGCCGCGCAGGCTGAGCGGCAGCCAGCGGCGGACCGCGACGGCCAGCGCCAGGCCGGCCAGCGTCACCGCCAGCGCCCGGATCGTGTCCCGCGCGATGCCGCGCCATTGCACCCGCCGGATGCCGGCCGGATCGCCCGCGTCCAGCTCCGCGCGCCGCCGCTGCACATCGGTGGAGTTCATGCGCCGCACCATTTGGACGGTCACTTCGCCGACGTACCCCACCACCAGGGCCACCGCGATCGCGGGCCCCAGCCCGAGCAGGCCCGGCGCGCCGGCCGCCGTCGCCGCTCCGGCCACCGCCGCGGGACCGTAGTCCGGATAGCGGGCCCCCCCCACCGGCAGCAGGTCGAGCGCGAACAGCTCCAGCGTTATGCCCACTAGCGCGCCGGCGGCCGGATCGCCCGCCAGGATGCCGGCCACGATCCCCGACACCATGGGCCGGCCCACCATGACCTGCCCCACCGTCGCGAGATCCAGGCCCGCGATGGTGCCCCACAGCAGCAGCCACGGCAGGGCGCCGATCATTTCAGGTCCGCGACCGGCACGGGACGGGCGGTGGGAACGTCCTGCGCGGTGATCTCCACGCCGTCCGCCGCCAGTTGTTGCAGCATCCCCACCTCGCTGTCGGTCATGAACACGTACGGCAGCCGCTGCCGCCGCCCCGGCCCCTGATGAATCCCGCCCAGATTCAGCTTCTTGAGCCGCGGCGCCAGCCGGCACAGCCGCACCGCGGTCTCCAGGTCCCCCATCACCAGCATGGTGCGGCGGGGCGACGCTTCCCATTCCGCCAGCCGCTCGGCCGCCTGCGTCACGGGCACGAACTCGATGCCCAGGTCCGGGGGAACTCCCATCCGGCAGATGTCGCGCTCCCAGGCGTTCTCCGGCGCGGACACCCGGTCATCCACCAGGACGATCTGCCTGATGCCCAGCGCCTGGCCCCAGCCCACGACCACCTGTCCATGAATCAGCCGGTCATCCACCCGCACCAGCGACAGCGTCACTCGACCACCTTCACCGCGCGTTCTCCGACTTCGATGGCCCGCTGCGCGGCCGCGGCCGGCGCCAGGTCGCGGTGGTAGACGAAGTCCACCAGCATGGCGAGGTTGACCCCCGCCACCACCGCGACGTCATGGTGGGTGCGCAGATAGAGGATTGCGGCCTGGAGGCAGCTACCCCCCGGCAGGTCCACGAACACCACCGACGGCGTCGAGTGAATCGCTTCCTGAAGCCGGTCGCCCAGGATGGCCCGGCTGCAGCCCTCGTTGCTGACCGGGACCAGCGCATCGGCCTGCCCGGTGATTTCGGCCACCGCGTCCACGAACGCCGTCGCCAGCTTGGCGTGGGACACCACCACCCCTTGCAGCGCGTTACTCATAGTCCTCGGACAGATACTCGCGGAGCTCGCGTTGCTCGGCGAGCCGTTTGAGCAGCCTGGAGTTGAACATCTGCGCGGCATCCACGCCGCTGTAGCGGAGCAGGTGGTTCATCGCCACCACCTCGGAGATGACCGTGATGTTCTTGCCCGGATTGAGCGGCACCGACACCAGGGGCAGGTCCACGTCCAGGATGTTGGTGGACTTGCCGTCCAGACCGGTCCGCTCCACCTCCCCTGCCTTCTCCCACTCCGTCAGCTCCACCACCACCTCAATGCGCTTCTGCTGCCGGACCGCGTGAATCCCGAAGAGCGCCGAGACGTCTACCAGCCCCACGCCCCGGATCTCCATGTAGCGGTAGGACAGTTCGTGCGCCCGGCCGAGGAGCACGTCGGTTCCGCGACGGGTGATGTGCACCACGTCGTCCGCCACCAACCGGTGGCCCCGCTCCACCAGGTCCAGCACGCACTCGCTCTTGCCGATCCCGGACCGGCCGGTGAACAGCAGCCCCACCCCGTACACGTCCGCCAGCGAGCCGTGCACCGTAGTGGTGGGTGCGAACATCTCCGCCAGGTAGGGCGTGATGCGCCGGTAGAACTCGGCGGTCTTGAGCTTGGTGCGCAACACCGGGATCTCGCGCGCCCTGGCCATGGCCAGGAGGTCCTTGGGCACCTGCTGGGACTTGGTGACGAACACACAGGGCAGCTCGTAGCTCAGGAAGCCTTCCAGCGACTTCCGCCGCTCGTCCGGCCCCAGCGACTTGAGATACGCGATTTCCGTCTCCCCCAGGGTATGCAGCCGGCGGCTGGCGAAGCGCTCGGTGAACCCCGCCAGCACCAGTCCCGGGCTGGAGATCTCCGGGCCCGGAATGGGACGGTCCAGCCCCACCTCGCCGGTGAGGCTCTCCATCTGCAGCGACTCGCCCTTCTGGGTGAGCAGGTCTCGGATGGTCAGCGCGGGCACGGCGGCCTACTTGGCGACCTGGCGTCGCACATAGCGGGAGTTGGTCTTTTCCAGCTGATGACGCAGCTTGTCCGCCGCCCGGTCCAGCGCGGTGCGGAAATCCCCCGCCTCCGCGGTGGCGATCCGGGTGACGCCGCGCGGCAGCTTCAGCTTCAGCTCCACCGTCTTGGTCTGGTGATCCAGATTGAACACCACCTGTCCCCGCTGAGGCCGGTGGGCCGCCTTGGCGAGGCGTTCGATCACCGCCACCGCCTGTTCCCGCAGCGCGTCGGGAATGTCACAATGACGGGCCGTCACCGTGGTTTCCATGGTCACGACTCCTTCCGCTCGGCACGAGCGGCGCTGATCAGAGTGAGAAGCTGCGATTCGGTCTCGGCCGCCGCGCGGTCCCAGGAGAAACCCTCCGCGAACCGCCGCGCGGCCGCGCCCAGCCGCCCGACCTGCTCCGGGTGCTGCGCCAACCGCTGGAGGGCGCCGGCCAGCGAGCCGGCGTCGCCATAGGGAACCAGCAACCCGGTTTCCTCCTGGCGCACCGACTCCCGCAGGCCGGGACTGTCGGCCGCGACCGCGGGCGTCCCGCAGGCCGCGGCCTCGACGTTGCTGATGCCCCACCCCTCCTTGGCGGAGGGGAACACCACCGCCCACGCCCGGCGCATCAGCTCGCGTTTGCGCTCCTCGGTTACGAACCCCAGGAACGTCACGGCGTCCTGGAGCCCGCGGCGCGCCACCAGGCGCTCCAGGCGCGGGCGATCATCCCCACCCCCGGCGATTTCCAGCCGGGCCTCGCAACCACGCTCTCGCAGCAGCCCGATGGCCTCCACCGCGGTCGCCAATCCTTTATAACGCTTCAGCCGCCCAACGTACAGAAATGTAGGCACCGCGGCCCGCGGTGTGCCGCCGTGCGGAGTGAACCAGGTCGCGTCCACTCCGGGATAGGTAACCTGAATCCGCTCCCCGGAGATCCCTCGCCGGATGAGATCCTCCCGGGTGCTCTGGCTGATGACGTGGAACCGGGCTCGGCGGTACTCGCGGGGGATGCGCTGCTCCGCCAGCCAAACCAGCGCAGCCACGGGCCAGGCGGCCTCCCGGAAGGCCGTGGTGCCGAACAGGTGCGGCACGATCGCGTACACCGGCAACGACGTCAGCGTGGGGGTGTAGAGCGGCAGCTTGTTGATGTCTTCGACCACCACGTCATAGGGCTCTTCGCGCAGCGCCCGGCGGATCGCCGCCTGGCCCACCAAGGCGAACGAATACCGGCGCGCATGCCGCCGAACCTGGATCCCGTCGAGCGTGGTCCGGGCCGCACCGCCGTGGAAGCCCGATGTCACCAGCGTCACGGCGTGACCGCGTGCCACCAGGCGCCGGAAGATCTCGAAGAAATGCAGCTCCGCGCCGCCGGCCTGCGGATTCTCCCGGTCCAGCCAGTTGACCGCCAGGATCCTCACAGCCGGCCGAGGCGCCGGGCCAGCGCGTCCAGCACGCCGTTCACGAACCCGGGAGCCTTGGGCCCGGCGAACCAGCGGGCCAGTCGCACCGCTTCGTCAATCGCCACCGCCGGCGGGGTCCGGTCTCCCATCAGCTCCAGCGCGCCCAGCCGGAGGATGTTGCGCTCCACGGTGCCGATCCGCTCCAACCGCCAGTGTTCGGCGCAGCTCGCGATCTCGCCGTCCAACCGCGCCAGGTCGGCCACCACGTCGCCGGCGAGCGCCAGGCCCCGCTGCCAGCGGCGCGTGTCGCTGCCGGCCAATTCCTCCGCCACCTGGGCCAGAGCAGGCCGGTCATGGGTTTCCCAGGCGTAGAGCAGCTGCAGGGCGCGGGCCCGGGCTTTGGTCTCAGGCCTGAGCACGTTGGGCTATTGTCTCGAGCACCCGCACCATCTCCACCGCGCTCTCTGCGGCCGCCGCTCCCTTGTTCCCCTCCAGGCCTCCCGCCCGCGCCAGGGCCTGCTCTTCGGTTTCGCAGGTGAGCACCCCGAACCCGACCGGCACGCCGAACCGCACCGACGCCTCCCGCACGCCCGCGGCCGCCGCCTGGGCCACGTACTCGAAGTGCGCCGTCTCCCCCCGGATCACCGCCCCCAGCGCCACGGCCAGCCGGTAGCGGCCGGTGGCCAGCGCGCGGTCCAGCGCCAACCCCAGCTCGAAGGCGCCCGGCACCCAGACCACGTCCACCCGGGCCGCCGGCCAGCCGGCCTGCGCCAGCGCGCCCAGCGCCCCATCCAGCAGCCGCCGCGTCACGTCTTCGTTGAAGCGGCTGACCACGACGAACGCACGCCCGCCCGGGGTGCCCATGGTCAGTGCGCCAGCAGGTGTCCCAGCTTGTCCCGCTTGACGTCCAGGTAGGACCGGTTGTGGTCGGTGGGGTCGGGGATGATCGGGACCCGCTCCACCAGGGTCAACCCGTATCCGTCCAGCCCCACCAGCTTGCGGGGATTGTTGGTGAGCACCCGAATGGAAGTGAGTCCCAGGTCCACCAGAATCTGGGCCCCGATGCCGTAGTTGCGGAGATCCGGCGCGAAGCCCAGACGCTCGTTCGCCTCGACCGTGTCGTGGCCCGCGTCCTGCAGCTCGTACGCTTTGAGCTTGTTCAACAGGCCGATCCCGCGCCCCTCCTGATCCAGGTAGACCACCGCGCCGGCTCCTTCCGCGGCGATCATCCGCATGGAGGCCTGAAGCTGCCACCCGCAATCGCACCGGGCGGAGCCGAACACATCGCCGGTGAGGCACCTGGAGTGCATCCGCACCAGGACGCTGGGCCGGCTCTTCACGTCCCCGAACACCAGGGCGACGTGCTCCCGGTGGTCCACGTCGTTGCCGTATCCCAGAATCCGGAACTCCCCGTAGGCAGTCGGCAGCTTGGCCTCGGCCACGCGGTGCACCAGGCGCTCGTTCTGGAGGCGATACGCCACCAGCTGCGCGATGGTGACGTAGGTGAGGCCGTGGCGCTGGGAGAACTCCTCCAGCTGGGGCCGCCGCATCATGGTCCCGTCGTCCGCCAGGATTTCGCAGATTACGCCCGCGGGATAGAGCCCTGCCAGCCGCGCCAGATCCACGCTGGCCTCGGTGTGCCCCACCCGCTGCAGCACCCCGCCGGGACGGGCCCGCAAGGGAAACACGTGGCCCGGACGGCGGAGATCGGAGGGCACCGTCCCCGGATCAATCGCCACCTGGATGGTCCTGGCGCGATCGCGCGCCGAGATACCGGTGCTGACGCCAAAGCGCTTGGCCGCGTCCACGCTCACGGTGAACGCGGTCTCGTAGGAATCCGAGCTTTCCGGCGTCATCTGCTGAAGGCCCAGCGCGTGGGTGCGCTCGGAGGTGAGGGCTAGACAGACCAGCCCCCGTCCGTGCTTCACCATGAAGTTGATCATCTCCGACGTAACCAGCTGCGCCCCGCCCACCAGATCGCCTTCGCTCTCGCGATCCTCGTCGTCCGCCACCACCACCAGGCGGCCCGCGTGGATGTCCGCAATGGCCTGCTCAATCGTGCCGAACGGCATACTGCGCTATCTCCTGGGGGCCATGAGCTCGCGCACGAACTTGCCGATCATGTCCCCTTCGATATGCACCTGGTCTCCCACCTTGAGTCCGCCCAGCGTGGTCTGCTCCAACGTAAACGGGATCAGTGAGATCTGAATCCGCCCCGGCTGGAGGATGTCGTTCACCGTGAGGCTCACGCCGTCCACTGCGATGGAGCCGTGCAGCACGGTGACGTCCACCACCTCCGGCGGCAGGTCAATGTCCACCAGCAGGGCGTCCTTCACCTGCCTCACGGCGGCGACCGTGCCCAGGCCGTCCACGTGGCCCTGCACGAAGTGGCCGCCCAAACGGTCGCCCACGGCCAGCGCCCGCTCCAGGTTCACCTCATCGCCCTCGCGCAGGTCGGCCAGCCGGGTGCGTCCCCGGGTGGTAGTCACCACCTCCACCGCGAAGCAGCCGGCGTCGGCCTCCACCACGGTGAGGCAGGCGCCGCTCACGGCCACACTGTCGCCGGGCGCCAGGTCCGGATAGGGCGAACGGATGAACAGCTTCAGCCGGTCCGGCTGCCGCTTCACCGTGGTAATCCGCCCTCGCGCCGTCACGATCCCGGTAAACATAGCTCCTTGTCTACTACCAATAAGCTATCGCGGCCGAGCGAGCGGCGCTCCGTCACCACCCAGGGAGTCGCGCCGTCCAGCCCGACCGGCTGGCGCGGTCCAAAGGCGGGCATCCCGGAGCCCAACCACAGGGGGGCCTGAATCCAATAGAGGCGGTCCACCAAACCCTGAGAGAGGAGCTGTGCTGCGATAGTGCTCCCCCCTTCCACCAGCAGGGAGCCGATCCCCAGGGCACGGAGGGCCGCCAATGCCTCACTAACACCCTGCGCTCCAATGACTTGCACGCCGCCCGCGGAGAGCCGATCCACGGCCTCCTGCCGGTGCTGCGGGCTGGTTACCACGATGGTAGGGACCTCGCCCGCGGAGCGAACCAGGATCAGGTCGCCCCGCACCCGCCCGCTCCGGGCAAAGACCACGCGTCGCGGTGCCACCCGTGGCGCCAGCGGGCCCCGCACGGTGAGCTGGGGGTCATCGGCATCGGCCGTGCGCCTTCCTACGCCGATGGCATCAAAGCCGGCCCGGAGCCAATGGACGTAGTCCTGGGCCTCGGGACCGGAAATCCACCGAGAGCGGCCCTGGGCGTCGGCAATGAATCCATCCAGGGAGGTCGCCATCTTGAGGGCCACAAACGGCCGGTCCGGTCGGGCCTGGCTCCAGAGGAACGCAGCGTTGAGGGCCGCCGCCGCTTCCCGCCGGACCCCGGTCTCCACGTGGACCCCGGCCCGCTCCAACAGCCGGCGACCACCTCCCGCTACGGGGTTGGGGTCGGCAACCGCCATGACGACGCGGCGCACGCCCGCCGCAATCAGGGCGTTGGCGCAGGGCGGCGTCTTCCCGTGGTGGGCGCAGGGCTCCAGGTTGACGACGCAGGTAGCACCGCGGGCGTCGGGACAGGCGGCCAGCGTCGCGGCTTCCGCGTGGGGGCCGCCAAACTCCGCGTGATATCCCTCGGCGATTATCCGCCCGTCCCGCAGCAGCACGGCGCCGACCAGCGGGTTGGGGCTCACCCGCCCCCACCCCCGCAGCGCCAGCGCCAGCGCGCGGTCCATCGCCTCCTGTTCGTTCATCTCAAGCGGCGCGCCGAGGCTGGGATACGGCGGTTGGAGAGCCTTAACCCAGAGAGCGCAGAGTGCGCCGACGAAGTGAAGGGAGAGGTGGGGGAATTCACTTCTTTGCTTCTCTCCGCGTCCTCTGCGGCCTCTGCGTCGAGTCTTTCCGACCGCCGAAGCTCAAGCATCAGGCGAGCGACACGCCCGCGCCGCGCGTGATTTCACCGATAAGCCAGGTCTCGATGTTGGCGCGGCGGGCGGCATCTCGCACGGCGTCGGCGTCCGCCGGCGCGGCCACGGCGATCATGCCGATTCCCATGTTGAACACGCGGTACATCTCCTCCTCGCTCACGCGGCCCTTCCGCTGGAGGAAGGCGAAGAGCGGGGGAAGCGGCCAGGCTCCGGTGCGCACGGCCGCGCCGCAGCCCTGGGGGAGCACCCGGACCAGGTTGCCGGGGATGCCGCCCCCGGTGATGTGCGCCAGGGCATGCAGCCGGGGCAGGATGGAATGCACCGCGTTCCAATAGCTCAGATGCACCTGCAGCAGGACCTCGCCCACCGGGCCGCCCAGCTCCCCGACGTCCGAGTCCACGTCCAGCTTGAGCTCGTCGAACAGGATGCGGCGCGCCAGGGAGTAGCCGTTGGTGTGGAGTCCATTGGACGCGTAGCCCACCAGGACGTCGCCCACCCGCACCCGGTCACCGTGCAGCGCGTCCCCTTCCGCCACCACCCCCACGATGGTGCCGGCCAGATCGTAATGTCCCTGCTGGTACAGGTCCGGCAGCTCGGCCGTCTCCCCACCCACCAGCGTCATCCTGTGGGCCCGGCATCCCCGTCCCACCCCCTCCACCAGGACGGCCAGGGTGTCGGTGGGGACGCCCGCGCCGGCGATGTAGTCGAGAAACGCGATGGGCCGGGCTCCGTGCACCAGGATGTCGTTGACGCAGTGGTTGACCAGATCCTCCCCCACCGTGTGGTGACGCCCGGCGCGCTGGGCCACCAGCACCTTGGTGCCGACGCCGTCCGTGCTCATCACCAGGGTGGGGTCGGCGATGCCGGCCGGCAGCCGCACCATCCCGCCGAAGCCGCCCGGGATCCCCCGCGCCAGCTCCGTCCGGGTCGACGCCACGGTCTCGGCGATGCGGGCCTTGGCGCGGTCCAGCGCGTCCAGGTCCACGCCCGCGGCCCGGTACCGGTCAGCGCGGGTCATTGGCGGGGTCAATCTCGAAGTGGACCAGGTCGGAGAACTGGCGGGCACGCGCCGTCACCTCCGCAGGCCCGATCTCGTCGAAGCGGGCGGTCGAGAACCGCTCCACCGCGAACGAGCCCATGGTGGCGCCGTACACCATGGCGCGCCGGAGATTGGCGGGGCTGGCATCCCCGCTGCGGGCCAGGTGCCCCATGAATCCGCCGGCGAACGAGTCCCCCGCCCCGGTTGGATCGAAGACCTCTTCCAGCGGAAAGGCCGGTACGTAAAAGACGTGGTGGTCGTCCACCAGCACCGCGCCGTACACGCCCTGCTTTATCACCACCATCTGGGGCCCGTTGCGGATGATCCAGCGGGCCGCCCGGTAGATGTTCCAGTCGCCGGACAGCTCGCGGGCTTCCCCGTCGTTGACCATCAGGATGTTCACCCGCCGCAGCAGCTCCAGCAGCACGTCCCGCTTGGAATGAATCCAGTAGTTCATGGTGTCGGCGGCCACCAGCTCCACGGCGCGGGTCTGATCGAGCACGCCCAGCTGCAGCTCGGGGTCAATGTTGCCCAGGAACAGGTACCGCGCGCTCCTGAACGCCTCCGGCAGGCGCGGCTTGAACTGCGCGAACACGCCCAGCCGCGTCTCCAGGGTCTCCCGGTTCTGCAGGTCGTACGAGTACTTCCCCTTCCACCGGAAGCTCTCGCCCCGTTGTTGCTCCACCCCGCTCAGGTCCACGCCGCGCTTGGCCAGACGCTGGAGGACGTCCAGCGGGTAGTCGTCACCCACGACCCCCACCATCTGCACCGGATGCAGGAGGCTGGCGGCGTAGGCGAAGAACACGGCCGAGCCTCCCAGGGCGTCGGCGGTGGTACCGAACGGCGTCTCGACCGAGTCGAGTGCGACACTGCCCACGACCAAGAGGCTCATTGGCTGTCCATGCTCAGGTCCGTTGATGTCGGCGGCATCCTCACATCCGTTCCGGCGCGCTCACGCCCAACAGGCCGAGACCGTTGGCCAGTCCCAGCTGCGCGCCCCGGGCCAGCACCAGGCGCACCCGCTCCAGGTCGGCCGGGGCGCCCACCACGCGGTGCTCGTGATACCAGCGATTGACCGCCGTGGCGAGCTGCTCCAGGTACGACACCACCCGATGCGGCTCCAGCGTCTCCGCCGCCTTGGCGACCACCTGAGGGAATTCGCCCAGGTGCTTGATCAGCTCCTGCTCCTCGGGCGCCTGGAGCAGGGTCAGGTCCGCCCCCTCGGCGGTGACCCCGGCCGGGTCCACCGCGGCGGTGCGGAAGATGCCCGCCATGCGGGTGTGGGCGTACTGCACGTAGTACACGGGGTTCTCTTCCGACTGCTTGGTGGCGAGGTCCACGTCGAACACCAGGTGCGAGTCGCTCTTGCGCATGAGGAAGAAATAACGGACCGCGTCGGCCCCGGCTTCCTCCACCAGGTCGCGCAGCGTGAGGTAGCTCCCTGCGCGCTTGGAAATCTTGAGCTCCTGACCGCCCTTCACCACGGTCACCATCTGGTGGAGCACATACTCCGGATAGCCGGCCGGCACCCCCATCTCCAGCGCCTGGAGACCCACCCGCACGCGCGTGACCGTGCTGTGGTGGTCGGCGCCCTGCACGTTGATGGCCCGGGTGAAGCCCCGCTCCCACTTGCCCACGTGATACGCCACGTCCGGCACGAAATAGGTGTAATCCCCGCCCTTGGCCGCGCTCTTTCGCATCACCCGGTCTTTGTCGTCGCCGAAGTCCGTGGTGCGGAGCCAGAGGGCGCCGTCCTGCTGGTAGGCGTGCCCGGCGGTGACCAGCCGGTCCACGGTCCGCTGCACCTCGCCCTTGGCGTAGAGCGAGGTTTCCAGCGAGTATACGTCGAACTTGACACCCAGCGCCTGGAGGTCGCGGTCCTGCTCCTTGCGCAGCTCCGCGACCGCGAAGCGCCGGACCGCCTCCTGATCCTGGCCCTCCGGATCCTGCGGATGCGCCGCCAGATACCCCTGGGCCAGGTCCCGGATGTACTCGCCGTGGTAGCCGCCCTCGGGGACGTCGCCGCCACGGCCCTGAATCTGATGGATGCGCGCCTGGACGCTCTTCACCAGGTTGGCGATCTGCTGGCCGGCGTCGTTGTAGTAGAACTCCCGCGTGACCCGCCAGCCGGTCCGCTCCAAGAGCGAGGCGATGGCGTCCCCCAGCACCGCCTGGCGGGCATGACCCACGTGGAGCGGCCCGGTGGGGTTGGCGGAGACATACTCGACATTCACCGGCCGGCCGGCGCCGGCGTTGGACCCGCCCCATGCCGTCCCGGCCTGCAGCACCAGCCGCAGGGCGTCCGCCACCGCGTCGCCGGCCAGCCAGAAGTTGATGAATCCGGGGCCCGCGATCTCCACCTTGGACACCACGTCTTTGGGAAGGGCCAGCCGGTTGATGAGGTCCTGCGCCACCTGGCGCGGGGGACGCTTGAGCCGGGGCGCCAGCTGAAGAGCGACGTTGGTGGCGAGATCCCCGTGGGCGTCGTCCCGAGGGCGCTCCAGGACGATCTCCACCCCCGGGAAGCCCAGCGCCTCAACCGTCCCGCGCAACGCTTCCCGGAGGCGCTCCGCGCCCGAGGTCACTCGCCTCCCGATGGCTTGGAGGGCTTCTTGGTCTCCGGCTTGTCGGACTTGGCCGGAGGGCTGGACTCGCCCGCCTTGTCGCTGCCCTTGGGCCGCTTGTAGTCGGTGGCGTAGAAGCCGGACCCCTTGAACAGTAGGCCCGCGCCCCCGGAGATCTGGCGCTCGGCCCGCGTCCCGCACTTAGGGCACTTGGGGCGGGCCTTGGCGTCCATCTTCTCGAACTTTTCAAAATCGTGCCCGCACGACGGGCAGCGGTAATGGTAGGTCGGCATGGTCTTTCCGCACGCGTAATTCGCTGCGCGACAATAACTTAGCTCCAACGATTCCTAGGGTCAAGCAATCAGGTCGGGCCTCTTCCAGCAGTCGATGGGCTTATCGATCCCGGCCGGGCGGAACGGCATCGTGATCTTGCGGCCCAGTCCGGCCGAAGCGTACCCGGCGTAGAGCACCTCCTGGACCACCCGGCCGGTCTCGCCGTCGGCAATCGGTGTCTCCTTCCCGCGGACGCAGCGCGCGAAGTGCCGCATCTCCTGCGGGAAGCCGTAATTCCAGTGCTCCTCGAACACCGGATACGACCACCCCCTGGTGCTGGACGCCTTCTCGACGGCGTAGCCGTATCCTACCTCGGAATAGGTAGGCAGCGCGTTCCCCATCAGCATGTCGGCGTAGGTCTGTCCCTTGTCGCCGAAGATCTCGATGGAGTCGTCCATTCCACCCGGCCGGTTCCAGCTATTCTCCACCACACCGATCGCGCCGTTCTCGAACTCGACGATGGTCAGGGCCTCATCGTCGCCCCGGGTGCGCTGGCCGTGGACCTGGGTAGAGAGCTGGGCGTAGACGCTCCGCACCTTCGGTTTGCCCAGAAACCACCAGCAGAACGCGATGCCGTGACAGCCGAGGTCCATGAGGGCGCCGCCCCCCGACTGCTCCACGTCCCAAAACCAGTCGGCGTGAGGCCCGTTGTGCTTCTCGCCCTGCTTCACCAGGTGGACCCGCCCGAACGCCCCTTCGTCCGCCATTCTCTTTGCCCGGACGTACTTGGGGGCGAAGAACAGCTCCTCGGCATACAGCAACAGCACGCCGGCCTTGGCGCAGGCGCCGATCATCGCGTCCGCTTCCTCCAGCGTCAGGCACAACGGCTTCTCGCACACCACGTGCTTGCCGGCGCGGGCAGCCTCGATGGTGATCTGCGCGTGGAGGCAATTGGGCGCGGCCACGGAGATCATTTCCACTTCACGATCGCGGAGCAGCTCGCGATAGTCGGCGTACCAGCGAGGGATGCCGTGCCGCTGGGCGAACGCCGCGGCGTTCCGGGGGGTCCGCGACGCCACGGCGACCACCTCGGCCTCGTCCGGCAACGCCTTGACGGAGGTGGCGACGCAGTCGGCCTGGAACCGCGATCCGACGATCCCGATCTTCACGGTAGACACGGTCCCCTCCTGGCGAGACGGTGATCGGGGACGATCATCGGCTCAGCGAAGTATATGTGCTGCTGTCCCCTTCCCCGACGGCCCTGCGCCGCCGCGGATCAGGCGGGTGGACGGTAGGTGCCCCACACCGCCCGGAGGGAGTCGCTGATTTCGCCCACCGTGGCGCGGGCGCGGACCGCGTCCAGGATGGCCGGCATCACCGGCGCATCGGCCGACCGGGCCGCGTCCTGCAACCGCCCCAGCGCCGCCCGCCAGCGGACGCCGTCCCGCCGTTTGCGGGCCGCGCGCAGGCGCGAGCGCTGCGCCGCTTCCAGGGCGGAGTAGTCCGGCCCGGGCGGGATCGGGTGATCGTCTTCGTCGGCGAACCGATTCACACCCACCACCACGACCTCGCCCTTCTCCAGCGCACACTGATACCGGTAGGCCGCGGCGGCAATCTCCCGCTGGAAGAACCCCTGCTCGATGGCCCGCGCGGCGCCGCCCAGCGCGGCGACCTGGTCCAGCAGCGCGCGGGCTTCCCGCTCCAGCGTGTCGGTGAGGTGCTCCACGTAGTAGGCGCCCCCCAACGGATCCACCGTCTGCGCCACTCCGGATTCGTGGGCCAGGATCTGCTGCGTGCGCAGCGCCAGCCGCGCCGAAGCCTCGGTGGGCAGCATCAGGGCCTCGTCATAGGCGTTGGTATGGAGGGACTGGGTCCCGCCCAGCACCGCCCCCATCGCCTGGACCGCCACCCGCACCACGTTGTTGAGCGGCTGCTGGGCGGTGAGCGTGGAGCCGCCGGTCTGGGTGTGGAACCGCAGCCGGCAGCTCTGCTCGTCCCCGTCGTAGCGCTCCCGCACCAGATGGGCCCACAGGCGCCGGCCGGCCCGGAACTTGGCCACCTCTTCGAAGAGATCGTTGTGCGCGGCGAAGAAGAACGAGATGCGGGGCGCGATGGCCCGGATGTCCAGGCCAGCCCCGCGGGCGCGGTCCAGGTATTCCAGCGCGTTCGCAAACGTGAAAGCGATCTCTTGCACCGCGGTGCAGCCCGCCTCCCGCATGTGGTAGCCGCTGATGGAGATGGGATTGAAGGGCATCCCCTCGTCCAGCACGAACCGGAAGACATCGGTGATGAGCCGCAGGGACGGCTCCGCCGGGAAGATGTAGGTCCCCCGCGCGATGTACTCCTTCAGCACGTCGTTCTGCACCGTGCCGCGGATCTGCCGGCTGGGGATGCCGCGCTCCTCCGCCACCACCAGGTACATCGCGAGGAGGATCGCCGCCGTGGCGTTGATGGTCATGGAGGTGGAGACCTGGTCCAGCGGAATGCCCTCGAACACGGCCGCCAGGTCGTCCACCGTGTCAATCGCCACCCCGGTGCGGCCCACCTCGCCTTCCGCGACCGCCGCGTCCGAGTCGTACCCCATCTGGGTGGGGAGGTCGAACGCCACGGAGAGGCCCGACTGTCCCGCGTCCAGCAGCTCGCGGAAGCGGGTATTGGTCTCCTGGGCGGTGCCGAATCCCGCGTACTGCCGCATGGTCCACAGGCGGCCGCGGTACATGGTGGGATGAATGCCGCGGGTGAAGGGGAACTCGCCCGGGCGCTCCGACGCCCTGCCCCCCCGCACGTCGCCGGGGCCGTACACCATGCCGCTAGGTCGTTCGTCCATCGGTCTCGGCAACGATCCGCTCCACCAGGGCCACGTCGTCCTTGCTGCCGATCACCAGCGGCGTCCGCTGGTGCAGCTCGGTGGGCTCGATGTCGAGGATCCGCCGGCGCCCGTCCGTCGCCGCGCCCCCGGCCTGCTCGGCGATGAACGCCAGGGGCGCGCATTCGTACAGCAGCCGGAGCTTGCCCCTGGGGGACTTGGTATCGGCCGGATACAGGAACACGCCGCCCGCCACCAGATTCCGATGGAAGTCGGCCACCAGGGACCCGATGTACCGGCAGTTCTTGCCCTGGCCCGTGCCGTCTACGCCCTTGAGTGTGCCCACCGCCTTGCGGTACCCCGGCGTCCAGCGGGGATAGTTGCTCTCGTTGACCGAATAGTACTTCCCGCAGGCCGGCGTCTTGACGTCCGGGCTGAGGAGCCGGAATTCTCCAATCGTGGGGTCCAGGGTGAAGCCGTGGACGCCGTCCCCCGAGGTGTAGATCATCACCGTGCTCGACCCGTAGATGATGTATCCCGCGACCACCTGCTGGTACCCCGGCTGCAGGAGGTCCCGCAGGTGTCCGGGACCGCCGTCGGGCGTGACCCGGCGAAGCACGGAGAAGATGGTCCCGATCGAGACGTTCACGTCGATGTTGGACGAGCCGTCCAGGGGATCGAAGAGCAACACGTACTTGCCCGGCTGGAACTGGGCCGGGGTGGGGATGAGTCCCTCTTCCTCCTCCGACGCCATGACGCAGACCCGGCCGGTGTGCTCAAAGGAGTGTTTGATGGTCTCGTTGGCCAGCACGTCCAGCTTCTGCTGGATCTCCCCCTGCACGTTGGTATGGCGGGCGGAGCCCAGGATATCTACCAGCCCGGCCCGACGGACATTCCCGGAGATGATCTTGGCGGCGAGCGCGATGTCGTAGAGGAGGTTGGAAAGCTCACCCGTCGCGGCAGGATGCAGGCGCTCCTGCTCGACGATGAAGCGTTCGATGGTGACCACCTGACTATCAGGCACCGTACCTCCTCCAACCATGACGCGGGGGCGCTCTGAACGACCTCAAAATAGCGCCCGTCTGTATGAATCGTCACCGTCCCACCCCGGTCGGTGCGAAACACCTCCACGCCCCGCTCCCCCAGGCGGCGCAGCACGCCCGGGTCCGGATGCCCATACCGGTTTCCGGCGCCCACGGATACCACGGCAACCGCCGGGCGGACCGCATCGAGCCAGGCGTCGCCGGTGGCCCCGGCCGAGCCGTGGTGACCGACCTTGAGCAGCTCCGACGCCGCGGCGGCGTGCACCAGCAGCGATTCGGCCGGCAGGCCCGCATCGCCGGTGAGCAGGGCATCGAAGCTCCGGTAGGTCAGGCGCACCACCACCGAATTCTCATTGGGGTCCAGATGGGTGGCGACCCAGGCGGCGGTGGGATGCAGCACGGCCAGGGTAACAGAATCCAGCCGGACGGTGTCGCCGGCCCGGGCCGCCCGCCACGACACGCCCCCCGCGTCCACCGCCCGCAGCAGGTCCAGGTACTGCGGCGTTCCCAGCGGCTGGGCAGGATCCAGCAGCAGGTCGGGCGGGAGGGCGCCCAGCACCGCCGGCAGGCCGCCCACATGGTCGTCATGCCCATGGCTGGCGATCACCAGGTCCAGCCGGCGGGCTCCGTGCCGCCAGAGAAACGGCAACACCACGGTTCGTCCGGCATCCCCAGCCGGGGTTCTGGGCCCGGCGTCAATCAGCGCCCAATGTCCCCGCGGCGTCCGAACCGCGATCGCATCTCCCTGGCCCACGTCCAGGACGTAGAGGGACAGGCCGTGATCGAAGCCGACGGACAGCGCCGGGACGATGACGGCCGTCCAGGCCGAGGCCGCCGCCACCGCCGCCCCTCGCAGACGGAGCGAGCGCAGCCGGGGCCCGGCGTGGAAGACCCAGAGACCCGCGACCAGCGCCAGCACCCAGGGCACCGCGAATCCGAGGTCAGGCGTGCCGCGGATCTGGCCTCCGGGGACGGCCGCTGCCAGCATCGCCGATCGCTCGATCCCCGCCAGCGCCAGGCCGGTGCCGGCCGCGAGGGGAGCGCCTATGGCCAGGCTGGCGAAGATGCCCGGGACCGCGACGCCGCTCAACGGCACGGCCACCAGGTTGGTGAGCACCCCGATGGGCGCCACCGTGCCGAAGACCAACGCCGTGATGGGAGCGGTGGCCAGGGTGGCTCCCAGGGAGGCCGCCAGCAGCGGCACGGCGGGCCACCTCCTGCCCGCCGCCGGAAGCTGCCGCAGGGCGTACCCGGTGCCCCAGGTGGCGGCCACCGAGAGCCACGCTCCCACTTCGCTCGCGGCCCCCGGATCCAGGGCGACCACCACCAGCACGGTTGCCGCCAGGAGCGCTTCCTGGTGGGGGTGCCTCTGACGGAGCCCCGCCGCGACCTGGAGGCTGATGAAGGCCGCGGATCGCACGGCCGGCGCCGGAAAGCCCAGCAACCCGACGTAGGCCCACACCACCACGGCCGTGAGCAGGCGCGCCGTCCTGAGGGAGGCCAAGCGCCGCGCCAGCAGCAAGGTCCATGCGGCGATGATCCCCACGTGCAACCCCGAGATGGCCAACAGATGGGCGATCCCGGCGTCCGCAAAGACCCGGCGCCACCGGGGATCGAGGTCGTCCCGCCGTCCCAGAACCAGGGCTTCCACCAGCGGCGCGCGGGCGCCGTAGAGGCGCTCGATGCGCCGGGCGAGCGCGTCGCGCAACAGATAGCGTGGATCGCGGCCCCCCCGGAGGACTCGGGCGCCCTCCACCTGGAAGAGGGTCGGTGCCCGGAAGGTGCCCACCAGCACCGCGCGCGCCCCTGCCGGCAGGGCGTGGGGCAGCGCCCGAAGCAGCAGATCTCCCCCGCAGCCCTCCGGCGAGGCCAAGATCGTGGCCGTGGCGAGGCCCCGTTGGCCCACGCGGTCGTGCAGCCGGACCAACACGCTGCGGGTGGGCCCCGGAGCCCAGATGGCGCCGCAGGAAGTCTGTTGCCGCTGGTGCGCCAGGGACCCGGTCAAGAGCCCCACTCCCGCGGCACCCGCCAGGACGCCGCCCCACCCCCCCACGCCCCCCGCGGCCAGCCCCAACGCCGCGGCCGCCAGGCTGAGCGGTTGGGGGATCGAAAACGCGAGGCCGGCCCAGAGGCCGGCCCCATAGGCAACGGTGAGATGGATGACAGGCGGCCGCACGGCCGCCTAGCTCAGCCGCCGGGGGTGACTCCGGCGTGCCCGGGCCTCGGAGCGGACGCCACGCGACGGAATCCCTCCACCAGCACCACGCTGACGTCGGCGACGGGCTGATCGCGGCCCAGCGCCACGTGCCCGATGACCTCGCCCTCGTGCGCGGCCACATACCGGGGCGGGAGCCGATTGAGGGCGAAGACGATCACGTCGTCCCGGCACTGCCGGCATTGGCAGAAGCCGGGGGGCCGCAGCCGATCGAACTCGCGGTAGACCAGCTCTTCCAGCAGGTTCTTCACCCCACGATGGCCAGCTCCTTGAGCGCCGTGACCGGCGTCGCCGTGAAGGTCGCCCCCGTGGTGCCCGTGAGCCGCACGCGGAGATACGTCCCGATCCACGGGGCCGGGCCCCGCACCAGCGCCACTTTGTTGGTTCGCGTCCGGGTTTGCAAGAGGCCCCCCCGCCGGGCCGGCTTCTCCACCAGTACCTCGTGGGTGCTGCCCACCAACGCCAGGTTCCGGCCGCGGGACACCTCGCGCACCGTCCGGATGAGCCGTTCCAGCCGCTCGCCGGCCAGGCCGTCCGGCACCTGGTCCGGGATCTTGAGGGCCGGCGTCCCGTCCCGGGGCGAGTACCGGAAGGTGTAGGCGTCGTCGAAGCCCACCTCCCGGACCAGGGATTCCGTCTCCTGGAAATCCTGTTCCGTCTCGCCGGGAGAACCCACGATGATGTCCGTGGTGAGCGCGAGCCCGGGGATTGCCTCCCTGAGCCGCGCCACGCACGCGAGGTACTGCTCGCGGGTGTAGCGGCGCAGCATCCGTTTGAGCACCCGGGACGACCCGCTCTGGACCGGCAGGTGCACGTGCTCGCACACCGCCGGCACCTCCGCCATGGCGGCGACCACGGCCTCGCTGAAGTCGTTGGGGTGCGGACTGGTGAACCGCAGGCGCCGGACGCCGGGCACCGCCCCCACCGCCCGGAGCAGGTGCCCGAAATGGTGCTGACCGTCGTGATAGCTGTTGACCGTCTGCCCCAGCAGGGTGATCTCCGAGACGCCATCCGCCGCCAGCCGCTCCACTTCGCGCAGGACGTCGTCCAGCTTACGGATGCGCTCCGGGCCTCGCGTCATCGGAACCACGCAGAAGGTGCACCGATAATCGCAGCCCCGCTGGACCGTGACGAAAGCCGATGGTCCGCCCTGCGGTCGCGCCGCATCCACGTCTTCGTAGTGTTCCCAGGATTTGAACTCGGTGTCGGCCCGGCGGTCGCCCGACCGGGCGGCGGCAATCAGCTCCGGCAGGCCGCGGTACCCGTCGGGGCCCACCACCAGGTCCACGTGCGAAGCCCGCTCCAGGAGCCCCAAGCCCAGGCGCTGCGCCATGCAGCCCACCACGCCCAGCACTCCGCCCGGGCCCTTGTAGCGCTTGAGCTCGCCCACCCGCCCCATCACCCGGCGCTCGGCGTGATCCCGCACGGCGCAGGTATTCACCAGAATGACATCGGCGCCCTCGGGGCTCTGGACCGGGATGTAGCCTTCCCGCCCCAGCAGGCCGACGATCAGCTCGCTGTCGGCCACGTTCATCTGGCAGCCGTAGGTTTCGACGTAGACCTTGGGCGCGGTCATGCGGCGTGGGCCAGCAACACCCCGCCTTCCCGGCGCAGCCGGGCGCGGAGCCGCGGGATCGCCTTCCCTTCAGCGGGAAGGTAGACCGTGAGATAATCCTCGGTGAGCCCCTCGAAGCGTCCCTGGCGCCGAGCCAGCACCACCACGTCCGCGGTGCCACCGTCCCGCCGCTCGCAGTACGCTTCACCGCTGGCGCGGGCCACCTGGCGCAATTCCTCCGCCCGCCCCGCCGCGGTCCGCGGGTCCACCGGCCGGCCCAGCCGCCGTGCCGCCGCCCCCGGCCGCTCCGAGTAGGGAAACACGTGGAGGTAGGTGTAGGGCAACCCGGAAACCAGCGCCAGCGTGTCGGCGTGATCCTGGGCGGTCTCCCCCGGGAACCCCACCATCACGTCCGCCCCCAGGCCAAAATGCGGGAGCCGCTCCGCCAGCCAGGCGATGCGGTCCCGGTAGGTCCGCGCGGTGTACCAATGGCGTCCCATCCGCTTGAGCACCCGGTCACTGCCCGACTGCAGAGGGGCATGCAGATGGGGTGCCAGGCGAGCGGGCTCGCCCACCATCAGCTCCGCGAGCACCTCGTCCACTTCGGTCGCCTCCACCGACGACAGGCGGAACCGCACCCGCGGGACCCGGCGCACCAGCTCCTGGACCAGCCGTCCCAGCGTGAGCCCCTCCCCTCCATCGCGACCGTAGCTGCCGATGTGGACCCCAGTGAGGACGATCTCCTCGTGTTGCCCTCCCAGGAGCCGTGCCTCGGCCACCAGAACCTCCACCGGCCGGGAGGTGTTGGCCCCGCGCGCCAGGGTGGTGGCGCAGAAGGTGCAATGCTCGTCGCAGCCGTCCTGGATCTTGAGCCACGCTCTGGTGCCGTGGGTGAAGCGCCGGAGAGCCTCCCCGTTGCCCGCCGCCTTCAGCCCCAGCGCCGTCAGGACCCGCGCCGTGTCGGCTCCCGCCACCACCCCCGCGACGCCCGGCAGCCGGGCGATGGTCCCATCGTCCAGCGCGGCGGCGCATCCCATCACCACGGTGCGGATGGCGGGCCGCGATCGGGCCAGGCGGCGGACCACACCCCGCAGCTTGGCTTCCGCCACGTGGGTAACGGTACAGGAGTTCACCACGGCCGCGTCGGCCTCCGCAGGATCGTCCACCGCCACGGCGCCGGCCCCGTCCAGGGCCTGACGCACCACCTCGGTGTCGTACTGGTTGGCCTTGCAGCCCAGCGTGTGCAGGTAGACGCGCATCAGGGGATGACGGTCACGCCGGCGGAAAAATGCCAGCCCTGTTCCTCCGCCCCGCCGCCGGAACGCCGGAACCGCTCCACCGCGAAGTCCAGGGCGGCCCGTCCGCTCGCCAGCACGATCCCGCTCCCGCCCGCCAGCACCGTCTCCGTGGGTTGCGTCCCCACGTTGCTGAAGGGGAGCTGCCGGTACCGTACGCCCAGCCGGACCGGGATGCCGGTCCCCCGGGTCCCGCGCCCCGTCAGCTCCAGGCCGGACGCCACTTCCCAGGTATCGAACGCCTGGGTGGAAGGACCCAGATCGGCCTGGGCGCGGGACCAGGAGCGATGGGTCGCGGTGGTGGCCCAGCTCAGACCCTGCACCGGGGTCAGGCGCAACCCGCCGGTCAGGCTCACGGGCAGCTGCGCCGTGCCCACCGAATCGCCACCGATGCGGCTGGTCAGGCGGCCGTCCAGGCGCGCCGTTCCGGCCAGCTCGATGGCGCGGGTGGGACGCAGCACCACGCCTCCGGACACGCCGTACCCCGAGAACACCAGGTGCTGCTGCTCGACGTAGGGGAGATACGAGGAGTCGGAGAAGACCCGCCGCACGTCCAACCGGCTGGAGCCACCCAGCATGTGCACGGCGGCGCCGACCAGGACCCGGGACCAGGGGCGGAAGGCGAGCGCACCCCGCAGGTCGGTGATGGCGCCGTCCGAGCCCAGGCGATCCGTCACCTTGAGCGTGTCACCCCTCAGCACCTGGGTGCCCGTCGCGGTCACGTCGTAGGTGCGCTCGGCGTAGGTGGAGAAGCTCAAGGCGAACGACACCCGGGTACCCGGAATGGGCCCGCCGAACATGCCGTACGGGAAGCGGGTCTCGCGCAGGCCGCCGATGGCGGAATCGCCGGTGGCGGTGTAATGCCGGAACGTGGTGCCGCCGGAGAAAGCGGCCACCAGCTTGCCCAGGTCTCCCACCGCGGCCGGATTCACCGCCGAGGTGAGGTCAAACGCCCCCAGGCCGCCCCCCATGGCCCGCGCCCGCTCGCTGAGCGGCTCGCCCGGGAATCCAATGCCCGCGATCCCGTACACCGAGTTCTGGGCCCGGGCCACCGCGGAGCCGCAGAGCGTCAGCAGCGCAAGCATCCCAAGCGATCGCGCCCGCATGGTCATCGCCCCGGCCGGAAGGGCATCCCGTAGGTAATGCGGAGGATGGCCCGGTTGGCGGGGGAACCCTGGTCCGGCAGATCGAACGCGTCAACAGACCCGGCTTCCTCCGAGCGCACCATGCCCAGCATCACCGTGTGAGGCATCACGGCGTTGCTGCGCCAGAGCAGGAAGGCCCTGGTGAGATCCAGGACGACCGTGTCCGCGCTGCCCACCGCCACCTTGGCGTATCCGCCGTAGGTGGAGTCCGCCAGGGGCGACTTGGGACCGAAATCGGTACCCAGCGGCAGCACCCGCAACGAGAAGGTATCGCCCGGCGCGCCCGGAACCGGAGCCGGTGGAGGGATCAGCAACGACGCCCGCACCACCACCATCGAATCCACCAGCTGAGTGGGGACGTTGAGCTTGATGAAGACCCGCGCGCCGCTGGTCCCTCCCACCCGGAGGCTCGCGGGAGCCGGCACGCTCGCGGTGTCCGCCACGAAGGTCTTGAAGGACAGCACCTCGGACTCGCTCCGGGTGACCCGCGTGGTTCCGGTGGAGGAGTCGAGCTGCACGAAGCGAGTCATCCTGGCGGGCTGGTTCAGGGTGTCCGCGCCCAGGCTCACGAAGGCCGGGCCGGTCGAAATAATGCGCAGCCCGATCGCCGAGCGCAGCGTGTCGTCCACGAAATGGCGCAACGCCCCGGGCAGCAGCGTCACCGAGACCGGCCCCTGGACCAGCGTGTCCGGCACCTGCACCGTGGCCACCAGGGTGCTGTCCTGGAAGTAGGGGTCCATGTCCGCGAAGGTCCTGGAGCTGTCGGTGTCGAGCGGAATCTCGTGCAACGCGAGCGCCACGCCCGTCACGTTGGCGTTGCGGCGGACGATGTTGAAGGTGAAGCGGAGCGAGTCGGTCTGGAGAATGGTGTCCTTGACGCTGGTGTCGCCCCCCACATAGTTGCCGGCGAACCGGAAGAAGACCATCAAGGCCCGGGCCTGAACCGGGGAGCCCGGTCCCACCACCTGCATCTGCGCCGCCTCGTGCGGCAACACATAGCCGGTGTACGAGCCCTGCGGCGCCACGCTGTTGAGGTACCCGGTGTCGGTTGGGACGATGCTGCTGGCCAGCACGGTGGACAGCAGCGTGTCCCGCACGTCAATGGCCGATTCCGGGCAGAACTCGGGGCAGGAGCCCGGGACGGAGACCACGTCCTGGCAAGCCAGCGCCGCGGCGCCCGCAGCCGCGAAGGCCATCCACCGGACGGCGTTCACCGCTGGGCCTCCCGCCCCAGGCGACCGGGGGCAGCCATATCAGTTGGCACCGGTCGCCTCGCGATATTCCCGTGGCAACCTCGACCCCAGGCCCGTGAGAATCTCATAGGAAATGGTTCCGGCCCACCCCGCGAACTCATCCAGGGTGATCGCGCCTTCCCCTTCACCTCCGAATAGCGTGGCCACGTCGCCCACCCGTACGCTGGCAGCTCGCTCGGGCGGCACGGCCACCATGGTCATGTCCATCGTCACCCGGCCCACGATGCGGCACCGCTGGCCGCCCAGCAACGCCTGCGCGGGTCCGTGCACCGAGCGCGGGACGCCGTCGCAATAGCCCACGCCCAGCGTGGCGATCCGCGTCGGGGCGGCGGCCCGCCAGGCCGCGCCGTAGCTCACCGGGTCCCCCGCCCGAATGGTCCGCAGGCTCACCACCGGGGCGCGCAGCGTGGCCACCTGGTGGGGCGCCGGCAGGTCAACGCCCGCCCGGCCGCCGTATAAGAATATCCCCGGTCGGACCAGATCGGTCCGCTCCCCCAGCCGCCAGATCCCCGCGCTATTGGCGGCGTGCAGCATCGCCGGCCGCCTGCCCAGGCGCGCGACCGCCTGCTGAAAGCGGCTCCATTGCTCGCGCACGGACGCGGGGTCCGTGTCCGCCGAGTGAAAATGGGTGAATGCGCCCTCCAGCCGCGCCGAGGTCACCGAGGCGAGCCGCTCGGAGTCGTCCCACCGGATTCCGGCGCGGGCCATGCCAGTGTCAATCTCGAGGTGAAAGGGCAAGGTCCAGCGCGCGGCCGCGTCCGGATCATCCAGCACCGCCCGCAGATCGTGCGCCCGATAGGCCGGCTCGAGGTCGAGAGCGGCCGGCGTCAAAACGAGAATGGGCCGGCGAATGCCGGCCGCCCGAAGCGCCGACCCTTCGGCAATGGTGCCAACCCCGTATCCCCACGGCTCCACCACCTCCAGGGCGCGCGCCACCGGGACGGCGCCCAATCCGTACGCATCGGCCTTGACCATGGGGAGCAAGCGAGCACCTCGCGCCGCCGCGAGAGCGGTCCGCGCATTGCGGATGAGCTGAGTGAGGTCAACCTCGACCCACGCCCGGTCCCGGTGCGCTTGCGTTGACTCGTTCACGGCCGGCGGGGTATTGTAACCGGCCCGGAGGTGCAAATGCAAGAACCATCAGCGCTTGGACGCGCGGTCCTGCTGGTCCGCGACCTGAGAAAACGCTGTCCCTGGGACGGCGCGCAGACCGAGGAGACGCTGCGGCCGTACCTGGTGGAAGAGGCCATGGAGCTGGATCACGCGCTGGGCCAGGGCGATCCCGCGGCCATCCGCGAGGAGCTGGGCGACCTGCTGCTCCACCTGGCGTTCCAGATCGCGCTGGGTGAGGAAGCCAACCGCTTCGGCGCGGAGGATATCGTAGCCGCGCTGGAGCGAAAGATGTGGCGGAGACATCCCCACCTCTTCCCTGCCGCCCCGGGCTCTTCTGCCGATGCGCACGGCAACTGGGAACGCACCAAGGTCGCCGAGCGGGGGGCCGACGGGCCCGGCGTGCTGGACGGCCTGCCGCCCAACTTGCCGGCTCTGGTCATGGCGTTCCGGCTTCAGGAACGGGCGGCGGGCGTGGGGTTCGACTGGCCCGACGCAACGGGTCCGGCTGAGAAGGTGCGGGAGGAACTGGCCGAGCTGGAGCAGGAGACGCAAACGGGCCGCGCCGCGGACCGGGAGCGCGTCGAGCATGAAGTCGGCGATCTCCTGTTTGCCGTCGTCAACCTGGCGCGGAAGCTAGGTTGCGATCCCCGGGCCGCGCTGGAAAAGGCCAACCGGCGGTTCGCCGAGCGATTTCGCGGCGTAGAGCACCTCGCCGCCCAGCGCGGGATTCGTATGGGCCATGCCAGCCTGGAGGAGCTGGACCGGCTGTGGGAGGAAACCAAAGCGACGCGGCGTTAGTCACGATGGGAGGCTCCGTTGCGTAGCGACGTCGTCGTCATTACCGGCGCAAACAATGGCATCGGCCTCGGCCTCGCCCGGGCGCTGGCAGCCGACGGTTGCCGGGTCGCCTGCCTCGACCTCTCCGGCGAGAGCCTTTCCGACCTTTGGTTCCTCCGGTGCGACGTGACCGACCACGCCCAGGTCGAAGCCGCCGTCACAGCCGTCATTGCCCAATGGGGGCAGATCGATGTTCTCGTGAACAACGCGTGCGTGGCGGTCTTGGCCCGGTTCGAAGAGAAGGCCCTGGACGCAACCCGGCGCGAGTTCGAGGTCAACTACTTCGGATACGTGCCATCGAGGCGCTCGCCCGTACCCTGGCCATCGAACTCGCCCCGTTCGGCATCGTCGTAAACACCATGCATCCACCCTTGACCAGGACCAAGTCCTCGGCGCCGTTAGGGCTCCCGCCTCAGTTCATGGCTGATCCCGCCGCCGTCGGGCGCAAGCTGGCCAAGCGGGTCGGCTCCACCAAAGCCGTCATCACGCCCGGGCTCACCGAGGCGATCGTCGTCTTCATGACCCGGCTCATTCCCGGCGGCATGGGCAGGTTCATGAGCGCCCGGGCCAAGGCTGCCAGACGAGGTGGAAGGTGAAATCCTACCGGATCCCCCACAGTGACCTGGAGGTCTCGCGCATCGCCTATGGATGCATGGACCTGGGCGGAAGCTGGGACGCTCGACCGCTCACCAAGGCCCTCCGATCCCGAGCCGCCGAACTGGTCGCCGCCGCAATCGAGCAAGGCATCACCCTTTTCGACCATGCCGACATCTATACCCACGGCAAGTCGGAGACGGTGTTCGGCGACGTCCTGCGGGAGCTTCCGGGCGCGCGCCAGCGGATCGTGCTTCAGTCCAAGTGCGGCATCCGGCTCCAGGACGATCCGCGTCGGGGCAATCCGCCGCGCTACGACTTCAGTCATCTCCACATCGTGCGGTCGGTAGAAGGGAGCCTGCGCCGGCTGGGCACCGATCACCTCGACATCCTCCTGCTGCACCGACCCGACCCTCTGGTGGAGCCGGACGAGGTGGCCCAGGCCTTCGCCCAGCTCAAACAGAGCGGAAAGGTGCGCCACTTCGGCGTCAGTAATCACACCGCCGCCCAGGTGGCGCTGCTGCAGCGACACGTGGACCAACCGCTGGTCATCAACCAGGTCGAGCTCAACCTGCTGCACTCATATCTGATCGATGAAGGCGTCTCGGCAAACCAGGAAGGGGATCGGTACGCCGCGGCGGCCGGAACGCTGGACTACTGCCGGCTGCACGAGGTGATGATCCAGGCCTGGTCGCCCGTGGCCAAGGGGAAGCTCATCCATCCGCCGGCGAGGACGGACCGGAGAACCCGGAGCACGGCCGCGCTGGTGGCGAAGTTGGCCCGGGCCAAGGGGACGACGAAGGAGGCCGTTGCGCTCGCCTGGCTGCTCAGGCATCCGGCCGGCATCCAGCCCATTGTGGGTACCACCAAGCGCGAGCGGCTGATCGCGAGCTGCTTGGCTGATGGTGTGGAGTTGAGCAGGGAGGAATGGTACGCGTTGTTCGCCGCCGGTCGCGGCGCGCCGGTGCCCTAGGCCCGGTGCCTAGGGCCTCAGCCGGTGCATCTGCCGGGGGAAGGCGATCGCTTCCCGCACGTGCGGAATGCCGCAGATCCAGGCCACCGTGCGCTCCACGCCCAGTCCAAAGCCGGAGTGAACGAAGGTGCCGTACTTCCTGAGATCCAGATACCAGCCGTAAGCCTCCTCCGGCAGCTTCTCGTGGCGAATGCGCGCCAGTAGCCGGTCGTAGTCATCTTCCCGCTGGCTCCCGCCGATGATCTCGCCGTACCCCTCCGGCGCCAGGCAGTCGTTGTTCAGCACGGTGCGCGGATCGGCGGGGTTTTCCTTCATATAGAAGGCTTTGGCTTCCTTGGGGTAGTTGTAAACCAGGACCGGCTTGTCGAAGGAGTTGGCCAGCGTGGTTTCCTCATCGCCCCCCAGGTCCTTCCCCCACTCGATCTGCGCCCCCATGCCCTCCAGCTTCTTCAGCGCATCGGTGTAGGAAATCCGATGGAAGGGCGGGCCCACGCGCTCCAGCGGAGCGGTGTCCCGCTCCAGCTCCTTCAGTTCTTCTTTGCGGCGCTCCAGGCAGCGGCCCACCACATAGCTCACGAAGTCTTCCTGGAGCCGCATGTTGTCCTGGGCGTCGTACCACGCCACCTCCGGCTCGATCATCCAGAACTCCGTCAGGTGCCGGCGGGTCTTGGATTTCTCGGCGCGGAAGGTGGGCCCGAAGCAATACACCTTGCCCAGCGCCGCGGCCGCCGCCTCCAGATAGAGCTGCCCGGTCTGCGCCAGGTAGGCCTTGCCCAGGTCGAAGTAGTCGGTCTCGAAGAGGTTGCCGGCCGACTCGCCGATGGCGCCGGTCAGGAGCGGCGTGTCCACCAGGACGAATCCGCGCTGGTAGAAAAAGTCGCGCATCGCCTGAACGGCCTCATGGCGCACCCGCATGATGGCCACCTGCCGCCGGCTCCGCAGCCACAGGTGCCGGTGCTCAAAGAGGAAACTGGTGCCGTGCTCTTTGGGCGTGATGGGGAATTCGACAGCGGGACCCAATTGCTCAAGGCCGGTCAGCGTGAGCTCCACCCCTCCGGGGGCCCGTTGGTCGGCGCGCACCGTCCCGGTCAGCGCGACCGAGGCCTCCTGGGTGAGCTGTTTGAACGTCTCCCACCGCGTTTCGGGGAGCTCCGCTTTGGACAGGACGGCCTGCAGATACCCGGTGCCGTCCCGCACCACCAGGAAGCCGATCTTGCCGCTGGACCGGGTGGTGACCACCCACCCGCGAATGGTCGCGGGCGATCCCGCCAGCGCGGGAAGGTCGGCGATGCGCACGTGGTCCTGCATGGGGCGCGTATGCTAAGCCCGGACCGGCGGGTGCGTCAATTGCGGATCGGGGATTGCGGATGGCGGAGTGAAGCTCTCACATTTCGTCTTCATCCATCCACCATCCGAACCCCGCCATCTCCAATGGAGTGTGCTCCATGGCCAGTGAGTTGGCCGCCAAGACATGCGTTCCCTGCCGCGGCGGCGTCCCGCCGCTCAAAGGCGCCGAGCTGCAGGTCCTCCTGTCGAAGCTGGGCGGGGGGTGGCGCGCGGTGCAGGAGCATCACCTGGAGAAGGAATACGGCTTCAAGAACTTCAAGGAAGCCCTGACCTTCACCAATACCGTGGGGGAAATCGCGGAACGGGAGGATCACCACCCGGACATCTTCCTCGCCTGGGGCAAAGTCAGGCTGACCATCTGGACCCACAAGATTGACGGCCTGACCGAGAGCGATTTCGTCCTCGCGGCCAAGGCGGACGCGGCGCTGGAACGGCGCTGATCAGCGACGCAGCGTAAGGTCCTGGGTCCAGATCAGGCCGGGGAAGCTCCGGAACCTGGCCTCGTCAATCCAGATGCCGTCCCGGGAGAAGCTCAGCACCACCTCAGGGCTCCGCAGGCCCTGGGCGCCGGCCGCGAGGGTGACGCGCAGCGGGGGCACTCCGCACAGCACGTAGCGGCCCGCGCTGTCCGTCACCGTGCTCAGATGCCACTCGCCGGCCCGCAAACCGCCGGCGCCGCCGCCCACCTCCTGCCACGACAGGCGTACCTCCGCGCTATCCGCGAGAGACCGCTCCGGGCCGCGCACCGTGCCCACGATCACCCGCTCGCCGGGCCGGAGGCGGCCGGGGCACAGGCGCTCAACCAGGCGCGACTCCGGGGGGATGGCCAGCGTCGCGGTGCCGCGTGCGCCGCGCACCAGGCTCACCGGCGTCGGGTCCAGCTGGCCGCCCAGCGAATCCACTCGGGGGTGCGCGAAGGCGGCGCGGTAGTCGCCATCCAGCGGCGCGGCGATCTGGAATCGCCCCGATGAATCGGTGAAGGCGGAGCTGGACGTGCCCATCAGCGCCACGCGAGCCCGGGCCAGGGGGGCCCCGCCGCGGGTGCTGTCCACCACCGTGCCCTCCAGGATCGCGGATTGGGCCGAAAAGACCATCATCCCGGTGTGGGAGCGAATCTCCAGCACCTCGCCACCGGCGTCGCGAAAGCCCATGACCTTGGCTTCGGGTTGGCGCCGGCCGGTGACATCCACCGCCCGGGCCATCACCGGCATGCGGATGGTCCAGCGCATCACGATCCAGGCGCCGGTGGAAATCCGGGCGAACTCCACGCGGCCGCCGATGGCGCCTTCGGGCAGGTCCGGCGGAACATTGGCGTACCGGTATTCCAGGAACCGCAACTCCGCCGTCTCTCGATCCACCCACAGGGCGCCGCGCACGTCGGGCAGGCGGCGGTTGGGCGCCGGGGTGAACACCAGGCCCACCATGCCCGCGTTGCCTCCCTCGCCGCCTCGCGGAACGAAGCAGTGCGAATTGGAGAACGCGTCGCTCAGCAGGACCGGGGCGTCGGGCGCGTAATAGGTACGGCCCTTGCGGTCGTCCCCCACGACGTACCCGTCGCGGATGAGATCCTCCACCGGCGCCGCGCGGAACGGGGTATCCGCGGTACCCTGCTCGATCCAGGTGCTGTCCTTCTCCACCCGGTTGCCCCCCGGGCCGAAATCGCGCTGGAAGCGGGCCACCCGGTATTCCAGGGTGCGCTGCCCCGCCGTCCACTCGACCTCCGCCAGCGCCTCGCGAGCCTCTTCCCAGAGCTGCGCCACCACGGTGCCTTCCTCGCCCCGCGAGCCGCACTGCGGGCGACCCTCCACCACCACCGACGGCAAGCGGACGGGGATCGCTTCGACCTCCAGGCGGTACTCCATGGTCTGGCTGTCCGCCAGGGCAAGGGGCGGAGATTCCGACAGCCGGAACCCGATGCGCTTGGATTGCAGCCGATAGGTCCCCGCCGCGGGGGCCTTGAGCAGGAAGGTCCCGCTCACGGTGGTGAGCCCGCGCGCGACTTCTTTCCCGGATTGGTCCAGCAACGCCACGAAGGCCCCGCCCAGGGGGACGCCGTTGGCCCGCTCCACCAGCAGCCCCTGCACCGCCTGGGCGGACAACGGGGCCGCGCCCACGAGGGTCAGCATCGGGGCCATGGCCGCCAGTCGCCGGAACGTGTTCATCTGATCTCTGAAGATACGATACCGGGGCGGTCAGGACCCGTCACCCCACCCGGAATAGCTCGATCCCCCGCTCGTAGCGCCGCTCGATCCGCTGGCGCAGGGCCTGATGCTGCGGTGCCGCCAGCGTGGGATCACGCTCCAGCATGGCGAGCGCCGTCCGCCGGGCCAGCGCGACCAGCTCGCCGTCGGTCACCAGGTTGGCGAACCGCAGGCTGATCCCTCCGGATTGCCGCACCCCCGCCAGCTCGCCCATGCCGCGCTCCTCGAGGTCCAGCTCCGCGATCTTGAACCCGTCGGTGAGCCGGGCGAACCGCTTGAGCCGCGCCAGGGCGGACGGATCGTCGCTGAGGAGGATGCACTGGCTCGCTTCGGTGCCCCGCCCCACCCGCCCGCGCAGCTGGTGCAGCTGCGCCAGCCCGAAGCGCTCGGCGTGCTCCACCAGCATGACCGTGGCCTGGGGCACGTCGATCCCCACCTCGATCACCGTGGTGGCCACCAGCACCTGGATCTCGCCGTCCCGGAAGGCGCGCATGGCCCGGTCGCGCTCCTCGGGCCGCAGCCGCCCGTGCACCAATCCCACGCTCGCGGGCTTGAGCCGCTCCGCCAGCTCTCCCGCCATCGTGGTGGCGGCGCGCAGGTCCAGCCGCTCGGACTCCTCGATGACGGGATACACCACATAGGCCTGCCGGCCCGCGGCGCACTGCTCCCGCAGGAACTGGTAGATGCGCGAGCGCTCCGCGCTGGTGCGCACGCCGGTGGCCACCGGACGGCGCCCGGCGGGGCGCTCGGTGAGCACGGAGATATCCAGGTCGCCGTACAGGGTCAGGGCCAGGGTGCGGGGAATGGGGGTCGCCGAGAGCAAGAGCACGTCGGGTGCCTTGCCCTTTTCCATCAGGGCGGCCCGTTGCTCCACGCCGAAGCGGTGCTGCTCGTCAATCACCACCAGCCCCAGCCGGTGGAACGCGGTGGTCTGCTCGATCAGGGCGTGCGTCCCCACGATGATCCGGCCGCTTCCCTGCGCGATGCGCTGCCGGATGGCCGCTTTCTCTCCCGCGCCCAGCTTGCCCAGCAACAGCTCCGGCACGATGCCCAGGGGAGCGAGCAGCTGGGTGAGCGTGCGCGCGTGTTGCTCGGCCAGCAGCTCGGTGGGCGCCATGACCACCGCCTGGAGATCGTTCTCCACCGCCAGCAGCATGGCGAAGAGCGCCACCACCGTCTTGCCGGTGCCCACATCCCCCATCAGCAGCCGGTGCATGCGCTCGGCGGAGACCATGTCGGCCGTGATTTCCCGGATGGCCTTCTTCTGGCCGGCGGTCAGCTCGAACGGCAGCGCCCGCTTGAGGGCCGTGGTGAGATCCTTGCGCAGCATCAGCCTGGCGCCCTTGGCCGCCCGCTTGGCCACCATCCGGGCTCTGGTCACCACCAGCTGCAGGTCGAGTAGTTCGTCGAAGGCGAGTCGGCGCCGCCCTTCTTCCCAACCTCCCGCGGCAGGAGAGGCAGAAGGGCCAGACGGGGCAGAACGGGCGGAAGGACGATGGAGCACCTCAAGTGCCCGCCTGAGGGGAAGCACCTTGGCCGACTTCCGCACCTCGTCGGACAGGGCGTCCTGCACCAGGCCAAGCAGCTCCTGCAGATGGTCGCGTATGAGTCGCCGAATGACGCGGTGGCTGAGGCCTTCAGTGGCCGAGTAGATGGGAATGACCATCCCTTCCGCCCCATCTGCCTCCCCTGCCCCTCCCGCCTCTTCTGCCTCTTCCGCCAGGATCACATGCTCCCGCGGGTTGACCTGCCGGCCATGGAAATGCTTGACCGGTCCCGTTACCAGCAGGAGCTGGCCCGGCTTGATCGCCCGGTCCAGGAACGCCTGGCCCGGCCAGGCGCATTCGATCACGCCGGAGGCGTCCTGGAGCACGGCCCGGAAGATTCTCAGGCCGCGCCGGGTGGGGAGCACGCCCTTCGAGACCACCCGGCCCACCAGGGTCACGTCGCGGCCCACGGCGGCCCTGGCGATGGGGGTGACCGAAGTGGCGTCGAGGTAGCGGTGGGGAACGTGGTACAGCAGGTCTTCGACCGTGGCGACGCCCAGCCGCGCAAACGCCGCCGCCCGGACCGGGCCGACGCCCTTGAGATACTGGATCGAGCTTTCCGGCCTGAGCACCGTCAGTCGGCCAGGAGCCGCTCCGCGAAGGCGGCGGGGTCGAACACCTCCAGGTCCTCGACCCCTTCGCCGGTCCCCAGGAATCGAATGGGGACGCGAAGCACCCGCCGCAGGGCCACGACCGAGCCGCCGCGCGCGGTGCCGTCCAGCTTGGTCAGCACCAGCCCGCTGAGCGGCAGCGCCGCGGCGAACGCCTTCCCTTGCTGCACTGCATTCTGTCCGATGGTGGCATCCAGCACCAGCAGGGTTTCGTGGGGCGCCCCCTCGATCTTGCGGGCGATCACCCGCTGGACTTTCTTGAGCTCCTCCATGAGATCCGTCTGGGTGTGCAGCCGGCCGGCGGTGTCCACCAGGACCACCCGGGCGCCGCGAGCCACAGCCGCGTCCAGCGCGTCGAAGGCCACCGCCGCGGGATCGGTCCGCGGCGCCCCCACCACGCACGGCACGCCCAGCCGATCGGCCCAGACCTTGAGCTGCTCGGCGGCCCCCGCGCGGTAGGTGTCCGCCGCAGCCAGCAGCACGCTGTGCCCCTGGCCCAGCAGCCGGTGCGCCAGCTTGGCGATCTGGGTGGTCTTCCCCACCCCGTTCACGCCCAGCATCAGCACCACCCCCGGCGCGCCACTACCGCCCAGGCGCAGCGTCCCGGGGTCGGCGCCATCCCGCAACAGGGCGGCAATCCGCTGCGCCAGCCAGGTTCGTACAGAGTCCGGCGACTTGAGGGCGCCCCGCGGCAGCTCGGCCTGCAGCGCCTCCAGCAGCTCGTACGCCGCCGCGCCGAAATCAGCCTCCACCAGCACCCGCTCCAGCTGCTCCAGCGCCTCGGCGGACCGGCCCGGCAGCAGGTCGGACACATCCGTCAGCGCCAGTGCCTTGATACGCCGCCACAGGCCTCCGATCATGGGAGTCCCTTGCGATGGCGCCAGATCCATTCGCCCACCAGGGCCAGCAGCACCAGGGCAAAATAGCGGGGACGCTGCCGGGCATAGGTCTGGCCGATTCCCTCCCGCTGGGCGCCGCCTCCGGCGCGCACCGTCACCGGCCGGAGGGGAAACTCCCCCGAGTACGGCTCCACCACGAAGGCTCCCGAAGCCGCCGTGGGCGTGGACGCGCTCCACCGGTAGGCTCCGGGCGGCAGCCAGACGCGCGCCGTGTGCTGGGCGTCAAAGTGCAGGGGCACCGCGCGAGCCGTCCGCCCGTCGGTCACCTGCACCGGCAGGGAATCCGCCGCCGAGTCTCTTTCCAGGCGGAACAGCACCGGCGTCCCACGGGTCACGGCGGCGCTCGCCGTCAGGGCGGAGGGCCCTCGCTCCGAGCCGGTCCCCAGCAGCCAGTCCAGGCCACCCGCCAGCAGCGAGCGATACGCCTCGCGGGCGGCTCCACCCCGCAGCGCCCAGCGCCAGAATCCCTCTCCCGCCGTGGTGAGCACCCGCGCGCCGGCCGAATCACTACCCAGCACCAGCGGCCGCTCCCCACCCCGGCGCCCCAGCCGCGCCGACAGCGCTACCCACTGCGTTGGGGCGGGAGCCACCGGCACGACCCCCAGGAGCGGCGGCACCGAATCCCAGGCCGCCGCGCTCAAGCGGCCCGCCAGGGGCGAGGGCTGCAGGTCCGGGCCGGGATACCAGTCGCCTCCGATGGACGCGAGCGTCGAGTCTGCGCCCAACCACCGCCACTGCCCCTGTCCCCGCTTGAGCGGGGGAAGCGCCGCGCTGCCGCCCACCAGCGCCCTGGCCCCCGCCGCCGCCCGCGCCACCGCAGCCGCCGGTACCGGCGACAGCGTGTGCGTCTCCACCCAGTGGCCGGCCTGGACCTCGGCGTAGCCGCGCACGCTCCCGGGCGCGATGTCGGACAATTCTCGGTTGAGGAAGCGCATTTCCCAATCGGCGGGGGCGGCCAGCACCACCACGCCCGGCTGGGCGGCCACCTCCACCCACCGCTCCCGCTCATCGTCCCCTGGCTCGCTGTCGCCGGCGGCAGTCACCCGCACGGACACCAATCGCAGGCCCGGCGCTAAGACCGAGGGCGCCACGACCACACGCCGCCGTGCCGTCCCCGGCGTCGGCGGCAGGTCCAGGTCGCGGCGCACCACCACGCGTCCGTCCAGGCTCACCTCCAGGCGAGCCTGGCCGGCGCTCAGCGAGCCCGAGGTGGCGACCGTGAGGTCGAGGGGGAGTGAATCTCCGCGGGCCAGCCGGTCAGGGAGGGAGAGGTCCAGCAACGCCACATCCGGTTGCGGGCGCCTCGGCAGCAAGACGACGCGCACCCCGGCCAGCAGGCTGGGCTCCAGCGCGTTGGCGTCCTCGATCTCTCCATCGCTGACGACCACGATGGGCCCGGGCCGGCCCTGGGCCAACCGCAGGGCATCGGCCAGACGGGTGCTGCCGTCTTCCGGGGGCGAGGTATCCGCCGGCATGACCCGCGCGCCGAAACGGAAGATCACCCCGCTCCGCCCGGCAGCGACTCGTGCCGAGTCCAGCGCTTCCCTCCAGCGGCCGCCCATGCTGAGCGAGCCGTCCAGCAGCACGGTGGCCGGCGTGCTCCCCGGAGGGGCCGGTCGCGACGGGTTGACCAGCAGCAGCGCTAGCGCGGCGACGGCGGCCGTCCGGAGCAGCGCCATGCCCACCCCGGCGACCCCCAGGCGTTCAAAGCGCAGGTAGACCACCCCGGCGAGGATCGCCGCGAGCACGGTGAGGGTGATCACGAGGAACATGCCAGCGCCTCCTCCACCGTGATCGTACCCTCGATCAGCGCCCGGCCCAGGATGGCGCCCGCCAGCCCCGCGTCGCGCGCGGCCAGCAGGTGCGCCTGCGACGCGATCCCACCCGCCAGGATGATCTCGGCACCCAGCCCGTTGAGCCGCGCGGCCCCCTCCAAGTCCGGCCCCGCCAGCGTGCCGTCCCGCTCCAGGTCCCGGTACACGACCACGGTGATGCCGGCGGCGACCGCGCGGGTCACCAGGTCCGCCGGCGATTGACTCAAAGGCGGCGAAGCGCCGTGCCGCACGGCACGGCCGCGGCGTACATCCACGGACCCGGCCAGACGGCTCCCGGCATGGCGGGAAACGATGGTCTCCGTGATGGAAGGATCGGCGAGGGCGGCGGTGCCCACCACCACCCGCGTGGCCCCCAGCGCAAACGCGCGGTCCACATCCTCCGGAGTCGCCAGCAGGCCGCCCAGCTGCACCGGGACCCCGGCCAGCCGGGTGATGTCGCGGACCAGCGCGTCGTTTTCCCCTGCGCCGAAGGCCCGGTCCAGGTCCACCACGTGCAGCCAGGTGGCACCGCACGCAACCAGGTGCCCGGCCCAGGCCAGCGGATCGGCGGGCCCGGTGGAGCGCGCGACGCGCCCGCCCTGGATATCAATGGCGGGGTAGAGTTGCACCGGAATAGGCTGCGAGGGAGGTGAAGCTACGGGAAGACATTCACCACGGAGACCGCAGCGCACGCAGAGGAGGCCTGGGAGCGTCTCGCATGTTACGCCCTTCTCCGCGACCTCTGCGTTCTCGGCGGTGAAATCACTGCCTTCTGGCTGGGCCCGACGCGATCAGTTTGGGCCGAGGGCGAGGAAATGCGGCGAGGGCGCCCGCAGCAGATAGTCGTAGCGGCCGCGCACCGCCTGGAACTCCGCCACCTGGCCGGCGGGTACTGGCGTGCCGTCACCCAGGTCGATCCGCCTGGGGTTCTGATGCATGCCGTTCTTGAGGAATTCGTAGTGCACGTGGGGTGCGGTCGCGAGGCCGGTCATGCCGGCGTAGCCGATCACGTCCCCCTGCCGCACCCGGGCGCCGGCGTAGATGCCCCGCCCCAGCCGGCTCAGGTGAGCGTAGCGCGTCTCGATGCCGTTGGGGTGATGGATCCCGACCATGATGCCGTAACCACCCCACCGTCCCGCCCGGATCACGATACCGTCCGCGGTGGCGCTGACGGGAGCGCCGATGGGCGCCCGGTAATCCACTCCCAGGTGCGCGCGCCAGGTCTGCAGGATGGGGTGGAACCGGCTCATCGTGTATCGCGAGGTGATGCGGTAGGGTACCGGCGAGAGCTTGAAC
>Ga0153915_10000159_pt1 | contig 61044 bp, 72 predicted proteins | sample Opewatmetagenome_2_FD_107003 | JGI IMG/M metagenome (GOLD analysis project Ga0153915, IMG submission 107003) | Freshwater wetland microbial communities from Ohio, USA - Open water 3 Core 3 Depth 3 metaG | ecosystem: Environmental > Aquatic > Freshwater > Wetlands | place: USA: Ohio, Lake Erie...
CATTGGGAATGACACCTTCGCGTGCTGCAAGAGCCTGACATCGATCACCATCCCTGATTCAGTGACCAGTATTGGGGATGATGCCTTCTATGGCTGCGAAGGCCTAGTATCGATTACGATTCCCGATTCAGTGACCAGCATCGGGGATGATGCTTTCTATGGCTGCGAAGGCTTAGTATCGATTACGATTCCTGATTCTGTGACCAGCATTGGGGATACCGCCTTCTATGGCTGCACGAGCTTGACATCAGTCACGATAAACGCCACGAGCGTGCCAGCCTTGGGCAATTCTGCTTTTGACGAAAACAAAAGCGGACGATGTATTTACGTGTCTTTGGGATCGGTTGCCAGCTACAAAGCAGCCTGGCCTAGGTACGCAGATTATATTGTCACGCAGAAGGAGGACTGAATGGTCAATCAGGTTTTGGAGAATCAGTCAGGGGGGGCGGAGATGAGCGTGTTTGATCTTTACGACTACATGTCCTTGTACCTCGCTGACTGGCAGAGGCAGTGGATTACTGAGACTTATCTGGAATGTCCAGATCGCGTGGAGAAGTTCAAAGAGCTCTGTGCGAAGAACTCAGACGTCTCGATTACCATGAATGCTATGTTTGTCGCTCGCTATCTACTCGAGAAGGAGAAGATCGTAGTTTTCCCTTGGGTTATCATCTCCCGTTCATTCGACCTCGGGGCTGGCAACTGGAAGATGCTCCTCCTCGACGAGTCAGCAGTGATTCAGAGCAAGGTATCGATCAGTGCTATCGTCGAGAAGATCAAGTGGCATGAGGAGATCAAGCTCGTACCTCATCTAGACCAAGGCTTATACGAAATCATCCTCTGAGGCGCCGGTGATGACTTCACGCGATATCGTTGAGCTTCTTCGGCAGAGGCACGCGGAGGACTTGTTCGTTCCTGAATGCAAGAACGGTCCGACATGGACAAGCCATCATCGCCGCCTCGATGCTTGGGTGATGAAGAAGTCGTGGTCGTCTTTCAACACCATCGGCTACGAGATCAAGGTCTCACGATCGGACTTCTTGGCCGATCAGAAAATGTCTGACTACATCCCTCTCTGCAATGACTTCTTCGTCGTTTGTCCCCCGGGCGTGGTCAAGTTCGCCTCGGAGCTCCCACTTGAAGCTGGCTGGCTTCAGGTCACGGGGACGGGGAACCGTTTGATCATCAAGAAGCGAGCCCAGCACCGGCAGATAGACGACCCGATCATGCTCTACCGCTACATCTTGATGTGCAGGACTCAGATCACTACTGAGGCCCAGCTCGAAGTCGATCAGACTGAGTTCTGGAAGATCTGGATTGAGAAGAGAGAAGTCGACCGTTACTTAGGTCGCCGCGTGAGCAAGGCCCTGGCCGTGGAGATCAAGAAGTACACGGAGACAGTACAAGAGGAGAATGATCGACTCAAGGCGAGGATCGAGTCCTTGGAAGAGATCGGGCAGAAGATCAAGGATCTTGGCCTCGATCCCAAGGCGCCGAAGTGGAGCTTGTACCGTCAGCTCGAGCATTACAAGAACGGCTCGAGCGAAGAGATCTTGATGAGGATCCAGGCAGCGATGTCCAATCTCAAGGAGCTCGAAGCAGCCTTGAAGGAGGCGAAGAAGTGAGTTGCATGAGGTGTGGGATGTGTTGCCGTGCCTTAATAGTCCCTATCGCACCAGAGCGCTTAAAAGATTTCAAGGATGCCGATCCCTACTCTTTTGACTACATGAAAATGTGGAAGCCTCTCACCTTGGACGAGGCGATGAAGATCAATCCTGGTCACTTTAGCCTGCTTGAAATTCGTGAGTATGTCGAGGGCCGGGGTCATTTCATCGAAGGATGTCATGGTTACATCTACTCTTGTTTGGCTCTTGTTGATAGTCCTGAGGGAGCGATTTGCACGGTTTACGATAAGCGACCTCTCGTCTGCTCCGACTACCCTTGGTATGGGCGTTCTCCCTCGCCTGGTTTTATCTTTTACTCGAGGACATGCGGGTACAAAGTAGATTTCAAAATCTACCAGAACAAGGGACTTCTTAGTAAAGCACTCAAGCTTCGGGCGAGGAAGAAGTCGAATGGTCTTTGATGTTATCGCCTTTCTCCGCGACAACGGTATCCAGTACTTCGAGGAAGGTGCCAACGTACAGAGAGGATGGGTTGGTGTCAGGTGTCCGTTTTGCTACGACCATTCCAACCACGGTGGTTTCAATCTTGCTAAAGGGTACTACAACTGCTGGAAGTGCGGGGGCCACCGAGTCATTGCCTACATCCAAGAGCTTCTTCGCGTCCCTGAACACGAAGCCATCGACATCTACGATGATTATTCGTCAAGGACGACGATTCTTCAGCACCTCAACGACAAGAAGGTCGCGAAGGCGAAGAAGGTGGACATGCCAGGTGAAGAGCTTGGCAAGTTCCATCGCCGGTACCTTCTGGGCCGCGGATTCGATCCTGACTACATCTCGACGAAGTACCAGGTCAAAGGGACTGGTCCTGTGGGAAGTTTCAAACTCCGGTTGATGGTACCCATAATATATCATGGCCAACTCGTCTCGTTCAGTGGTCGCGACATCACTGGAAAGCAAGTTATCCGCTACAAGACTTGCAGTGTCGAGGAAAGTGTCATTAATCCTAAGCACGTCCTGTACAACTTGGATAACTGCAAGAAGGACTGGGTGGGTGTTGTCGAGGGTCCGTTCGACTGCTGGCGCATGGGTGATGACTACTGCGCCGGTCTCGGAACGACCTTCACTGACCAGCAGATTCGACTCCTCTCCTTCTACGACAAAGTGGTCTTCCTCTTCGACTCAGAGCCCGAGGCACAGGCCAGGGCAGAGAAGTACGGGATGCAGCTCTCATCCCTCGGCGTTAAGAAGGTCATCGTCGCGGACATCGAGACGAACAAGGACCCGGCGGAGTTTTCGGAGCGGATGGCTGAACGAGTGAGACGGAAGGTAGGAGAGCTATTGTGAAAGTAGTTGATATCGATTACAATATCTTAGTCATCCGATTTCGGCTCGAGTCCCAAAAGGAATTCTTCGAGCTTCTGGATAAGGTGAAGAACGGAGTGGAAGGCCGGACCTGGAACTCGAAGGCGAACGCGTGGAATGCCTTGCCAACGAAGAAGAATCTTGAGTACTTGAAGGACTTGGGATTCACTTTCACTAATCCAGTTCGAGAGCTCATGAGCGAGGCAGCTCCGAAGACGTTCATTGTCCCGGCCAAGTCAACACTCTCAGCCGTACAGATCGACGAGTCTAAGCTCGTTGGTTTCTTTCCCTACCAAGTCGAAGGAGTCAGGTTCCTGGAAGGACGCGATGGGGTAGGCGTCATTGGAGACGAGATGGGCCTGGGGAAGACGGTGCAGGCCCTGGGGTACCTGAAGATCCATCCAGAGGTCCGTCCGGCCCTTGTCGTCTGTCCTGCCGTTGCCAAGTATGTCTGGTTCGACGCGGCTCGGCAGTGGCTGAAGGTCAGGAAGTCAGAGATCGCAGTCTTGTCGACGAGGACGACGTCCAACCTCCGAGGCGAACGCCCCTTGTACATTATCAACTATGACATCCTAAAGGACTGGGAGGAGGTGATCTCTACTTTGGGCATCCAGATCGTCATCGGCGACGAGGTCCAGTACATCTCGAATACGAAGGCCCAGAGGACTAAAGCCTTCGTCCGCGTTGCCAAGCACGTCAAGAAGAAGATCTTCCTCTCGGGCACGCCGATCAAGTCCTACCCCTACGAGTTCTTCACCGTCCTGAACCTGACGGAGCCGAAGGTGTTCTCGAACCAGTGGGCCTACCTCCAGAGGTACTGCGATCCGCGGCACAACGGCTTCGGTTGGACGTTCAAGGGAGCATCCAACCAGGACGAACTCCGCCGTCTGATCGAGCCGTTGATGCTCCGCCGCGAGAAAGCGGAAGTGCTTCCCGACCTGCCGCCGAAGCTGAAGCAAGTCGTTCCGCTCGAATGCGAAGCCGTCGAGTTTGCCACCTACGAGAACGCGGACAAGGAGTTCCGCGAGTGGGTCAAGGACAACTTGTCGAAGAAGGGTTCGGCTGAGGCCAAGAACCAGGTCGAACATCTGAAGCAGCTCGCCTACTTGGCGAAGCGGAACTCCATCCTGAGGTGGATGAGAGAGTTCCTCGCCACCGGGCAAAAGCTCGTCGTCTTTGCCATTCACCTTCACGTCCTAGACGACATCGAGCGCGAGTTCAAGGATATCTCGGTCAGGATTGACGGGAAGACAAAGCCCGAAGACCGGAAGGCGATCGAACAGCAGTTCCAGAAGGATCCACTCGTCAAGTTGTTCATCGGCCAAGACGTAGCGGCAGGCGTGGCGATCACCTTGACAGCGTCTTCGGCAGTCGCCTTCTTGGAGTTCCCCTGGACCAACGCAGACATCGACCAGCCGGCCGACCGCTGCCATCGTATCGGGCAGAAGGACACGGTCAACGTCTACTTCCTGACCGCGAACGGGACGATCGAGAACAAGATCATCAAGCACTTGGACACGAACCGAGCAGTCGTGAAGAAACTCCTGGATGGGAAGGAGGTCCAGGACACCGATCTTCTGGCCAATCTGCTTGAGGACTATCTAAAAGGGGAGGAGGCAGAGGTTGAAGGCGAAGGAAATTGACGCATCGTCTGAGCGTCAGATTGTAACCTATGCGATCACATCTAGCAGGTTCCTTCGCGATGTCAGTGTCGCGTTGCAGCCGGAGTACTTGGAGTCCTCGTACGCGAGGATCGTCGTCAAATGGGTCTTGGAGTACTACAAGGAATACCGAGAGGCCCCAGGGAAACACATCCAGGAGTTGTACCAGAAGAACAGTTCCCAGATCAGAGATGAAGACGACACGGAGCTCGTCTCTGAGTTCCTCGTTCGGCTCTCCGACCAGTACAAGGACGGAGACGTAGCCGGGGACAAGGACAACATCGACTTCATCGTCAAGAACGCGATCACCTACCTGAAGCTCCAGTCGGTGAAGCGCTTGAAAGAGAACCTAGATGTCTGCCTGCTGAACAAGGATTCAGTGAAGGCGGAGCAGGAGGTCGCGAACTTCCGTCGCGTTGAGACGCCGAGGGACAAGGGTGTCTCGATGTTCGAGGACACAGTGGCGGTGACGACGGCCTTCCTGGAAGAAGAAGATGCACTCTTCCGTTTCCCCGGCGTCCTGGGCGATGAGGTCGGAACCTTCACCAGGGGCGATCTGATCGCCTACCTCGCAGCTGCGAAGAGGGGGAAGTCCTGGTGGGAGTGGTACACCGCGCAGATGGCGACGTATCACGGCTTCCGCGCCGTTGTCTTCAACCTGGAGATGACGTCGAACCAGGTGATCCGCCGCTCCTGGACCTCTCTGACCGGGATGCCCCGCCGCAGGAAGGAGACCCAGCTCAAGCGGATGATCGAGATCCCATACTTCGATCGTGACGGCGAGGAGGGTCCATGGAGGATTGAGACTCGGGAGAAGGAATACAACACTATCGACTTGACGAAGGTGGCGACAAAGCAGAGGGGCTTCCGGCGGCAATTCCGTTCCGGCAACATCCGCATCTTCTCCCTTCCTGCCTATTCGGCGACGGTGAATGATATCCAGGCCCATCTTGACAACTTGCTCTACTACGACGAGTTTGCCCCAGACGTGATCGTCGTGGACTACGCGGATCTGATCGCCCCGACGGGGAACTACAGGGGCGAGTATCGTCAACAGCTCGACGAGATCTGGAAGAGCCTTAGGAGGATCGCCCAGGAGAGGAATGCCTTGGTCGTGACAGCTTCTCAGGCAGGTCGAGCCGCCTTCGATGCTGACGCGGCGGAGAAGGACATAGCAGAAGACATACGCAAGATTGCTCACGTCTCGAAGCTGATCTCGATCAACCAGACTAGAGTGGAACGAGATGTTGGTGTAATTCGGATTCAACAGCTCGTCGAGCGCGACGATAGAACAGGAGGGAGGAAGGTAGTGGTGCTGCAATGCCTAGATCTTGGTCAGGTGTGCCTTGACTCCAGGTTGCAGAAGGACGTCATCCTGCCCAAGCCACCGAACGGCAAGGACTGACAAGTTTTCAAACTATTGGTCGCCAAGACCAATAATATATCGAAGGAGAAGAAAGGGAATGTACGAGGTTCACAAGACGATGACTGTGGCTGGGGCTCATCATCTTAACTTGAACTACGAGTCCAGGTGTTCTAGTCTTCATGGACATAATTGGCGAATTACAGTTGTTTGCCGCGTTAAGGATGATGGCCTAGACGTCAACGGCATGGTCGTAGACTTCACTGACATCAAGAAGATCGTCAACAAGTTCGACCATGCCAACCTCAATGATTTCGTCGTCCAGCCGACGGCGGAGAACATCGCGAAGTACCTCTACGAGGAGATTCCACACTGCGCCAGGATTGAGGTCGAGGAGACTGAAGGGAATAAGGTAGTATATGAACCCGATCGAGACTAGTATTGGCATCAAGATGAAGATTTCAGAGATATTTTATAGTTTGCAAGGTGAGGGTTACTGGGCAGGGATCCCAGCGGTGTTCGTTCGCTTCTCTGGATGCAATCGTTTTTGCTCGTTCTGCGACACCCAGCACAACTTCTTCTCCACGATGTCTGTCAAGGACATTCTCCAGAAGGTGATGAGTCTCGGATCGGCACGAAGGGTAGTCGTGACTGGCGGTGAGCCGATGACACAGTTGGAAGGTTTTCACGATCTCTCCCTCGCTTTCGCGGCCGCGGGGTACGAGGTTCATCTCGAGACGAACGGCGACTTCGAGGTCGATCCCTCGGAAGTGGATTGGCTTACAGTCAGCCCCAAGGGACCGGAGTGGAAGCAGAAGATCGGCGATGAGATCAAGGTCGTCTACACCGGTCAGTCCAAGGAGGAACTCGAGCAGTACCTAGAGTCCTCAGACAAGGTCTACTTCAAGCATCGCTTCCTCCAACCCTGCTCCACACCGGAGGGTTCCAACGTCGAGGCGACGGTCGAGTACATCAAGGCCGATCCGCGCTGGCGACTCTCCCTTCAGATTCACAAGTTGATTGGTGTAAGGTGAAGTATGAGGACTGGGCAGGATATTCCTGAGTTTTGTGGTTGTGTAGAAAGGTTGTGGGGTGCAAGATTTCAGAGAAAACTAGGGAAAATATGCGACTTGCCCAACTAAAGAGATGGAAAATATATGGGAGACACGGAGAATGAAAAATGGAGGAGGTACAGTGATGGAAGAGAGGTGCCAGCGGTGCGGAGCTGCCTTGACTGGCGGCAACTCCGAGGAAGGAGATTTGACTCTCTGCGTGAAGTGCGAAGAGCGATACCTCGCGGCCAAGCAGTCCCTCCAGTCGGAGTTCGTAGGCGTGGCGAAGATCGAGAAAGGGATGACGACGATCCTCGAAGGTCTCCATGATGCCTTCGGCCTGGACCTGGAGGACGTCAATTTTAAGGACACGCCGAGGAGAGTGGCCAGGGCGTACGCGGAGATCTTCCGCGGCGTGAAGGACACGGACAAGCAGGTTCAGCGGATCCTCGGAACCTCCTTCCCTGCTGAGGTGAAGGAGATGATCGTCGTGAAGGACGTCAAGGCCTTCTCGATGTGTCCTCACCACTTCTTGCCCGTCGAGTACGACATCACTGTCGCCTACATCTCGAACGGGAAGGTCCTAGGGATCTCGAAGCTGTCCCGCCTGGCTGAGGTCTTGGCCAAGCGTCCAGTCCTTCAGGAGACCTTTACTGAGGAGATTGCAGAGGAACTCTTCAAAGGCGTCGAGGCCTTGGGTGTAGGCGTCTGGGTCGAGGGAACGCACTACTGCATGAAGATGCGGGGTGCTAAGCAGGTTCAAGCCAAGACAGTGACCTCGGCAATCCGGGGCTGCTTCGAGGAACCAGAAGTTCAAGCGGAGTTCTTGTCTTTGACGAAGGGCTAGTCGTTCTCAGATGAGAACGTGGATTGAAACGAGGAAGAAACGGTCTGGGAAGAATTCCTGGCCCTTATTACTAGGAGGAAGAAATGCGAGATAAGCTTATCGTGACGAGTGGGGGCATGGATTCGATCACTCTCCTCTACGAGCAGAAGGACAACATTAAGCGAGCACTGTCCTTCTGGTATGGGCAGAAGCACAAGAAGGAGCTCGACTTCGCGCGGTGCAACTGTGAGAAGCTGGGAATAAGCTGGTCGCTTATCGACCTGTCCAGCCTCCTTCCTGATCTCAAGTCCAACTTGCTTTATGGGGGTGGTGACATTCCCGAAGGGCATTATGAGGACGAGAACCAGAAGCTCACTGTCGTCCCGTTCAGGAATGGGATTATGCTCTCGATCGCCTGTGGCATCGCGGAGTCCTGCGGGTGCAAGTCCGTCCTGATCGCCAACCACGCTGGTGACCATGCTATCTACCCGGACTGCCGGGACACGTTTATCGAGCCGATGGCTAACGCGATGAAGTATGGGACCTACGCAAGGATTGTCCTTGAGGCCCCTTATACATACAAGACCAAGCGTGATATCGGCCTCATCGGCCATGATCTGGGTATTGATTACGGGAATGATACTTGGACTTGCTATAAGGGTCGCGTTCGCCATTGCGGCAAGTGTGGTGCATGCACTGAACGAAGGGAGGCTCTTGCGGGCTTCGACAACACGGTTTACGAGGCTTGGCTATGAAGCTGTCAGAATTGCGTCCGTGCGACAAGTGTGGGGGACCGATCAATCCGATCTTCCACGTCGTCAGATATTCGCCCGCTGTCGTCAGTCAGCAGGCAGCGAGGGAGACGCTGGGCCTCAGCCAGATGTTCGGTGGTCACCTGGGTCTGGCGGAGGTGATGACCTCGAAGCCGGACGTAGTTTCGGTAGCCATGGACGACAAGGAGCACGCCGAGCTTGGTGTGGAGATCTTCCTCTGCAACGACTGCTACTGTGGCGATGTCAACCTTGCCGTCCTGGCAAAGAAGAAGGAGTAGATTTCATGGAGAAACTTACGAGAAAGGTTATGATCGGAACTCCCACATATGACGGACGTCTTGATGTTCGATATGTCGACGCGTTAATCAATACGATCAGGACAAGTCCTGTGGACACTTATGTGTTTCCTGTTTTCGTCCCTGGGGATGCGTTGGTTCAGCGCGCGCGGAACTACTTGTTTAGTTTAGCAATGCGTGCACAGGTGGACGATTTGGTCATGATCGATTCTGACATGGGGTGGGCTCCTGCTGATTTCTGGCGGTTGATGGCACATGACGTCCATTTTGTTGGAGCTCTTTGTCGACAGAAAATTGATGAAGTAGTACTAACAATTTACGCCCACGAAAATGCTATCCCCCAAGAATCAGGTTTGTTGGAGGTAGATGGTGTGGGGGGTATGGTTCGACTCACGTCTTTCGCGCTGAACAAGTTGTGGAATATGTCAAGTCCATACAAAAACGGACTTGAGGTGTCACGAATGGTGTACGAAGTTACTATCGACGACAAGGGTGAATTAGTGGGAGAAGATCTTGCCGTGTGTAATAAGTGGAGATCTTTGAAGGAGCATGTGTATGTAGACACAACTATTTGTTGTGATCATGTTGGATTAAAGGTGTTTTCTATTCCGAAAGTCAGTAAGAACAAGGAGCAAGTAGATGAAGACCACACTCGATGAGATCAAGAAATGGGTCCCGCTGGCCAAGATGGAGTCAGCTGGCGAGGATGAGTTCAGGAAGAGGATCCAGGGCGCGATGGAGGTCGAGCTCCCACACGAGAAGCTTACACTTATCCCCTATCTTGGTAAGCCTGAGGTCGTGGAATACGCATCGGCAGAGCTCATAGGCCTCTGCCCTGTGACCTTCCTCCCTGACGTCTACAAGATCAAGATTCGCTACGTCCCCGGGGAGAAGATTCCAGAGCTCAAGTCGCTGAAGTATTACTTCCTTGACTACGCAGAGCTCCCCATCTCCCACGAGCATCTGGCGTCGAGGATCTACGACCAGTTCAACGCGCAGGTGAATCCGCAGCTTCTGCGTGTCATCCTGGATGTCGCTGTCCGAGGGGGGATCATGACGACTGTCGACATCGGGACGGATGAGATATGATGTTATCCATGCTGATGCTCGACCGGATCAACCTGGCATAGATGAGCGCAGTAAAGTGCGGAGTAAAGGAGCCTATGCTCATCATCGGCCCTGGATCCGCTGAGGATCTGCGCCAGGAGCTGGTCGGACGAATTGGAAAGTTCATCCCGAAGAGCGTAGTAGAAGGAAAGAAGGAGAGTACATGCAGCTAAGTATGCTTCTGGATTCGGGAGCATTCTCCGCGTGGACGAAGCACTCGTCAGTCGATTTGGACGCTTACATCGCGTTCATCAAGGAGCACAAGGATGACTTCGAGTACTACGTTAATCTCGACTGCATTCCTGGCGAGTGGGGACGGAAGCCGACGCGCGAGGAGATCGAGGCCTCAGCGGCGAAGGGGTATGCGAACTACGAGTACATGCTGTCTAAGGGGATTGAGAAAGACCGTCTGATCCACGTTTTCCATCAGCACGAGGACTGGAAGTGGTTGAAAAAGATGGTCAAGGAGATCCCTTACATTGGCCTTTCCCCCGCCAACGATTCTACTCAGCCGAGCAAGAAGCGGTGGCTGGACGAGTGTATGATGTACACGACTGACGACTGTGGCTATCCTTTGGTCAAGACTCATGGGTTTGCTGTCACGGGCGTCGGTTTCATGTACCGCTACCCTTGGTTCTCAGTGGATTCCTTGACTTGGCGCCTCTGCGCTGGGTATGGCGGTATCTTCGTACCCGCCTGGAACATGAAGGGGGAGTTCATCTACAGTCGCACGCCCTTGGCGACGAAGATCACGGTCCGCGGCTCGACGAGGGAGATCGTCATGCGGAGGTTTGACTTCCTCTCCACCCAGGAGAAGGACAAGGTCTACGAGTACATCGCTTCCAAGGGCTTTAAGATGGGCAAGTCTGTCATGGAAGATGGCAAGGAGAAGATTATTGAGGAGGGACTTGTCAACTCGCACAAGCAGCGGGAGCTCCTGAACATCATGTTCTTCGAGGACTTCCTAGCCCGGATCGACCCCTTCCCGCACCGCCGGTACAAGGGTAAGGAGCTTCTGGTTCAAGGCTTCAACTTTACATAGGAGGGAGAGAATGGTCTATCGAAGCGAACAGTGCCGCGACTTCTATCGCGACGTCGAACTTAACACTGGCTTAGGCGAGGAAGTGGTGGATGCGATTCTGACAAGGATGGACCTCGCCCTCAAGGACAATGGTTTCGGTGGTATTGAGGCGACTCTCGCTCGGACGGACTTTCCTCGCCCGGCTGACATGGAGGCTGCGAACGAGTTTTTGAAGGAGCAGAAAGGGAACATCAAACTCCTCGCCATCCGAAACGGAGTACCTCTAGACATCACGGTCGAGGGTGCTTACTACGAGATCAAGGAGAAGTGATGCGTGTCTACTATGCAGGGTTCTACAACTTGAAGCCAGAGTACTTGGAGCCGATCAAAGACATCCAGGAGCTTCATGTCCTCAGGTCTTACTATTACCAAAAAGACCTCAGGGACTTCTTGAAGAAGGTCCACGAGTACAAAGCAGTACAAGAACAAGGAGTGAACAATGGAAGTGAATAGGGAGCGGCTACTTCAATCGCTTCAGAACGCGATCGTGGGCTCGGAGAAAGGAGAGTTTTTGAATAATGCTTTCTCCTTCAAGGACGGCTATGTCCACACCTTCAAGGACTTCGTCGCCTTGTCGATCCACCTGGGGGACGAGTTCAAGTTTCTCAAGGGGTCGATCCGGGCCACTGAGTTCTTTTCCCTCTTGTCCAAGTACACGATGGAGAAAGTTGATATCAATGTCCTCGACAACGGGCTGGAGGTTTGTAGTGGTCGGTCTAAGGCTCTATTCACCTTTCTCGAAGAGTCCGTCCTCAAGCAGGTCGATAACATGGCCCTCGAGTCGCTCGTCTGGTACCCGATGCCTGACGACTTCCGCGACGCCCTCTCCTTCTGCCTCCTCGGCGTCCGCGAGTACAATCTCGAAGGCGTCAGGGTGAAGGGGAAGCTTGCTCTCTCGGTCGATTCCAAGAGGGTAAACTACTTCGAGATGAAGGAGACGGCCGGCGATTTCCTCCTCGAGGAGAAGGTCGTCACCGAGCTCCTCAAGTTCCAGGACTTTGTCCAGCTGGCCCAGTCCGACCAGCGAGTGTTCGTCAAGCTCGGCGATGGAACTATTGTCTCTGGGCGAAGGAAGATGGACGTTGATTACCCGCTTGACAAGATCACGGCGATGATCGAGCAGATCACTCCCACCGAGGAAGACCCGAAGGGCAAGCTGCCTACGAGCTTCAAGTCGATGATTGGCCGCGCGTCGGTCCTCTCCTCCGAGATGTCTGGCCTGGCGGTTATCAAGATGGTCTTCGACAAGGAGTTCATCGAAGCGTCGTCCGAGCGTGCGACTGGAAAGTACGACGAGAAGCTCGATTGGGAGGAGATACCTGCTGGCCTCGATCAGCCGATCACGGTGTTTCTCGAGTCGTCCGCCGCCTTGTATGCGCTCGAGAAGTCGAGGACCTTCGCCATCAAGTCGACCGAGGGTCTGAAGCGCCTCGTCTTCATCGGCGATAACTGCAAGTGTTTCCTGGCCGCGTACACCGAGGGCAAGGAATGAAACAAGGCTTCTTCGAGCAGCTCGGCCTGGAAGTGACCAAGACCTCCAGGCCGAGTTCTTCTCGTTCCGGCCCCCCTCGCAGGTCCTCCAACCTGACCAAGAAGGAGAATGAGACCTGCGAGGATTGCGGGTTGTACAAGACCTGCCAGTCGCCAAAGATGCCCCCAACGGGCAAAGGCGAGAAAGGCATCCTTATCGTCGCAGAAGCTCCGGGGAAGACAGAAGATGAGGAGGGGATCCAGCTGATCGGCAAGTCGGGCCACTACCTGAGGACAGCACTAGAAGACCTCGGGGCTGACCTGGATCGTGACTTCTGGAAGACAAACGCAGTGATCTGCCGGCCGCCGGACAACCGCACGCCGACGCCCAAGGAGCTTCGGATCTGCCGAGAAAACCTCCTGAACACGATCGAGGTCTACCAGCCGAAAGTCGTTGTCTTGATTGGCCAGCCGGCCTTCGACTCCTACCTGGGGCCTAGGCTGGTAGGCAGAATTAAAAATGTGCCGTATAGTAGTTGGGTGGGAATGACAATCCCCGACCAAGAAACCGGGCGATGGATCTGCCCGCTCTACCACCCCTCCTACCTCCTCCGCCTCCAGAATGAAGGCAGGAGAGATCGGGAGGAGCAGGAGGACAAAGTCCTCGCCGCGATGTACCGGCGACAGCTCCAGCGTATTATCGACTTGGCCGATGAGCCCGTGCCCACCCTCGACTATGGCGATATCCAGACGACAGACGACGAGGCGACAGCAATCGAGTGGATCAAGGCCGAGATGGCCGAGCAGCCCCGATGGCTCACCTTCGACTACGAGACCACTGGCCTGAAGCCCCACAGGGCGGGACACGGGATTCGAGTGGTCTCCTTCTGCGATGGGGTCAAGACCCGAGCGTTCAAGAACACCATGGAGACGGGGAAGTGGTGGGCCAAGCTCCTTCAGTCGTGCGACGAGAATCATACTGGGGTCATCGCGCACCACATGTCCTTCGAGGAGATGTGGTCGATGGAGATCCTGGGCACGAAGTTGGACATGAAGTGCCGCTGGGACACTATGCTCGGCGCGCACATCATCGACAACAAGCGGTCGTGCGGATTGAAGTTCCTCGTCTACACGAAGTTCGGCGTCCTGGGATACGACCAGGACGTTGACTACTACATCGAGACCAAGAAGCAGGGAGAGGACAACGACTCCTGCAACTCATTCAACCGGATTGACGAGGCTGACCAGAAGAAGCTCCTACGGTATGGTGCCGAAGATTCCTTTTTCACCTACAAGATCTTCCTCGATCAGTACGAGACGTTCAAGAAAGATCCCCACACCGGCCGTGGCGCAGCTTTCTTCTTCGAGTCCGTGGGCAGCTTGGCACGGATGCAGCAGAATGGCGTCTGCGTCGACATGGACGAACTCAAGTCGGTGAAGACCAAGATCACCAGGCGCCTCGAGTGCATCAAGGACCGAATCGACTCCAGTCCCGAGGTCAAGAAGTGGGATGGCCTGACGGCGTTCAACTTCAAGTCAGGCCCCCAACTCTCCCACCTCCTGTACGACATCATGGGCATCGAGGTCAAGAAGAAGACTGGGTTGGACAAGGCCAGTACTGACGAGGAAGCTCTGGAGAAGATCGACGCGGATATTCCGATGGTTCATGATATTGTCGACTACCGCCATTGGTCGAAGGTCTTGACGACCTACCTGGGTCAGTACGAGCGGGAGGTGATGAATGGCCTGCTCCATGCCAACTTTGGTCTGGGCAACGTGGATACCTTCCGCTCCTCCTCCTTCGACCCCAACCTCCAGAACGTGCCAAAGCGAGACGAGCAGGTCAAGAACTTGATCCGCTCGATCATCCGTCCGCGGCCGGGTCATCGGATCATCGAGTATGACTACAAGGCTCTGGAGGTCTCGATCGCGGGCTGCGTCTTCCGGGACCCCAACTGGCTCTCCTATTGCCGGGACACGTCGAAGGACATGCACCGCGATACAGCGATCGAGATTCTGTACCTGACTGACGAGTATGGGATGCCTTGGGAGGGGATCGAGAAGAAGATCGCCAAGCAGGTGCGGCAGGCGTCCAAGAACGGCTTCGTCTTCCCTTCAGTCTACGGCTCGTCTGGTAAGTCAGCTGCGGCAGGGATGTGGGAGCAGCTCCCAGACGACATCAAGCGTCATCTCAGGGTACACATTGGCATCAAGGACCTCGAAGGCTTTACTAAGAGGATGATTGCCTACGAGAAGGACTATTGGGGTGTGCGCTACCCCATCTACGACAAGAACCGCCGTGATTTGTTCAAGTCCTACGAAAAGAAGGGGTATATTGAGCAAGTCACCGGGTTCCGCTGCTACGGGCCGATGTCGTTCATGCAAGTCGTGAACTACCCGGTTCAGGGCCCAGCCTCACACGTCAAGCTCAAGACCTTGTCCGAGGTGTCGCAGAGGATCGTCGACGAGAAGAAGGACATCTTGCCGATCATGGAGATCCATGACTCGATGCTCTTCGACGTGAATCCTGACGACGAGGCTTGGCTGGATGAGACAGTCCGCTACCATGGTATGGAGAAGGTGGCGCAGGATTGGAAGTGGATCATCGTCCCCCTGCTCCTCGAGAAGGAGCGGAGCGAAGTAGACGGGACCTGGGCCGTGATGAACGGATGTGGGTATCTTGGAGGAGGCAGAGAATGAACAAGCGGTTGCAAGAAGCCGTCGATGAGCACCAGGCCGAAGAGGAAGAGTGGAGAACCATTCTCGACCAGTGTGACAAGATGCTCTTCGACGACGATTATGACTTCGCCTCAGACACAATCCAGGGCATCCGTGACCACATCGTGGAGAACAAGTCAGTCACGCCTGGGCAGAGGAAGGCGATCGTTAACATTCGGCGGTCCGTAGAAAATCGAGATTGGTAAGGAGGATATGTATGGGTCTTTATCACAAGTACAGGCCGCAGAATTTCGAGGACATGCTCGGCAACAAGGAGGTCATCCAGACCCTCAACGACGCTCTGGCCAACCCAGAACGTTCTCACGCCTTCCTGTTCACCGGGCCTAGCGGGTGCGGGAAGACCACGGCGGCGCGCATCTTCGCGAAGAAGCTCGGCGTCGATGACCTTGCCCTGATCGAGGTCAACTCGGCGAACAACAGAGGCATCGACACCGCTCGAGGAATCATCTCGCAGATGCAGTCCTTCCCCTTTCAAGGGAAGATCTGGGTCTGGATCATCGACGAGGTGCATATGACGTCGAAGGACTTCCAGAACGCGATGTTGAAGCCCCTCGAGGACACGCCGGAGCACGTCTACTTCTTCCTCTGCACCACGAACCCCGAGAAGCTGATCAAGCCGATCAAGACGCGGTGCTCGGAGATCCAGTTCTCGTCCTTGGAACCCCGATACATCTCCCTCCTCCTGAAGCGGACAGTCCGAGAGGAGAACATCGAGCTGCTCCCGGAGGTGTCCGAGGAGATCGTCGACGCCTGCCAAGGCTCCGCCCGAGCCGCACTCGTCGCCCTGGAGAAGGTGGCGAAGCTCGATAAGGAACAAGCTCTCAAGCTCCTCCGCTCGAATCCGTCGGACCTCGAGATGGAGGAGGGGAAAACGCTCGACCTCTGTCGGGCACTCATGAAGAAAGACGGAACCTGGGGGGATGTAGCGGATACTCTCAAGGGCGTCTATGAGGAGGAGTCAGATTTCGAGAAGATCCGTTACCAGGTGCTGGGGTATGCTAACTCGATTCTCTTACAAGGGAGGGAGAACTCGAGGGCAGCGTTGATTGTCGAGTGCTTCTCCCAGCCCTTCTACGATTCTGGGAAGGCAGGGTTGACACTAGCGGCTTATCAGAGTATGACCCTCGGGAGAGGGTAGTAAGGAGGTTTTTGAATGGACTTAATGAAGAGTTTCAAGGAAGTCGACAAGATCGGCGCGAAGGGCTTTAAGCTCTACGACGTTTTTCTCGCCGCCTTCGTCGCGCTTCTGCTCCTGTCGAACATCATCGCTGTCAAGCTGATTGCGGTGGGGCCTATAGTCCTAACCGCCGCAGTCTTCCTATTTCCCCTGTCCTACATTTTCGGCGATGTGCTCACGGAGGTCTACGGCTATGCGAGGTCTAGGCGGATGATCTGGCTCGGCTTTGCGGCCAACATCCTGATGGTCCTTGCCTTTTGGTTGGCTATCTCTCTGCCGGCGCCTGTGTTCTGGAAGAACCAGGAAGCGCTCGTCACTGTGCTCGGCTCTGTTCCGAGGATTGTCCTCGCCTCCCTGATAGCATACTGGGTTGGTGAGTTCATGAACTCCTACGTCTTGGCAAGGATGAAGGAGTGGATGATCAAGTGGGATCCGAATCACAAACACCTCTGGATGAGGACGATCGGCTCGACCATCGTGGGCGAAGGCCTTGATTCTATACTATTTGTTATCATCGGTTTCTTTGGGACTATGCCGTTCGGGGCAGTACTGATGATGATCTTTTGGCAGTGGGTATTCAAGTGTGGAATCGAGATTGTGTTCACACCCCTCACTTACAAAGTCGTTGCCACGGTGAAGAAGGTGGAAGGCGTTGACACCATTGGCGCTGCGACATACAGTCCGTTGGTCTTCAAGTAATTTTCAAACTTGGGGCGGTGAAGACCAATAATAAGTTGAAGGAGTGATCATGGACAGTCAGGAAGAGAAGCTCCTCGCCGAGCTCGAGAGTGTTCAGCGAGACGTTCGCATCAATAAGTACAAGCTCGACGAGGAGTGTGCTCGTCAGTCGACCTTGTACCTTTACTATTCCGATCTCCTCGCCGAAGCGAAAGACTCCGAGGACGAAGCCGACGACGCACTCGACAAGGTCCTGGGTGTGGTCGAGATGAAGCTCCGGGACAGTCCGCCTGAAGGAGTCAAGGTCACTGACTCGACAATCAAGGCTCTGGTGGCTAAGGACGACGAGGTCGATAAGGCTAAGGAGAAGCTTCGGAAGGCGAAGAAGTGGAAGTACCGTATCGAGGGCATCGTCAACTCGATGGGGCACAAGAAGTCGGGGCTCGACAACCTTGTCGTGCTCTGGTCCAGGGGGTACTACATGTCCGACGCCGGGACACCTCGGACGGGCGCGGATGAGGCTTCGGAACGTCTCAGGGGCAACCTCAACAACAGAAAAGAAGGAGAGGAGAAGAAATGAAGACCTCTAGCAGCAGTCTCAAGAACAGGTATGCAGAGTCGGCTAGGACGAAGGACTCAGGGGGCAGCAACGGCCCATTCAGCTTCCCTTCCGAGACCAAGTTTTACAAGGCTAAGGAGGCGAGGAACCGTCTCATCATCCTATCGTTCCCGATCAAGACGAAGAAGCACCCCCTCGTCGCCAAGGGTCGCTGGAAGATCGGCGACTATGACTATGTGATGGACGTCTGGGTTCATCAACGATTTGGCGGTGGAGACCAAGACTTTGTCTGTCTGAAGAAGAACTACAACAAGCCTTGCCCGTGTTGCGAGCTCGCCGAGGAGTATCGACAGGCCGTGAAGGAGGAGGAGTATAAGGCCGCCAAGGCTTCCAGGCGTGTTGTTTACAACGTTCTTGACGCCCGTTCGCCTGAGAAGGGCGTGATGATCTTCTCCACCTCTCATTACCTCTTCGAGCACGAGCTCATCGAGGAAGCCATTGCCTCCGGTGTCGGCGGTGAGCCTGTCGATTTCGCAGTCGACTTCCTCCGTAAGGATGAAAACGGCCGTGTGGACCTCGGCGTTGAGAACGGGAAAGTCATCTCCTTCCGTGGGGCGATGACCAAGCTCGGCCAGAACGAGTATTTGGAGTTCAAGTCCTTCTCGTTCGAGACCCGCGACGAGTCTCTCCCCCGCGATATCCAGAGCGAGGTTATCTCCCTGGACGAGGCGTTGACTGTCATGTCCTACGACGACATGCAGAGTGCCGTCTACGGGCAGGATGATGATGAGGAAGAGGAAGAGCGCGGCGAGTCTGGTCGAGGCAGGGGCGAGGAGCAGGACGAGCGGCCTAACAGGTCCAACCGGGACGATGATCGCGAGCGCGGGAGCGATCGGGAGGATGACCACAGGCCGAGCAGGGACGACGATCGGCCCAGGGAGCGCGACCGCGACCAAGATCGCCGCAGGGACGAGCCTAGGGAGGAGAAGCCGAAGGACGAGCCGAAGGGTGACACCTGCCCGGCCGGCTACAAGTTCCCGGATGATTGGGACAAGAAGCCTGAGTGCTCGAAGTGCAAGGTCTGGGACCGATGCGGAGACGCCCTCGAAGCGACGAAGAAGGCGAAGAAGTGAAAGGATCTGACTTCCCTGACAAGGAGGTCTTGACAACGGCAGATGCACTCCGCTTCTGTCGTTTCAGGGGGTGGTCGACGTCCTCGGCTGCCCTCTATTACCAGGGCCTCCGGTTCGGCTTTATGACGAAATCACTCGATGGGTACCACTGGCAGTTCAGTCGGGCGGGTTTAAGCAAGTTCTTGATGCAGAAGAACCTTCAGGCCCCACCCGGGTATTTGTCTGTCGCTGAGTTGGCGAAGAAAGTGAACCTTAACTTATCCATTGTCTATCAGCGGATCAAGGACTGGGGCGTTGAGACAATCAAGGTGGGGCCGAAGAAGACAATCTATGTCAGTGAGCTCTCATACGAGCGTCGACGAAGAGTGAAGGAGAGAATACCCCTCGATGAATGAAGAAACCTTCTCGACTGGATCAGACCTCCTCGACCTGGTGGTCGGTGGCGGGCAGAGGTTTGGCTACCCTGCTGGTAGGGTGATTAACATTGTCGGTGACAAGTCGAGTGGAAAGACCTTTCTGACCTGCGAGCTCATCGCCGCTGCATACCATAAGTGGAAGGATAAGCTTAAGTTGATATACGACGACGCGGAGTCTGGGTTCACCTTTGACACCGAAGCTCTTTACGGTTTCAAGATCATCCCCGACGAGGACAAGAGAGTCAAGTCGAGGACAGTTGAGGAGTGGTCCTGCAACTTCCGCGAATTCCTCGGAACGCTAGAAGACGACGAGGTCGGGATCTATGTTTTGGACACTCTGGACGGCCTTTCGTCTCAGCAAATACATGACCGGGCGGAGGAGCGGTTTAAGACCTTCAAGTCGAAAGGTGCCGCTGCAGTCAAGGGCTCTTATCAGATGGAGTCCGCGAAGTTTCTCTCTCAGGAGTTCTTCAAGGAGCTCACGGCTATGACGGAGGACAAGAAGGTCCTCCTGGTTGTAGTCTCTCAGGTCCGGGACAAGATCGATTCGATGTTCAATGAGCAAACCCGTTCCGGCGGTCGTGCTCTTGACTTCTATGCCCACACCGCCCTCTGGCTCTCGACGGCGCAGAAGGTCATTCGTAAGGACCGAGTTGTAGGCGTAGTAGTCAAGGCGATGACTAAGAAGTCGAAGACCCCTAGACCGTTCCGCAATTGCTTTTTCACCCTACTCTTCGACTACGGGCTGGACAACGTCGGCTCAAACCTCGACTTCCTCTACGACCTCAGAACCGACAAAGGCGAGATGCGCTCGTCGTCAGAGTCACTTCAGTGGTCGGAGAACGCGAAGGAGGTGACTCCGAAGGCGCTCGTTGAGTTCATCAAAGTCCAAGGCTCGGAAAAAGAAGAGCTTTTTAAGATCGCCAAAAAGCAATATAATTTAGAAGGTGTTCGGAAGATCACCGAATGGATCGTCGGTGAAGCAGGTCTGAAGGAGCAGTTCGAGGCTGAGTTCGGAGTGTCAATGCGCCGCGGCGAGCTAATTAACTGGATCGAGGCAAACGGTAAGCAAGCCGAACTTAGCGAGAGGGTCAAGACTAAGTGGGAATTGATCGAGGATGCAGTCAAGTCAGATCGCCCGAAGAAGTACGCCGAATGATTCAGGACTTTGGCGTCGATGAGCGGGAGCTTTATAAGACGTGGATTGCTTATATCCACGGCCTGGCCCACAAGGTGAAATCGCCGGACGTACTCCGAGCGATGAGAGAGTCCTCGCAGATTGATCCAAGGACCTTGGACTACTTTACGATGATGGGGATGGATCTCTTTATGGAATCCATATCTAAAGAAGTGGCGAGGAGGGAGCATGCCGACCAGCCTCAGTAACAAAGAACTCCACACCCTCATCAACATCATCGATGATTGCTTCAAGTCCGAACTGATGCCGAAGGAAGTCGAAGTCCTGTACAAGCGGATGGTCAGGGCGACGAAGAAGATCACAGTCCAGTCGGCTAAGAGCAAAGGACGAGGTCTTCAATACTGGGTCTGCGAGAAGATTGGTGTCATCCTGGGCGTGAAGTTCGTCCAGTCGGATGATCTCTGCCCGGTCCACTCGCGCGAGATGGGTCAATCTGGAAGTGACATCGTTCTGCGCACGATCGAGGCACAGAAAAAGTTCCCGTTCACAGTCGAGTGCAAGTCGGCTGAGACCTTTGAGCTGATAAAGACTATCGAGCAGGTTAGGGCCAACCAGAAGGACGGCACTTCTTGGATGATTGTGCATAAACGAAAAGCTTTGATGGAGCCGATTGTTATTCTTGAGTGGACTTCCTTTGAGAACTTATTAAGGGGCTTGAAGTGATCGTGTACTTGGCTAGAAATAGAACTGGGTAAATTGGGGAAGGAGAAGTAAACGAAGTGCTGGGTATGAGGCGCGTTGTACGACCCACGGAAGCGTTCACCTCAAGTTCCGCGGAACAAAACCGAAAGGTACAAACCCCCGCGAAGCTCCTTCGTAAGCTTCTCCTTCCTCTTCTTTTGTTTGTAGCTTTCTTTGCCTGGGGGCAGACCATTGATGCCGAGACTGAGCAGTGGGTTATCAACTACGGTTTGAGCAAGGGGATACCGGCTTCAGTGACGAGGCAGTTGATGATCGAGGAATCAGATAGAATCCCGACAGCTGTTAGTAAGCTTACGATAGAAGGTTACTCTTCGCGAGGTCTGTTCCAGTTGTACGACCGACCTTCAAATATTGAATGGTTGTTGGATACCTATTGGCATCGAAAGTATTCATTTGACATTTATGATCCGAGGGACAATGCAGAAGTGGCGTTGACGTATTTGGCAGCGCTACACAGACGATTTGGTACTTGGTACTTGGCGCTCTGCTACTACAATCATGGGGACGTCAAAACGATCCCAGACGAGACGGATGCCTATGCGCTCCGAATCATAAATGCGAGGTGAAGGATGAAAGCGAAAGTCGTCTGTAACAAGTGTGCCTACTTGATGGTCGTGAAAGGCGTTGCTCCCTTCTGCCTGGCTGGGGCATACTTCGTTGATTCTGAGCTCTGCCGGAAGGTGGATGTTAAGGGGATAAAGGTTGCGGCGAAGGTTAACAAGTCGATGAACTGCAAGAAAAAGAAGCGGATTTCCTTGAAGGCTAACGCTTTCCATCGCTGGCTCAAGACCGACCTGAAGCGAAAGGGTCTCCAGTATGCCGGTCGTGATCTCTCAGCTTACAAGTGCGTTACATTGGAGAAGAAATATGTTGGACAGCTATCAAGAGACAGTGGATCGCTTGAACTCGGGGAAAAAGCCCTCCTTGCCGGAGCAGGAAGCTCCACCGGAGCCGGAGGAGTCGTCTCAGCAGACGAAGTCGGAGGCTGAAGCGAAGCCTGATCGCCCTCCGCGCGTGATTGATGTCCGAGGTGAGCTCGAGATCACGATCATGAAATCGCTCTCCGCGGACAAGGGAGACACCTATACTCAGTGTGAGTTCCTCGTGAACCTCACTATGGATGATCGGGTAAAGGAGGGAGTCATCGTTTTAGACGTTGCCAAGACCAGAAGGCTCTTGAAGTTGTTGAACCTCGAAGGTGTGTGATGGCAGAGAGCAAAGACTTGACCCCGCTGGATCAGCCGCCGGATACGACACCAGTTTTCAGGGAGAAGATGGAGAAGATTTTCGCGTCCGTTTACTCCCAAGACGACCCTGAGCTCCCTCTTCTTCCTGAGAAGCATCGGATGTTTGCCTTCCGATGGGCTACGGAGTTCAGGACGAACGCTGACTGGGGGAGGATTTTCCATGTCAGTGATACACGGATTGCCGAGTGGAAGAAGAACCCGAAGATTCTTAAGTATTATTTAATTATTCGGCGGAAGCAGAATCTCGTTTTGATGGAGAGGATGAAGCTTCTCGAGACGAAAGCTTTCCAGAAGTTGTATGAGCTCTTAGATATGGATATCACGGATAAGAATGCTGATGTCATCAGGAAGACAATTATGAATGTCCTGGGTGTCGATGTTGAAGGAACCCTCAACTTGAGGGTGACTGCGGAGGCCAGGGCCGTAGCCTCCACAAGTGCATTGGGCGGTGAGGCTAAGGCAGCAGCCAAGGTTGAGACGAGTCTAGATATCAAGAAACTGCGCGACAGGCTAGACGAGATGGCCCTTTTGGAGGACTTAGTAATAGTAGAACCGGAACCTGTAGAGTCAGATGTTAATGACAAGGTAGAAAATAATGATAATATATAAAGTTATTTGTTATTGTACTGGTATGCTTTATATCGGGAAAACATGTATGTCGTTGAATGCGCGTAAGTATTATCATTTGTATGATGCAAAGCGAGGGAGTAGAGTTTATTTTCATAATGCTCTTCGAAAGTATGGCGTCGGGAACTTTGACTGGCAAGTGATTGATCAAGCTGAGTCCAAACAAGAACTTAACGAGAAGGAAAAGTACTGGATCCAGTTCTATAAGTCGTTTGATCCGCAGTTTGGTTATAATTTGACGATGGGTGGAGATGGAAATACAGCAGGAAATAAATTGTCAGGAGAAACGAAAAGAAAAATAGGAGCAGCTCTTGAAGGGCATATAACATCCATTGAGACAAGACAGAAAATTAGTGTTGCAAATAAGGGACGTATTTACCCCGAAGAATATGGAAAGAAAATGAGTACTATTTTGAGAGGAAGAAAACAACCCAATGAAGTTGTACAGAAAAGAGCAAAATCTCTTAAGGGACATATAACATCTGATGAGACACGAAGAAAGATTGGGATTGCAAATAAAGGAAAGATACGAACCGAAGAACAAAAAGAACAACAGCGTAGAAAAATGAAAGGGCGAAAGTTACCTGAGTATGCTGGGCAACATGTAGGTAGGACACAATCTAAAGAAATCAAAGACAAGATTTCTATTAAGATGAAACAAGTGTGGCAAGAAAGACGGTCAGGAGGAACAGAATGGACAGGAAAAGTTTGAAGAAGAACCAAGCGAGGAAGCGATTGCTCAAGGTCCAAGAGGCAATTAAAGACCTTCTCCAGCCGATCTACGCGTTGTCTTCCGAGGTTTTTGCCGAGGCTAAGAAGCGTTTTGACGAGTACCGTGTTAATGAAGGCATCGCCGATGGAGAAGTTATTTGCTCCCCGGTTACTGAGGAGATCATTATGAAGCTTTTTGACGACTGGAAACAACAAATCGTTATCAGGAGTCGCAAGCTTGGCTTGAAAGTGATTAAGAAGTACTCTCTTAGTATCGCCGTGGAAGCCTGGATCTTCTGCCGTCAAAATATCATTAAGAATCGTAGTCAGATTCAGGGTGTGCCGATTGTCTGGAAGGCTATTGATGAGTATTTTCAGCAGTTCGTCGACGAGGTGCAGATGCAGATCTTGGCTGAGATGGACAAGGAGAATCAATGCTTTGAAGATTCTAAGAGTGTCCTTGAGTAGTCCACCGGAGTTTCTTCGTAGGAGGAGAAGATGAAATGCACAGTTTGCGGTAAAGAGTCAGAAAAAGGTGCAAAAGTCACAATAACTATTTTCAGGGAAAAGATATTTTTTTATTGCAGCCCTGCTTGTGTTAAAAAGAGCAGGCATGGAATAGGAATAAAACAAGCGCTTCTTAAGATGTTTGAAGATCATGCCATATCCAACACAGATTTCAACTCGACAACTACCAGTGTAGGACAATGCAAAATGTCCACAGTGACAAAACTTGATGAATTTGCTACGCCGTGTAGCAGTTGCAAGTCAATGTTAGGCTGACAATCACGGCGGATAATTTGCAAGGAGAGAAATATGGCACACGGAAAGAGCAAGTCACAGTCGAATCCGAATGGAGTACGGTCTATCTCCAATGGCGCTGAACGCGCACCAAAAGCCCTTCGCCGACTTGGTAAAAAGCTTATGTTGGATTGTACTGACAAAGAACTTGAGAGAGTTTCGCAGGTAAAGAGAGTCTAACAACTGAATCAATCTGACAATGCTTGCGCGTTGTCAGGTTATCTAAATGTTATATGGGCCTGGGTAGAGGTTGTTATGGAAGATGGGATTGAAATTGAAAAAGAATGTATTGAAGCATTTGAAAAATATATGCGAAGTGTTGGTATGAACCCACTCTCCGACACTATCCGTATGGGGCAGTTTTGGAATATCTGGAAAGCCTCATGGTTTACATGTATTAATGCGCCGGGGCGTAGAACAACTACTTCGCTTGTTACTAAGACTTCGGATTGTGGAGGATGTATGCACGTAAAGAAATTAATTAGAATTGTCCATATCGCAGATGCAGTAGAAATAATCTGTAATGAAACAGGGATGACAATTCCAGATTGTATAGATAGGCTTGTAGGGGTAGACGGGTTGACTACTGCTGATGCAAAAGAAGTTAAATTATATCACATGAAAAGGATATGAATTTGACAACGAGTTTGACCTGACAACCACAAAGGCCGGTTGTCAGGTATACAGATAATCTGCGAGAGGAGAAAGATTGTATGAAAACCAATGGCCTCACATGGAGACAGTTGTGCATTTGATTGGGGGTCAGGCTGAGAATGTATCGACGAGAAATGCAAAGGAGTAAATTGTGATTAGTAATTCGGTGAGAATAAATCCCTATGATTACACCTGGTATCATCCGTTTGATCTTATCGGCCCTTGCCGTTTTATTGGATTTGATGAATTTGGGAGAGGCCGATTTAAGGTAGGGATTGGATCTGTTTTTCCCGATAGCCAATGTAACTCGGGAGAACTTAGAAGTAACTCCATGATTATTGGGGAGTGCCTCGCAGGAGTAGAAGATGCCGGATGAAGTACAACATTTAGCTGAGCAAATTACTTTGAAAGATGTGGATTTGAAAGAGCTTTTGAAAGATAAAGCTCCAATATTGTACTGGGCAACAAATTATCATAGAAACATTCGCGGTGATCGGATGTCTTTCAAAGATCGATGGTATTTAGCTTCTTTGTATCGCGATTTCCTCAAGTTTCATAAGTTAGCAGTGATGAAACCTGTCCAGCATGGCTTATCTGAGTTGTTTATCGTCGGCTCGTTCTACGAAGCAGCAGAACTCGGATATATCGTCATGTACGTCTTGCCGAAGTACAAAGGCCGAGATCGATTTGTCAACTCGCGCGTGGATACAGTTATTCGCAGGGTTCCAGCTTATGGAAGGATGATGAGTGATGCAGCCGGAACCAGTCGAGTTGCTCTGAAGCAGTTTGGTAAGGGGCAACTCTTGTATGTCGGCTCTAACGTGGAAGATGAGTTTGTTGAGGTTCCAGTGGACTCAGCCTTCGTTGACGAGAAAGATAGATGCAATCAGCGAAATCTTCTGCTTTTGCCAGACCGCTATTCCGCCAGCCCACATAAGTTCCATCGGGAGATTTCGACGCCAACTATCGAGGGGAGGGGTATTGATGGGCGGATCCAGACGAGCACGAAAGGCTACTGGATGATCAAGTGTGAAGGTTGCAATTATCGCTTCTTTCCCGGCTTCTTCGAGGCAGTGATGAAGCAGGTAGAGGAGAGGAAGTGGATCCCCCGAGACGAGAAGTGCGGGGAGTTTGACGAGCCCCGAGTGATTTGCCCGAAGTGCAACCGACCAGTCAATCGCTTTTCTAAGGGGGAGTATGTTGAGGAGTATCCAGGGCGGGAGTGGGTAGGACGGATCGTCGCCCCGACGGTCAGCCCGACGGTGACGATGCGAGAACTTGTTACTGTGTGGGATGAGTCCTTCCTGAACCCTTTGAAGAAGGAGTTCTTTTACAATTCCCGCCTAGGTCTTCCTTACACGTCGGAAGGTGCGAAGTTCTCCTCCGGTCTACTCACTGGCATCCAGATCCCTTACCAATATCCAGTTGATCGAACCACCGTTCACGGGCCGTTGTTCATGGGCGTGGACGTCGGCGATGTGCTGACCGTGGTGATACGCGAGAGGATCAGAGATGAGCATGGGATTTTGAACCGTCGTCTGGTCTTGGCTACGGAGCTTCCCAGCTTCACCTTGCTCAAGGACATGATTAGGGAGTGGAATCCTCGAGTATGCGTTATCGACGCTGACCCCGAGATTCACAACATCGCTTCTTTGAAGGGGGAGTTCAAGAATATTTTCTCCTCCCGTTTCCAGCACGCCCTGCTTGAGTTTCGCATCAATCGAGAAGACAGAGTCCTGAATGAGGACCGGACGGCAGCTATCGACAGCTTGAAAGCAGCGATCGAGGCGCATGCTTTGATGAACCCAGAAGGATCGGAGGTCTTAGTTGGGGGTCGATACTGGTCGCAGATGCAGGCTTCAACGCGTGTCCTGGTTGTGAACGAGAACAACCCTGAGAAGTCCTACTATTCGTGGGAGGAGAACTCGCCGGACCACTTTATGCTCGCTGAGACGTATTGCAACCAGGCAAGCAGACTCCTCCCCAGTGAATCAGTCTTGGATTATTACGCGCAGGTGGCAGCGCAAGGTGCAGCTCCCACGCAGCAGGCGATTGTGACACCGATAGGTGGGGGGCAAGCAATGTCTCAGGCTGAGTTGAACACTCTGGCCCAGCAGTCACCTGAGCAATTTTTGGACTCTTTGAGAAAGTTGTAGTTTTATTATGGAAGTTATCGAAGGGTGCTATGCTTCACATTTAAGAAAGTGATATCAACTGAGTCTTAGAGGGAGGAGGGTGCTATGCTTAGGAACTTTGGAGTGATTTTTGTTTTGGTCTTTGTTGCCGTAGTTGTTGTCTGGATGGTTCGAGATGCGATGAAGAAATTGAATGTTGATTGTGATCGACTTGTCCCTTTCGATTATGACGAAGGTCCAAAGCGTTTGTATAGGATATGTGTCTACGTTATAGAAGTTAATAAACAGGCGGCGAATTTCTCATTCATCATTCCAGGACGGTATAAGGATAGAAAAATCATCTTGCCTTTGCGCGATTTACCGGAGAAGCTACGAGAAGCTATTTGTTCAGGGAAGTATTTGTATGTTAGGGCGAATATTAAGGCTTCTGATATTGAGGACCTTTGGTTTGAGGGTTGGGGGGAGGTGTAAGATGTACAACCGAATCTATATGAGTAATGCAAAAGTGGGATCAATTATTGATTCGATCTTCGATGAACTCGCGGCCGCAGAGAAAAAGCATCCTGAATGGCCAGAGGATAAAATACACGCCGTCGCAATAATGGTCGAAGAAGCAGGAGAATCGATGCAAGCCGTACTTGATTATACTTATGCAAACGGCGATATTGAGCATCTAAAGAAAGAGTTGGCACAAACTGGAGCAATGTGTCTCCGAGTGCTTATGCACTTATAAAACTTTATATGTGTCGAAGAGACGATCCAAGCGTTAGTGGCTTGGAATTATTTGTAAGGATTGAGTAGGAGGAGAAAATGACTTTTGATATGACACGGTGCAGGATTGGAGGCTGTCTAGTTAGAAGGGAGGAAGGGTCAAATGCGAAGTATTTGTGAGATGGGCGGTGCTACGAGAGATCTGTGGTCACTCTTTCCTTTGCTACATGATTATAGTACGGCCCACTATTTTCGTACCTGCGCTCGATGTAGCTGCGGTCAAGAACTTTTTACGAACGGGCAAGGACTGTGGAAATGCTTTTCTTGTGGTAAGAAATATTCGCAGAAAAGAACTTCGAGCGACCACCAAAAAAGAACTTAAATCCAAACTAATTGTTGACATTCTAACGAGTTTGGTATATACTTGTAGTTAAGCGCCTTCCACAAAAATGAGAGCCTTGATTGTATAGGAGGGTATTAGCATGAGAAAAAATTCACACGCAAAAAAACAACATCGAGAACTCGTTGATGTCGAAGCCAAGTTAAAGAAATTAGAAAGTGACATCCTTGACCCCTCTGTAGTTAATTGGATGCTTAGGGGAGGAATGCGGGGTATTCGCGAACGTTTGCTTAAAGTTGACTATGCTGTGGTCAGGAACGTTGTAGACCGCGTTCCTCTGTTAAATGCCATTGTAAAGACCCGGATAAATCAAGTTCTTCCTTTCTCTGTCTACGTGTCAGAAGATAGGGTTAAAGATGGGGAGAAGGGCTTTCGGGTTGTTCCTATTGTTGACGAGAATGTGGATGATGAGGAAGTAAAGCAGATTAGGGAGTTTATCGAGCAGACTGGGGTTGTTTACTCGTCCGAAAGAGAAGATGATTTTAGTGACTACTTGCAGATGCTCGTCCGCGAGATAGGAACGATTGACCAGATTGGGACTGAACTACAGTATAATCTAGGCGGCGATGTTGCTGCCTTTCGTTTGTTAGATGGGGCTACGTTGAAAAGGACGTCGGAGGACTATCCGAAGAAGGATATTAGATTTGTCCAGGTGATTGACGACAAGTTGATTGAGGAGTTTAATGACAACAACTTGATATTCGATTACAAAAACAAGCGAGTAGACATCAGGTTCCGGGGATATGGCTACTCCGACGCAGAAATGGCAATCGATCTCATTACCACTTTGCTCTTCGGTTACAATCATCTCCGCGATCAGTTTGTCAGGGACAAGATACCTCGTGGATTTATTTCTGTGATGGGAGACATCGACTCAAAAGGAGTTACGGCTATTCAGCAGTATTGGTATTCGGCAATGTCAGGTGCTGGGGGTCAGTGGGCATTGCCAATTCTTCCATCGGGTAAGGATGGAGTTGGCCTCGATTTCAAGGCGATTGGTACGAGTAACAAGGAGATGGAGTATCATCGGGGGATGATGTTTCTAAGTTCGATTATCTGCGCCGTTTTTGCCATTGACATGGCTGAGTTAGGGATCAAAGCCGAGGATAGTACGTCTGTTATTGGGGCTAATGAGATTGGGCCGAGGATTGAGGCATCGAAAGATCGTGGTCTAGATAGCCTCCTCATGTTTATCTCTCAGCACATGAACAAGATCATGCGCAAAACGTGTTGGGGCAAGAAATATCGTTTTGCTTTTTCTGGTCAGGAAGTAAAAGATCAGATGAAGTTAACGCAGATCATGCAAGCTCGTCTTCAAACTGATCTAACGATTAACGACATCCTCAAGAAAGAGGGTAAGGAGGAGCGGAAGGAAGATTGGGCGAACATTATCCTTAACCCCCTGGTCGTGCAGATGGTTATGTCTGAGAAGAATGCTGCGGCACAGAAAGAAGCGCAGGAAGCCCAGCAAAACATGTTTGGTAATGAGATGTTCGGTGAGCAGGAGTCTGGAAGCAGCGAAGGTGGTGTCGAGCAGGAAGAAGAGGAAAGTCCTGAAGGTGAAGAGGGTCAAGCCGAGCAGGAAGAAGAAGTAGCCAAGTCGCAGTCCGACGATTGGAGTACATGGCGTAAGAAGTTTGCTGGACGTACGCGAGAGAGAGAGATCATCCGATGAGGTGCTTGAAGACGAAAAAGCAGAAAGTCCTGGTGACTCAAACAGGCACGAATGCAGTAAACTCATCATTCCCACGCCTTAGTATAGGAGAAGAACATGCTTGAACCAGTAGAAGAGACTAGGGAGGACTTCACTGCACCACTAGGCGCACTTAAAGATCTAATCAAGAGCGACCAGAAACCCGTAAGTGATTGTACACCTCTGTTCAAGTCACGTGTACATACTGATGTAGAGACGTCTGAGACTGACCCAGATTTCGATATGTAACAAGGTTGAAAAGAAATCACCTTGTATTAGAAGTTGGGTGGGGAAGAACACCGAGAAGGAGGAAGATGAGATGATCCCGATGAAACTGAATAAGGCAGCCACAGGGGGCCCGGCAAAGCCCAAGACCAAGAAGGCCAAGGACGCGAAGTTCGAGAAAGTCATGAGGGAGTTCAAAGCCGGCACGCTCCATTCTGGTTCGGGCGAGATCGTTAAAGACAGGCAGCAGGCCTTAGCTATCGCTGCCTCTGAGGCTGGCATCTCGTACAAGAAGGCCATGGAGCCTTCTGACCTAGCGTTCCTCAAGTCCAAGATGAATGCCGGGGAGCTCGTCGAGTTGATTAAAGGAGGTGAGGCGCTAGCCACGGTTATCACGCCGAAGAAGATCTGCTACGCCTCGGTAGTCAACAGTGCCTTGTACACGCTGAAGAACATGGCTGTTATGCTCACTGACGACGAAGTGGCGGCCAAGATCGAGATGCTTAAGACAAGCCTGGCTGTCATGCCTGACGGAGAGATCAAGACGATAGTCTTCGCAGCTCTGGACAAGCTGAAGGGCTTGAAGACTATGGACGACGACACGACGTGGAAGATCCAGGAGGCTATCAGCGGTCTAATCAGGATCACAATGGACCTCCAGAAGTCCGAGCCAGACCGCAAGTTCCTTCGCCCACTCTACAAGGCGGGGATGATCGGGAAACTCGATCACGAGTACATGGCATTCGAGGATCTTCAGAAAGCTCGGTATATTAAGAGGGAGGGTGGGCCAGGTCATTACAAGTATACCTACGCGGATGGCAAAGGTGGCGGTGGAGGCAGGGTCTCGAAGTACGAAAAGTACGTCAAGCACGAGCACTACCAAGGGAATCCTGACGAGACGAAGCAGTCGCTAGGGTACACCATTCCCAAAGGCTCGACCATCCTTAAGACGGTTGGTTCGCAGACCCGTCCGCTCTCGTGGGAGGAAGTGGATGCTGTTGTCAAGCAGCTCCACGAGAAGTATCCTGAGGCACATGTCAGTACCGAGGAGGACTACATCCCTCACCACGGCTACGGTTACCGTGTCCACGCCTGGACCAGCAAGAAAGGCAAGTAAGAGCAGAAGATCGTGAAGTTCGTCAAGCCGTCCCAGTACGCTGATCTCGTCAAAGCCAAAGGCCTCCCGATGGGGGCTGTTCGTATGTACAAAAACGGCGAGTGGTTCCGCAAAGTAGGAGGAGCGAAGGGATGGGAGTATGTCGGTAAGCAGGGCGGGGCCAAGGCCAAGCAGGTCGTGGATGAGGCCAAGACGAAAGGTTTACCGGTAGTCATGCCCTCAGCGCAGGGTGGAGGACAGAAGGCTAATGTAGTTGCTGGTGGGGCTGTCAAGAAGCCGAGGATAAACCTTGGGGCTAAGGTTCACCTAGAGAAGTGGGCCAAGGAAGATCCAGGAGCGTTCAAAGCCGCCGTCGCCCACGCTATCAACGTCAAGAACCCTCACCCGATGTTCGGCTCGGCAGACATTAAGGGCAAGATGTCTCGCTGGGACCTGGCAATGATGGTTAAAGTGGCCGCCGAGCACGGTTTGGTAGCACCTGAGCCGAAAGTCAAGCCAGTGCTCGTGAATGAGGCCAAGCAGAAGCGCGAGGTTAAAGATGAGGCCAAGGCGGAAGCCAAGGCTAGGGCAGAGGCTAGTGCTGCGAAGGCTGAGAGAGAAGCCATCCCTGAAGGATGGGACAAGATGGACTACGGCGAACAGATCGTCGCCAATCGGAAGCTGTTCGTCGAGCAGATGATGGAAGCCCGGAGAGCTAAGTGGGGTGGGAAGCCCTTCGATCCGAAGAACGCCGAGGACCACAAGAATGTTAAGCTATGGATGAACGCCGGCTCCACAGCTCTGGTGAACATAATGGAAGCCGTCCGGAAGGATCCTGTCAAGGAGAAGCACGAGGCCAGTGTAGGGAGGGCCAAGAGGGGGAATGTCCCTAAGAGCTGGGACAAGATGGACTACGGCGAGCAGGTCGTTGCCAACCGGAAGCTGTTCGTCGAGAATATGTTGGAGGAGGCTCGAAAGGTCAAGGGGGATGAGCGGCCTTTCGACCCGAAGAATGCTGACGACCGCAAGAATGTTAAAGAGTGGATGAAAGCTGGCCCCAGGGCCCTGGTGGGGATGATGGAAGCCATCCGGAAGGATCCTGTCAAGGCCAAGCGCCAGGCCGAGGCCAAGGCAGAAGCCGAGGAGAAGAGCATCGCGGCCAAGAAGCTCCTCAAGGAGATCATCGATAGGGACACTCCGAAGTCCCCGCAGGAGATCGCGCTTGCCCAGTCAGACGTGGTCGGGAAGAAGAACGTAAGCAATGGGCATGTCAACGTCGTCCGGGTCCTGGACATCAAGTCCCCGGAAGGCAAGGAGGCCAAGGCCATTTTCAAGCCCATCGAAGGCGAATGTGAGATGGACCTCAGAGAGGGGAATATCCCACTTGGCGAGCAGTGGAAGAGGGAGCGCCTAACCTATATAGTCGACCAGATTGTAAATATTGGCGTTGTGCCCACGGTTGTTGTCAAAGAAGTCGATGGCAAGCCAGGTGCCATGATGGACTTCGTCGACGGCAAGGTCTGGGCTGAGGCTAGTGAGGCGATGCAGAATAAGGTACCCACGCTTGAGTACCAGAAGCTAGTCCTTCTGGACTGGCTCATCTGCAACACTGATCGCCATGGCATGAACTGGATGATTGACAACGCCGGAAAGGTGTATGCGATCGACAACGGCTTAGCCTTCCCCGAAAAAGTCAATTTTGGGGAGTGGAACGGATATAGGTGCATACCTCACCAGATCCTCCAAAGACGCCACGGCCTCGAACTGCCGGACGAGCTCAAGGGCTTGCTAACCCCGGAGAAGAAGAAGCGGATCATCGGAGCGATACAGATGTTCAACCTCGGAGGGAAGGCTGTTGAGTTGTTCGAGAAGAGATGGGATTACCTAGTAAAACATGGAGCCTTCCCTGAGTATAACGAGGTGGAGGGATTTATGGTCCTGAATCGTGAGACGCCTAACTGGGCGTCATTGGAGAGAGTAAGATGAGAATGATACAATTCAAGTCCGTCCAGGATGACGGAACGGTCAAGATCGTAGGGACGGCTAAGCTGGTCGACGGGAAGGTCGTTATTGTCACATCGAAATCTGGGCTTAAGACACGGCTTAAGACAGATGAAATCATAGGTCTCGATAACAAGGCTAAGACACCAGAGAATGGTATCGATTGGCTTGAGGCGTTACCTTACAATTATCATGGCAGTCGTTTCTTCGCCGAGGAAGTGGAGGTCAAGTAATCATGGTCTTGCTGAAGGCTCGGGCCATGCCCACGGGGGCTATTCGCCACTACGCGAACGGTGAGACCTTCAGGAAGGTTGGCGGGACCAAGGGCTGGGAGTACGTGGGTAAGATGGGATCAGCCAAGGCGAAGGCAGCGGAGGAAGAAGCTAGGAAGAACGGGCTTCCAATCATCCACGCCGAGCCCAAGGCCGGTGGCGGACAGCAACAACCCCAGAAGCCCTCGACATCCAAGGCATCGACGAACATCGCAGTCGATCCTGCCAAGGTGAAAGCTCACCCGATCCCTCCTGACCTGAGGAAGGAGTGGCAGGCTAACGGGGGCGTGAATAATCCCGAGTACCGCAAGTGGGTTGAGGAGAACTGGGCCCAGGGTGCGGAGGAGAAGGGGATCGCGTTCCCCAGGATGAGTACCTATGAGAAGATGTCTGTCGAGCAGATGTACAATTATGCTAGTGACAAGTTCAAAGTATCAATCGAGGACAAGATTACCAAGGAGAACAAAGCTGCTTGGCACTCAATCTTCTACCAGCTCGACACCCTCCACGACCTAGGTTTCATCAACAAGAGGCTGCTCACAATCGGTTTCGAGAAAGACGCACTTGACAAGGACGGGAACCTTCGCTTGAACGGGGGCCTCTGCAAGGCATACTACCAAGAGAATGAGCACCGCATCGAGTTGAGTCCGAAGTACAAGGACAGCTTCGTGCACGAGTACTTCCATCATCTCGATGCCACTGGCGGAGCAGAGGACTACAAGGAGCGTATGGAAGCCCAGCTCGCGCTCATCAACGCGCTGAAAGCCACGAAGAGCTACCAGAAGTTCGTCGCGCTGGACATCAAGCGAGGCAAGACTTACTACAGCGACGTCGGGGAGATGATTGCTCGCTTGGGCGCGGAGTATGTCTATTATCACGTCAAGAACTCGGGTGAGAAGCCTGCAATTCGCATGGTACAAGCTCCGTACAGGACGGACTTCTCACCCTCAGAATTTGTCAAGCTGAAGCCACTCCTTGAGAAGGCATTCGCCAAGCAGAAGACCACTGAGCCCGGACCTGAGGAGAAGAAGCAGGGGATCTTGATTAAAGCCACTCTTGACGTAACAGCTCGCCTGGTACTAGCAAAACCCACTGTCTACTACTCGCTAGGCGAGGAGGATTTATACAAGGGAGCAGTGGTCAAGGTTCAGGACATGCCAGGCGCGAAGAGCGGGAAGACACAGAAGCTCATCCTGCTCAGCCCGACAGGAACGATCGTCGAGGCAGCGTGGAAGACTAAGCAGGACCGCGATGTTAGGAAGGGCAACATCCCAGCCGGTACGGAGTGGAAGCGGGAACGACTTGCGTACCTAGTGTCGGAGATCCTGGGCTTGCAGAACGTGCCCCCAGTCGTAGTCAGGCGAGTTGATGGGAAGATCGGCTCCGCGATGAGCATGGTCTATGCCGACACGTGGAAAGCGTCAGGCCTGGAGTACAAAGATGTCTACGTCCGCGAGTGGCAGAAGCTCGCCGTTTTAGACTGGTTGATCTGTGCTACCGATCGCCACCGCCGCAACTGGCTGGTGGATGACAGCGGCAAGTTCTGGGCCATCGACAACGATCTAAGCTTCCCGGAGAAGGCGGAGTATGGTCTGTTCGAGGGCTATCGCTCCCGGCCTCATTGGTATCTGAACGAGCACCAGACACTCGCCCTCATGGACGATATCGTCCGCTTGTTCAGCCAGGAGAAGAAGAGGGAGATCCTTGTCCAGATGGTCAAATATGGAATAGCCTCGAAAGGCAGAGTGATCTTCGCTAGAAGGTGGGAGTACCTGGTGGCGGAGAAAGCTCTCCCACCCTACGTGGAGTTGGATAAGGGTTTCATGGAGAAGCCGAAGGGAGAGTGAGATGGAGCGCCTGAGGCCATCGCAGATTCAGATGTTGATGAAATCGAAGTACCTTCGTCGTTACCGTGGTCCAAATGGGGAGTGGGTGTATATATATAAAGAAGGTGGAAAGGACAAGACATTGTCTTTCTTAGATAATGCAGACAGTGATAATGACCCAATAAAGGATGCTGTCAAGGCAATTCTAGCCGATGGGGAAAAGAATGGATTCGACTGGAAAAAGACATTGTCTATGGCGCAAGAAGCCGCAGCCAAAACAAATAGGACTGAGAAAGAAAAGAAGAAGATGGCACTTGATATAGTGAAACGTGCAGTCGAAGAATATGAAGGGAAATAAAGCATGGCTTTAACAGTAGGTGGGACGGAGCAAAAACCCATCGTAGACAACTGGGACGACTCGAAGCACACACCTCTCGAGAATGCAATTGTTCACCTGCTGAAGTATATGCTTAGCAGAAACATCATCTCCTACGAGGAGCAGCAGGAAATCGCGAAGATGTTTCCGATCTTGTGGGGGAATGAGAGATGAAGAAGAAGGTAGTTAGTCAACTTTGTCTAGCCTTCAAGGAGATCTGGGTCTACCTCTTTACTGTTCTAGGTGTACTTGTTTTGGTCACCTTAATCATTTAGGAGATTGAGTATGAGTAAGATCGTTTGGGAAGTCTTGAAAAAAGCCGAGCGAGCAAACCACAAGTACATCAAGAAAGTAGGGTCTAAGTATTTCTACACCCAGGAACAAATTGACTCATTCAAGTTGACCAAGAAGTCTGACGGCTATTATTATATGGATGAGATGAAAATTACGAACGATCCGAAGAAAGCTGAGGCGTTCGAGGAGAAAGTCAAGGAACACAAGGACGTCGGCAAGGCCCCGCTGAAGGTAGGGCAGAAGGTCCAGATTAAAAGTTCTCATCTGAGGAGTTTGGGTCGAGGAGTGGTGGGAACGATCAAAGAGATCGGCGAAGACTTTGTGCGCGTAGTGAACGAGGCAGGAAACGTCTTCCGCGTCCCGGCCTCCGCCCTAACCTTTGCTAAGAGTATTTATAGTGTGGATGAGATCCTCGAGGAGCTTGAGAAAGGGTTTAGGCGGAAGGGCTTCGGCTTTGGTGGGCCGAAGAAGGCACGGAAGGCGAGTACACCGATGGGCTCGGTCAAGGTCCAGAACGGCAAGAGGTACATGAAGACCGAGAAGGGATGGAAGGTGATGAAATCTATTCGCCTGACCATCCCGATCAAGTCGAAGGATACGGAGGAGTCGTGACCAAGGTAGCACTCTATGTCTCGGCGAGCAGATTGGAGAAGGCTCGTGCTCACAAGTTGGCACCCCGAAAAGCTGTTGCACCGACGCGCGTACCACATACTCACCAGGAGACAAGTCCCTGGAAGGCTCACCAGCAGTTCGAGGAGCAGGCAACTACTGTCGTCTCCGACCGACTCCTCGCCCTTTTCCTCACTATTCGGCGTCAGTGGCTTCACCAGACGGGTGAGTTTCACAAAGCAGTGCCGGCAGATCAGCTTTTCAAGCTGAACGGTAGGATCTTTATCAGTCCGAAGACAGGGAAGCCACTGACGCAGAAACAGTGGGACGAGGTGGTGAAGACCTTGGACCAGTCAATGGCTCGGATTTTCAAGGACCAGCCTGACGTCTTGGTCCGCAAGGCTATGCTCCTCGGCAAGATCTTGCAGGGTATGGATTACGAGTCGAGGATGACTTCCTCCCTGGATCAGATCCCCACTGCACTCCAACTACCAAAGGACGACATGTGGCAGAACGCCTACACCTTCGGCCGCCAGCATGCTGCGGAGCAGATGGTCGACTTGGAGGCGTCGGCACGGAAGAAGATCTCGACGACTATCTTGAATGCGATTAAGAACAAGCAGACTACTAGGCAGCTCGAGGTCGCACTATTCGACGAGTTTGCTGACCTAAACCGCGATTGGAGGATGATAGCCGAGACTGAAATTGCGACCAATGTCAACGCTGGGATTCTTATGGAAGAGACAGGGGACAGGAAGGAAGGGGAGACGGTCTACATGATCGGCATCTCTGCCCCTGGTGCTTGTTCTGACTGCATGCGGCTCATCAATAAGCAGGTCGTAGTTCTCTCCGATGAGCCTACGCCGAGCGGGACGATGAAGATTGATGGCGAAGAGTATGATGTTATTTGGATAGGTAAGAACAACATCGGGAGGAAGGGTTCCAACCTCTGGGCGTGCACGCCGCTTCACCCTCATTGCCGGTGCTCGTGGACTCGGTACTACCCGGAGATGAAAGAACTCCTTGGTTTAGGGAAGTCGGTCAAGGAGCCAGAGGAGAAGATAATGATAAAGTTGGCTGACATCTTCACTGGGAAAGGATCGAAGCGGCCCGACTCGGACTTCAACCAGACTGAGTTGGCTATTGGGATCTGGATCGAGGGCGAGCACACAAACAACTTCGACGCCGCGAAGTACATTGCTAAGGATCACCTGACTGAGAGGGAAGACTACTACAAAACACCGCTCTTCAAAGATGAGCGGGCAAGGGCGTTGAAGGAGCTGGGGAAGAAAGCTAAGGAAGTGACGTCGTGAACGAGAAGATCGTCTCCGCGGCTTGCAAGAGAGGGGAAAAGGTCTGGACCGGCGAGAGACATAATAAGATCATCGAGCAGATGTTTAACGAAGGTTTGGGCATGCCAGTCCGCCAGTCCGAGCAGGGCTTTCTCACTTCCGAGGGGCGGTTCGTCGATCGATACGACGCTGCTGTCCTCGCCTTTGAGGCCGGCCAGACCGAGATCCTGAAGAGCTGCCTCAGTTCAGAAGATTTGTGGTAAAGGGGAGTCCATGGGAGAGGCTAAGAAGGTGAGGGTCAAGCTCGTCGTCCACTCGGATTACGTCGAGCATATCCGGTGTAGGGACTGCTCAGCCTTGTTGTTCAAAGCAAAGATACCACTCCTGAAGTCGGAGCAGCCTATGGGTATTGAAGTGAAGTGTCGACGGTGTGGTAAAATCAATCGGTTCTAAAAAGGTTGTAGAAGGGGTTTACAGTTTGTTGAAGTTCCCCTATACTTAATATTGTCGAGCTTCCAGAAAGCCGTCATCCGTCTTTTATAGATTGGTCATCTTCGCCGATCTAAACGGATGACGGCTTTTTCTTTGTAACTAGGAGTGAGTGGATGAGAGGATTTCCAGATCTTCCAATTGACATAGAATCTGACAACCCGTTCTACGCCGGCTTCGCTTCCGCGACGCTGATCAAGGCGGAGGAAGAGGGCTCCAAATGGGTCGTCTACCTCGAGGCGTCGAACGAGCAGCAGGACCAGGAGGAAGAGATCACGGTCATGAAGGCGTTGAAGGACGCCGCCAACTACTACATGACACACGGAGTGATCTCCTGGGACCATCAGCACAAGCTCCAGAAGGATCCAGCATACATCATCGGCGAGCCTCTGGACGTAGCCTTCACCTCAGCCAAGTCAACCTTGGTGAAAGCGATGCTCTACAAAGAGAACAAGCGAGCGCAGGGGGTCATGGAGAATGTTCTATCGAAGACCTCCCGCTTCGGCGCTTCCATTGGGGGTTATATCCTGAAGAAGGCGATTGAGAACGCGCAGAAATTCATTCGCCGCGTTATCTGGGACGACACTGCCATCACCCACAAGCCTGTCAATGATACGACACTCGGACATGTTCAACTTGTCCCTTTCACATCCTTTGCCAAGAGTTTGACTGCGGGAGGCGGCGTAGACGCGAGTTCGTTCTCGGGGGGCAGGGCCTTGATTGGCGAGTCACTCCAAGGTGCCAAGTTCGGCGAACCGGAGATGACAAAGCTATTCAAAGCCTTCCTCAAGGGAGTAAAGGAGGGTACGCTGGGGAGTTATCAAGACACTCGTGCCTGGGTCGCGGAGACAGTCCCGTTGGGAGTCTCGACTGACCAGGTCATGAACTTCATATTCGCAAAGCTCACGAAGAAATCCTAGAGGAGGTATTTAGATGGACGGCAAGGAGAATAAAGATCAGAACCTCGACGCGGCCACTCTCGAAAAGAGCTGGAACGAGGCGTGTGAGGATCTGAGGAAGTCCCTCGGGGACGGAGCCACCCCCGCCGTGGACAAGAAGGAGCTCGAGGAGGCTAATGCCATCCTCGCCAAGTCTGGCGCCACCGCGGACGAGCTCAAGAAGGCCCAAACGATCTTGGCTAAGGCAATGTCTGCATCTGACAAGGGCGAGGGCGCCGAGCAGGAGGAAGAGGAGTCAATCTCGACTGAGGAGAGCGAGTCTGAGAGTACACCTCCCCCGGCCAAGAAGTCTTTTGAGGAGGCAGTGGCCGAAGATGATCCTGAGGCAGAGATCGCAATGGACATCGAGCCCTACCTCAAGTCTCTCGCCCACGAAATCGGCGAGAGTCTCGAGAAGGCGAGGAAACCCCTCGATCGCTTGGCCAAGCTTGAGAAGTCAGTGTCTGAGCTCTCAAGCATCGTTAAAGCTATCGGGAAAGCTGTCCTGGCGAACGCCGAGATGCAGAAAAGCATCAAGACTGATATCGCCAAGTTCGGCTCCATTGAGATCCCATCTATGGCGCGTTTGCGCAAGGGCGGTGATCGCTTCCAGGTAGAGGAAGGTGGTGCTGAGATGACTGTCATGGAAGTCATGGCGAAGGCTACAGAGCTCTGTCGTAAGGGCGAGATATCCACGACTGACATCTCAATTCTCGAGAGTCGCCTCCAATCTGGTGGTGGCATTCCGGAGAGCATGAAGCCGCTCTTCGCGAAGAAAGTATAAGGTAAAGGAGGACTAGAATGGATCTCTTCGAGAGAAATTATAACGGCTTCGCCCAGAGTAACTCTGAGACTATGGAGTTACTGAGCAAGGCTTTGACTGCCGGAACTGGCGTTGATGCCTCAGCGTTTACGGGTGGGCGTGCGCTCACTCCAGAATCCTTGGATTTCACTCTCGTTAATATCCTGTTTTCGCAGGACGAGGCGAGGCTTTTCCAGAGGCTCAAGAAGACCCCAGTCAAATCGGTCGTACGCCAGTGGAACACGCGTACTGAAGTTGGTCAGGATGATGGTGCATGGGTAACCGAGGGGGGCACTTCTGAATCGTCCGATCAAACAATCGCTCGTATGTTTGCAGTCGCGAAGTACTTGCAGACCTATAGGCAGGTCACTCTCCAGGCTGCGATGAGTGAGATGACCGAGAACGCAATGGCTATTGAAAAAGATGCCGGTACGCGTTGGATCATCCGAAATGTCGAGAAGGGCCTCTTTGATGGAAATTCTTCATTCATCTCTGAGCAGCCCGATGGTCTGAAAGTCCAGATTCCGTCCACGAACGTCATCGACTTCCGAGGTGGTCACGCCGATAGGGAGACGTTCGAGAATAAGATTACTGAGGGCCTTGGCACCATTCGTGCCAGTTATGGTAAAGGCAATCTGCTCTTGTCATCTATCAAAGTGACCACAGACATTTCGCACATGCTTCGAGACAAATATCGTGTGCCTCTTCCTGCCGTCGGAGCGCCCAGCCAACTTGGTCTTCCTGGCGCCGGAGCAGTCGGTGGAGTAGCTGGGGCCACCTTCCCCATCAACTTCCCCACTCCCTTTGGTAATCCTGAGGTTCTGGATGATGTATTCATCCAGGAGGGGAGCATTCCTGTCGCTTCAACCCTTACTACGAAATGCCCCAGCCAGCCCACCGTTGCTGGTGTTGCTCATGGAGCGGACGCATCATCGAAGTTTGGTTCAGCTGACGCAGGTGATTACGTCTACAAGGTCGTTGGTGTCAACAAGTATGGTGACTCAGTTGCCTCAGCGGAGGTTCTTGTGACCGGCGTTGCAGCTGGGGACAAGGTTACCTTCCAAGCGACTCCTGGTGTCATCGTCCCGACTGCGTGGAAGATTTATCGGTCCAAAGTTGGTGGTACTACTGGGGCCGAGGTCAAATTCATGAGCGAGGTGGCTTATGCACTTGACTCTGGTCAGGTTTATCAGACCCTCAGCGATCTCAACGCGGATCTGCCTGGCTGCTCTGATGTTTACCTTCTTACCTTGGATCCGTCGTTTGACGCGATCGAGTGGTTCCAGTTCCTCCCACTCATGAAGTTCGACCTCTACCCGGTCAACGCGGCAGTTTACCCGTTCCTCATGATCCTCTACGGTGCGATGGCGCTTAAGAAGCCCGTCCAGCACATTAGGATTAAGAACGTCTGCCCGACCAACGGAGGTTGGTTCTGATCAACGGTTGAGGGGCTCATTCGAGTAAGGCGGAGCCCCCTTTACTCTTCCAAAAAAAGGAGGGAGAGAATGGATACGAGTATAAAAGAGAGGCTGAACGGAGCGTGCCCTGCGCTGAAAGCGGCGCAACTAGGCACGCTTCTCGACAGCTTCGAGGGCTTTCTCCCCAGTATGGTCAGAGGTACTTGGTATTTCGTAGATCCAACAGCGGGAGATAACGCGGCTGACGGCTTAACGCCAGATACCGCAGTCAAGGACATCGTTGCAGCGTACGCCAAGTGCGTTGATGGCGCTGGAGATGGAATCGTTCTTATGTCGGCGGGTACTACCTCGGCCGGTACCACAAGTTATCTAAAACAGACTCTCACCTGGGCCAAGAGCGGCATTACCGTTCTTGGCTTAGCGTCAGGGACCAGAAGGGCTAGTCGGGCTAGGATTGCCTCCAAGGAGATCACCAGTTCTGGCACGACCTTCGCGCAAGCAGCTAATGCCATCACTCGCGAGACGGGCAGTTTCGTCACCGATGGCTGGGTCGTAGGGATGAAGGGCTACATTGCAGACTCGGGCTCGAACAACGGAGCAACATTTACTGTTACCTCCGTTGATGCTCTCAGTCTTGGGGTCTCTGAGACCCTGAACGTCCAGACCAAGGCTCAGACTGTCTCCTGCGTGCTCACCAGTTACCTTCCGAGTGACATCACGGTTAGCGGGAGCAATAACGCTTTCTTCAACGTCTCAATCGGGAATTATGGCTCACAGGTCGGGTCGCTTGGTGGTGTCAAAGTCACGGGGGCCAGGAATTACTTCGACAGGGTGCACATGCTTGGTGCGTGCCACGCGACGCCCGCTGCTCAGACTGGGGCCTATGACCTCGACCTGGGCGACGGCGGCGAGGAGAACACCTTCGAGCGATGCACCTTTGGTTCCAACACAATCATCAGGGCCGCAGCGAACGGGAACATCTCGTTCTCCGGTTCCTCGGCAGCGACGGCTCCCGACCGGAACGCGTTCTACGACTGTGACATCCTGTCGTATTCGGATACGGCTGGTAAGGGTGCCATTATCTCTAACGGGGCGACCTCGATGCAGGGTGTGACGGTCTTCGCCCGGTGCCGGTTCATGAACTGGAACGACAACGGGATTGGAGCACTCACTAGTGCCTTCATCGGCACAAAGCCCACCTCGGGAGCGATCCTCATAGACGCCTGCTCCCTGGTTGGCTGGTCAGCCTGGGATTCAGTGGCCGGCAATGACATGGTCTACGTTGCCAACTCAGCGGCCGTGGCCAGCGGCGGGGGCGGCATCGCGACTACAGTCTAAGGCGAGAACGCCTGATACAAGGAGGGAGGTGAGGAGTGTACCTCAGTAATGGGTTCACTCCTCCCTTTTGAATAAGAAGATGAGTACCGCAAGATACGCGATCAAGATTGCAGATGAAGACCTCACGAAGAATGTTGACCTGACAGCGGTTGACTTCAATCGTCGTTACTGCCTAGAGCGAGTACTCAAGTCCACCGACGGAGCAGTAACCGTCGACTTGTCTGTCGTAGGGACTCAGTCCTTGCTTTACTTGGAAACCTCGGCCCCGATTACGGTGGGTCTTAACGACGGGGCGACCTTCGTAGTCACCTCCGTTTTGTTTATGACGGAGGGCATGGACATCGTCTCCATCCAGAACCTTGATTCTCTGGTGGATGCGACTGTCAAGCTCTACGCCTACGGGAGTGTGTAGGCTATGATCACGTTGAAGATCTTCACTCAGCCGGAAGACCTCTACCTGCTGATGAAGACGAAGGGCTACACACACATCCGCATTTACCAAGGTGACACTCAGACAGGTACCTTCGCAGAGATCACGACGTCAGTGACGAGAATTGCACTTCAGATTGGAGTACTAAACTACTCCTTCGTCGTAGATGTCGAGGCGGAAACGAAGTGGTTCAAGTACTCCTTTGGCAACGACACCATCGAGTCGATCATCTCCCCGCCGTTCAGGATCCAACTCGGAGATCCATCAAAGGTTGGTTACTCGTTCAACAACTATCAGTCCCCTCTCGGCTCGTTCGGGAAAGTCCTGACCCCTGACGACATGAGATACAACTATCTCTGGGGCCTGGATCTCGTGTCGAACAATGCTGCGTATGACAACTGGGACGACACGCAGTCAGACTACGCCGTCGCTGCCGGTGTCCGCGACTTCGAGAAAATCTTGAACATTGACATCCTTAGAAGGAAGTGGAAAACCAAGCCTGTCACCGGAAAGGATAGGAAGGCAGCGGTCTGGATGGACGGGGACCCCTTGATCTACACGGATGAGGAGTTCCCCTACGACTTCGACCCTGATACCTGGCTCAACTTCGGGTTTGTCCAACTCCGCCACTCCCCCATCATAGAAGTAACGAGGTTCGAGCTGGTCGGTCCGACAGAGAGTTCCATCCTGGACTTGAGGGAGTGGGCAAGGGTAGAAAAGGACTTCGGTCAGCTCCACGCCTTCCCGAGGAACCAAATGCTCTACGGGCCCTTCCTGGGTGCTTACGGCACGGTCTTGCTCTGGCAAATGAAAAGATACCCGCAAGGTTTGGAAATCGACTATGAGAGTGGGTTCGAGAACTCAGACGCCGTACCTGCCGATCTGCGAGATGTGATTGGCAAGTGGAGCGCTTGCAAGATGCTGAACATCACTGGTGATGGTATTCTGCCGGGATTCAGTTCCCAGTCAGTCAGCCTGGATGGACTCAGTGAGTCGTTTTCGTCCACGCAGAGCCCGACGAACGCGTATTTCGGTGCGAGGATCAATCAGTACCTGAAGGAGATCGCAGACTGGTTGTCGAAGAACAAATACAAGTATGGAGGTATACCCCTCGGTTTCGTGAAGGGCAATTGATATGGGCATAATGCAGATGAGGCCATCTTCCCCCTCGTTGTGGGAGGAGTCAATAGATCGCCGAGGCCAACACGTTCTCTGGTACTCAGCTTCTGCCTGTTTCTGTATGTCCGACAACGGACGAGTCGACCCGAACTGCCCTCGATGCTACGGGAAGGGCTTTACCTACTCGCCAGTGCGTTCCACGAGAAGGATCGTCTGGGGTGTCACAGATGGGAAAGCTACCTTGGATCTGACGTCCATGAAGATTCACATCAAATCGATTAACCGTGTCTTCCTGGCCGCTGACCAGGAGATCGTCATCCAGTCTTTTACGTCCACGTCGATCACACCCGCAGTGCAGATCAAGAAGGGCATTCGCTTCACCCTGGACTACGAGGAGAGCTTCGAGAACACCTATTCTGGTACCTGTACTTACATAGGCCGAGGTCTAATAGACGTACCAATTAGGTTGGTCAACAACCAGAACTACTTCGCCGGAGCGCTTGTCGAAGTAGCGGAACTTCAGAACGTCACGAAGGGCAAGTCGATGAAGATCGACGCGATCTGGGGGAACAAGATTCTCACCTCCGACGCCTGCGATGAGACTGACGAGCTCACTGTTGTCTGCACCTACCTGAAGGCTGCGAAATTTCTTATCACGTCGATCAATCCGAAGTCCAAGATCGAGAACAACATGGTCTTGCAGCAGGCGGACGCGATGATGTCCTTCCCTGGGACCTTCCACATCGGTCGCGGTGACGTCATCGTTTTGCAGATGGCTGAGATGAAGGAGACGATGATCGGCTACAACGAGGGGGACTCATTTGTCTTCCCCTTCCAATCGATCGCGACGATTCTGCGCGTCGAAGACAAGTATGGAGAGATCACTGACTACACCCTGGTCAGAGAGAACGAGATCCTCTGGGGTTTGAGAAAGCCTGATCGCTTCTCTTGCACTTTTGCCTACCACCCTGCCTTTACCGTATTGGATGATCTGCCGACTGTCCGATACTCCGAGAACAAGATCTGGCCGAAACGTGTCTTCCTCAAGAAGTTCAGCACGTTTTTACATTCTTCGAGGATGCTTTCTCTGGAGTCTGTGGATGCAGACGCCTCAGACATCGGCCTGCTCGATGATCCTCTCAAGGATTCAGAGCAGGGGGGTTTACTATGACGGAAGCGTCGATGCTCCAGGTGTCAATCGTTCCTGACGACCAGGGATTAGCAGATCTCATCGGGGCTTTAGAGATGGTCTCCACGAAGTACTTGCCAAACACGGTTAGGGCTATCAAGGTCTCAACCGCTCTCCTAGAGTATACGTGGAAAGCCTATGCGATGGGCGCAGCAATCCCTGGAACGAAGATCCGACTGAAGTCGGTCCGCGGCGAGTATGCAAAGTCGATCCACAAGTCGTTCCAAGGCCTGCACGGAGTCGTCTACTCTGACAGTCCCTACGCCGCGTCCATCGAGGATGGCGAGGAAGCGAAGGATCTGAAGAAGATCATCCCCTTCGGGCCCAGGGCACGGATGGGCAAGAATGGTCCATACTCGATCGTCCCCTTCCGTCACGGGGCTCCAGGCTCCCTCAGCGCGCCGATGCCTTCGGCAGTGTATGGGCAGATCCTGGCAAAGATTAGGGCCGGAGAGATCAAGAAGTCGACGGTACAGAAGAAGGTGCCTGGTTTCAACGCGGCCGGCGAGGTCGTGCTGACCAACAAGTACAAGTGGGGATCGAGGATGAAGCTCCCCCAGTTCCCGAACCTAGAGGGCATGGTTGTCTTCAACGTCTCGGCTGGTAACCAGGCTCGCGGGGAATACTTAACCTTCCGAGTCGTCTCGGCGAATGCCCCGAAGCAGTCGAATGCGCAGAAGGGCTGGGCCAACTCGTGGGTGGTTCCTGCACGGCAGGGGATGCATCTCACTCGCTACGTCGTAGCGAACACCAAAGAAGTGATCGGCGAGGCCATCCGGGCTGGGATCACGATGGATCTCATGCCATAGGAGGGGCTAGATGGCAAAACTCGTTCTGACCAAGATTCCAGATTGCGAGGCACTCATCGCAGATGATATCCGTGCTTGGTTTGATACGGAGCAGAAGTTCTCGGAACTCTTCCCCAAGGTCAATCTGAAGGTCTCGACAGACCATCCGTTCGTCGGCTTGCTTCAGCAATCAGTCCCTGAGGGGGGCAAGTACGACGTAACTGGCTTCCCCTGCATTACTGTCATCGACACGAACTTCTCGAAGCTCGTGGAGACTCCGGTCCTGCCGCAGACGATGAAGCTCCTTCCCATTCTGGTCGATGAGATTAGGGCTGGGGGTAGGAACAAGTTCATCATGTCGAAGCAAGCCCTGGCGGAGCTGGAAGCGGCATTCAAGGGGAAGGAGTTCCTCCGCGCCGAGGGGTACCAGACGCTGCGCCGGACTCAGATGGCTATCGAAGTTTGGGCGGCGAATAAGGTCCAGAAGGACAAGATCTTCGATCTGATCTCTGCTTACCTGGTTGGCGAGCAGAGGTTCAAGCAGCATACCGAGAATGAGGTTATCATCGAGGAAGAGTCAATCAACGGTGAGAAGTCAGGAATCTACAACTTCGACTTCGGTGAAGTCTTGTACGGGGCAATGATCCACTTCAGCACTGCCTACACTGTTGGCTACTATGAAGTGAAGGACTACACTATAGTTGGAGCAATCACGGTAGAAGCTCATGGAATGGTAGGGGAGGATTAGAGATGGAAAACGGAGAAGAGACAGTGGCCGAGGCCAGCGTGGATGTCGACACCTCGCAGTATCGGCCAGTAAAGGGCAAGAAGGGGGTCAAGGAGACAACCCAAGTTAAAGAGTCTCCAGTCGAAGATCCTCGCCTTATGGACGTGCGAACGTATTTGGAAGAGGACGAAGGAGAGCTTAATCTCCACCCAACGCAGAAGGAAGCCCTGAGGTGGCATTACCGAGGTAAGATCCTTCCCTACGCTGAGTGGAAAACGCTCATCCACAATGATCATACGCGTCGAGCGGAATAAAGAAGGAGGATATTCATGGGAGTTAAAGCTGCCGTTTTCCAGTCAGGGAGCATGGCTTCCTCGCACTACATACCGGGAGCATATTCGCGGATCGACTTCCAGAAGTCAGCTGGTGGTCTTTCATCCATCAACAATGCAGTCATTGTTGGTGATGCCCGAGGAGGCGAACCCAATGAACTCCTCTGGTTCAGTTCGCCTAGCGAAGCCGAAGCAACTTTGAGGAGTGGGCCACTCCTCAAAGCAATTAAACATGCTTTCCAACCTAGCCCGGATTACACACCTCAAACCATCGCTGCTTTGCGTGTTAATCCAGGTCTCCAGGCAAATAGGACGCTCTCCAAAGTGTCGGCAGGCTTGGCAGAAAAAGTCAGGCTTATCGTCACTCACGCTGCGACGGCCAGTGAGGACGTCTCGATCATTCTGAACGGTGCCTCGGCGGTCACCATTGCAGTGGCCAGCGGGGATACGCCTGCTCAGATCGCGACCAAGATCGCCGCCGGGACTTTCCCTGGCTACTCCGCGGCCGCGTCGACTGACACGGTCACCTTCACGGCCTCCGCGGTCGGAAAGAACAGTGGAGCGAACACCTTCAGCGGTGGGACCACCGGAGTCACAGGAACCATCGCGAGAACAGTCGTGGGTATTGACGCCGCGACTTACTACCCAATGGATGTGGATGCCTGGGACTGGGGCCTACACGGCAATCAGGTGAAGCTCAAGCTAGCTGCGGGCACGAACCAAGGCAAGATGCTAACCGTGCAGTTCATGTCCGAGACTGCTTACGTGGCTGACGACGTCTACAAAGCATCGATCCTGATCCAGTACACTGGGTCTGAGGCCTCCTGCGTACTGAGTATTACGGATACTGAGCTTTTCACCGTCACTCCGGCTCACACTCAGGAGATCTCGGTCGATTTCGCCTCGTTTGAAACTGTCGAAGATGTGGTGAATTACATCAACGACCAATCTGGATACTCAGCGACTCTTAGTGCCCTCGTGTCCACTGATCCGTCAAACGAACTTGATTGGGTTACTGCTCTAGACATCAAGACTGCTGCAGTAACTCTCGAATCAACAGTGCAAGCCTTAGTTGATGCCCTGAATGATTGCCCTTGGTGCGCAAACGCTCAATACGATGTTACGCAGGTCGGCCGAGTCCTCCCGGACAACATCACGACCTGGTCGTACTTCACTGGCGGTACCGACGGTGCCTACACCTCCTCGGAGTGGGCAACCTCGCTGGAGTACTTGGAGACGCAGGACATCCAGCTCATTGGTACCTCCTCGACCGACGCGGCAATACACGCCCTCATCCGAACTCACGTGGAGAAGATGAACAGTGTGACTGGCAAGTCGGAGCGCCAGGCCATACTCGGTGGTGCATCCGGGGAGACTATTGCTCAGGTGATCGCCAGGGCTCAGGCTATCAATTCGTCCGCGGTCTGCCTTGCCTACCCAGAATTTCAAGATTGGAATGACGATGAAAGCGAGGTTATTTGGTGGGCCCCGGCTTATTACGCGTGCAAGCTTATTGGTTTGGCAACCTGCTTGGCGTTGAATGAGCCGTTGACAAACAAACAACTTTCCGTCTTAGGCCTCACGTCGATTAAGACAACCGACCTGGAGAAGCTTATTCAAGGAGGTGTTTGCGCTGCGTACAAGAATCCGTTAGGGCAGTTCGTTAACTTGCGACAGATTACTACTTACCAAGGAAATCTGCTCCAGAAAAATGAGTTCTCAATGATGCGAGAGGCCTTGTATATCAACAGGGATCTTCGCAACACTTTGGAGCAAAGTTTCGTTGGTCGGGCGATGACCAACAGCCTGCTCACGGACGTGGACGCGACAGTCAACCTCAAGCTTGCTCAGTATGCAGCACTCGGCCTCTTTAACGGTGACCCGATGTACTGGGGCTACCTGAGGAAGGTCAACGGGGATCAGATTATCGTTGAATTCAACTGTTACCTGACCCCACCGACGAACTTTATCTTCATCACCTCGCACATGGCGGTCTACGCCTCGACGACAGCGTGATGAGAGCAGTCTGAAAAGGAAGGGAGGAACTAGAACATGTCACAGAAACTGATAGCCGGCGGTGCGTGGGTCCAAGTCAAGGTCAAGGATACGGACGGAAAGTGGAAGGCAATCGGCCTCGCTTCCGGCTGCTCCTACGACGAAGACTGGGCCATCCAGCCCGCCAACGTGCTCAATCATCTCGGCCCCATCTCGTATGACTCACAAGGCTACTCGTGCACGATCACAATCAACACCTTCGTGCCCGAGAACCCGGCAGCGATCTCGATCTTACCCGATGGAGGCGAGATCACGATCAAGGATCTCCTCCCCACGAGGGACACGGTCCAGACCGACGGGAAGGGCAAGCAGTTCGATGGACTTCAGTTCGTCAACACCGCTACCCAGGAGTCACTTCACGAGTTCGCGGACGTCATCATCGCCTCCAACGGCGAGCAGGTGGCACCTAACAGCTACGTGACAGCGAACATTCGGATGAACGCGGTGAAACGGACGAAGTAGCCGTCGAGAAACACATCTAACCCAGCCTCACTATGGGGTTGGGAGAGCGAGTCCATTTAAGGAGACATGCAATGAACCGAGCAGGAAAGGCAGCAGGAGACCAGAGGGAAGAGGCGAAGAAGATGACAGCGGAGCAGAACAAGCCGGAAGTGAACGAGACGCTGAAAAAGCTTTTGTCCGGCGAGGATCTCTTCGAGACTGTCGAGACCGATCGAGGAACGTTCACCATCAAGTACCCTCGCCCCAAAGTCCTACGCCAGATCCAAGTCCTCCTCGCGCAGAGGTTCGATGACGTCAATCTGGGGAATATTGCCCCGTCGACGCTTCGCTTCTACGAAATCTATGCAACGCTCGACATTGTCATTGTCAAGGCACCTCAGTGGTGGGACGATCTGGACTCGTCAGAAGATTGCCCTGACGACAAGCTCATCGGCGATCTCTACAGGAGGTATCTTCGCTTTTACAATAGAATTCAGTCGGAAATTGGCGGAGCTGGAGCGGGATCTGGAAAAGAGCCTCCAGCAGGCGCCAGCGGAACTGAAAAAGCGGATGTGGTTGCTGGAGCATTTTCGGGTATTGCCCACGACGAAGGAGTACCAGGAGCTGATGGAAGAACAGATTGACGTTCTGTTCTTGTACCATGTCATGCGTCCGAGCGACGAGCAGCTTCGGGAGTACTACCGGCAGGAGGTCAAGACAGGGCAGGTCCAAGAGACACTTCCTGTCGAGTTGCTGAAAGCCCAAGGGTACACTGACGAGCAGATCGAGCGGATGAGAGCAGCAATCCCCCTGGCAGTCTCAGGGGAGAGGAAGAAGTAGATGCCGGGAGCTCAGGTAGTCGGCATTCAGATAGATGTTCACGAAAACGCCTCAGTAGTAGGCCCCCGCGTTGCTCAGGTCTTCGAGAACATCGGAGATGCTGGGCAGCAAGCGGGGGCATCTTTACAAGACGCCTTCGACTTTTCCAAACTCAGTAGTCAGCTCGAGGGCTTTGCTGAAAAAGTCGACCGTTTGTACGAGACTAAGCTTGGTAAGCAACGAGAGCTCCAGACACGGTATATGGAGCTCCGCAATCAGACTATGGAGCAGAAGCTTAACACCCCCGAGGAGCGAGCAATCGCCCGGAGTAGTGAGGGTGGTGCTGGCAGCCGCGCGCTGATGACTGTCTCCCGTGCAGGAAGCGCAGTCGCACAAGCAGGAGAGACGGGGAACGCAATAGGGCCTGGGGCGAACATACTTGAGTCCCTGGGTGGAGCAGTTTCTAAGGCGGGACCGGTCGGTGCAGGGATCGCCGCGGTCGCAGGTGTTGTCTCCGTAACCGCGGTTATCACCGACCAGCTGACCAAGACTTACGAGGCCTTTGTGCCCACGATTATGGATACGACTGCTGCCCTAGGCCAACTCGGGAAATCTGCGGGCGAGAACTCAATCGCGTTCAGAAAGAACCTACGCGAAGCTGCTGACGCTGCCTCCCAGTTTGGCTACTCTATCGAGACTGGCAACGAGGTGATGAGCAAACTCGCCCACGGAGGAGTAGGTGGTGTAGCTGCGACCAGGGATGTCTTGGCTTACGCGAGAGGCTTCGGCGTAAGCCCAGGTGATTTGACCAACGCTAAGATCATGGCTGCGACGTATGATAAAGGATCAAACGTTCTAGGTCTGACCGCAGGCGGCGTAGGCATTCAGGGGATCGGTAGTGGCAGGTACGAAGAGTATTTGAATGCCTTAACTTCTGCGATGGAGGACGCCGTAGGAAAGGGTGTATCCAGGAGCTTCGAGGACATTTCTGGATCACTTAATTTCTTCTCCCGCCTTGGTCCGATGTGGCAAGGGCAGGTGGGTGCGCAGAAGGTTGCAGGGTTGAACCAGGCGCTGGCAGGCGCGACCGGACTCCAGAGCGAGACAGATGTTATCCTCTACCGAGCGGCTAAGGCTGAGGCTGTGAAAAGTGCCAAGGGTCAGTTTGACTACATCGACGTCATGCAGCGGATGGAGCAAGGCATGACAGTCGGGATGTTCAAGCAAATATATGACCAGGTGAAGCAGATGACTGGGGGGTCAAAGACGGACATGATTGAGATGCTTCGTCAGACCTTCGGTGTAAACTATTCGATGGCTTCGAGTCTCTACCAGGCTGGGGCTGGGGGCGGTGGGGACCTGGCAAGCCTCGTGGCTAAACTACCCCCACCAACGGCTGAGTCAGACGAGATGAAACTTACAAAACAAGAGAACATGATTCGAATGGCAGTTATTGAAGCTGGGGAAACACTGCTTCCGGCAAAAACAGAAATTGTTAGTTCTCTTGCTGATGTTGTAAAACTCTTGTCGAAAATTGCAGGTGTTGACCTGGAATCTCAGACGAATGCGACAAGGGGTAAGGCAACACGCGAAGCACAGGTGACTGCTTCCAAAGAGTTTAGAAAAAATTACGAACAAAAGTTTATTGATTGGGGCCAGACCACTAGTCAAACTTTACCTGGACAGCAGTTCGTCTCTGAATTATCTGACATCGGTATTGGTGGGGCGAATGGAGCACTCATAGATCTCATGAGCGGAACTGATACTGTAAATCAGGATGCGGCGGCAAAGCTGATGACTGCACTTCAAGGACTGAATCCAACACAAATAGGGATGCTCTCAGGTGGCAAATACGGATCGCAAATGCAAGGTATTTTGGCTAGTATTGGAAACAAGGATCGTGTACTCCAGTCAGAAGAGACTGGTAGCTTCTACCAGGAATTTCAACCCATACTCGCAGCAGTGACTAAAGAGGCAGCTGGATATACTAGCAAGGCCCCAGCCGTTGGAAGTCTTGCAGCACTCTCCCGGTATACTATGGGTCTTCCAGAGGAGAACCCCAATTCTCTTCAAGCAGTGGGACGATATGGTCTTCAACAGCTTATGGATCAACTTACTGATCTTCAGCGGCCGCGGAAGAAAGGTTTGTTCGGGGAATCAGACGAGACTTACTCAGCTCGTTTAGCTAAAGCACAGAAGTTGGAAGATGCCTTGACAGGGCTTACGCCTGGACAAGTGGAAGGATTGATTAGTTCAGGCTCCCTAGGTGAGATGTATGCAAAGAATCAACTTTCGACGAAGGATGTAGATGCCTTAATCAAAGCGTTGAAGGATAACACCGCGGCCTTGAATGCCCCGGCAACTGTTACTGTGCAGTCGAAGTAGGAGTGAAAGATGGCAATTAGTACGTATAGCAGAACCCCAGCCTTTTCAATCGAGGTGGTTCGACCAGACTATACGCAAGCACAGTCCTACAAGGAAGATCTGATCGTAGTCTTTGGAATGTCTGGTAATTCAGGGCAGTCCACTGCTTGTATTTCTTACGAGTTCCAGGAGTTGACAGCCAGTCTTGAAGGAAGTTTTTCTTTCACCACGACTTTGGAACGCGATTCACAAGGAAAAACTTGGTATGATAAGATTAAGTCCCGGGACCTCGTGCGCATCTCCGAGCATGGAAAGGTCAGATTTGTGGGGTATCTTGCAGACAAACGGTACATAGCACGAATGGCTGAACGAGGACCAGAGCGTTCGATCTTGTTCAGCGGAAAATCAATCGGTTCTTTCCTAGTCACGTTTTCAATTATTTTGGATCTTCATATACTTTCTGCCTCGACCACGGCGCAGACAGCACAAACAAAGTTTATGGAAGCTATCGCAGCGAATGTTGATACAGGACAGCAGATGGCCGCAGTCATCGTTGCTATCAAAGATGCTTACTTTGAGATGATGGAAGCGATCGGAGGGAACCAAAATCTCGGCGTGAAGCATATTATCGACTCAATGTTTGACTTTTCTACTAGAATGTCCACCTCGTTGACTGCCCAGTACCCAATTGCCATCTCTGCATTCCAGACGCAGGAAAACAATCTCTGGGACACGATCTCCCAGGTCCTCAACCCACCCTTCCATGAATTGTATGGAATGTGGGATCCTGATGCGAAGAAGTATCAGATATGGCTTCGTCAGACTCCTTTTGATGCTTCTGATTGGATGAATCTCCCAATCTTTAAGATTCCAGATGATATCCCGGCTCTTTTATTGGTTGATTATGATGTGGGGGCCTCAGACGCAGATGTCAAGACCTTTTTTGTCTGCACTCTGCCGGGTTCTGGTATTTCTCGCGAGAAAGCATTGACACTTGATAGCTACTCTCGAAGTGCAGTAGTTGATGACACGAAGTGGCCTTATTATGGGTTTAGGCCAATGTACGTGGAGTGTCGTTTTTTTTCTCGCTCGGAGGAGAATCAAAAGAACTTCTCGGGCGCGGAGCAGTTGATGCACGACTTGTCACAGAAGCTCTACGACTGGTACTCGAACAACGCAGATTTTCTGACCGGGACAGTCACAATCATGTCCGTTGAAGATAATACATATAAGGCCTATCCGAGGATTGGTGAACGCCTAGGGTTTCTCGGCGGTGAATTTTACATTGAGGCAACAAAGTCCTCTTGGCAATATGAAGGACAAATGACTCGCTCGTTGTCTGTTTCGAGGGGGTACATGTATACGGCAACTGGTAGTCAGCGTGAACCGATCCAACAAGTCGGACCAAAGATTGGTGTACTTGAGCAAGGAGCAGCTAATGGCTAAGAATATGAATATCATTTTTCGTAAACCCCCAGAGCAAATTTCCCAAGCCTCAGAGGTACAGAACAAGAAGCGGATGGATGAAACCTCCTTCGGAAACTCCTTCCTGCCTTTGATGTGGGGGAAGGTCAAGGAAAAAACTGGAATGCAAACCGTAAATATCGAGTTGATAAACGGTTTGAAGATTAAGGATGTACCGGTTGCCTCGAAGGAATGGGTTGCACCAGGAACAGTACAAGACAGCACGCTTTCTTCTGGTCAGATCGATCTTCCACCTGTCAACGCCAAAGTCCTCATTGCCTTTATAGATGGGGTGATTGACAATCCGGTTGTACTCCCAATATCTGGTTTCGATATTTTGATCAGCAATCAGTTGAAGGTACTTCTGAAGTCAGATCAACAATCGAAAGTTATAAATGTGGATGAGTATGGATGGAAGATGACCTACGACAAGGAGACAGGTAAGCTGATTTATCAGAGCCCTGACGTCGACGACTATAACCAGATTACGCTTACCGTCGATGTGGAGAACAAGTCGATTGTCCTGGATCATCGTTACTCGACGGACTCGACCGACCGGAACACGATCACTATCGACACGAACGGGATTTCCTTGGTCGATACATTCGGCAATGAGTTTGAGTTTGCAAGTACTGGGGTGAAAATAACAGATTTGAACGGCAACACGATAGAAGGAGGAACGACGAGCTTAAAGCTGAACGGCAACCTGGAGGTTTTACAGTGAGTAAGGCCTTCTTCACCACCGCAGGGTCGATAGAACACGACTCAGGATCGGTCGTCTCTGGCGGGTCCTTCTCCATTTCTACCCCTGCGTCCACGAAGATCAAGGCTTCTGGCAACTTCGTATACATTGGGCCTACTATCACTGTATCATTCAGCGGAGGGAACATGTCTGGGATGGTTCCAGGATCTGTCGCGGGCGCTGGAACCATCGCGCCGACGACGAGTAAGAACTACGAGATTCCGTCACTCGGAATCCTCCGTGATGAAGATTCAGGGACTTTGATAGGAACAGGACAGCCGACGGGTGGTGGCTCACCTGTCCCAGTGAGCATCCCTTGTCATTGTCACGATACACAAATAAAGGTTGTAGGAGGGTGATATGAGTGTATCCTATCCAAACCTTTACCAGAGATCAATTCTCTTCGAGATCATCAACATTAAAAATCCTAGCGAGATTGTCTCTGCGTTTACACTAACAATCCCGCCCGACTCAATTGAAATCACACAAGGTCAGCGTATTACCAGAACTAAGACCTTTGGTGGGGTATTTATTGACGACTACGGTTTGGATGTGGCTAAGATTACTATTTCTGGTACGACAGGAAATGGAGACCTTCGAGCAACATACATTCCGGGTAAGAGCGGGGCACTTGAACAGTACTCAGGCAAAGATGCAATTTATGCCTTCCGTGACAAAATCGCACGGTACAAGAATCTCTTGGTTGGAAAGGGTTTTGAATCTTATGAAATGAGGATGTATGATTTCTCAACTGTTCCTGACACTACTGCTCTAGACACAGTTCAAAACTCGACGACAGATGGTTGGGTCGTTTCCCTTGACGATTTCAAAATTAGTAGATCGAAAGATCGTCCTCTTTGGTATAACTATTCTATCGAGCTTGTTGGACTGTATCCTCTTCCCACTCCTCGATCGAAGGTTGCTGATGAAATGGATCCAATTGTAAGTCCAACTGGGGATACAGATCTTGCTACTCTAAGTAATGAGGTAAACCAAGGACTAGCCACAGTTAAAGTTCCAACGGCAAAAGATTGGCTCCAAGATGCAATTTATGGCATGCGACGGTGTATCAATGCAGTGAAAGCTGCTTATTCGTGGTCAGCGAATCTTTTGAACAAGATTGATAATGTATTTGCCACTTTGGATGATTTGGAAGAACTTTGCCTTGAATACATTGATGCTACAGGAAATCTTGTTACTGAGGCTTCCGGTTTGTACTCGAAGATTTTTGAGGTCGCAGAGTTTCCAGGTGCAGCAGCTGTTACGGCTATGAGTACAACGAATGAGGTAATGCAAGAAATAGAGGATGAAATAGAGGACAGCACCGCCATTACAGAAACTTTAGGGAATAATTACGATTATGTTGTTCAACTTTGTGAGGAGACCAAAAGAATCGCCGCGAGAATTGTTAATTTTGGCAAGTCACAAGTAGTCGATACTGAGGTTACTGTCCAAGTTAATGGGCAGAACGTTACAATTTACGGGACAATCTCAATCACTGCAGATTCTGCGGTTACATTGGATAAGTTGGCTGCGCAGTACTATGGTGATCCATCTTTAGCTATGTTAATTGCTGTGTACAATGGCTTGACTAACAATGACGTTGTAGCAGGTGTAGTTATTAGAATCCCTCAAACAGTTCGATCGAATCTTGTTCTTGATAACAAGATTTATTCTTGGGATCGTTTGTCGAATTATGGAACAGACATCCTTCTTGCTTCTTCGTCTCAAGGAGCGAAGTTAGTCATTGCAGAATCTGGAGATTTCTCTTATGTTTCGGGTAAAGACAACTTACTCCAAGCAATCAATCTCCGTCTGAATGAGCAGTTGGGTAAGCGGTTGCGGTTGACCGTTTATGGCCTCTCAGTCGCGATTGGCTCGCCGAGAACAAATACAGCTCCAATTGAGTACATTCTTTCTAATCTACGGGATACCTTGAAGCAGGATCCTCGAGTGAAGTCGATTGACAATATCAAATTGAACGGAGTAGGGGATAGTTTGTATGTAGCGTTTAACGTTCAAGCTATTAGTGACTCTATTTCCTATGAAGGAGTATTGTAATGGCAACATACAATGCCAAAACTTATCGAGCAATTCTTGCCGATATGGAGGCGTGGATCATTGCAACGCAAGACAAGATCACCGATTTCAACGAGGGAGCAGGAATAACTTCCTTTGTTGAAGCAGTAGCACAGCAAGTTGAGCAGATTTATCTCCGAGCAAAGATTGGGTTTATTAAGTATCTGCCAAATCTTCCTTTCTATGCCTTTGGATTTGCTAAAAACTCAGGCACAAATGCAGTAGGTGTAGTTGTTTTTTCGAGAAATACAGCAACCACCGACTCTGTTTCTATCCCCATTGGGACGATTGTGTCCACATCTTCTGGATTACGTTTTATTACTACTACGCTGGGGACGATTCTAGCAAATGAAACAGCATCTGATGATGTAGCAATTGAGGCTTATGACATTGGTACACAATACAACGTTCCGGCAAACACAATCGATGTCATGACCACATCTGTAGTTGGCGTTGATACTGTTGACAATGCTGCGGCAACGACAGGTGGATTAGACGAAGAGACTGACAATGCTTTTGAACAGAGGTTCCACACATACGTTTTGGGTCTTGGGCGAGGGAATGTTTCAGGGTTGATAACTTGTGCGAAGTCAGTTGAAGGTGTACGTTCGGCTAGTGTGGTCGAGCACTTTCCACCCATAACAGGGTTCTGGAATGTCTCTTTGTATATAGACGACGGGACGGGACTAGCCCCTGATACTCTTATTACTGCTGTTGAAGAAGTGTTAATTGGTGATGGTACTACATCTAATCCGGGGTACAAACCTGCTGGAATCAATGTACGTGTTCTTGGTCCAACCTTGGTACCAATCCCAGTAACTGTAGTTGTTACTAGTACAGGAAGCATTTCTGATGATACAATAAAAACAAATATCCAGACTGCAATCGAAAATTACATCAACACCCTGGTTTTAGGCGAAGATTTCATCTACTATGAGTTAATAAACGTACTTATGGGTGTACCTGGGGTCTACAATCTTGTACTAAGTACTCCTACAGATGATGTGACTATTGCTGAAACTCAGATAGCTAGAACCGGTACGATTACTATTACATTTGCAGTATGAGAGGGGGGGGGTAAAATGTCTCAAATAGATGAATTGAATCAGTTAATGCCCACTAATCTTGACAAAACGACTGCTGAGTACATCTCTATATTTGGTAATGAGACATTTACATCAATTTCTCCTATCGAGGAATCTTCGGATTTTCAATGTGGTGCGATTGCAAACGAGTTGGAGTACGTGAAGGGATTTATTGATTATATTACTCGGACGGCAAGTATTGACGATTTTTATGGTGTTTATTTAGAAAAAGTGGTGAGTTTCTTTACTGGTTTGACTCGAAATCCCTCAGAAACTGATGCAGAACTTCGTCTGCGTTTCAATGCGCTTGTTGTAAGGAAGAATAATTTCTCGTGGTTGACTACATGGATGATTCGAGATGTTTTCAGTTATTTCTTTGACGTAAATACTATTTATGTAGTGGAAAATTACGTACTAGATGATTTTGTCGTTGATGGTAGTTTTGAAATTGATCCGACTTTGAATTGGGTGGTAAATACAAGTGGGGGGTCTAGTATTAGTTTTGTTGCACACGATATGTTTTATGGGTCCACTTGTGCTGAGTTTGTTGTTGATGCACTAGGGAGTACATGTTCTTTATCACAAACTTTGTCTGCGGTACCCGAGGGGTATTACATACTCAATTTCTTTGTTAAAGATGACCAACCATCAGCAACATCAAACTTGTTTAAGCTTATGCTCCAGCGATCTAGTGACAGTTACTACTACAATTTTACATCTTTTTCATGGCAGGCGGCTGCAACATATAAGGTCATGAGCAAGAATTCAAGCGCAGAATATGAATCAAAACAAGTTTTCGTTGAGATGACTATCGATGATGATTTGACTCTAACTTTTGAAAATGTCGGCAGCACCTCTGAAGAATACACGTTCTGGATTGACCGAGTAGAATTTGGAACGATGTTGGACTATCCTACTATCAAGTTGATTTTTGTAGATGAAAATTTAGGCACAGGGTATTTAAGTATTTGGCCTAGTGGGGAAGATCCTATTGCGACATATGAATACACAGAAGCTAGTTATATAGAACAGTGTTATGTATCTGGGTTTGGTGGGACTGGGCTTCTTCCATACTTTTATGATCTGCTTGAAATTATTCGTCCTGCAGGGGTAAAGAGTATGATAGAAGTAGTTTGGCGTGCACATACATAGGGGGAAGAAATATGAGTGAGATTAAGTCGACAGCGTATTATGCTAATGAAGTTCTCAAGAATGATGACATTAGTTTTGATGCGGCTAATTCTATCGATAACGTAGCGGTGTTTTTAGCTCGATGTTTTGGGCCATTTACAAATGCAGTCATTTTTCAAGGACTTCTTGTCCAAGAACGAGATACTCCATCGATGAATATTGATGTAACTGCCGGGTTTGCATTCGATCCTACTTCGGAGACGATGATTAACAACTCAGCTTTGGCAGGACCTATAGCGATTGATGCAGCTGATGTGAGCAACACACGTATTGATATTATTGAGATACAACAAGAAGAAGTAGCATATGATATTCAACAACGTGCGTTCAGGAGTCCCGTTTCTCCGAACCCAATTTCGTACTCCAATGTGGCGACGAAAAACCAGTATGTAGCTACGATCAAAGCGAAGACAGGAGTAGCTGGCAGCGGAGCTGTTGCTCCTACTGTTGATAGCGGATGGGTAAAGCTAGCGGAAATTACGGTTCCTGCTGGAGCTACAACTATTCTTGATGCTAATATCAAGAACTGCACTGCCGGTGTAGACGGAGAAAGCTCACCAGCTTGGACAACTGAGAAAGCTATTACCTTTGAATGGAGTAAGTTCTACTTGTTGTCATCGAAAGCGTTGTTTAATGTAGCCGTTGGTTACTTAGCTCTAGCTGCGAACACGACAGGCACTAGTAATGTAGCCGTTGGTTATACAGTCTTAGCCGCGAACACGATAGGTATTGACAATATAGCCGTTGGTTACTTAGCTCTAGCCGCGAATACAACGGGTACTGGTAATGTGGCTGTCGGTGCATCGGCTTTGACAGCAAGTACGATAGGTGTTAACAATGTAGCTGTCGGTGCATCGGCTTTAGCCGCGAATACAACAGGCGTTGATAACGTAGCTGTTGGTAGATCAGCTCTGATGGCAAATACGACAGGTTATAGTAATGTAGCCGTTGGTTACTTAGCCTTAGCCGCGAACACGACAGGTACATACAATGTAGCTGTTGGTAGATCAGCCCTAGCCGTGAATACGACAGGTGCTAGTAACGTA
>Ga0153915_10000160_pt1 | contig 60852 bp, 60 predicted proteins | sample Opewatmetagenome_2_FD_107003 | JGI IMG/M metagenome (GOLD analysis project Ga0153915, IMG submission 107003) | Freshwater wetland microbial communities from Ohio, USA - Open water 3 Core 3 Depth 3 metaG | ecosystem: Environmental > Aquatic > Freshwater > Wetlands | place: USA: Ohio, Lake Erie...
CCTTCCGGGAAAACGGGCAGAGGGGGGTACCCACCCCTCCCGTACTCAGGGTGGTAGCTACCCCTCCCCTCAGTGGTGGGGGGGTCCCTGGCGCCGGATCCGGCCCGGCAAAAGGGGAGGGGTGGGTACCCCCAACCCCCCATCCCGCCCCGTGCCGGGCAACACGGGATTGTGTCAGGGATCCTTTACAGGAATACCGACGGTAGTGATTTTTGCTTTTCAATGATATCCTTATCAGGCCATAACCGAATTCCTGCAATATGTCTACAAACGACAGAGCAAGCGTAAAGAATGCGAAGACCATGGGAGCCAAGGCGGCTGCCAGTCTCAAATCCACCAGGAGCACCCCTACCCACGTTACCGGCAAATCTCCCCGGATTAAAAAGTAATCTTTTTTGTGGTCTCCGTGGGAATTCCCGGAGACACCTTTTCCTCCAAGACAGATACGGAGGATCCCTGTTCCCCGTTGTTTTCAGAGATGATGTCCCGCCCGCATCGTGTTTTTCCCGGGGGTGGTCGGATCAGGCCCGGTTATTTTTACTTCGGAATCCATTCCGGGAGCACGGGTCGAAAATTGTACATCATCCTTCTGCGATACGCCCGGCAGGATGCGGGGGTTGACCCGGGACTACGCGTCATCAGGTGCTGCTTCATCACTCCAGAAAAGAAAATGCGGCACCCGCCGATCGCTGACAAGAAAAGTGAAGATTATCCCAGCCCGCTGACATACATCTGGGTTGCCGTGTCGAAGCACTTCATTGCTTCGGGGACCCGGCCCAGTTTTACCAGGGTCTCGCCCTTGTCGAAGATCACATCGGCGTCGTCCGGGACGATCTCCAGTGCATGGTCGTAGGCAGCAATCGCCTTCTCGAACTGCCCCTGGCTGTCAAGGATATTCCCGCGTTCCACAAACTTCTGTTCCTGTTTTACATCTTCTGCATTCATGTTGTTTTCCTCCCCTGTCACAACCTGTGACTGATACCTGCTTTTTCGTATCAGATTTTAGTTATTTGCAAACACGGACCGCCGATCATCATTGGTATACAAGTCTGCCATGCAATAGGTCTGTCAGGAGGTATGAGCTCAGGGTACGGCCGGGGGCAGGTCAATTGGGGGATCACACGTTGCTGAAAACCTGACCGTGATGACCTGGTCCCGTCCGTAACCTTCCTCCATTAGCTTGCAGTCCCGGCCACTCACACCAGCCGCGTAATGAGAACAATCCTGCTCAATATGAGAAACTATTTTATCTAAATGAGAAACATATGTTACATTGTGAGATCATGAGAAAGAACACCTACTATGCCTTGCTCGCCGGTGTCATTGCCGTCATGATAATTGCCATAGGATTGGGCATGACAACCGGCAACCCGTTGATCCCGGCGATCATTATCATTGCCGGGATCGGTATCGTCTATATTGGTAAACAGAAGGTTGTTGATGTCATGCAGGACGACCTGTCGGACACCATCTATGGAAAAGCCGCCTCTGGCGCCCTCCTCGTCACCATCGTGATTGCCACCATCATCTTTGCCGGAACCATGACATTCTACTTCAATTCCGGGTATGGCGGCGGGTTCCACACGTTTGCCAACGGGTCGGTCAGCGTCTCGTTCATGCACGATGCAACGATACCGGGCCAGGCGATCTACCATGACACCTACCTGATCGCCGACCCCGCCAATCCTACCGGCACGGATTTCTGGGGACTCGATATGCTCTTCAAGAACGGGCACCAGGCACTGGAGTTCCCGTGTATATTCGGCATCGGCATGGGCTTCACCGTGGTCCTTCTCGCCGGCCTCTATGCGGCATTTTCTTATTATTATACCAGGAAATATGAGGTATAGTCCTGATGAAAAACAAGATCAAGGTGTACCGGGCAATGCGGAACATGACCCAGGAGGAGCTGGCCGAGCAGCTCCGGGTCACCCGCCGGACGATCAACTCCATCGAGGGGGACAAGTACAATCCGTCGATCGAGGTCGCATTCCGTATTGCCCGGTTGTTCAAGGTCCCGGTCGAGGAGATGTTCAGCCTTGATGAGGATGAATAACCCGCTTTTTTCCTGCATGTCTGCACGGTGACCATTCAGGATACGGTCGGTGGAAGGAGCAGGTACGCCCGGATGGCAATCATCCCGGTATGTATCTCACCGGATTTTATGCACCAACATTTTTGCAATTTGCCAAAAAGTTTATACACAATGCACAATATATTGTGCATGTGATATTATGAAAGACACGAGAATCATCTCGGGCGCCCTCCTGGCTGTTGGCATATTTGCCGTCATCGTCTGCGTGGGCATGGTCACCGGATTTACGGCGGCACAGCCGTTCATCTCGGTTGACCTGGTGGGCGATAAGAACATCGGCGACCAGTTCACGGTCACGGGAAACACCAGCCTCCCGGCAGGCAGCGAGATCCTCGTGGATATCCACCCGTCATCCCTTGACCTCAGGACCGGGATGGTCACCGATCCAAAGACCGGCGCCACGATGCGCCTGGATGAGTCCATGGTGGCTACCGGCATGGTGGGCGTAGAGAACGATCCTGACGGCGTTGCTGCCTGGTCGTTCGATGTGCCTTCGAAAAAATTCCTGGCCGGCGAATACACCGTGATCGCATATGTGTATGACAAAAACGCGCCGGTGCCGGGAGAGATCTCCGGCACGACAACATTCACGGTCCACGGGACACAGGCTGCCGCGGGTACGGCACAGTACATCAGGGTTGATCCCGTTCCCGACAAGACAACCGGCGACCTCCTGATCGTCAGCGGTTCAACGAATTTCCCGGTGGGGACGGATCTTATGGTCCAGGCTGCCGGCACCAATGGCGGTTCAAAAGTACGCCAGGGAACCGGGGGAGTAAATGTCTGGTCCGCACCAATCGACACATCCGTCTCCAGGCCGGGGAGTTACCAGATCACCGTGACGAACATGGTAGGGAGTTTTGAGACCGGGGACTACCGGAAAGGTACGGTTAACGGGACTGCTCCCTTCACGCTGAAAGGCGCCTACCTCACCACGGAAACACCGGTCAAGGCAACCATCACCAACAACGATTTCATCCGGATAAACGTGATCGGCAACCGGTCTGCCGGGGAGCAGTTCCTCGTCACCGGGACGACCAGTCTTCCCGTAGGAACGGAAGTCCTCTGGGAGATCACCCCTAATTCCATCTTTACCAACCCGAACCAGTCGGGGGAGTTCACCGGTGCAATGGCAAATTCGCAGGTGACAAAAGGCGAGGGTAACACGAACCGGGTATCCTATGCCATGGACACCTGGACACTCCTGCCGGAGCAGTACAATGTATCGGTATCGACCGTAGTCGGGAACCTCTCCGAGGGCGATTACAGGACGGGCAACCCGACAGGAAACACCCTCTTCACCTTAAAGCAGGGGCTCGCATCTGCGGGTTCGCCACAGTACATCAACATTGATCCGGTTGGTGAGAAAACAACCGGTGATCTCCTGATTATCAGTGGTTCAACGAATTTCCCGGCAGGGACGATCCTGATGATACAGGTTGGCAGCCCGGGGATTGGTTCCGGGAGTGACACTATGGTCCGCGAAGGCACCGGCGGAGTTAACCGGTATTCCATGCCGGCCGATACGGCCCTGCTGAAACCGGGCACGCAGACAATTACGGTCACCAATATGAAAGGCGACCTGGAAAAGGGAGATTACGGCCTCGGGGACGTAAACAGCACGGCCACATTTACCCTGAAAGGCAATTACCTTGGGACCGACACACCCGTGCAGCCAACCATCACCAACGACGATTACATCCGGATAAACGCGATCGGTGACAAAACGGCCATGGACCAGTTCCTCATCTCCGGGACAACCAGCCTTCCCGCCGGAACCGGCCTCATCTGGCAGGTCATGCCGTATACGGGGACCGTCCCGACCGGCCTTGACATGAACGCAAAGGGCATTATGGCAAATAACCCGGTGACGAAAGGGGATGGCACCGCAAACCGGGTATCGCTCGCGGTTGACCTGGGCAACATGGAACCGGGAGAGTACATTGCCATAGTGGGCCCGATGAAAGGAGACCCGGAAAACAGGGATATCGCGATGGGGGACCCGGTCGGATCCGCCCGGTTTACGGTGGTATAGGCAGAGGAGCCCCCGGGAGACACTCTTTTTTTCCGGATCCTTGCCAGGACTAAAATGACCCTGCCACGACAAGAGACCGGGTGATCGTCATCATGCCGTTCTGCCCGTATCCGGGAAAAGATCCGGGGGGTTTCGCCCGTAAAAAAGAGCGCAGGGCACACAACAGTTCAGGAGAGAATATGGTAAAACAGAACCTTCTACACGGCAGCGTCATTGCTGCCCTCTTTATTGCTGCCGTCATTGGCGTCAGTATGGTCAACGGGTCCTCGGTTGAAAAACCGTTCATCTCCGTTGACCCGGTGAGCGATAAGAACAGTGGTGACGCGTTCACCATCACGGGAAACACCAGCCTCCCGGCAGGATCAGAGATCCTCGTGGATATCCACCCGTCATCCCTGGACCTCAAGACCGGGATGGTCACCGATCCAAAGACCGGCACTACAGTGCGTATGGATGATTCCATGGTGGCTACCGGCATGGTGGGCGTAAAGAACGATCCTGACGGCATTGCTGCCTGGTCGTTCGATGTGCCTTCGAAAAAATTCCTGGCCGGCGAATACACCGTGATCGCATATGTGTATGACAAAAACGCGCCGGCGCCGGGAGAGATCTCCGGCACGACAACATTCACGGTCCACGGGAGCCAGGCACCCACGGGCCAGGCGCAGTTCATCCGTGTCGATCCGATCGGCGACAAAAACGTCGGGGACGCATTCACCATCACCGGTACGACAAACCTCCCGGCAGGAAATGAAATCCTGTTCCAGGTCTACGCGGCGTCCTTTGAACCATCAGCAACGAATCCACAGCAAAGCGGGGAATTCTCCGGAGCAACGGGGATCGTAGCGGTAATGCAGGGAACAGGGGATGTGAATACCTGGTCCGCGGACCTCGACCTGGCAACGTTCCCGCCACGGGAATACCTCGTGAATGTATCAGCGTTTACCGGAGATGTGAGCAGGCGCGATTACTCTTCGGGCAACCCCACCGGCAGGCTAAAATTCACCGTCCACCCGGCAGCAGGGAATGCAGGCACATCCCCGCAGTCGGACAAGGCCGTCGCGGGGGGGATCCTCATTGATCCCATCTATGACACCCCGTCAGGAAAACTCCTCGAGGTGACCGGGAAGACCAACCTGTCGGTCGGCACGCCGCTCATCGTCAAGGTGATCCCGGCATCCATGGACAATGAGTCAGTCCGCCTCAATTACCAGAACCCGGAGAATGCAGCGGTAATACACGTTGTAAAAGGCGACGGGGTGAACAACCGATTCTCGGTAGCACTCGATACCAGTCTCCTCCCCCTTTCGGACCATATCATCCTTGTCTCCGACATGGCCGATGAGGCAGCAGGAATACAATCCGAGCCCGCAGGGTGGACCGGTTCAGCGCTGTTCAACATCATCGCAGGGACAGCCGGCACGGGCACGTCGCAGGTTAACCTTTCTGCACCCGGCATCTTCATCAACCCCTTCGGGGACGTTACCGCAGGGGAGTCCGTCACCGTTACCGGCACGACAAACGTGCCTGCCGGGTCGGAGTTCAGGGTCATGGTGATACCGGAGTCCAGTACCGATTACGAGCACCCGGAACTTGCTGCAACAGTATCGGCTGTCAAAGGTTCCTCATCGAACAACCTCTTCTCGGCTACGCTTGCGACAAAGGATCTCCCAAAGGGAAACCATATCCTCATCGTATCTGCCGAAGGCTATGAGGCGACCGGGTCCGTCCTGTTCACCGTGGAATAGATCGTTATGCATGCCATACGAAGACACCCCTCAATTTTTTCCGGGGACCGGGGGAAAAAGAGGAAGACCACGCAACGGTCCGGGAACGGATCGTCAAAGAAATTACTGTTTGCCATGATCCGGGAGCGGTTCCGGCAAGTACTCGCCCCCCTCTGGAAGGAGAGTACAAGGAAGAAGCAGCGAATGGAGAAACCATGAAAACACATCGTACATCAGGTCTCTGGCTTATCTGCCTGACCGTCATTATCGCTTTTGTGATTGTTACCCTTGCCGGTTGTGTGGACTCCGCACAAAGTCAGCAGGGCCAGGTGACACCTGCAGGTAATCCGCAGAATGAAAACCCGGCTCCGGTCGCAACAAAAACAACGGCTGCACCGGCACCGCCGAAAACTGCACAACCGACATCGGCACAAGTCCAGTACAACGGCGTTGTAACCATCGACCCTGTCGGAGACCATAAAACTGGCGATACGTTCACTATCACAGGAATTACCAGTCTCCCTGTCGGAACAAACCTGTTCTGGGATATCGCACCGGATACAGGAATCCCTCCGAAAGGTATCGACATGAACCAGCAGATAGGAATCATGGCAAATAACCAGGTCACAAAGGGTAGTGGCACATCAAACCGGGTCTCGCTGGACGTTGATCTGAAAGACATGCCATCGGGAAAGTATGTTGTTGTTGTGGTCTCCCTGAAAGGCGATCCGATGACCGTGGATCCTTCGACAGGGACGCTTGCAGGGTACACCTATATGACCGTGAAATGAACGGAAATCTGCACCCGGGGAAGATCCCCGACACCTGCTCTCGCAGGAAGAGTAGTATGCGAATGAAAGAACAGGAGATCTCATGAAGACCTATCAGAAAGCACGTCAGGCGCTCATCTGTCTCGCCGTACTCGTCACCATTGCGACCATTGCAATCGCCGGCTGTACAGACACTACACAGGTACAGCCAGGCGAAGTAACGGCTGCAGGCAATCTGCAGAGTGAAAACCCGGCCCCGGTCACAGCAGTCACGAGTAAGGCTGCAACGATCGCAGGGCTATCGAAAACTGCACAACCGGCATCGGCACCGATCTCTTCCACTGGCGTTATAAAAATCGATCCCATCAGTGACAAGTACACCGGGGACAAATTCACCCTCACCGGGACGACCAGCCTCCCCGCAGGTACAAACATCCTCTTCCAGATCATGCCGGATACCGGGACACCCCCGACCGGCCTTGACAAGGATTCAATGATGAGCGTTGGGGGAAATAACCAGGTAACAAAAGGGGATGGCACACTGAACCGGGTATCGCTTGCCATTGACCTGGGCCGGCTGGTACCGGGAAAGTATGTTGCCATTGTCGGGAAGATGAAAGGAGACGAGACAACAGGGATTGTCTTTGAGATCGGGAACGACTATAGTTACACTTACTTCACGCTGAAATAGGCCGGGGAGAAACCATGAAAACAGATCAAAAACACGGCAACGGGCTTGTCTGCCTTGCCGTACTCTTCACAATTGCGACCATAATAATCGCCGGGTGCACGGATTCCACGGAAGACAGGCAGAACACGGTGAGCACAGGGAGCGAGACCCCTGCCAGCGTCATGGCAGTCACAGCAACAACAACAGCACCGTCAACTCCGACACCGGACCCCACTCAGCCGTTCATCACTATCGATCCCATCGGTGAGAAGAAGATCGGGGACCTGCTCATCGTTTCCGGGACAACAAACCTGCCGGAAAATTCTGCAATCTACATGTACCGGACCTACGGTGACTCAGGAGAGGAGAAGATGGTAGCAAACAAACAGGTCCTTGCCGGCACGGGCGGGACCAACCGATGGAGGTTTGTATCCGATACCACCGGGTTTGAACCCGGCTCCTACAAAATCCGGGTTGCTGCCGCGAAAAAGGGTGTGGAGGGATCGGCACAGTTCGACCTGAAAGGCACATACCTTGGCACCGGTACCCCGGTCTTTTATTCCGGGGCGGCAACGGGATCACCGGGCGCACCCACCATCACCGTCAAGCCGGTGGGCGACAAAACGCAGGGAGATGTCTTCCTGATCTCGGGCACCACCACCCTTCCCAAAGGAACACTCCTGATGTACCAGGTGTATCCCGATTATTTTGAGGACCAATCGAAACGATCGGCCACTTCGGCCGCACGGCCCTCAGGCATTGCCGGCGATACCATTGTCATCGGGGGAACGGGGAGCACCAACACGTGGTCCTGTGCACTGGATACGGAAGGGTATGAAAAGACCAATTATATCGTGAACGTCACAACGATCAGCGAGGACAACCTCAGGACCGATGTCTTCGGGTCGGCGCACTTTGCGATCCGGTAAAACAGGATGAACCGTATGAAACCTGCACAATTCGGTATCGTAGCGATAGCCGGAATCGTCGTCACCATCCTTTTTACCGGTTGCGTTGCTGAAGAGGCGCCGGTCACGGATGCACCGGCGGCCACTCCCGGGATAACCTCTGCCATCACCACACGCGCCATGACACCGGTCCCGACAACGCCCGGTTGTGCGTATCCGCCGCTGAACCCGTGGACAGGTGTACCGGAATCGTATATATCCACGTTATCTGAAAAACCGGACACTCTCCTGACCCCGGGCACGCGGTTCAGCCGGGCTGACATCCTCGGCACACCGGCCCTGAACTGGAAATCCTATGATTACACCAGCGAGATGAAGGATATCTCCCCAACAGGGGAGCCGGTAACAAGCGAGTCAGAATCGAGAACGGAGATCACAAAGGAGGACTACAAGGGAAAACCTGCAATCCATAAAAGATCCACATCAGTATTCCGCATCACGGCACCTTCGCCATCGCCGGACCAGACAACGATCGATGACACGTATTACGATGAGATGGATACTGTCCTGCACCAGCACCGGAAAGTAATCGTCAACGGTGAGACCTATGAGGATCGGGACATCCCTGTCGACACCGCAGGCACATCACCTGACTGTTCGGGCGATCTCTGGGAACCGACCTATACCTACACGGGCATCGATCCCGTCACGGTACCGGCCGGGACCTATCCGGATGCCAGGAAATTCCGGGCAAATGTTACGGATCATTCATTCAGCAGGACTGCTACAATTACGCTCTGGTTTGCCCCCGGCATCCCTGTCGAAGTGAAGAAAGTGATCGAGGACAAGGAAAAAGGGTCTTTGTTTACGCTGGAACTGACCGGCTGGGGATAAATCCGAAGAGTCACTACGATATCACAAGTTCATGAGAGAAAACAAGGAGGGAAAAACATGATGCTCACACAATTCAGTATCCTGGCGATGATTGGAATTACGATCATTGTCTTGTGCACGGGTTGTATTACCACAGAGTCACCAGCCCCGGCAACCGTGAGCATCCCTCCTGAAAGCCCATCCTTGGTTCCGGTAATATCCGGTACACAAACCGGCAGTACAACCACTGCAAAAACCGACTCAGGCACGGTCCCCGAATCCCCGTTCATCACTATCGATCCCATCAGCGACAAGAACACGGGCGATCTGATCATCATCTCCGGCACGACAAACCTGCCCTCCGGGGCATCGATATACCTGAAAGAGGTTAATGAAAGCACCGGGGAGTTATCGATGAGAGCGAATCACATCGCCTGCCCGGACACACACGGGGTAAACCGCTGGAGATTCATTATCGATTCCACACCCTGGATGAGGCCGGGAACGCAGCGTTTCCACGTATCGACCCCGAAAGGCGACGTGAACAGTTCGGTACAGTTCAATCTCACAGGTACGTTCCTCGGCCCGGAAAAAATCCTGTATTACAAGAGCGGGTCCAAGTCCGCGACTATCCCGGGTACAGGCTCATATCCGTACATTACGGTAGACTATATCGATGACCACAAAAAAGGAGACATCTTCCGTATTACCGGCACAACGACCCTTATTGAAGGCACCATGCTGCAATGCACCGTGAGGCCGGAATATTATGAGGACCGATCGAAAAGACCGGCGATAATATCAAAGGATGACTGTGACGGGCAATTCATCATTGCGGGAGCGCCTACTGCCGTTGTGAAGGGCACCGGGGATACCAACCGATGGATTTGCCCGGTGGACCTGATAATTTCTCCGGAAAACATCGGTATGATCGTCCATGTTTCAACCACGAATGAGTATTACACCATAAAAGAGATCTTCGGCAATGCAACCTTCAACCTGAGTTGACATACAGAAAACGCGGACATGGAAAATCAAAGATAAATATTTTTCACGTTATGCACAAAAAACATTACATGTGGCCCCTATGAAAAAGAAATATCTGACCTACGCCGGAATTGTTGCTGCCGCACTTCTCGTCATCATGTTCGCAGGCATCCTCCTTTCGGGCTCCTTCTCGGTCTTTTCCTCGGTTACCATCGATCCCATCCCCGACCAAGCCGCAGGAGACCTCGTGGTGATCACGGGGACAACCAACCGTAACGCAGGCACGAGGTTGTCACTGGATATTATCGCTGCCCCGGCCGCTCCCGGGGAGGGGACACGGGTCGGCGGGACCGATGCTTTTATTGTCCGCGGCACGGGGATGTCGAACACCTGGTCGGGTGCACTGGACACATCCGCCATCCCGCCGGGAGAATACCTGGTACATGCCTATGGCATGAATGAGACCATTGAACGGAGCGGTCTCCTCGCAACGTCCCGGTTCACGCTCGCCAATGCCACACCAGACCCGGATAAGATCACGCGCATGGGGGAGATACACAAGATTGACTTTATCCGGATCGATCGCCCCGGCACGATACAGCGTGGAGATAAGCTCCTCATTTCAGGGACCACGAACCTGCCCAACGGTACTGAACTCCTCTATCTCGTCGTCCAGCAGTCCAATACGTCGGTCTTTACGGTGGACCCGAAGACCCGGGAAAAGGACCAGCGGGAAGGGCTCACGCGGTCGGGCCTGGTCACGGCAATTCCGGGAGACGACGGGCTCAACCACTGGTCGTTTGCGGTTGACAGCACCGAGTTTATCCCGGACCGGTACGAGGTGATCGTGACACAGGATACCGTCATGACGGAGGATATCGGGAAGAAAGGCACCTTTGACACAGAATCCCTTACCGTGCTGGACGCGAACGCGGACCGGCTCACGCCACCGGCGCCGGTGAGCGGGCCCTGCCAGGCGATCACGGTTGATGCATTGCCCGACACGCTGGCCAACCAGCGGTATACCATCACGGGAACAACCAGTCTCCAGCCCGGAACGGAACTGCTCTTCCAGGTCATTCCCGCGGCAATTGAGTTTACCATGAGCGGGAACAACATGACAGCGTCCGGAATGGGGGCAATGGGAGATGTGGAAGTGATCAGCGGGACCGGGGATATGAACACCTGGTCCGCGGATCTCGACCTTGTACCGTTCCCGCCGAGTGAATACGTATTTAATGTCAGCAATGACCGGATCGATCCCCGGACGTATGATACGATCTACGGGAACACATACTGCTCAAAAAAATTCAACATTTCTGGGGGATTGTGATGAAAAAGAAATATCTGACATATGCCGGTGTTGTCGCTGCCGCACTACTCGTCATCATGTTCGCAGGCATCCTCCTCTCGGGTCCCTTCTCTGTCTTTTCCACGGTTACTATCGATCCCATCCCGGACCATGCGGTAGGAGACCTCGTAATCATCACGGGGACAACAAACCTCATGGCCGGCACGGTACTGGATCTGGATATCATAGCGGTCTCTCCTGCTCCCAACACAAAATCCCCTCTCGGTACGGTGGATGCGTTTATTGTCCGGGGCGGAGGAATGTCGAATACCTGGTCGGGGGCACTGGACACTTCTGCTCTCCCCCCGGGAGAATACCTTGTGAAAGCGTACTGGGTTAATGAGACCGTGCGAAGCGATCTCCTCGCAACCTCACGGTTCCGCCTGACCGGAACAAAACCCGTCCCGACAGGAACTCCCGGCACGGGAGATCTCCAGCCCCCGCAAATCGGGATCAATCCCCCCGGCACGCTCTGGCGCGGGGAAAAACTCCTTGTTACAGGGACAACAAGCCTGCCGGAAGGTACTGAACTTACCTATCTGATCATCCAGCAGTCCAATGCCTCAGTCTTCACGGTGAACCCGAAAACCGGAGACCGGGAGGTGAGGGAAGGGCTTACACGGTCAGGAGTTGTCAATGTACTGCCGGGAACGGGCGGTGTCAACCGGTGGTCGTTTGCAGTGGACAGCACCGAATTCATTCCCAGTGAGTACTTCATCATCGTCACGCTGGAAAGTATCAAAACCGAGAGGATCGGAATACAACCCCCCTATGACACTGCTCCTCTTATCGTAAAAGAAGCGATCCTGGACAACGCCACATTACCGGTCATGGACACCAGTACCTGCAGACACATTACCATCGATGCATTCCCCACCAGGTGGGCCGATCAGACATTTACCATAACGGGGACCACAGACCTCCCTCCCGGAACGAAATTACTCGTCCGGGTCAATCCCACGGAATATGACCTGACCATGAATCCGGAAGTGAAGCACTTTGCATCGTCTATGTCGGGAGCAGCAGGGACGGTAACCGTTGAGAAAGGGATCGGGGACACCGGCCTCTGGTCCATGACACTGGACAAGGAGAAGATGGATCCTGACCTGCGGAAATATGTCGTGAATATCAGTAATAGTTGGATCGATAACCGGACCTATGAAACCATATCCGGGGACACGTACTGCTTAAAGAGACTTATCCCCACGAGCTGGTCATCATGAAACGCCATACCTGTCTTATCTGCTCCCTCATCGTGGCCTGCGGCGTCACCGCGATGAATTCTCTTGGTATGAGACAGACCAAGAAAAGATTCCTGATCCATGGTACTGCCGGTCCTGCTGAAAAATGGAATAATTCTCCCGTAACGGAGGCTGTATGAAGAAGAAATACCTCACGTATGCAGGGATCATCTCGGCCCTTGTCCTCGCCGGCATGTTCATCGGTATCCTCCTTACCGGGGTCCCCATCCCCTTCATGCCCCCGTCCACGACCATCGATCCCATAACGGACATGAGCGTAGACGAACACAATATACTGCTCCTGACCGGCACGACCACCCTGGCAAAAGACAATACCCTGTACGTCAGGCTCACTGCATCACCCCGGTCCCCGGGGCAGGACGATACTGACAGGACAGTAAAGGTGAACAGTGATGCATGGATCATTCCGGGAGAGGGGGGAAACAACCGCCTGAAAGGCACAATCGATATTTCACCGGTACAGCCCGGGGATTATACGATTTCCCTGGCTACCGTTACGTATACAAAAAATTTCACCATGATTGAAAGCGATCCCATCGCAACGCAGCATTTCACGCTGGGAGATGAGAATGCCGGCCCGGGGAGTGTCCGGAAGAAGACCCGGGTAACAGAACCATTTATCCGGATCAATCCCACCGGTCAGACACGGGCTGACGGGGACCTGAAAATTTCCGGCATCACCAGTCTTGCACCGGGCATCCCGCTTGCGTGGAATATGCAGGCAGTGGCGAACGGATCGGGTAATGATACTCAGGTGTTCCAGGGTACTGCCGTAGTTGTTCGCGGGACAGAGGGAATAAACCGGTGGAATGTTGTGCCCGGCACCGGTGAGATAACACCGGTCCGGTACCAGTTCCGCATCTCTGAAAACACGACCGGAACTACCTCACCTGTCGGAACCCTCTCTGCCCTGTACGAATCCGACAATCCCCCGGTCTCAGCGACACGTCAAAATACGACCGGTCCCGTAAATATTTCCGCGGGGTTCGTCACGATAGATGCACTTCCCACGATGAGGACCGGGGAAGTCTACGTCCTCACCGGAACAACCAGTCTCTCACCGGGGGAGGAGATCATGATGCAGGTCTATCCTGCATCAGGTTTCGATCTCCTGCTCGACAAAAACAAAGGCCAGACGGGGGATTTTTCCGGGGCAGCCGCGATGACAACCGTAGCAGCCGGGAGTGGCGGGGAGAACCTCTGGTCATTCGAACTCCAGACATATCATTTTGAAGCTGACCAGTATATCGTCACGGTGAACAACGATTCATATGACTTTGAGGCGGGTGCGTTTGTTCCCGGCGCTCTGTCGTGCTCGAGAAAATTTACCCTGGGAGGCTGATATTTTATGAAACGAATTACCTATCTTACCTGCACCCTCGTCGTGGCCTCCATGGTGGCCGAGATGGTCGGGTGGTCGATGGCAGCGGGGAACTTCCTTATCCCGGTCATCGCCATCCCGCTGGGGGTCATCGTCATCCTTGCCTGCCGGGCACAGGTTGACATCGTCATCGCAGATGAACGGGAGAACCGGATCCGGGGCAGGGCGGCACTCCGCACCCTCGAAGTCGTTGCTATCGGGGGAGCGATTGCCGCGATCATCCTGTATTCCTATATCGTGAGTATCCCGCTCGCCCCCATCATCACCGGAAAACTGGTCATCGGGGATGACGGCAGGCAGTCCATGACGATTGCCGAGTACCAGCCGGGGAGCGTACCGGGCCCGGACACCCTTGTCCGCTCAACGACCATCAACGACCTGAGTTCGATGAACGAGAGCGAGGCGTTCGCGTACAGTTCCTATGTCCGCGAAGGGTTCAAGGAGAACGAGGACCGCGGCCTTGCAGGAACGACGATCGCGGGTTGCCTTGCGGCCATGCTTGCGATCTTCGGAGCGTTTTATCTTTATTACAACCGAAAGTACTAACCACAGGGCACCATGAAGAACAGGATCAAGGTCCTCCGGGCCGAGCGGGACATGACGCAGGAGCAGCTCGCAGAGCTCGCCGGCGTGACCCGGAACACGATCATCTCCATGGAGAAGAACAAGTACTCCCCCTCCCTGAAGCTCGCATACCGGATCGCCCATATTTTTGGCATCGGTATCGATGACATTTTTACCTATGAAGAGGAGATCGACGGCCCGTCCGGCGATGATGAGTGAGCCGTAAACGATCAGAAAAATTAATCCCGGAATACCACCCGGCCTGCGTCGGGATCTTGGTACTATCCCAAGGGTATAATACAATTTTGTAAATATCACTTCCCATGGCAAACATTGCGTATTTCGAAATCCCTGCTGACAATGTCGACCGTGCAAAGCACTTCTACAAGAACCTCCTTGGCTGGAAGATCGCACCCATCAGGACACCGACCATGGACCTCAAAAGCATGGCCGCGATGGAGTACCAGGAGATCACCCTCGGCGATCCAACGCTCGGCACCATGAACATGGGCGGGATGTACAAGCGGCAGGGTAATGAGGCCATCAGGAACTACGTGATGGTAGAAGACATCGACAAGGTGCTCGCGAAGGTGGAGAAACTCGGCGGGAAGATCGTCATGCCAAAAGAGATGATAAAGGGTGTCGGTCTCGTTGCGATCATCCAGGACACCGAAGGGAACGGCATCGGCATATGGACACCGAAGATGTAAGGCGAACACCAGACGAAGATTAGTCATTAAGAGGGAAAGGATGGATCAGCTGAGGGTTATTCATCTCAAGGGATCATCTGCCCCTTCACATAATTGAACGGGTTTGAATTCCCGCTCTCGCAAGCAGGGAGAACGAGGGGGCGTTATTGGGGAAATCCATGAGAGTGAACACCCGTCTCAGACACCGCTTATCTCTTCCCAGTCAGTATACTGCATGCGACAAGGCCGGCCAGTGCAACAAGAACCGTGAAGCCGGGAGTCTTTACGGTTGATGCAAGCGCAGTGCCGGGTTGCGATGCTGACCGTTCATCGTTCACCGAACGGATGATCCCGGCAACCTGCTCCGTTGCATCCACGATCCGCGGACCTGCCCTGCTGATAACATCGGCGTTCATTGCATACACATGATGGTTCTTCACTGCCGAGAGCGAGGCATACTGCGGGCGCGTCATGAAATCCTCCAGGATCACATCTTTTGTCTCGTTATCCATCCCATCACCCCCGTTGACGATGATGATATCCGGGTTCTTCATCAGGAACTCCTCAAGTGAGACCGTGCCCCACCTTTCAACTCCGGCAAAAGCATTCTTCCCGCCGGCATGTGCGATCACATCGTCCTGTAGCGTATTATTGCCGCTCACGTAGAGCGGGTCGTTCCATACCACGTGGGCAACGGTCGGGCGCTGCGATGCAGGTATGGCAGACGCTACAACTGCCAGACGGGAGGTCAGGTTTACCGCAAGCAGATCGGACTGCGATTCCGTACCGGTCATGCTGCCGACCTTGTGGATATCCCGTACCATGTGATCGATATTTTTGGGCGCGATAACCATAACGGTCAGGCCAATCTCCCGGAGCCGGTCCACGGTCTCCTTCGGTGTTATATCCGAGGCAATGACAAGGTCCGGCCGTACAGCAGCCACTTTCTCGACACTGACCGTCGAATACCCTCCGATGCGGGTGATGCTGGCCGCTTCCGGGGGATAGTTACAGACCGTTGTCACCCCGGCAACACGGTCGAGGAGCGCAAGGGCGCCAAGTAATTCCGTGTTGGAGGGGGCGAGCGATACGATCCGTGCGGGTGTGGCATTGAGGGAGATCTCCGTACCGGCATCGTCGGTTATGGTGACAGCCGATACAGGCAGGGCGCAACAGGCCGGCACAAGGATGGCCACGAGGAGAATCAGGGCGTTCCTTTTCTGGAGATATGATACAGATTTCATGGAGATTCTCCTTTCATGACAGAGGTGAGGTAAGCGATGCTCTGGTCGGCAGCGGCAAGCTCCCGTGTCTCGATGACAAGGGTTGCCTTCCGGGGGATCTGTTCCATGACACGGGCAAAGTCGATCGTGCCGCTACCACAGGAGTTATGGTCGTCATTGGTCCCGCCATTGTCGTGGAGGTGGACATGGCAATAGTCCCCGGTGGCAAGGAACTCGTCAAGATTGTTGTTGAGCCGGGCATGGCCGCAGTCAAGGGTAAATCCCAGGCCGCGGGAGGTCAGTTCCGGCAGGAACTCCGGGGTCCGGAAATGGCAGCATTCCCACCCGCCCATATTCTCGACACAGGCCCGGACACCGTGCTCTTCCTGGAGGCGGACAAGATCGTCCAGCGATCTGAGAAGGGATGCGTAGGAACGGTCCCGGACCTGCTCGTAAGGAGCATATCCCGGGTGGACGACAAGATTGGCTGCACCGATGCGGGCACAGATTTTCATCACATCATCAAGAACGGCGACCGAGGACCGGCGCATGCGCTCGTTCATCGAAGCGATGTTGATCTCACTTGTCGGGGCGTGGACGGAATACGAGCACATGAACCAACTGCACGGGGCCGAGTCCGTGAGGAGATCATGGTACCCGTCCGCCACGATCTCGACGTGTCCTGTACGGGGAGCAAGGATGCCGAGCGCTTCTTCTAACGGGTAGTCCATACAGCAGAATGATGAGAGGTACAGGGAACGTGCGTTCATGGTGCACGCTCCGGATCGCTACCCAGGCAGGATGCCCCATTAAAACAGGAAAGGATCCCGTCAAACGTTCCGGTACATGGGACACCGTCGGTCACGAGCGCGGCATATGCAGCTGCGGCAGAACCTTTGGTAAAGTCATACGAGGCAAAGTCCCTGCCTTCCGGGAGATGGATGATGAGCCGCCCGGGATCGATGTTGCCCAATGCCTCGATGACCGGGTAATTGCCGGACCCTACCGGGTGTGCGGACAAGATGACACGGTCAGCCTGCGAGAGCATTCTTTTGAGTTTTTCCAGCGAATCTGCCGGGATCTGCAAAAAGGGAAGGATCGGGATACAGGGGATCTCCAGCGCCTTTGCCACGGCATAATCGGAGTCCGTGGTGGCAAGGATACCGGCCGAGACGGAAAAACCCCGTCGGTAAAGGAAACGCAGGAGTTCCGCACCGCTCCCCCCTCCCGAGATGACGAGGATCTTCTGTTCATTGCCAGAATGTGTGCCGGGATTACGGGAGTCAAGCGGCATAAGGAACGTCCGCCCGGTGGCAGGGTGGCGGGCCGTAACAACATCTGCACCATAGACTTCGCGAATCTTCTCCGGTGTCAGTACATCCGCCGGGATCCCATCAGCCACGATCCGGCCGCCACGGATCATGAGGAGCCGGTCGCAGTAGAGCGAGGCGAGGTTAAGGTCGTGGAAGACACCGATAATGGTCCTGCCCGAACCGGCAAGAGTCCGCATCAGGGAAAGGACCTCGGCCTGGTGAGAGAGGTCAAGGTGAGAGGTGGGTTCATCCAGCAGGAGCACCTGTGTATCCTGCGCAAGGGCCCGGGCAATAAGCACACGCTGCCACTCGCCTCCGCTCAGCGCCCGGATCGACCGGTCCTTCAAGTGCCAAACACCCGTCTCTTCAAGGGCCTGGTAGCACCGGGCATAATCGTTCTGCGTGAGAGAGGAAAACCTGCTGGTCCGGGCATATCGCGACATCAGGACGACCTGCAGGACCGTGTACGCGAACGGGCGCTCCTCGTCCTGCGGGACAAAGCCGAGTGCCATCCCCAGCTCTGCAGGGGTATAATCCCCAACCGCCCTGCCATCAAGTTCGAGGATCCCGCTGGAGGGAATGGCGCGGCTGAACGCCCGCAGGAGCGTGGTCTTGCCCGAGCCATTCGGCCCGATGATACCGGTGAAGGTGCGCCAGGCAAACGAGCAGCTGACCGATTTCACAATCTCCTCCATGCCATACCCGGCGCAGAGGTCCCCGGCACTGACCGGATCCGGGCTGCTCACGATGCCGACCCCCGCTGGTAGATCAGCCAGATGAAGAACGGGGCCCCGATGAACGCCGTGATGATCCCAACCGGGAGGTCTGAGAAGAACGTGCGGGCAACCGTATCCGAGAGAACGAGGAGGATCCCACCGGCAAGGATACTGGCCGGGATGACTGCGCGGTTGTCCGGGCCGATGAGCATACGGACAACATGCGGTGTGACGAGCCCGATGAAACCAATCGATCCGGCAATGGAGACTGCGCCTGCTACGAGCAGCGTGCTGCCGCCAAGCACGGTCCAGCGGGTATGGGCAGCGTCAATGCCGAGATGGGCCGCGGTCTCCTCCCCAAGAGAAAGGGCGTTGAGGTCCCGGCCCATGAAGAAGAGGAGTAACCCGGCCGGGACGAGGATGCATGCCGAGAGGACAGCATCTGCGGGGGATGCGTTCCAGAACCCACCCATAAGCCAGAAGAGGATCTGGTGGACGTTCTGTCCGGCAACCGCGATCAGGAACGAGACAATGGCAGAGAAAAAGAACGAGACCGCGATACCGGTCAGGAGCAGCGTCTCGACCGGGATCATACCCCTGCGCCCGGCAATCAGCCAGACAATGAGGATGGCAAGAACTGTACCAATCCATGCGAATATAGGAATAAAGAACCCGCCAAAGAAGACAATCGCAAGCGAAGCGCCCAGGGCTCCCCCCTGTGATGTACCGAGGATGTAGGGGTCGGCCATCGGGTTCCTGAAGAGTGCCTGCATCGCAGCGCCGGCAACGGCAAGGCTGGCACCGACAAAGAACGCAGAGAGGACTCTCGGGAGCCGTATGCTGCCAACGATATCGGCAGCACCGGGAGCAGTGGTAACAAAGCCGAACCCTGCCGGGCCGATGAAGGTGCAAAGTATGAGGGTAAGGAAGGCAGCGATGATCAGGCCGATGATGAGAGGTACGGTTCGGGTCAAAAGGGGGATTACTCCATGAAGGTTTTTCGTTCAGCGCATAACGGACCTGGGTCGGCCGGGGGGACGGTATCGTCCGGGGAGGCGAAAGCAGCCGATCGATCGGGACGGTTGCCTGTCGGAAATCCGGCACGGGATGTCACAATTCCGACAGTCTCTCCGTGAACAACCCGGGGCCATACTCATCCCTCCTTTTACCATTCCGTCGTTTGGATCATATGAGGATGGCCCCCTCATTTTTCTGGCCGGTTCCTGACTCATATCTCAAGAATTCTCCAGTCCAGCACAAAGTGCCTGCAGCCATGCGTGTTCCACAAAGTGCAGGATTTGCAGGTACGCTGTTCGCGGGTACACTTTACGCCCGTAGTATCCAGGGGGCACTTATCTTTTCTAGTGCAGTTGTGGCAGCAGGTATAGGCTGAATTTCCAAAGATGTATCCGGTATCCCGGTATAATCCGGAAAAGACCGGTTCCTGTCGTTCACCGGTCATGCCCTTCCTGTTCCGACCATTTGTAGTATTTCACGTTATGCTGCCTTGCCTGCGAGCGACCGCTCCTGCATGATGGCGAAGCGGACGAAGGCATCAGCGTCCTTAAGGGGTTCGGTGGAAAGTGTTACTTCATCCGCGGAGTCCGAGCGGAACATCCGCACGTTGCTGCTTTCCTGCACCGGGCAGAAATACCGCACTTCAAGCGGGTTCTCGTGGCCATGGATCCCCGACTTGCGGGAATAGTTATAGGCAAATGCAACGGCCCACTGGTTCTCCTGCATATCGATATACACGGTTCCGACAAGCTGCTGGTTGTTATGCCGGATCATCACTTCATCCTCGAACTTCTCGATGAGTTTTCTGGTATCTGCCTGCGGTTTGATTCCAATAATTTTTGCCATGTTTTACCTCCTTTACATAATTTCAGATCAGAATTTCATGCGGTACCTGATATGACGGGAAATCTCCCGCGGGTTTCATGGTGATGTATAATCTGGTACTTCGCTCCTCCCTGATTTCACAATGATTCCTCTATTCTTCCTCAGTCTCAAGACCGAATTCACGTGGTTTAAATATGATGATTTAGATCAACTATATTTGCTTTAACTAAAAAAAACTGTTGTTAAGTGAAAATATTACAGTTGTCAATTTGCGGAACGTGATCAATGTTGAACGAAAAAATACCTGAATCCGGTAATGCCGGGCATGAACTAAAATTACTCATAGAGACATCGTCCAGGGAAAAAGCATACCGCAATGATGACTCCATCGTTGTAAAACTCCCTCGGAACAGAAACTGCCTGATCACCTCCTACATCAACGGGGGATATTCAGAAGATCTTGAAGCAGTCTTCAACCACCAACCCCAACCCACCGTTCACTGCAGCTCCAAGGATATGGAAGGCGGCAGCGTCGAGGCATATATAAAAATCCATGCCGGGCGGCTGGGCATCAACCCTGATAAGGTTGCGGGAATGATGACCGCTGCAAAGATGAAGAACGCCGCCATTGCCACGCGCTCGTTCCGCACGCTCGAAGTGACCGCAATCGTCACGGCCGGGATCGAGGTCAACGGCGGCCGGGCTGGAGATCCTGCAACATGGCACGAGGAAAACGGAAAGTCGGTCTATGTCGGCGGCACTATCGTTACTATCATCCTTGTCAACGCCCACCTCCCGGCCCACGCGCTGACCCGGGCGGTCATGACCGCAACCGAAGCCAAGACGGTTGCAATCCAGCAGCTGATGGCCCCGAGCAAATACTCTACCGGTATCGCGACCGGCTCCGGCACTGACCAGATCTGCATCATCTCCAACATGGACAGCCCCGATGTCCTTACCTGGACCGGCAAGCACTCGAAAGTCGGGGAGCTCATTGCGCTGTGCGTCATCGAGGCGACGACCCGGGCGCTCGAACTCCAGACCGGGCTTTCGCCGGATTCCCAGCGCGACATGCTCGTCCGCCTGGAACGCTACGGGATTGATGAGAAGAAATACTGGGAGGTGGCATCCTCACCATCGTTCGATGGCGAGAATAAGCAGGCACTCTTCATTCGCACCCTGCGCGAGTTTGCAAAGAAACCTGCGATTGTCGCCATGACCGCATCCCTCCTCCACATCTGCGATGAGATCGGGTGGGGCCTTGTGCCGGAACTCTCAGGGAAGAGGGCAGCGCTCTCCATGATGAAAGCACTCCCCGGCCTTGCCGGCATATCTCGTGATCCCGACTGGGACTGGGCCCTTGATGAGAAGAAGAGCATCATCGAGAACTGGGTCTGGCTGAGCGCATGGTGCGTGAAGACCACGGGGGGGACACATCATGACCAGCGATAACCCGGTCTATCCGTTCTCTGCCATTGTCGGGCAGGAGGGGATGAAGGATGCCCTCCTCGCCAACATCGTCTTCCCATCTATCGGCGGTGTCCTGATCCGCGGCGAGAAAGGGACTGCCAAGTCAACGACCGTACGAGCGCTGGCCGATCTCCTCCCGGAACGCGATGTGATGAAAGGATGCATCTTCCGGTGCAGCCCGTCCGATACCCGGAATCTCTGCGAGTCCTGCCGGAGCCGGCTCTCCGGGAACGGACAGCCGGAGACCGAGCCGACCCGGATGCGGGTCGTCGAGCTCCCGCTCTGCGCAACCGAAGATCGCGTTGCCGGGACGCTTGACATCGAGCATGCCATCACCAAAGGGCAGAAGAAGTTCGAGCCGGGCGTGCTGGCATCGGCAAACGGCAATATCCTGTATGTTGACGAAGTGAACCTTCTCGACGACCACATCGTCGATCTCCTGCTGGACGCCGCTGCTATGGGCGTCAACTTTGTTGAACGGGAGGGGATCTCGTATTCCCACCCGGCCCGGTTCCTCCTGGTCGGGACGATGAACCCGGAGGAAGGGGACCTGCGACCGCAACTGCTGGACCGGTTCGGTCTGGTTGTCGATGTGGAAGGTGAAAAGGACCCGGCCCGGCGTTCTGAAGTGGTGAAGCGGAGGCTCGAATTCGAGAAGGACCCGGTTGCATTCTGCAAGAAGTCTGAACCTGAACAACAGTCAGTCCGGGACCGGATTATCCGAGCGAAAAAAGCCATCACCGGTATCGAGGCCGATAACCTGCTGATCGACACCGCGATTAAAATTTCCCTCATGCTGGGTGTTGACGGGCACCGGGCCGATCTTACCCTCGTAAAATCCGCCCTGGCATTCGCCGCACTTGACGGTGTTCAAGAAGTGAGAAGAGAGCATGTTATGAAAGCAGCGGGCCTTTCCCTTCCCCACCGGATGCGGCGGAGGCCGTTCGAGGAGAGCCGCGCCGACCTGGGATCGGTAAAAACGCTTATCGCGGAGTGTTACGGCAGCCCATGAATTCCGCGTTCCCGTTCCCGGCCATCACCGGCCAGGACGATGCTAAAAAAGCCCTCCTCTGCGCACTTACGAGTGACGAGATCCGCACGGTTCTTATCATGGGAGACCGGGGTACGGCCAAGTCGACCCTGGCACGATCAATCGGTATGCTTGCCAACGGGAAGCGCGTGATGACCGTGCCGCAGAACATCACGTACGACCGGCTGGTCGGCTCAACAGACATAGAAACTGCCGTCAGCAGCGGGAAGATCTGTTTAACCCCGGGCCTCATGGAACAGGGGAATCGTCAGATCCTCTATGCCGACGACATTAACCTGATGGAGGAAGGCGTTGTCCGGGACCTGCTCAGTACCGCTGAGACCGGCCGCTTCAGTCTCGAACGTGAAGGGATGTCGTGCTCCATCGAAACCCGCTTCCTGCTCGTTGCGACCATGGATCCGCAGGAAGGGGAGCTCACGCCCGGGCAGATGGACCGGTTCGATCTCTCTGTCCGTCTTAACCCCATTGCGGAAGAGGAGATGCGGGCAGAGATCGTAAAACGGAACCTTCAGTTCGAGCGATCACCGGAGGAGTTTTCCCGAAAGTACTGGCCGGCAACCGGAGATTTAAAAAAGAAGCTTGAGGGCGCACGGGACCGCCTTCCGTACGTGAGCATACCAAAAGGACACGCCAATCTGATCTCCTCGCTCTGCCTTGAACTGGGGATCGCCGGACAGCGGGGCGACCTTGCGGTGGCCCGGACGGCAAAAGCCCTTGCGGCTCTGGACGGGCGGGACGAGGTTGTCTTTGACGATATCAGGCTCGCCTCCCTGCTTGCGCTCGAACACCGCAGGCGGGAGATCCCGGACACTCCCCCGCCACCACGGCCACCGCAGGATAGGAAGGACACGGACAAGGACCAGAACAGGGAATCTGAATCTCCGGATCCGGAGAATTCACCTGATCGAAGCCCTCCGCAACAGCAGGACCCGGATGACAGGCCCCAACAAAATCCCCCGTCACCGCCACCTCCGGCAGCCGAACAGGTCTTTGACATCGGGTCAACCTTCGAGGTGATCCGCTATCTTGACGAAAAGTCAAAGAAAGAAACCCGCAAGCAGAAGAGCGGGCGCCGGACCCGGGTCATGAGCGCCGATTTATCCGGTCATTACCGCTCGTTCCGGCTGCCGGATAAGAACCGGAACGATATCGCGGTCGATGCAACGCTCCGGGCGGCCGCACCGTACCAGCGGATGCGGGAACACAACGGCCTTGCCATCTCGGTGAAGAAGCCGGACCTCCGGGAAAAAGTCCGGGAGAAGAAAATTGCCAACACCCTCCTCTTCCTTGTCGATGCCAGCGGCTCGATGGGCGTAAGGCGGCGGATGGTCGCTGTCAAGGGGGCGATCCTCTCCCTCCTCATCGATGCGTACCAGAAGCGGGACCGCGTCGGCCTGATGATCTTCCGCGGCACCGGTGCCCACCTGCTGCTCCCCCCAACACGGAGCCCGGACTTGGCCGCGAGGATGCTCCGGACCATCCCTACCGGGGGTATGACGCCGCTCACCACGGGCATATCTGAGGCCCACGAACTTCTGACGCGGGGGAGGTATGCCGGAGCGGGCGAGAACAAATCGGTGGTGATCCTGACGGATGGCAGGGTGAATGTCCCGGTAAAGGACGGGTCGCCTCCTGCCGAGCTGGCGGATCTCGCACGGAACCTTGCCGGTTGCGGTATCCGGTTCGTTGTCGTGGATACCGAATCCGGTTTCCCCCGGCTGGGCCGGGCCCGGGTATTGGCCGGGAACCTTGAGGCAACCTATTTCCGACTCGAAGATCTCGGCAGCCGCGGACTTGCTGCAGCTGTAGAGAATACCACCTATATCCAGGGATGATGACAATGACACAGGAACCACCGAAGAAATGGATTATGGGTTTCGTGGTGGTGATACTTGTTGCCATCACCGTAGCAGGAATTTTAGTATTTACCCATGGTGCGAATGGCGACAGGCTCAACAGCACGCAATCGGAAAAACCTGCTGATACCCGCGACCTGTTTCCCGACAAGGCATACCCTGAAATTGCACAGGGATACTCTGTGGAATACCACGGGACCTACAAGGTCGTGCAGATCCACGATCCCTGGGGAAGGGCGTCCAAGAACCATACCTACCTCCTTGTCCAGCGCGGCGAAGCAGTTCCTGGCGGGTACCCAGATGCCCGGGTCTTTTCCGTCCCGACAGAGTCCGTCATCACTCTGACGGTACTCCATGCAGCATTCCTTGCCGAACTGAACGAGACTTCAGCAATAACAGGCCATAACGCGATAAACTCTGTCATCAATGAGGCATTCCGCAACCGTGCCGGCCAGGGTAAAATTACCGAGGTCGGAAGCGGGACGCTCTCGATGAACAATATTTTCCAGACTGAGAGGATGATCGAACTGGAACCCGACGTTGTCTTCTGTAATGCCAACGGGAACCCGGAGTATGACAACCAGAACAAACTGGAAGAGGCAGGGCTTTTACCGGCAATAACCGCGGAATCGAGCGAGAACCATCCCCTTGGAAGGGCTGAATGGATCAAGTACTATGCCCTCTTCTTCAACAAGGAGAAAGACGCGAATGAGATCTTTGAGCGGATTGAAGCAAACTACACGCTGATCCAGGAAAAGGCCAGAAATGTCAGTAACCGGCCCACACTCTTCTCCGGCATGGAGTACCAGGGTACTTGGTATGCACCCGGGGGTGCCAGTTATGTGGCTCAGCTGTTCAGGGATGCCGGCGGTGATTACGTTCTTAAAGACGATGCCAGCAGCGGGGACAGCCCGATTGATTTTGAAGTAGTGTACGAGCGGGCGCATGATGCGGAATTCTTCATCAATATCGGGATGGTGGGCGGTGTGGAGGAACTTCTTGCCAGTGATCCGCGGTATATCAAATTCGATGCTGTGAAAAACGGCTCGATGTACCATTTTGACGCCCGTTCAAACGAGTACGGGTCACTTGATTACTGGCAGTCCGGTGTGGTCCACCCGGATGTCGTCCTTGCCGACCTCATAAAAATCCTGCACCCGGACCTGATCCCGGATCATGAACTCTATTATTACCGGCACGTTGGTGCGGGCACGACTGGTGATTCCCTATGAAACTTGATGGTACAGAAAAAGGGGACAGTATGAGACGGTTTGTCCTGGCATTACCGCTGATTGCCGGTATCCTGATCTTCGTCTTCCTGCTCGACCTTATGCTTGGCTCGGTGAACATTCCCCCGGATGCACTCCTGACGATCCTGACCGGAGGGACCGTGAAGGAGACCTGGATGAATATCTTCTGGGACTGGCGCGTGCCAAAAGCCATCACCGCGGTATTGGTTGGAGGAGCGCTCGCGCTCTCCGGACTCCTGATGCAGACATACTTCCGTAACCCCCTTGCCGACCCGTACATCCTCGGCATCAGTTCGGGCGCCAGCCTTGGCGTAGCCATCATTATGATGTCGGCGGGGATCTGCGGTGCAGGAGCCATCTTTGCGAGCATTGGTCTCCTTGGCGACATGAGCATCTCGGTGGCAGCAGTCCTCGGGGCATTCGCCGTCCTGCTCATTATCCTTCTAATTTCAGCAAAGATCCAGAGTAACATCACCATCCTCATTCTCGGCATCATGGTCTCGTACATCAGCGGGGCGCTCGTCACCATTCTTCTCCAGTTCACGGACGAGACCAGCATGCACACGTACTCGCTCTGGACATTCGGCAGTTTCTCCGGCGTGACATGGGGCCAGATCCCGATGATGGCAGTCCCGCTCATTATCGGTTTCATCCTCACCTTCTGCCTGGTCAAGCCGCTCAATGCCCTCCTGCTTGGCGAACAGTATGCCGAGAGCATGGGGATGAACTATAATCGTGTCCGTATCGTCATCATCTCAACGACGGCTCTGCTGGCCGGTGTGGTGACCGCGTTCTGCGGCCCGATCGGGTTCCTCGGGATCGCCATCCCCCACTTCTGCCGGGCTTTTTTTGTCACCGCCGATCACCGTGTCCTTGTCCCGGGTTGTATCCTTGTCGGCGGCATCATCGCTCTCATCACGGATATCATCTCCCACGTCCCCGGGACCGATATCGTGCTGCCGCTCAACGCCATCACAGCCCTGTTCGGCGCACCGGTGGTCATCTGGGTTATCCTGCGGGGAACAAAGTTCGGGCGTGGGGTGACAACATGAGCGATGTGACAATCCTGACAAGCTCCGGCCTCTCTGTCGGATACAGGAACCAGAAAGCGATCGTAAAAGAGGTTGCAAAAGACCTCAACCTCAGCCTGAAACGGGGAGAACTGGTCTGCCTGATAGGGCCGAACGGGAGCGGCAAGTCAACGCTCATCCGGACGCTGACCGGCATCCAGCCCCCGCTCTGCGGCGATATCCTGCTGTGCGACCGGAAGATCGGGGAGTTCAGCCCGGACGAGAAGGCAAAAACCCTGAGCGTTGTCCTGACCTCGCAGGTCCAGGCCGGTTACCTGACGGCCTTCGATATTGTGGCGCTCGGGCGGTTCCCGTACACAAACTGGGCTGGAAAACTGACTGACTCGGATAAAAAGATTGTCATCTCGGCTCTCGCTTCGGTGGGAGCTGGCGAGCTTGAAGGACGGTTTATCCATGAAATGAGCGATGGCGAACGGCAGAAAGTGATGATAGCCCGGGCGCTTGCGCAGGAGCCCGAGCTGATGGTACTCGATGAACCAACCGCGTTCCTCGACCTTCCCCACAAGATCGAGACCATGCGGATCCTCAAAAACGTTGCGCAGAAGACACACAAGTCCATCCTCCTCTCCATCCACGATCTCAACCTCGCGATACGCTGCGCCGACCAGCTCTGGATTATCAACCGGAAGGGGAACATGATCACCGGGACACCGGAAGATCTCGTCCTTTCCGGGATCTTCGGATCCGCGTTCGAGATTGATGGGGTGAATTTCGATCCCATCCGGGGGGAATTTACCATCCCGGTCGAGAAGAAGGGTACGTTTGCACTCTCTGCCCCGGAATCGGTGGAGCGGATCTGGACCCTGTATGCACTGGAACGGATCGGTTTCCTGCCGACGGATGGTGCTGCCGCAGACATCTCCGTGACCGTGCGAAAGGACGGGAAAGGGCCCCGGTGGCATTGCACTCATCCCAACGGCGATCATGAATGCGGGAGCATCCATGAGCTCATCGAGTGCATCTCTGCCCGCCACAAGGGAGGCGATGACCATTAAGATCGCAGTCTACGGGAAAGGCGGGATCGGGAAATCAACCATCTCCGCAAATGTATCAGCTGCGCTCGCGGAAAAAGGACTCCGGGTTCTCCAGATCGGCTGCGACCCGAAACAGGACTCAACACGGCTGCTTCTGGGAGGGAGGATCCCGATAACCGCCCTGCAGTATATCCGGACTTTCCTTCCGGCCGAGCGCCGGGCCGAGGATATAGTGTACCGGGGGTACGGGAACGTTGCCTGTGTCGAGGCCGGCGGGCCGGAACCGGGTGTCGGATGTGCAGGACGGGGGATCATTACCACGTTTGAGCTTCTTGAGGATCTCGGGGGCCGGCCATCGCTGTTCAACATCACCCTGTATGATGTGCTTGGCGATGTGGTCTGCGGGGGATTTGCCGTCCCGATCCGGAATGAGTATGCTGATGCAGTCTATATTGTGACATCCGGGGAATACCTGTCGCTCTATGCTGCAAATAACATCCTGAGAGGAATTAAGAATTTTACCGAGTCGAAGGACAGGGTCGCCGGTATCATCTATAATACCCGCAATATTCCCGAAGAAGATGACCGCGTGACGCGTTTTGCCGAAGCGGTACACCTCCCGATTGTCGTCCAGATTCCCCGGAGTGGCGTGTTTGCCCAGGCAGAGAAAGAAGGAGGCACGTTAATCGAACGGTACCCGGCAACACCGGAAGCCGGAATATTCCGTGTTCTTGCCGGACACATGGAGCGTATCGGGGCTGAAAAAACCGGAATATTGCATCCTGCCCTGCCGTTAAGCGACGAAGACCTCGAACGTATCGTCCTGTTACGGGAAGACAAGCGTCAGGCGACCAGATTCGTTTTTGCGTCAAAAAATACGGATACTGTCCGTAAATGCCTCTCTCCCACCGGGAAGAACAAACGACCGCTCTTCGGATGCGCCTTTGCCGGCGCAGTCTCCGTCACTGCGCTCGTCACCGATGCTGCCACGGTCATGCACTGCCCGCGGAGCTGTGCGCTGATGATCTCCGAGAAACTGCTGGTCACCGGGTATCACGCTGCACTCCGATCCGGCCACTACACCGGGGCCGGCATGGCAGTCCGGCTTGTGACCACGGACATGACCGACTCCGATTTCATTTTCGGGGGCGAGGAGAGACTCACCACAACACTCGAGTCGGTCATTCGGCAGGGATACAGGACGATATTTGTCGTAACCGCATGCCCCCCCGGGCTCATCGGGGACAATATCGTGAAGGTGGGCGAAGCGGTCACAATGAGTCATCCCGGTATCCGCATCATCCCAATTCCGGTTGACGGAAACCTTGTCGGGGACGGCCTCCAGGGCCGTATGGACGCGTACAAGGCTGCCGCCGGCCTGATCGCCCCGGCCACATACCGCACCAGGAAAAAATCGGTGAACATTATTGCAGAAAAATGGGGTTCTGCCCATGCGGAGAGGGAATTTATTGCCATCCGCAATCTTCTGGAACGCCTCGGCATTGCCGTCAACTGCAGGTTCCTCGGGGGCTGCGACACGGCCTCGATTGCCCGGTTCAATGACGCAAGCCTGAACCTTCCGGCAGAGACTGATGAAACCATGGCAGCCATAAGGACCATTCTCACACCGGTCTCCGATGTACCATTCCTCGACCTGCAGCTGCCAACGGGTTTTTCCGAGACAAAGGAATGGCTCATGGCGGTGGCAAAGGTCTTTAGCGAGGAAGAGAAGGCCCGGCAGGTTATTGCCGAAGAGGAGACACGGTACCGTAAACGGATTGACGAACTCCGGCCGGAACTGGAAGGAAAATCCCTGCTCATCTCCACCTATCCCCGGTCCTTTGACTGGATATGCGATCTTGCTGATGAACTCGGGATGGAAATAAAAAAAGCCGGACTCACCTATTCACCCTTTGCGGAGGCGTTCGTGTCCCGGTATGCTGGCAGGTTCCCGGTGGTGAAAGATTATACGGTCGAGATGCGATCCGAGGATATCCGGACGCTTGAACCGGATCTGCTCCTCTTCACCTATCCTGCCCTGAGGTCAACGGACCGGGTGAAGAGCGCACCCATCCCGTACTGTCCGGGCATCGGTTTTGCAGCCGGGACAGAGCATGCGGAGCGGTGGCGGCAGCTTCTCCGGCATCCATTTACGGAAGGCTGGAAATCTGAAGGGGAGGGTTTCCCATGATCCCGGATCCCGACGGCCTGATCGGCACCCTGCTTGCCATCGAGGGGATTGCCGATGCCCGTGCTGTGCTCAACGGCCCAAACGGCTGCCGGGGGTATCCGGCGTATTTCTCGGACCGGCACTATCCCCGGGAGAACTCGCTGGACCGGAGCACGTTTGAGGAGCTCTTCTACTTCGGCCAGCCCCGTATTCCCTGCACCTATCTCGATTGCGACGATTACGTTCTCGGATCGACCGGGAAACTCAAGGAGATCCTCCCGCTCGTGGCTGCCAAAGGCGATGCGTTCCTTGCCATTGTCAATTCTCCGGGGGCTTCTCTCATCGGTGATGATCTCAACCGTTTCCTTGCAGAAGCGCACCTCGACCATATCTGTATGGCCATCGAGAGTGCTGCGTATTCCCGCCCGTTTCCGGAAGGATTCGACGAGGCGATCACGGCGGCTCTCCGATGGCTGAAGCTCAACCGGCTCCCGCGGATGAAGAACCGTGTCAACCTGCTCGGATTTTCGATGATCCAGAAGCACTGGCAGGGGAATATTGCTGAACTCACACACCTTCTTAAGCTGATGGGGCTCACCGTTGTTGCAGTGCCAGGAGCCGGCTCTGGTGTTGCTGAGCTCCGCGAGTCAACCACAGCCTCCTTCAATATCGTGGTCTTTCCAGAGTATGCCGGGAAGACTGCGGAGTTCTACGAGCAGGAGTTCGACATCCCCGCCATCGTCTCATCTGATGGTGTACCAATCGGTTTTTCCGCAACGGAAAATTGGGTTATGGCGGTTGCTGCAGCAACCGGCTGCGATCCAGCACCGGCACTTGCCGAGATCAAAAAACTCCGGACGCGTGCGTACCACCAGATCGCCCGGCACCATCACGAGGCCGGCTACCCGAAAGGGACAACGTTTGCTGTCCGCGGGGACGCATCGTTCGTCTTCCCGCTGACCGTTTGGCTGCACGATTATCTCGGTATGGTCCCGGTATCCGTGGAGTGCATGGCCGGTGCGGATAGGGCAGTAGACGGCCAGCTCAAAGACTTCCTTTTGGCAAACCATTGTTCCGATGCATATCGCGCCATTCCCACAATGGCAAAGCCGGATTTCTTCTTTGGGGATGACCTGACCGGCATCGATCTCGTGTTGTCTGACCGGTGCCGGGAGTGTATCGGGATCTTCAACCGGGTAACCGGAGATCCGGAGTTTATGCCAAAGGCATTCCTTGGCGGGACCGGTGCGTTGTGGATCCTTGAACGCATTTTCTGTGCGGTGAAGCGGTTTCCAGAGTAATCTTTTTTTCTGATACCGCCAGGCAAAAGGCTTCGCGCAAACCGGCCTTACTTATCACAAGCCCGTTTACGCGAGATTTTATCACTATCAAACGAGATAGGACATGCCTGAGGTATTCGTTATGACATGTGGACGACCCGCAAAACTTGCAAAGGCACCGCTCAAGGAGATCAAGGATCTTGAAGAGAAACTCGGCGTGACGCTGGTTGCGTATGAGAAGGTTCCTGCCTACAAGAAGCTCACCGCTGCAGGAGTTGCCAAGCTGAAGGCAGCCGAGAAAGAAAGCGGCGCAATCCTCGTTGCCTACGAGGCCTGAGAGAATCGGCCTGCAACCCGATAGAATGTTCCTTTTTTTTATAACCTGAGGGGAATCTCCCTTTCAGATCCGGTTTTTCCCTCTAAAGCAAATTCCTGTCTTTTGTCCAAAGGAACCAAGACACCACGAGGGTCTTACTGGGTTGTCAGGTCATGGATTACATATTCAAGCGATGTGTTCTCCAGCCGCTTGAGAAAATTCGTGAAATCGTTGTCCACGATAACGATTGCACAGGAGATCCCATGGAGCGCTGCCTCAATGACACCCTCACCGGCGCCAAAGAACAGGTCGGGGTTCCTCCCGATTGATTTCAGCGCAACGGATGCTTCGATCCCTACGGCTGCAGTCATCCTGGTCATGGCAACGATCTCCTTCAGCTTATCTTTATCCACCCTGAGCGAACCGCCGTGTTGGATCCGGGGCACCTTGCAGACATGAATGGTCCCCTCATGGTGTTCGATGATCCCGTTGATGTCAGCGATCCCGACATCCTCATTCTTCCGGGCATCTGCATAGACCGTTGCTGTCGCAGATCTCGGCTTCCTGCCGGCATACAGGTACCCGTCCTTCATGTAAAGCCCGACAACGTCGCCGGCTTTAAGATCCTCGGCAGCAAAAGCGGTCCAGACCGAGATATGCTGGATGATGTCGAGGCGGATATGCCGGATATAGGACTCAAGGGTGGTGGCATGCTCCATCACCCATGCGATACCGGTTTTGGTCACCATGTAATTGCTCCGGCCGCTCATGGATATTAGTCCCTCGTCGACCAGTTCGCGCATGTGGTCGGAGATTGCCTGGGGTGTCACGCCAATCTTCTCAGCTATCTCCAGCTGGCGCACGGCCGGCTGATGTTCGGCGATTTCCACGAGGATCTGGAAGCGCGAGGCCTCCCGCTTGCTCCGCAGGATGGTATTGAGCGGATCCTTATCTCCCTGTATCAAACTGCACCTGTCATGTTCCTTTCAGGATAGTTCGTAGCAACCGTGAGGTTAATACATTTTCGGATTATTGACAGACGAATTAGGTTGATGAAATCCGGAACGGGCCACTGTTTTTCTGAAAAAATATGAAAAGAAAATTTACGATTGTTCCCAAGTCCAAAAGATTACACCGTCGCCTTCCTGAATACGTATCCCGCCAGTACAGCAACAATGGTGGTGAAAACGAGAAGCAGAACGATCGAAACCACTGGTATCGACCCGGCTCCCACATCCCGGATCGCATCGATCGCAAAACTCAGCGGGTTGACATGGGCGATTGCACTGAGCCAGGTCGGCATCGATGAGTAGGGCATCAGGGCGCTTGAGGTGAAGAAGAGCGGCATCGTCACCATTGCCGTGAATGCGGCAAAGGAATCGTGATCGTTAAGGTAGAGTGCAATTGTTGTCGAGAATGCCGAGATGAAGACCCCGAAGAGAAAGAGGATGAGATAGATCAGGCCGTACTGGAGGGGATTTAAGAGCGTTGCACCGATCAGTACCGCGATAAGCAGGATGATCGTTGCCTGGATAAGCCCCCGTATGGAGATGAAGAGGATCTTTGAGACAAGGATACTCTCGCGGGGGACCGGCATGGCAAGGAACTTGTTCAGGAAACCGAGGATTTTGTCAAACATCAGGAGCGACCCGCTGGAGATGCCGGCGGTCAGGATGGTCATGACAAGGATGCCCGGCGTGATGAAGTCGAGGTAATTGCCGGTGAATGTTACGGGGAGGGCAAGACCTACAAAGAGCAGCCAGGCTGCGGGAAGGACAAGCGAAGAGATGACGCCGACGCGGTAGCGGATCCACCGGATGAAATCCCGGTAGATATACGTGGTAACGCCTTTCATGATCAGTGCCTCCGGTGCAGCATCATATGGAATTTGAATTCCTCGAATCCTTTGGGCTCTTCCTGCTTCCCGACCGACTGTAAAAAGACGTCGTCAAGGGAAGGCTCGCGAAGAGACATTGCCTTCACCCGGTTGCCGGACTGTTTCAGGGCATCGGCAAGGAGCGGGAGTGCTTCACGGCCATTCTCGACAGTAAACGAGATTGAGTCATCCGACTGGCCGACAAACATAGATCCGTCAAGCTGGACCGGAGCATAGTCCCCTTCAATCGTGACCGTAATGACATCCTTCATCAGGTGGGCTTTCAGAGTGGAGGGGGTTCCCAATGCTGCAATCTTCCCCCGGCTGATGATCCCGACACGGTCGCAGTACTGGTCTGCCTCGTCCATGTAGTGTGTGGTCATGAAGATCGTCATCCCTTTCCTGGTCATCTTCCTGATATGGGTCCAGATGTTCCTGCGGGCTGCGACGTCGAGCCCGATCGTGGGTTCGTCAAGAAAGATGACCTCCGGTTCATGCACGAGCGCCTCGGCCAGTTCGAGCCGGCGGCGCATCCCCCCGGAATAGGTTTTTGCGAGATCATCTGCCCGGTCGGAAAGCTCCATCACGGCAAGGAGCTCGTCCACCTTGTCCTTCGGGTTCGGTATCCCGTAGAGCCAGGCAAAGATAAGCATGTTTTCCCGGCCGGTCAGGTTGGTGTCGACTGCCATGTCCTGCGGCACATAACTGATGCAGTCACGGACTTTTTCGGGATCCAGACGGGTGTCATGCCCGCAGATACTTGCCGATCCCTTTGTCTGGGCAAGAAGGGTCGTGAGCATCAGCACCGTCGTAGTCTTGCCCGACCCGTTCGGGCCGAGCAGGCCGAAGATCTCCTTGTCAACGGAAAGGTCCAGGCCTTCAACGGCACAGAGGTCCCCGAAATTTTTTGTTAAGCCTTCAGTCAAAATGGCGGTCATGGGGCATCCCCCCCCGGTCGTTTGTTAGGGTGTCTTTTTTTATGTACGATAAATCGTAATCCGGTAGATGATGGATCTGCTCTGTTCTGATCTTCATTACCGGGAATGCATGTTCACTCATGCTGTTCATCTCCCGTCCTTTCGAAATAGTCCTCGGTCTCAAGATAAATTTCCTGTAATTTCTGTATTGTTTCGTCATCGGAATCCCAGAATCCCCGCTCGTTTGCTTCGAGAAGCCGGCCTGCCATGCTGTGGAGAGCATACGGGTTGTTCTCCTCGATCCACTGCCGGTTCTCCTCGTTAAAGAGGAAATGCTCTGCACACGCCTGGTACTCCCAGTCATCAATGGCATCGGAGGTCACGTCCCAGCCAAAGGTGTACTCGATGGTGTTCATGATCTCCTGCACGCCCCGGAACCCGTGGGGTTTCAGGCCCTCGATCCAGCGGGGGTTCAGGATGCGGCTCCGGAAGATGAACCGTATCTCCTCTTCGAGGAGACGCGTCTTGATGTTCTTCGGGTCCGATGCTTCGCCCAGTACCGAGACCGGGTCCTTGTTGCCGTAGACCTTGACACAGGCGTTCATTCCGCCAAGCACCTGGTAGGGATCATCCGTATCAAGAATATCGAACTCACGCGAGACAATGTTCTTGACCGTCGCATCCAGGCGGCCGAACTGTTGGCGGAAGTGTTCCGGTACTTTCTCGCCCCGGAATTTCCTGCCATACGCATAGGCGCCCCATGTTGTGTACACATCGGCAAGGTCTTTCCGGTCCTTCCATGCCGATGCATGAACCACTTCGCCCACACCACAACCATGGTTGCCAGGGGGGTCGCCGAAGATCCTGATAAGTGACTGGTCGCGTGCTTCCTGTTCCGGCATCCCGGCCTTCACTTTCTCTACCATGTCCTGTTTCAGGTGGGCCGCCAGGAAGTTGACATCCTCGGATTCATCGAGCATTGCAATCGTCTCGATGCCCTCGTCAATCATATGGATAAGAGCCGGGAATGTATCGCGGAACAGGCCGCTGATCCGGAGCGTTACATCGATCCGTGGCCTCCCGAGCTCCTTTGCCGGGATCACTTCGAGCCCGGTGACGGCACCACCTCTTTCCGACCAGATCGGCCGAAGGCCCATCAGCCAGAAGAGATATGCGATGTCATCGCCACCTGTGCGAAGGGTATCGGTTGCCCAGACGACGATACCGACATTCTGCGGGTACTCGCCTTTCTCTTTGACATACCGCTCGATCATCTGGTTGGCCATGGTCTTTCCTGCTTTCCAGGAGGCTCGAGTCGGGACGGATGCAGGATCGATAGAGTAGGCATTTTTGCCGGTCGGGAGGAGATGTGCATTACCCCGCGTGGGATCTCCTGACGGGCCGGGAGGAATGTACCCCCCGTCAAGGCCCCGGACCATGTGCGTGATCTCATCGGTGGTCTGGCTGAGTCGGCCGGAGAGATCATCGCAGATGAACGTGGTGCAGGTCTCGAGAGCCCGTGCACTGTTCCCGTACTCCTCCCGGATTACGGCCAGCGTTCTCTCGCGGTCGTACCCGTTCTCCGCCATCACAGCGATCAGGTGCTGGCTCTGCTCATCGATCCGGTCAATGAGCACGCCGTTCACTTCTCCAAGTCGCTCATTGAATACTGACGGGTTATCCATCAGGTCCCGCAATGACAGGCCCTGTGCAGATGCGATGCTTTCCCGGAGCGAGGGCATCTTCCCGTTCTCAAGCCGGGTCAGTGCGTACAACATTTCGGTGAACCGTTCGTTCTCCGGGGGGCTGCCGAAGATGTGGAGCCCGTCCTTGATGATGGCATCCCTGACCTCGCAGATATAATCGTACAATCGCTCGGCACTGGCGACAATTTCCTCTGCACCGACATCGGCAGGAAGGCCGAGGTCGTTTGTGAGGTTCTGGGCAACAACGATCTCCCGGATCTCCCCGGCCAGATCCTCCATCTTCGTTTTTTCCTGGCTCTCCTTTGCCCGGAGGAATTCCTGCAGGATACTGTCCAGCTGTGCCAGGTCGCCGTATCCCTCTGCCCGCATCATGGCAGGGGGGATATGGGCGAGCACCGCAGCCCAGCTCCGCCGCTTGACTTCCACCATCTCCCCCGGATCATTGATAATATACGGTGAGACATGGGGCATGTCCTCGAAGACCAGATCGGGATAACACTCTTCGGACATGGCATTGCCTTTGCCCGGGAGCCATTCCAGCGTTCCGTGGGTCCCCATGTGGACGACAACATGGGCCCCCCAGACATTCTTCATCCACCGGTAATAGGCCACGTAATGGTGAGGCATAACCATATCCGTTGAGTGGATCAAGGACTCGACCTTCTCAAACAGCCCACGGGGGGGCTGGATCCCGATGAAGATGTTGCCTTTCATGATTCCCGGCAGGCAGAGTTCGCCACCGGTCAGGAAGAGCGATCCGGGTGCCTCGCCCCAGTCTTCCGTGATCTTTTTCCGGTTCTTCTCGGGCAGCCGGCTGAACCACTGGCGGTAGAGATCCGCGCTGACCGTGCCGGCCGCACGTTCCTTCATCTGCTCTTCCGAGAGATACCGCGTATCGTTGGTGAGCCCCGCTATCATCTCGTGGATGAGGTCATTGCCGGCCTCCGGGATATCCGTGACTGTATACCCCTCATCTCTGAGCCGCTCCAAAATCCGAATAACGCTCAGGGGCGTGTCGAGTCCCCCGGCATCACCGAGCGCATCAAGATCTCCTGTGTACTGGTAGAGAAGGATCGCCACTTTCCGGTCTTTCACCGGGGTCCTCTTGAGAACCGCCCATCGCAAGGCCATATCGGCAATCCGTTCGGGTCGCCCGGGGATCGGGATAGCCTGGTTCTTCCTGCCTTCGTGTTCGCCAATTGTTGAGTGGGGGATAGTAATGATCTGCGCATCGAACTCCGGCCAGATGACCATAGCCGAGATCTCCATGGATGTAAGACCCTCATTGTCGGCATACCATTTATCATACGACCGGATCATGGCCATGGTCTGGAGGACCGGCACATTGAGATCCGAGAAAAAGTTGTAGACCGGATCGGTCTTGGTGCCATCGTTGGGATCGGAGAGCGAGATCTGGGAGAAACCCATGGTCATAACCAGGACATCGATGACAGCCTTCCCATCACGGAACAGGTTCTTCTCGACAAAACGCCGGATCCCGATGGCGCCGGTGGTCGGGTTCGGGCTGGTCACGAGAAAGAACGGCACGACGTTCATGCCCTTTGCTTCCACAGCAGCAATAAGCGCATCGACAGCCAGGAGATTTTTCCGGTTATACCCGAACTGGTGAAGAAGGATTCCGGCGGTGGGTTTCTCCGGATCGAACCGCTGCAGGTGGGCAGCCAGATCGTGGATATCCGGCAGCGACGGATGGTAGAACCCTTCCGTGGGGGGATAATGCAGCGGCCGCAGTTCCGCGGTGTATCCGCCGATGGTCCGGCACGCCCAGAATACGAGGCACCGGGTATTTTCGATCCCGCCAAGCTCCACGCAGGCATGGACATAATCGTAGTCTTCATCCGGGAACGGGAACATGTTCCGGTAATCCTTCATCTCCTCCGGTGAGCCGCACGAAATAAAGATCGGAATGTTCGCCGCCCGTACGGCAGCGGTGAGCCGGTCGAATTTCTTGAAATACCCGGAACCCCCGTGAATGCTCATGATCAGGAGATCGCATCCCCTGAGGCTGTCCAGCAGTCCGGCGAATTTCTTCTCTTCTGTATCGAGTTCCTCGGACGTTGCTTGTACGATCCCGATCGCCAGACCGGTATCCTGGCATTCCTGTGCAGCCCGGGCAAGCCACGGGTTCTCACCAACGCCGGCACCAATAAACATGATTTTCATTCAGATACCTCCATATCTGCAGGCAGAACCGTGGACCCGGACTGCATCTGTTGCAGCATTACCCAAGACTCATCCCGATCATTCTCTGAAGGAAAAAAGGGCTAATGGGTTCCGGCAGTTCACCTGCCCCGGTTACGGGATGAGTATGTCGCCGCTGCTGATGGACCGGCCTGTCGGATTATGGACCATTGTCCAGTGAAGAACCTGGTGGTTTGCGATATATGTCCTTCCGGGGAATCCATCCGGCCACATCGAAATGTACGTTGATGTACCACTGATGTAACAATTATCTGCATTGACCCGGAATTTGTCACCGGTTGCAATAACGGTGTCCGTTTTACTGGTATTCCCAATCTTCTGGAAATATCCCCCGGTGGTGGCTCCTGTTGGCAGAGCTCTCAGGGTCTTATTGACCACATCTGTTGCCGCAACGGATTGCGATGTTCCCGAGGGAAATGTCATGGTGAAGACGAGATCATTCAGATTAAATGGATCACCGCCGGTGTTTTCGAACTGGAAGCCGTTTGCTACCGTATAATCCGACTTTGAATAATCCGGCAAGCTGTTCGTTGTATCGGAGTCATCGCAACCATTGTAAAAATATGTTGCTTTAAGCGTTGCCTGCGGGGTTTTCTGCTGAGCGCCGGCCAGTCCCCCCGAATATGCGGAAACAACCGCGGCAATGATGATGGTCACTACCAGCATCAGCATGACACCGACAACTGGCGAAACCGCATCACTGGACATTGTTTTCATGTATAGACAACCTCCTTACTGTAGATATACTGGCCACTCGGGTTATGCAGGATCTTGATATCCACAACGCTACCGGTCTTAAGATCCGGGTCGAGAGGCGATGAGGAAGACCAGCTCATCCCCAGCAGAGCTGCCGTCCCAAAGTTTGTTGACGACGAGAGCGTATCGCCGGCTGTCCACGTATAATTCCCGAAATTTTTCTCGGGGACATAATAAATTGAATATTTTTTCATATTCTGATTTGTGGGAAATACCGCAGAGTACTGCCCTGCATAGGTAGGAATAGTGGGATATGGATCGATAGCAGGACTGCTTGCAGTCTGCTGATGCTTATACGTGTACCCGCTTTTATTCGTGAAATACGTGATAATCGTCAGATCCTTTGTCGGTATGCTATCCCCACTGAGGTGGTTGAATATCAGCGTGGTGTAGCTATTCGCCAGGGTGAGTTTTGTATCGATAGACGCAGACGGGGCTTTCTGTGCTCCGGAGCTCAGGGATCCGGAGAATGCACTGACCACTGCCGCAATGATGATCGTCACAACAAGCATCAACATCACACCGACAACCGGAGAGACTGCACTCCTGTTATCATACCTGAAGATTCGTTTCATTTTTCATCTCCAATGCCCGCCATCATGCGATGAGTAAAGATTCCCATCTGGGAACCAGTGACCGCCAGGCCATATCGTAGATGACACGATCAATTTAGGTTGTGTTAAAACTATTTAATTTGATCAGATTTAATTGTTTTAAAACAAATAGACTTTTAGTTAAGAGCGACATATTGAGATGAATCATCCGGTTCCGGATGCAGGCGGATGTGATGGCGTGAAACAGAGGGCGGACAGAAAAAACAGTTGCAGGAAGTGGCAGGGATCTGTTATTCTTCTCATGCTCCTTATCGGCACAGCAGCAGGTCCCGGTTGCGTCAAGCTCATGCAGCAGAATTCACAGGATAATATATCCCGGGGCATTACAACGCCCACACAAACTTCTCTTGAGGACACTTCTGGAACTCCTGCTGGTACCCATTCAATATCCCAGATACCGGACCTCGCTACCGATGCTCTTCCCGAGCTGACCCCCGATCCCTATCCAGCCCAGCACGCCCTGCAGTTCAATACAACGACCGACCCTTCCCGCTATGTCCGTGCCCCTGAATTTAAAAGAACGTATGTCCTTCGGGGAAATTCGACCGGTCTTGTGGTCAACGCAACTTCCCTGAAAGGACCCCTGTGGATCTCTTTCGATGTAAAACCACTGTATGACTGTCTTGAAAACCCGGAATCCTGCCGGGGAGACAAAACAAAATCCGTGAATCGTCCGTATTTCACGATCACCGTGCGAGATAACCGGACACGCGAGATCGTGGCGGAGGATGGATATGCGCGGGAGTACAGCTCACAGAAGGACAACCGAACGATGAAAATCTATGGCGAGGGCCGGTACCACATTACCATGACCGGCGAATCGGTCGATGTCACGCTCTACATCGCCACCGGCAATGCTCCCGCCCCTTCCGCAACACAGGCATCTGCAGCTTCTTCAGCGCAGGAATCCGATATTCCCCCGGAACTGCGTGAGATGCTCTATGGAGGGCTCTGACACTATGACACTCCGCGATCTCACACAGGTGATCTGCGTCACTCTCTCCAATACACTTTCCGGGTTCAGGGCAGATCCCGCGCCAACACCATCATCCTTACAGGCTCCCCGATTGTCCCCGGCAACGAAAGTTCCGGCAACACAATCCACAACCATTTTCAGAAAAGCAATTTCCCGGCTCCAGGCCATTCCCTCACGGCTTGGTAACCGGACTGATACGGGCGATGCCCTGATCCTCGCAATCTTTCTTGTCTCGTTCCTCACCGGATATGCCGCACTCCTTGTCGATCTCCCCATCCCGGTGCTGGGTCTCCTTGGGATTATCTCTGTCGCAACCCTGACTCTTGCCGTCAGTGCGGCATGGCACCGGTTCCACCCAGAGTCCGTTACCAGGAATGAGATCCGGGAGGTAACAAAACCTCCTTTTGCTGCCTGCAATAGCAGAGAGGACAACGAAACTCAGAGTAAGGAACTGGATCTCCCACTTCCGTCCGGGCAGGAGCACGGGCTCTTGGAAGGGTACTGGATCGAAGCACCGTTTGTAGCAGTGCGGATTGTCCGCAGAGGACATGAAGGATTCATCTACACGGTGGACGAACCTTCCATCACCCCCCAGGAACAGACCGTGCTCCTGGAGACCTCCGGCCACCTGCGAAAGGTGATTGTTTATGATGATCCGGATAACCCGCCGGTCGGGAAACTGGATGGAGAGATTGTCAGCCGCATCATCCGGGAATTCCACCCACGGGTGACGCCAGAACGGCTGGAAGTCCTCTCCTATTACCTTCGCCGCGACCTCTCGGGATTCGGTCCGCTCGAAGCTCTCATGCGGGACCCGGCGCTCGAAGATATCAGCTGCAATGGTGAAAACCTGCCGGTCTTTGTCTTCCACCGGACCTATGGCAGCCTGCCAACGAACATTCTTTTCCGAGAAGGGGAGCTCAACCAGTTTGTGCTCAAGCTTGCCCAGAAGGCCAACAAGCAAATCTCCCTGTCCAGTCCAATGGTCGATGCCACACTCCCGGGCGGGTCGCGGGTACAGATCACCTTCAGCAACATCGTCTCCCTCCGGGGGAGTTCATTCACCATCCGGAAATTCCGGGCAGATCCCATGACACCGCTCGATTTGATCCGGTATGGGACGTTCAGCCCTGAGATCCTCGCATTTCTCTGGCTCGCAATCGAACACCGGAGGAGCCTCATCATCGCAGGGGGCACGGCGAGCGGTAAGACCTCAACCATGAACGCTATCTCACTCTTCATCCCGCTCAATGCGAAGATCGTCTCGCTCGAAGACACACATGAGATTCAGCTTCCTCACAAGAACTGGCTGGCAACCATCACCCGGGAGGTCGCCATCTCGGGCGCTCAGGGGGATATCGATCTCTTCTCGCTCCTGAAGGCCTCTATGCGGCAGCGCCCCGAATTTATCATTGTCGGGGAAGTAAGAGGAAAAGAGGCCCAGACGCTCTTCCAGGCTATGAACACCGGGCACGCCACGCTCTCAACCCTCCATGCCGGAAGTGTCCAAGAGGCGATCAACCGCCTCACCCATGAACCAATCAGCGTACCTCCGGTCATGTTCACCGCGCTCGACCTCGTTGTCAGCCAGTCGGTCTTCACGTACGGCAACCAGCGTTTACGGCGCTGCTCTGCTATCAACGAGATCGCCGTGGACAACAATGGCACCATCATTCCCCGCAAGCTGTTCTCGTGGGATATCCGGACCGATACGATCCGCAGGGTTTCCCCTGAATCGCGGGTGCTCGGCGAAATTGCGACATTGCGGGGATGGTCCGAAGACCAGCTGGAAAAGGAACTGAAGAAACGGGAGGAGTTCCTCCGTCTTGCACTGGATGTTCCTCCTCCGAATATCGTTGACCTGGCGAACGCGATGCACAATATCGGTGAATGAGATGACCCGATCCGTATCGTTGGAACTAGCCGGAGCATTCATCGGGCAGATCGAGATGGCCCTGCTGGGTACGCATCTTTCCCGCGATCTCTGCGCTGCGCATATGCCGGTCACCGCAGACCGGTACCTCCGTACGGCAAGGATCAATGTCCTTGTATCGCTGGCACTCGTTGCCGGGCTCTTTGCATTCGTATCACTCACAGGTATTTCCTTCGGGCTGTTCACCCTAGTCCCCCCGGCACTTTTCTGGGCGCTCCTCTTTTGTGGTATGGTGCCGGGACTCTGGCTGTACCTGGTACTGTATCCCGGTATCGTTGCCCGGGGCCGGAAGAGTCGGATCGAACTTGAACTGCCGTACGCTGTTTCGTATATGCAGGCGCTTTCCACCACAATGTCGCCATTCGAAGTCATCCGCCGTATCTATGAGGAGCGGACTATGTTTGGCGAAGTATCCCGTGAGTTCGGCCAGGTGGTCCGTGACGTGGAACTTTTCGGAGACGACCTGATCACTGCTATGCACAACCTTCAGCATACGACACCATCGCCCCTCCTAGCCGATTTCTTCAATGACCTCTGCATCGTCTTCGAGAGTGGCGGGAGTTTCTCTGCTTACCTTGCCACAAAGACCGAATATTTCCACCAGCAGGCGCGACGCGAGCTCGATGTCGTCTTAAAGACCATGGAGATCATGGCCGAGGTCTATGTCTCGGCGTTCGTTGCAGGGCCCATTGCTCTCATTATCATGATCGTGGCACAGGGGATGACCAGTAAAGGGACCATGTCCTGGCTCCTCCCGATGATGTATATCCTCATCCCGGCCGGTGCGATTGTCATGATCTGGATTCTTTCGCTGATGCTCCCCCCGGAGAACCTGGAAGTGAGCAGCAGCAAAGCGGTCGAGTACGGAACAGGGGCCGATGTACCTGTCCAGGGTGGCTTACCGGGCGACCCGGAGTTTTACCGGTACATCGAGGCAAAGAAGCGGAGATTCCGGCTGATCGATAACCTGCGCCATCCCCTGCGCACCTATATCTCCCACTATGCCTACGGGATAACTCTCGGGGCTGCCTGCAGCGGCATTGCGGCAGTCCTGTTCGCATGGGGGGCGCTTGGTGCAGTCTTTCCAAAGAATACGTTCGAGGCCGGTATCTGCCTCATTATCATCGCCTTCATTGCTCCCGTTTCCCTGTCCTATGAATGCAGGAAGTGGTACGTGAACAGCATCGAGAAAAACATTCCGGAATTCCTGCGGGAACTTGCAGACATGAAAGAGATCGGGCTCACGCTGCCGGATGCCATCCAGCGGATCTCATCCGCAAAACTTGGCGTCTTAAGTTCCGAGCTTTCTCATGTAACGCGGGATGTCAGGACCGGATCCTACGTGAATGCGGCACTCATCCGGATGGACCAGCGCATCGGGCTTGTCTCGGTCAAGCGTGCCATCTCGCTGCTGGTCAAGGCCGGGGAGATCACCTCAGATCTCCGCCAGATCATCATCATTGCCATCACGGACTTCGAGCATTACCTGAAGATGAAGCGGGAGCGGGCAAACACGGCAATCGTGTATGTCATGATCATCTATCTCTCGTTTGGCATCTACCTCTTCACCGCGTACCAGCTGAACGGTCCCTTTATGGTGAGCTTCTCGACGTACAATATCAACTTCAACCTGGAGCAGAACGTCACCGACATGTTCCGGATTGCCATCATTCTCGGCACCTTCTCCGGCATCATGGCCGGGCAGTTCAGCTCGAACAGTATTCTTGCCGGCTTCAAGCACAGCATTGTCCTTCTGACAGCCGCAATCGCATTATTTGTCTTCATCGTGTGAGCGTGAACCATGCGGCAGCAGAATTGTAAAAACAATGCAGCAGTATCCGAAGTGGTTGGGGAGATGCTCATGATCGGGATCGTGCTCATCCTCGTGGCGGTCTTCTCTGCTTCGCTTGCCGATTATCTCCCTTCAGAACGGCCCCCTTCGGTTACAATCCGGATGAACAATGATACCGGCGGGAACATCACGCTCTGGCACAAAGGGGGCGACTGGGTGAAGGTGGATTCTCTTAAAATCATCGTCACCAATGCTACGGAGATACCGATATCGTATACCCGGACGGGGGATCTTCTCTTTATACTCGTCCCGGATACCCAGACCTTTGATCTGGAGAGCAATATCACCGTTTCCACAGGACAGCCACTCATCGGTAACGAGAGCGTATCGCTTATCACTGACCGTGCGGTCCTCTTCTCCGGTACCATCGGGAGCGTGAAACCATGAATGATGATGCAGTTGCACCGGTCATCGCTGTCATGCTCATTCTTGCTGCCGTGGCAACCCTTTTTGCCATATTCAACGGGATCTATATTCCGTCGCTCAAGCAGGCATCGGAGACCGAGCATCTCCGGAATGTAGAGTCATCGTTCCAACAGTTCGCATCGGATATTGAGCGGGTCGTAGCAGACAGAAGGGACGGGATGACACTGAATGAACCGGTCCAGATGGGGGGTGGCGATATCTTCCTGAATACACTCAAATCGGGAGGTTCACTCGCGGTTACAAATGAGAAAATGCCAGTATATTACCTGATACTGGATACCGATGGCGGGCTGATTATGCGAAATGGCACGATCGTCAATATCTCGTATGATCCCGTGGGAAATTTCTGGCAGGACCAGGGATACCGCTGGCAGTACGGTTTCCTCAACGTGACCAAGTACCGGAGCCGGCAGGCACCAATCAGTTATTCCACGATGGACGATGTATACAATGATTTCAATGGCACCGGGTCACTTGCAACCTTCGCCGGATCTTTCAGCGATAGTGAGTACACACTCAACCAGACCCTGTTCCAGAATACGACCCCGACCACAAATAATCAGTTTACGTTTTCCCCATGGGGGGGTAACTGTTCCGGTATCGTTCTCTGGGCGGTGAATATATCAGCATCCCCGGATCATGCGTTTACCAGCAGCAACGGGTTCGGAAGACTTGAACTGATGACCAATATCTCCACCGAACACTATTATGGAGTAAACAACATTACGTTGGCATCGGACAGAAGACCCTTTAGCAATGCAACGATCAGGAACTGGAACGAGAGTCTCACAACGATGGTCGGAAGTTGTGGAAATAATGTTGAGTATAATCCAGGTCGGTCAGGCGACGGTTTCAGTACATTCAGTATCCGCCAGCAGGTGAGTCCCATCGATGTCTCGCTCAATATCGTCAATATAGAAATTGGTGTGTCCTGATTCTGTGGATATCCCTGGTTGTACCGACCGGACCTTCCCCCGGATTCCATCCAATCTCTTCAGGGCTTGATCAGGTCGTGGATCACATATACAAGCTTCACTCCATCCAGGCGCTTTATGAGTTCCGTGAACTCCCCGTCCACTACCACGATCGTACTGTCGATCCCGTGGAACGCTGCCTCGATGACTCCTTCCCTGGCACCAAAGAACATGTCCGGTTCCCGGCCGGCGGCTTTCAGCGCAATATAGGCCTCCAGCCCAACCGCACCTACGATGACAGCCTTTGAAACAATCTCCCTGAGCCGGTCCACCTGCACCCTGCGGGAACCGCCGTTCTGGATCCGGGGCACCGTGCAGATCTGGATCTTTCCTTCGTGATGATCGATTATTCCATGAAGGCGGGCGATCCCGACATCCTCATCCTTCTTTGCATCTGCCACAACCGACCCGGTCGCCACCTTTTTCTTTTTCCCCGCGTACAGGAACCCGTCCTGCATGTACATCCCGACCTCATCGCCGGCCTTGAGATCTTCGGCAGCGATGGCGGTCCAGACCGATACGTGCTGGATGAGGTCCTGCCGGATATGCCGGGCATAGGATTCAAGCGATTCAGCATTCGCCAGAATCCATTCAATACCGGAACGGGTCACTTCATAATTGCCCCGGCGGCCCGCCGAGACCATACCCTCTCCGGTGAGATCACGGATATATTCCGAGATGGCCTGCGGTGTCACGCCAAGCTTGTTGGCAATCTCCTGCTGGCGGACAGCCGGTTGGTGTTCGGCAATCTCTACCAGAATCTGGAGGCGTGAGACGTCCCGCTTGTTCCGCAGGATCGATATGAGTGGATCTTTAACAACCGGTGTCAAGCAGCACCTGCCTCAGGCTATTCCATGAAATGAGTGGTAACACAGGATCAATTTTACTTGCTTTAACTAAATAGTATTTGCTTAGTCCGTCTATTAAGAATTAACAGAATTGCAGAAAAAAAGACGGTCCAAGACCGGTTCAGTGCGAATGCACCGGTAATCCGTCGTGGTTATGTTCCGAGATATGGTGATAGCCGGGTCCCGATGCCGTTACGGGATCGACATGAATAGTGGCATCCGAGAGATACCGGAGATGATGAAGGAGTTCGTGCCGGAACTCTTTTGCAATCGCGTGTCCGCTTTCCACGGAAAGCGATGAATCTACGGTGATGTTGATCTCCGCGTGGAGCCGGTGGCCCAGCCACCTGACCTTAACATCGGTAATCTCCTTTACACCTTCAACATGGGCGGCCGTGTGACGGATCTCATCAGTAACCGCCGGATCAACGCCATCAAGAAGACGGGTGAAGATTGTTTTCCCCGAATCCCAGACAATCCAGAAGATCATAACCGTGATGATAAGACCGATGATGGGATCGGCAAGCGGGAATCCGAGATACACCCCGGCTGCACCGATCAGGACCGCGAGGCTCGTCCACCCGTCCGTCCGTGCATGGTACCCATCAGCAACGAGCGCTGCACTACCGATCTCGGTTCCCACCCGGATGCGGAGCTGTGCCACGGCTTCGTTCCCGATAAACCCGACCAGTCCTGCCGCTGCAACCGCCCAGAGAAAGGTCACTTCCTGCGGGTGGAAGAGCCGGTCAATGGAAACGTACCCTGCGACAAGGGCCGAGATGAGGATCATCAGGATAACAAAAACTCCGGCAAGATCCTCGACCCTGCCGTACCCGTAGGTGAACCGTTTCGTTGGTTTCCACCGGGCCAGCATGAATGCGAAGAGAAGCGGGATGGCAGTGAGTGCATCGCCAAAATTGTGGATCGTATCAGCGAGCAGGGCTATGCTGCCGGAATAACAGACAATGATGACCTGGATAAATGCGGTGATGAACAGGCCGACAAACGACCACTTGACCGCCCAGATTCCCCGCTCGGTTGTGAGGATTGAAGGATCGACAATACCGTGCATGTGGCCGTGATGATGGTCGTGATCCTCATACTGATCCTGGGGATCATGGCCGTTATTCCCGTGATCGTGTCCATGATGATCAGCAAAGTCTTCCTTAGGATCGTGTCCATGAGAAGGGTCATGATCATGGTCGTCATCGTCATGATGTTCATGATTTTCAGTATGGGGGATCATTCTTCTTTCATCTCTTCATTCGTACTTCCCGTAATGGGAGGCTGGTTCGCAGTGTTCAGGTTAACCACGCTGATGGTATTGCCGCTCTCCTTGCAGTACGCCTCAACTCGGACAGCAACCCGGCCAACCATACTTCCTGGGGTCAGGATCAGCGAGTCACGTCCCCGCAGCGCCCGCAGGATACACTTGTCGATGACACCATAGGTGAATTCCAGCGCAATCTGCTCCTGAACAGCGCACTGTTTCGCCCGCGTCCCCATCGCCCCGACAACGAGATCCGGGTGGGCATTCACCCATGTTGAGAGCGTGGCGGTATTCCCTTCATCCACATTGCAGACCGTGATCGTGCCGGGCGTCAGGTGGCTGCCGGAACCGTGGAGATGACTCTCTATAATATGGATCATGTCAAGCACGCTCCGGGGCTTCCGCTCGGGAATAACAAACCCGCGTTTCTCCAGTTCCGCCGAGAGTTCGAGCAGGGTCGGGACCGAGAGGTGGGCCATGCGGACATACCTCGTGTTCCCGAACGCAACATCGGGTACATCCTCGCGGATGATCTGGCCGTCAGCGAGGAGGATCGCCCGGTCCGCCCACGGGTAGGCCAGTTCCACATCATGGGTGGAGATGACGATTGTCTTCCCGTCATGGTTCAGTTCGTCGAGCAGTTCCATGAGGTCCTCTGAGCCGGACGGGTCGAGGCCGCTTGTCGGCTCGTCAAAGACCAGCACATCCGGGTCCATCGCGAGCACTCCCGCAATTGCAACCCGTTTCTTCTCCCCTCCCGAGAGCTGGTGGGGCGGGCGGCGTTCGAAGCCGACCAGGCCGACCTGCCGGAGGGCGGTTGATACCGCTTCCTTTACCCCGGCTTCATCATAACCGAGATTGGTCGGCCCAAAAGCTACATCCTGGTACACGGTCGGGGCAATGATCTGGCGATCCGCGTTCTGGAGCACGAACCCGACTCTCCTCCGGAGCTGGCGGAGCGATGCGGTATCGTACCGGATCGGCTCGTTGTCAAAGAGCATCGTCCCCGAGTCCGGGCGGATCATCCCGTTGAACATCTGGAGGAGCGTGGACTTGCCGGCGCCGTTTGGGCCCACGAGCGCGATCTTCTCGCCCCGCCGGAAATGGAAGCTGATACCACCGATGGCCTCCCGGCCCCGGGGGTACCGGTACCGGACATCCCGTGCTTCAAGAATAATGTGGCTCATGATGTATTCCTATAACAGCGTCATGCCCTGCGATGCGACAACGGCAACCGATGCCACTATGATAAATGTGACAAGGGCAGCAAGCGGCCGTAATTCAACCGGGCGGTTCTCGCCAAGGAGCGCAAACTTCCCGTCATAACAGCGGGCGTCCATGGCCCGGACCAGATCGTCCCCCGCATCCCAGCTGGTGATGAAGGCAGCCCCGCACATCATCGCAAAGGTATGGATCGACTCCCGCCAGCCCGAGTACCCGAGGCGCATCACCTGTGCACGGTAGATCTGCTGCACCTGGTCCAGGAGGAAGAAGATCGTCCGGTAAATGATCATTGCAAGGTCGATGACAAAGTCCGGGACACGGGCGTTCCGCATCACGACAAAGAGGTCGGTCATGGGCGTGGTCAGGGCGATGAAGAGAAGGGCGGACATGCTTCCGATCACCCGGCAGAGAATGAAGAATCCCGTGTTGATGCTCTCGCGGGAAACCGAGAGCGAGAGGAACGGGAGCGGGTCCCAGCTCCAGAAAACATGCTCCCCACCCGAGATCAGCACGATAACGATTGCGCTCATCAGGGCGAACCACAGGGGAACGAGGAAAAGTTCCGCGTAGGTCCGCAGCTCCACGCGGGCGAGGAGGAGGACCGTGGCAGAGAGGACGAGTGCGATGAAGAGGGGACTCGCGTACCCGGTCGAGAGGAGGCAGAGGACGATGGCAGAGAGGCCGGCGGCGAGCTTGATGTAAGTATTGACCTCGCGCAGGCCATTCTTCTGTGCCACGTCCTCCAGCAGTTCCTCAAACATAGGTTACTGGTTCACCTTTGTCTCGGTTAGACTTTTCTTCTGGCCCAGCCAGAACCCGAACACACCGCCCACGAAGATGCCGCCAAGCGCTGCCTGGAGGGCAAAGAGGCAGGACTCAATCTCACCGCTGGGTGGTTCATACTGCGGAATGAGCGGGGTAAAACTGTCTACAGACTTCCCGGACAGCTCGGCGATCAGGTTGGATCCCACGTTATCGGAACCGGCAAACTCGGCCCCTTCCATGGTCGAACTGGTATAAAGGAAAAGACCACAGAATACAAGGACTGCAACTACGGCAAGGATCTCCAGCAGGTAATTCTTTACCATTATGCCTCACCCCGCGCCTTGTTGATCTGCGCTTCTGAGAAGACCTTCATCCGTATGAGGATGTCGGGTTTGAGGGCAACGATGTACTTGAAGACGAGGGCAAGCACGATACCTTCAACGATTGCGAGAGGCACCTGCGTAACGGCAAAGATTGCCATGAACATGACAAAGGACGTGCCAAAACCGCCGACTTCTGCGGGATAGGCAAGCGCCAGTTCCAGCGATGTAGTAAAGTACGTGAACATGTCAGCGAGAGCGGTTGCAAGGAAGACCGTCAGGAAGATGTTGACCGAGGTGTCCTTCAGCAACCGGTAGATTGCGTACCCGACAAGGGGACCGACAATCCCCATTGAAACGATATTCGCCCCGAGTACGGAGAGGCCGCCGTGGGCGAGGAAGAGGCTCTGGAACAGGAGCACGATTGCACAGACAACCGATGTGATCCATGGTCCGAAACAGATGGCGGAGAGGCCGGTTCCGGTCGGGTGGGAGCAGCTCCCGGTGACCGAAGGGAGTTTCAGGGACGAGAGGATAAAAATGAACCCGCCGGTCACTCCCAGCAGGGGCAGGGCCTCGCGGTCTTTCTCCATTACTTTCTTCAGCTGCCATACACCAAATGCCAGGCAGGGGAGGGCGATGAGCCACCAGACAATGCACCACTGCCAGGGTAAGAATCCTTCCATAATATGCATAATAATACGGATCAACTTTACTTGCCTTAAGTAAATAAAAGTTGCGCAATGAGTTCGCATCAGGTAAGCAGAACCCCCCGGTTCATGAGAAAATATATGCAATTCCGGAATTCCCCGTGCAGTCGTGCAGAATCATCACATTATATTTCATCACGTGCTAACCTGATCAGCATGCAGCGTAAATCGGCCGGCAAGGGAAAGACCCTGCCGGCACATTCCCCGGGAGCGTTCTTTTCCACCCACCCGTCCCGGGCCGATACGTTTACCGAGTCCGTCATCCGTGAGATGACCCGGCTCGCGCTGAACCATAACGCGATCAACCTTGCACAGGGCTTCCCTGACTTCCCGTGTCCCATGGAACTGAAGGCCGCAGCATGCGAGGCGGTCAAAGACGACATCAACCAGTACGCAATCACATGGGGCGCAAAGGACCTCCGCGAGGCACTGGCAAAGCGGGTGAAGAAGTTCAATGGTATGGACTTCAATCCCGAGACGGAGATCACCGTCACCTGCGGGTCGACCGAGGCGATGATGGCCTCAATGCTCGCGATCATCCAGCCGGGCGATGAGGTGGTGGTGCCCGAGCCTTTCTATGAAAATTACGGCCCTGATGCGCAAATCTCCGGGGCCGCCCCCCGGTTTGTCCCGCTCGCGGACGATTTTTCCATCGATGAGGAGGCGTGGAAGGCCGCATTCACGAAGAAGACCCGGGCGATCATCATCAACACACCCAACAACCCGACCGGGAAGGTGTTTACAAAAAAGGAACTCTCGTTTATCGCGGATCTCTGTATTGATCACAACACCGTAGCAATCACCGACGAGATCTACGAACACATTGTATATGACGGGCACAAACACATCTCCATCGGCTCGCTCCCGGGCATGGAAGACCGGACGATCACCATCGGCAGCTTCTCCAAGACCTACAGCGTCACCGGGTGGCGGGTCGGATATGCCCTCGCGGATACTGCACTGACTGACCGCATCCGGAAGATCCACGATTTCCTCACGGTTGGCGCTCCCGCCCCTCTCCAGCGGGCATGCGTTGCAGCGCTTGAGTTGCCGGAATCGTATTACAAGGGACTCGCAGTCGAGTACGACCGCAAGCGGCAGATCCTCTATAAGGGCTTAAAGAAGGTCGGGTTCGCCTGCGATCTCCCGGAGGGTGCGTATTACATCTTCACGGACATCAGTTCGTTTGGTATGAGCGACACGGCATTCGCCCGCCACCTCGTGGAGACGGCCGGTGTTGCAGCAGTCCCGGGCAGCTCGTTCTATCATACCGGTGGCGAGACAAAGCTCCGGTTCACGTTCTCCAAGAAGGACGAGACGCTCATCGAGGCGTGCAGGCGGCTAGAGACTATAGACGGTTCACGTGCCTGAAGGTCGGCCCTTGCCTCCCTTCAGGTTGTCGAGGTCTGCGACCTCTCCAATCTCCAAGAAGGACGAGACGCTCATCGAGGCGTGCAGAAGGTTAGAGTCACTTGGTTAATCACCCGGCAGATCGCCCTGCAATAATACCAAGTAATACTTTCTCCGGTTTTTTTCAAAACGTTAAAAAACAATCAGCAATCATACACTCATCACTGATAGTACATGCCCATGGACGACGACCTTTCCCGGATCGGCATCTCGCTGCCGAAAAACCTGCTCGACCGGTTCGATGAAATCCTGAACTACCGGGGGTATTCCTCCCGGTCGGAAGGTATACGGGACGCGATCCGCACCTACATCACCTACTACAAGTGGATGTCCGATGTCAAGGGCGAGCGCGAAGGCGTCATTACGATGGTGTACGACCACGACCAGCGCAACCTCTTGACAAACATCACCGACATCGAGCACGAGTACCACGCACTCATCAAGGCTTCGCTCCACTCGCATGTAACTGACGAGCGGTGCCTTGAGGTGATCCTGGTCCATGGCGACGGGTCGCAGCTCAAGGCGCTCGCCGAGCGGCTCATGTCCCAGAAAGGAGTGGAGTCCGTGAAACTGACCACAATCCAGATCGGGGAATAAACCCCGCCATTTTTCCTGATCTTCCCGGAACAGGTTTTTTTATCCCGGCATTCCCGCATCGTAATGGTGCGGGCCCGGGTGCACAGCAGTGATCAACGAACGGTCGAAGATCTCGTCTTCGCTGATCGGCCGGGATATATACCCGAGCGCCTGCAGGGTCCGGACAAACTTCATCGTCGAGTCAACATACTCGCGGGGGAGTGCAGCGCAGTATTTCGGTGATATGCGGTACGTCTCCAGGACAAAATCAGGGTCCACCATGCCGGTCGTACCTGCCACCACACGGGCTGCGTCAAGGGGGGTGTTTCGGATCATCTCACAGGCCGCCTCGTGGGCATACAGGAACCGGACAAGGAGGTCGCGTTTATCCAGCATCTCCTTCATAACGATAATGCCATAACTCGGGTTGAACGGCCAGAGCCGGTCCGGGGGCACGACAAGCCGGCCATTACCATACCGGAGGGCGGTTGCAGCAAGGGCCGGTGTTCCGGCAGCGGCCGCGATCTCCCCGTAACGGAGCGCATCAGGAAGGTAGTCAGCCCACGGGTAGTTCTTCACGGTCACATCACGGATCCCGTGCTCCCGGAGGAGTTCGCTTACGATCACGTCGTGGATGGAACCTTTCGGGGGAGTGCCGATCGAATTTCCCGCAAACTGAAAGAGAAATTTCTCCATGGTCCCGCACTCGTCAAGTGTCCGTATATCCGGGCCGGCGACCATCACCGTCCCTTCAACATGGCCTCCTGCAATACAGGCAAGGGAGAGCCCACGGTCGATCCCGATGATCACCGGGGGGAGCCCGATATACCCGAGATCAATCTTCCCGGCCTGCATCGTGTTGATGATGTCCGGTCCCGAGGGAAAGAGCGTCCACGTCGCATCAATGCCCTGGTCCTCGAGAAGAGACGTCCCCCGGAGGAGGAATGCGGTGTGGTACATTGTCGAGAGGTGGCCGATCCTAAGGGGAGCGGGGCGGGACATGCTTCACCCGATCCGCTTTGCTACGGCAGTGATTGCCTCGCTCATTACCGAGAGATCGGGGCGGAGCATGACAACCGGCACATCCACGATCTTCTCAACGATGGATGCAAGGATCGGGGCACAGATGATACCGGAAGCGCGGTCTTTCTCTGCCCGGGCCGCGGCCACGATACACTCCTCAAGGGAATTGGCCGAGTACCCCCGTATACCGAATGTCTTTCCGTTGGACTCGATCTCACGGGTCTCGATCGATTCGAGGAGGAATTTCGCTGCAATCACCGCGATGAACTGCCGGTGCTCCGGTTCCAGGACCGAGACGATCTTTTTGATCGTGGAGAGGCGCGGGTCCCGTTCACCTGTCGTGACCTTGTACAGGGTGGAGACGGGAATGCCGGTGAGGTCAGCAAGGTCCTTCACGCTTATGTTCTTCCGCTCCAGCTCTTCGTTCAGTGCGGAGGTGAAGTCGGTCTCAAATATCCTCTTTGACAACATATTAACCATTAAGTGGCATTTAGGAGATTATAATTATTACTATAAGGTTAATTTTTCTGGGAAATTGGAAAACTATTTGAATATTGGTGCGATCATTCTGAGTATGCGCAGCGAACAGTTCATGAGCCTCACAATACTTCCCGGCACCAACCGGTGTGATGAACGGGAAGGATTCGACCGGATCACCCTCTGCCCGGGGGATACCCTTTCCATCGTCGGATCGACCGGTTCCGGCAAATCGGCCTTCATCAATGATATCGAGGTGCTTGCACAGGGAGACACCGTCACCGGCCGCTCCATCCTGATTAACGGTATCTCTCCTTTAGATGAGATGGTCCGCGACCCGTCGAAAAAACCCATCGCGCTCATCACCCAGAATACCCGGGTTATCGCCGACCTCACGGTCTGCCGGTTCCTCGCCCTCCATATCCGGGCCCGCGACACCGATGCGCTCGAACTTGTAAAACAGACTGTTGCGCTTGCAAACGAATTCACCGGGGAGAAGATCGATGAAGCTATGCGCATGACTGCGCTCTCGGGCGGGCAGACCCGGTCCCTGCTTATTGCTGACGCCATCCTGATCGGGCAGACCCCCATCCTCCTCCTCGACGAGGTGGAGAACGCCGGGATATTCAAGGAGAAGGTCATCCGCTGCCTCAAGCACTACAACAAGGCGGTCATATTCGTCACCCACGACCCGCTCCTTGCCATGATCACTGACCGGCGGATCATCATGAAGAACGGTGCTGTGACCGGTGTCCTCGAACCGGGTGCTGCCGAACGGGAGATGGTCTCGCACATCTCAGGGATTGACGCATTCCTTGGGGAACTCCGCGAAAAGATACGGGCCGGCGACCTGATTGAAACCGATCCCCTGCCCGGGAAAAAACAGGTCGTCACCGCATGAAACTCATCATCGTTGCCGGGCCTCCCAGTGCCGGGAAGACTGCGGTGATCCGGCAGATCATCCGCGAATTCCAGAAAACTGAAGCCCCGGCCTTCCTCAAGATCGATGTGGTCAGGGCATTTGAGGACGAGGAACTCAGTACGGAGTTCGGTATTCCTGCCCGCAAGGTATATTCGGGCGACCTCTGCCCGGACCACATGGGCATCATGATCATGCGGGACGCGATCCGGTGGGCTGACGGGCTCGGTGCCAGAATCCTCATTATCGAGAGTGCCGGCCTCTGCCTCCGGTGCACCCCCTACACCACCCAGTCGTTCGGTATCGCCGTCCTCTCCGCGGTCTCCGGGAGCAACACGCCCCTCAAGATGGCCCCGATGATTGCTCTCGCGGATGCAGCGGTCGTCACCAAGACAGACCTCATCTCGCAGGCGGAGAAGGAGGTGTTCCGGGAGTGCATCCGCATGGTCACACCGGATATTGATATCATCGAGACCAACGCGATCCAGGGAACCGGGATGCGATACCTGATGCAGGCAATTGCAAAACACCCGGACATCGCCAATGCTGATGCGATCACCCTCCGTGGGACCCCGCCGCTGGGGGTCTGCACCATCTGCATCGGCAAGAAAGAGATCGGGTGGCAGCACCATTTCGGCGTCATCCGCCCGCTCGATGAGGCGGACAACATCTACCGGGGCGACTGAACATGGCGTGGGTCCCCCCGGGCAAGGACTGTGGCGCCTGCGGATCGGCGAGCTGCGGGCAGTTCGAAACACTGGTCGCTACCGGTGAAAAGGCATTTGCAGACTGCCCGTTCTACACTGCCGGAGAAGTGAGTACTGCAGGAACCGCAGCATACTCCGGTAGTGACGCGCTGGGAAACCAGTACGATTTTGTCCTTACCGCTTTCCCGGGTGAACCATCCGCCCGCAAGTTCGTGGTACCGTTCCGGGCAGACCTGGTGGAACGCTGGGATATCCGTCCCGGGGAGATCGTCACCGGACGGCCGGCGGGACCCGGCTGCCCGGTTTACCATGCGCTGCGGGTGCTCTCCGCCAATCCGGTAACGGGAGTCCTTGAGTGCCACACGGTCGGACCGCTCGAGGCACGTAAGGAGAAGGGGAAGGTGCACGATGTCCAGGCCTATCACGTCCATGCGTTCGAGGGTATTGCCCGGACGATCACGAGGCCGCCGGTACTGGGAGCACGCCAGCGGTTCCTGCCGGGATACTGTATGCTGGACCTGTCGCACACAGCAGTCGTGAACATGGTGCTGAAAAAAAAGGGGGGCCTCCATGTCAGGCTCGAGGACATCAGGATACAGTGAGGGGGCCACATGATACCCAAGTACCGGATCCGTTGTGTTGGCGGGGGCGAGGCCGTGGAGGATATTTCTCTTCTTTCCTGTCCGCATGGCCACGACTCCCTGCTCAGGACAGAGTACTGCACCAGGAAACTGCACCTTGCCCCCCACACGGGGATCTACCGGTACCTTACATGGCTGCCGGTCAATACCCCGCTCCTCCCTTCCGGAGGGCCTGTCACATTCACCAGCAATGAACTCTCCCGGGAACTCGGGCTTTCAAACCTCACGCTCTCCTTCTCCGGGTATTTCCCGGAAATCGGGGCAGGACTGACCACGGGTTCCTTCAAGGAGCTGGAGGCATCCCCCACAATGCAGCGGTTGCAGGAACTGGGGAATGCCATTCCCGTGATTGCATCGGCCGGTAATACCGGCAGGGCATTTGCGGAACTCTCGGCCCGGTGCAGGAGGCCGGTCGTCATCGTCATCCCGGAAAAGGCGGTCCACCGGCTCTGGACAACGGAACCAGCCCCGGAAGTATTCCTTGTCACCGTGCGGGGGGACTATTCGGATGCGATCGCGGTCAGCAACAAGCTCGCCGCCGTTCCCGGATGTGTCCCGGAAGGGGGAGCCAGGAACATTGCACGACGGGACGGCATGGGCACGGTGATGCTCGACGCCGCAGTCACAAACGGCCGGATCCCCGACCACTATTTCCAGGCGGTGGGGAGCGGTACCGGGGCGATCGCCGCATGGGAAGCAGCGATGCGGCTCATCGGGGACGGGGGATACGGGAACCGGCTCCCCCGGCTCCACCTTGCCCAGAACCTGCCTTTTACTCCCATGGTATCGGCATGGGAGGCGGGACGGAGGGAGATCCTGCCTGCGGACGATATGCCCGATGCAACAGAAAATATCGGGAAGGTCATGTCCGATGTCCTGACAAACCGGAACCCGCCATATGGCATCCGGGGGGGGCTCTTCGATGCGTTGCAGGAAACAAACGGGAGGATGTACGGTGTTCCGAATCCGGCAGGGGCAGATGCGATGAGACTGGCAGAGGAAACCGTAGGAATCGACCTGGACCCTGCTGCAGCGGTTGCAACGGCTTCCCTTGTGCAGGCGGTAGAAAAAGATTTTATCGGCCCTGATGATCATATTCTCCTGAACCTTACCGGAGGGGGATATGAGCGGATCCGTGAGGATTTTGTCCTCCACCAGGTCCCGCCGGTCACAACAGTAACAACCGATGAGCCGGCGGAACAGATAACAGGAATACTCAGGGAATGGATCGCACACCATGGATGAAGAGCAGATTATTGAGGAACTGAAAGCACAGGGAATCGACCTCGTCAGCGCCATCCCCTGCGATAAGGCAAAAGGACTCTTCTTCCGGTTGCCGGAAGAGTTCCGGTACATCGGCCTTACCCGGGAAGAGGACGGGGTGGGCATCTCGGCGGGGGCATATCTTGCCGGTGCCAGGCCGCTTGTCGCACTCCAGAGTTCCGGACTCGGGAACATGCTCAACGCGATCCTCTCGCTCACGAGCACGTTCGGACTCCCGCTCCCGATCCTTGCCAGCTGGCGTGGCGGGGATAACGAAGTGATCCCGGCACAGGTCCCGTTCAACCGTCCGCTTCCCGCGATCCTGTCAGCAGCAGGGATCCCGCACACCATCCTTACAGGCCGCAGTTCGTCGCACCGGATTGGCGATGCCATTGCGGTAACGTACCGGGCCAACACACCCCATGTCATCCTTGTCCCTTCCGGCCTTATCGAAGAGAGCGGATGTATACCGACATCACCCGAGCCCGGCATCACCCCATGCCACCCGGTAACGATTGCGTATACGCGGGAGTGGAAGAGACCGGTAATGACACGGTTCGATGCGATACAGGCCATCGCAGCTAAAACAACGGACGAAGTGCTGGTCTCCAACATAGGCGTCCCGTCAAAAGAACTGTATGCAGCAAAGGACCGGCCGGAGAATTTCTACATGCTGGGGAGTTACACACAGGCATCCGCCATTGGCCTTGGGATCGCCACCGTGCGCCCGGACAAACGGGTGATCGTCCTCGACGGGGACGGCAGCCTACTCGGTTCGTCAATCCTCCCGGTGATCGCCGCTGCTGCTCCGGAGAACCTGACGGTCATTGCTCTTGATAACGGCGTCTTCGGCAGCACGGGCAACCAGCCCCGGCCGGGGTGTGATACCGCAGACCTCCGGCTGCTCGCAATGGGAGCGGGTTTCGAACACACGTGGACCGTGCATGATCCGGGGGAACTGGATTCCGCACTTGCCGCATCGGCACGAAGCGGGCCTGCATTCATCCATGCCCGGATCAAGCCGGGCAACAGTGATGTAAAGAACATCCCGCTTGGACCATTGGAGATACGGGACCGGTTTATGGCGGTGCTGAAAGGCGATTCCGTGTAAAAACCTTGAGAGAAACGAGAAGTTTTTAAAAAAATGATTGGGGGATGCCGGTCTCAGTACCGCATCCGGTTGCCCGGGGTTCGCGTACCCGGAGAACGCATGGAATGCCGCATCATGCAGCAACCACCTCCTTATTGGGCGGGTTAAGACCGTAGAGGCTCTGGCGGGCGTCAATGAAATAGTGGCGCTCGATGAGTATGTTCTCATCCTTGAGCCGGTTCAGTGCATAACGGACGGTCCGGGAAGGCAGTGAGGTCTCGCGGATGAGATCCTTTTGCGTCAGCTGTCCACCGGTCTCAAGCACTTTGTACACGAGCTTTGCCGATGGCGGCAGGTGCCCGATCCTTCGTGTGTTGTTATTCTCATTAGTGTTTACAACAAAAACGATCCCTCATAGTGGATCACCATTACCAGATTAGACTTCACAATTGTTAAGTTTTGTGATCCGAGAGGCGTCTCAACGCCTCGAGGACGAGAAGAAATGCGCAAGCATTTCTTCGAATTCCGAGTGACGATGCGGTATGAATTCGAATACAGGTTTCGAGTTCTTTAAATACGTATTAGCAAAAAACCAGGCAAATTTTGTCGGAATTCAACGATTGAAGTATCCACAGGCCCAATACTCCCCGTTCACATCCGTGAACAAGAAATACCGTATGAAACCACGACAACGCAACCTCGTCTCCTTCACCGCAATTATCGGCCTGATCACGCTGATCCTGGCCGTTTCAGTCCTTGCCGAGAAGGCTCACGAGAACCATCTGCCCGAACGAAACGGGCGGGGGACACACGAAGCGCTCATAGCGTACGGTCTCCCTGTCGGGATCCTCATCCTGCTTTCAGCCGTTTCCGGGTTCGGGAGACCGCTGCACCGCCACGGAGATATATCCGGCTCAACATCACCGGGTGCCGGATCACGCTGTTCCTCAAAGGATACAGGTTTTGCCATGGAATGGCCGATGCGGATGCCACTCCGGTTCATGCCGGTTAATTGAATCCAACGATTCAGTACGTCAGAGTACGTACCATTCTCATTGACAGATAGGTGAACATATGTCACGCATTCGGAAATCTTCTCCAGGTTTTGCGGGAGATCTTCCGGATGCAGGACTTTTCTCGCGCCAGTCTGTCTAAAATATTACCTTGAGTAATATGAATTGCGCGCTGAATATCCTCAATGGTTATACAAATCTGACCCGAAAATGTTGATCACCGTCGTAAATATTGTTTCAGAACAATCCTGCCTGTGTGCGAACCATTAAATATTCACAATTGTTATTTTGTAATGCAAGTTCACAATCGTGAATCCGAAAGGTGCGCAGCACCTTGAGGTGGAGAAGAAATGCGGAGCATTTCTTCGAGTTCCGAGAGGTTCGAAGAACCTCGAGGCTTTCAGTATAAAATGCCAGTGTGGCGGAGTGGTTACGCGGCTGATTGCAGATCAGCTACATCCCGGTTCAATTCCGGGCGC
>Ga0153915_10000161_pt1 | contig 60759 bp, 75 predicted proteins | sample Opewatmetagenome_2_FD_107003 | JGI IMG/M metagenome (GOLD analysis project Ga0153915, IMG submission 107003) | Freshwater wetland microbial communities from Ohio, USA - Open water 3 Core 3 Depth 3 metaG | ecosystem: Environmental > Aquatic > Freshwater > Wetlands | place: USA: Ohio, Lake Erie...
CATTAATATTAAAAGATAAATCTCAAAAGAGGTATAGTACCAGAAAAGGAGTATTTCTAAATTGGTAACAGTGGAAGAACATGTTAAAGCTAAGGTTGAAAATATCAAAAGATCTTTGAATATAATCAGTAAGGAATTGGGTAGAATAGAAGGGGAACTTGAAGTCCTTGAAAAGTTGAATTATGGTTAGTTTCTGATTCCCAATAAGATCCTTATGGATCTCTGGAATAAGGGAATAAACATGAACGTGGAAAAGATATATGGAGGACCTGGCACAGGTAAAACGAAATCACTCCTTGACCGTATTGAGAATGAACTCAGAAACGGTACAAAGATTTACGATATTTCTTTCTTAGGTTATACACGAGCAGCATGTCACGAAGCTCTTGAAAGAGCAAGAAAGATAGCAGAATTTGGTGACGACAGATTTTGGTTTATGACAATACATGCTACTTGTCTCAAGCTTCTTAGAAACAATGGCTATTTCCAAAAGGTTGTTTCATACGATAACATGAGAACATTCTGTGAACAAGTGGGTCTTGATTTCCCAGAATTTGAATCAGAGGTTATTCTTGGAGATGACGTTAGTGCAGGTATTGCTTTCTTTAGCACTCTCAATTATCTTGTGAACACAAATAGGAATCCTGAACAATGGGTAGATTCGCCATTTTCTTCAGATCTCGAAACAGACAATTATCCTGAGTTATTGAAAGACTGGGAAGCTTTTAAACAAGAGAATAATCTTATGGACTTTTGCGACATGCTTGCTTGGACAAGAGCATTTGTCCTGAATGTACCAACTTCTGTTCTTATGGTAGATGAATTTCAGGATCTTTCTCCTCTTCAAAGAGATGTTATAATTCAATTCATGCTCAATAAGAAAAGAATCTACATTGCCGGAGATGACGATCAGGCTCTTTATAGATTTCAAGGTGCAGAACCTGAAGGTATGTTAGATTTCAAAGCTGATTCAACTCTTATATTAGATCAAAGTTATAGATGTCCCAATGAAATCTTCAGAAGAGCAACAGATTTTATTTCTGATAATCGCAGAAGGCAACCCAAAGAGATTAAAGCAAGACAAGGAGAAGGCAGAATAGACTATCTTGATTTTCCGACAGTTGGTCAAGCTATGAGACTTGCTAAAGGAAGCACATATCTTCTCTTGAGGACCAATTACTTGGTAAGCAAATGCGCATGGGATCTCATAAGAATAGGAATTCCATTTAGATATTTAGATGATCAGAAAGACAAGCTCCTTGGCTGGACGCCCAAGAAATTACATTGGCTTGAAAGCATTCAAAAGATACCTATGTATGACAGACAGAAGTGTCTCTATGTTATGCAATCGCAAGGCAAAATATCTAAAGGCGTAACTTCGTTCCTTAGAGGTTATGTCATGCGTACAAATCCTATAGATCCTGATCGCATAAACAATTGGGTTGGAACTATACATTCAGCGAAAGGCAAAGAAGCAGATACAGTTATTCTCTTTGATGATATCACACCCAGAGTTAGTCAGAGCATGAAAGACCCATCAGGTCTTGAAGACGAAAGACGTGTATGGTACGTAGGCATGACAAGAGCTAAGTATCAACTCATAGTTTGTCATGCTACATTCAGGGAGTCATTAGATCTCCCAGGTTTATTGCAATTAAGAGAAAGGAGATTATAAAAATGGGTAGAACAATGCCACATGAGTGGCTTGACGCAACTTGGATAGATAGAGGAGATGGAGAAACAATCATTCAATATGCAGACGCAAACAAAAGTATTAGATATGTTGACGCTCCATTTCTTCCTTATTTCTTTGTAGAGGATGGAACGCTCAAACCTTCTGATGAATTGTTTATCAAACAAATGAGAGGTCATGTTTCTAAACAAGACAAAAATGGTTCCTTCTTGTCTCCCAGAAGAAAGGCTTTGCTCAAGATAGAACTTCCTATGCCATCTTCTGTAAGAACTGTTAGAGATAGATTAGAGAGACAACACACAACAACTTATGAATCAGAAGTCCCATATATCAGGAGAGTTACTTGGGATGAAGGAATAAATCAATGCCTTTTGAAAGACAGATGTGCTTTCGACGTAGAAGTTGACGCACGTAAAGGTTTCCCAGATATTAAAGATCCATTTCAACGCATACTTTCTATAGCTGTTGTAGGATCAGATGGTAAAGAATACTTCTTTGCAGACAAGGATGAGAAAGAAACTTTCAAACAATTCTATGGTTTAATGAGAAAGAAATATCATCTCATGACAGGATGGAACATAAGAGATTTTGATTTGCCTTATCTTCAGGCAAGAGCTAAGAGGATTGGGTTCAAGATACCTTTTGTTCCTTGTCAAGAAATAGATGCTATGCTAAACTATCAGAAAGCATCAGCTTGGGGCTTCATGGGTTTAAGTTACAAACTAGATGATGTAGCAGATAGAGAATTGGGTATGACAAAAATATCTTTTAGGACAAAGGGGAAGATTGAAGACCTTTGGAATTCTTTCGATGGTGATCAAAAGGTTCTTAAGGAATATAATCTCACAGACGCAAGGCTAGTTAGGAAGCTAGATGAAAAACTTAGGTTATCTGAGCTTTATGTAACTCTTTCTCGTTTAGTCAAGCTCCTCCTGAGAGATGCTGTTTGGGTATCAGCTTGTGCCGAAGTTCTATTAATGCGTGAACTTATAGGTATGAATCCCAGGATTTGTTTTCCCAGAAGAGCTTGGAGTGAACCTGGAACTCTACCAGGAGGTTATGTCAAAGATCCTTTATTTGGACTACATTTCTTTGTTTATCATTATGACTTCACAAGTCTGTACAATAGGATAATTCAAACATATTCTCTTTCTCCTGAGATCTATCCTTGGTTTGAAGAAGAATATTTTACAGAACATGGGAAGCAACCAGAAGGACTTTGTCTTAATGAATACACAGCATTCTTACAAAAGAAGAAAGCCGAAGGTGTTCTTTGGGACCCAATACTGCCCACAATTCTAAACAGACTTGAAGCATGGAGAAAAGACTATCAAAAACAAAGAGATACAATACAAGATCACGAATCGATGGATTATATCTATTATCAGATTGGGCAGACAGCTCTCAAACTTATCATTCTTGGTTGTTGGGGCATCATGGGTAGAAAGAACGCAAGATTTTATAACGTTGGTCTTGCTACAAATATCACTCTTGGGGGACAAGACATAGCTGCAGAAACAGAGAAGATTGTTGAACAAATGGGTTATAGGCTTCTCTATTATGACACAGATGGATTCTTTTTTGAAGTAATTAAGGAAGAGGACAAAGACCTCTTTGCTATGACATTAAAAGCTCAATCAATAGCAGACGAAATTAATGCAAGATTGAAAGAACGTATCATGCAGAAATATAGTCTTGATCCCAAAGACTTTCATCTCTCTGTAGGTGCCAGATATGTCATGCCTCGATGCTTCTTTGTTTCCAAGAAACGATACTTAGGTTCCCTCATCTGGGAAGAAGGTAAATATGGTCACACAGAAAAGGTAGCTGGCGTTGAGATGAGGAGATCTGACGCTTTTGATTTACTCAAAGAAAGTCAAAGAGCAATAATGGCAATATTCCTTCACGCGAGCGAGAAAGAGATCGAACAGAAATGTGCAGATTACATGACAGATATTAGACAAGGTCTTTATCATGGGAAGTATGACGATAAGCTATTAATAACAACAGGTTCAAAGAAGAAGATAGAACAATATACAGGCAATTCTCCACAAAGGCGGCTCATAAGACAGCTAGAAGACGCAGGAGCTTACAGACCCGGTGATGATATTTGCTGGTTTATTACAGGCAAAGATCAAAAAGGTAACTTAGATGCCAAAGCTATTATTCCCGGAACTCCTATGAAAGCTCATATTAGAAAAGATGGTTATGACATCTACTGGGACAGGCTTAGAAAACTACCTGAGAAGCTTATGGGTCGTAACTTGATACCTAGGGGAGATAAACTGGTTCTTGGAGAACCAGCTTTTAATGGAGAGGTGCCTAAACTTGAAAGCTTCTTTACGTGATTTACAAAGAAATCTGTGGCTTTCTCTCTTGAGATATGGTCTTGTACCTCCTCAGTTCCCAAGAGAAATGCAAACATCTAGAATGTTAGTCAACAATGAAAGACAATATATTAATGTAATAGAGAAAGCAGGTTTCACAGATTGTTTTACTGCTGTCTATACAGATTGGCAGAAGCGTAACTCTGTTGTGGATACGATATTTCTGGAAACAGATTATTCAACTAGAGATGAAGCTGATAAGAAACACGAAGAGATCCTTTCTTGGTTTAGGCAGAAAGGCATTCATGTTAGAACTTTATTTTCAGGAAGGCGATCATATCATTATTATATAGATTTCCCACCCACAAAAGTTTCAGATTTCAAGGCATCGGTTTTGAATTGGGTAGCTAATATTCCAGGAGATTTTGACCCAGCTGTTGTTGGCAATCTTGCTCAGATGGCTAGAATACCTGGAACGCTTCATGGAGCAACAGGCTTATTTTGCGTACCCGTTAATTCTATAGCCACTTCAGAGAAATGCACTGAATTATTCGGGTCTTCTGTTCAAATAATAATTCCAAATCCCATCGTTGCCGAGGAGTTGTTAGGTATAAAAATCTCTTCGCATTCTCCCAGAAAGTCGTTATTAGAATCAAAGATAGAAAATGGAGCAGTACCTCCTTGTATACTTGCTATCATGAGATTTGCTAAAAATACAGGTCAAGCTTCCCATCAGCAACGTCTACATCTTACAGCTTATCTTCTCAAAGTCATAGGACCACAAGCTTCATTAGAATTCTTCAAAGAAACAATGTCAGATTTTAGAGCACAATATTCAGCTTATCAAATTGAATACCTCAGAAAGAGAGAATGGGGCTGTTACAAATGTGAGACAGCCAGAATGAATGGATTGTGTCCCCTTCAGAATACACGTTGTTCTTTTTATCCCAGCATTAACTGGCACATCTAGAAAAGAGTTATTAAGCAATAAGGTATACCTTAGTATATACCAAAGTGAATTTCAATGCCAACATTCGAATATAGACCTTGGAAAAGGATAGTTGTTCATGAAGTCTTGATATTTTCTCTCGAAGAAATACTCAAACTTGCTGCAATGAATACTCCCATGGGAAGCACTGCTAAACCTCTTAGGTGGTACAAGGGATGGGTAGTTGGGTCTGAAGGATTCCCATCTACATCACATGTTATAAGAGAACAGATAATAAACGATACCGTTCATTGGGAATTTGCTCTCTTCGCACCACTCAAAGAATATAAGGCGTTTCTTACTACACAAGAAGGCAAAGTCACAGTTCCCATCATAGACAGCACGGATAATGAGATCACTAAAGGTCTTATAGACTGGTTCCTAGAAACTTTCAAAGACAAAATAAAAGGAATACAAAAATGAGGCAAACAGTTCTTTCGAGCAAACAGCCTTCTGGAATACCATCTACAGCAAAATTTGTTCTTGTTTCAGCTTCTAACAAACTCAAAGAAACAAGAAATATGAAGATTGCTAGTGTATTCGGAAAAGGTCGTTTGGGTAGTAGAGCTTATTATGTTTTATTCCCAGACGAAAAACAACATGCTGTCCTCTTCGGAAAAGGCACAGACCTTTATATGGGAACAGTTTCCATACGAGATGAAGCCTTTCTTTTCGCTGTGGGTCAAAACATTCCTCTGATCGGAGGACTCAGGATTAAAGACACAATAACCTTCTTTGTTTTCGACCCCGTTTGGATCAACGATGGTCATGCGGATTGGCATGAAAAATTCAAGAATATTATAAGATTCCCTTTCAAGCTCGGTGAGACCTGGCAGAATACAGAAAAACTAGAATCTGTAATCAAGAGATTAAAAGCTAGATATGAAGCAGAAAAGGAAAGAAGTTTTTCACGGAAGGAGGAGAGGGTCCTATCCGAAGAATTTACTTTGAACAATTGGGTGCAAAAAGACTTTTCTGCGGACTCATCTCTCAAGATTCCTCCACAACAGAAATAGTTATGGAACGCTTACGCTTGAATAGATTTTTGAAAAAATTGATTATTATTTCCCAGATTGTCATGCAGGTTCCACAGATATGCTTATAGTCCTATCTTGAAGATCTACTGTGAACGTTGTTTCAGCTTCAGCAGCCTTGTATTCTACATCTGCAGGAATAGATACTTTTACAGAGTATTGTGTTGTACTGGGAACATAAGCTCTGGTCGTAGAGTATGCACCAACGTCATTTGTGGTCGAAGTGAATGTATCTTTAGTTCCATCGGGTTTAGTCACAACAAGAGTGACTGTTTCTCCAGAACTAGCTTGTTTTGACACAGATCCTTTAAAAGTTCTGTTTGCCGTTATTTCACCTCCCATCATAAATTGTTTCATTACTTCTCCGTAAGGAAGAAGTTTATTTGTAGACCAATCAAAGATACCTAGATTCTGTGGATTACCCCACCACATAAAGCAAACCCAGTCAGAACCAAATTCATTCATCTGACTGTAAAAATCTTTGACAGCAACTAGATTATCGTCAATCAACCAACCAAATTCGAGATTCATTACAGGCAGATTATCTTGTTTAATACAATTCTCATTTAGCAAACAATTTCTCATACGTTCTTTGCCTGTAACATAATCTCCAGTAGCATAAGGCCCATGATAATACCCTTTAGTTGGATCTCCGGGTTCTGACCATTTACTCCAGTAAGTGTCCCATCCATATATTGTTTGAGGTCCCAATGGGTTATTAATGTAATCAGGATCTATTCTCCAATAACCAAAACACTCGACAAATACTAATAGAGTTGGATCAGCAGCATAAATTGCATTCCTTACTGCTACCATAACTTTTCTGAGATGTTGTTGAGTATTGCCCCATACTTCTTTGTCAGAAGATTGGAAATTACAAGTTCTACAGGTTACAGGCGATACGCTTGTATTTATATCTTCTGAACCACAATTGGGACAAACAGGTTTCCACCAAGGCTCATTCCAAACTTCAAGACCCACAAATTCTTTGACATTTCTGTAACGCTCCAACCAAAACAAATGATATTTTACGATTGGAGTTGGATCATTAACTAGCTCACGAGATTTTGCTGTGCTCCATCCACCATGAGAATTGATAAAGAACCATTTGTGTTTTAGAACGCACCAATCTTTGACAATGTCAACTTGTTGAGCAACCTCTTCTGGTAAATTCCAAACTCTGTCACCACCTATAGCAATGCGAATAACATTTGTGCCAGGCAGAAGTTCCATTAATAAATCTAGACGAGCAACAATGTCACCATCCCAATGAGGACGAGATTGACCCCCAGAATAACCGAAAGCTAAATCTGCAATGCAAACTCCTTGGAGATTGACTATTTCTCCAAAGTCATTCTTTCGCTTGTTGCCCTCTGTGTGGAGTCTCGTGATTTCCATTAATTATGACCTTTTTGTCAAAGATATAAATTAAAATTATCTTCACGTAAATAACAAGAGTTTGAGCAATGACTTCACCATAAGAAGTTTTTACATTGGGATTTAATTGGAGTATTTCAATATGTCCTATCATTTTTGTGAAAGCAGCAGACAAGAACGAAAAGAATACTAGAAGAATCCAGAAATTCCGTTTCTTTTTGGGCAGAAAATAAATAACACTAAAACAAGATACCAAGAATGAAAAGACATGCAAAGCAAGAGTTATGTCCACTATTGGATCCAACTCCTGATTATATACTCAACGACAACCCATACAAAACCTGTGCCAGGAACAAGAGCAAAAGCAACCTTTTGCATTAGACTAATATCGCGTTCGTTCTTAGAAACTCTCCACATAAGGCCTGTATCTTGTGCTTGAGGTGTTCCAAAAAGAACGAGTTGATGAGAATCTAATAACTTACAAGAATTCTTGAGAGTATTGTCCATATCATTGAGTTTTTCGTAAACATCATAAAGACTAGGTTCTTGTTTCCCGTCACCCATTGTTTTCTGCCTTTCTCCATTTTGTTATGCGACTGCTAACTAAGGCAAGTATCGGGTTCTTTCTTGCCCTTTCTTCGTCTTTTATCTTTGACAGGAGGATATTCTGCAAGATTCATTTCTTCTTGCTTATTTGTAAATACCTCAATTTCCTCTTCGGGCATTCTAGCACCTTAGATTATTCATTTAAACATCTGAAACTATTAAAGCTTTTCAAACAGGTCCTCCACCGATACCTTGTTTTCTCAGATTTGTAAGGATCTCAGCTATTGTCTTCCCATAAGCTTGTGTATTACCTGTTTCGAGTGCAGGTGCTCTGTAATCTTCTTCGCTTAAAGATAACTTCACCGTATAGTCAAGTTTTTCTGTAATCACATGTTCAGCTTCATTTATGATCCTATTTATACCATATAAAGGAGCAACTAAGTTCAATGTAACAGTAGCACCTGGTAATAGTTCTGGGTCTCCATCAACTACAGGTTCTGCATATACTAAAGGATTCTGCACAAGAAGCAATTCGTATAATGCTCTGCGTCTTGCTTCCATTGCTGTTGTAAGCGATTTGTCTGTAATTATCTTGTAACGAAGAGGAGTATAAAGCCCACTTGCTGCTTCTTGATAACAAGCGTTGGTGAATTTCAGAAGAGCTACACAAATAGCGTCCTCGGTCCCAGTTCTATCTACATCAAAGCATATTCTATTAAGATCCTTAAGATCTTGCGTACCCAAAGCTTCGGCAGTCCATCCCTTCCAATCAAGCACTACACCGTTCTCGTCAAGAACAGGCATTGGGAATTTGACTGGATGCCAATATCCGTCTTTGGTTTCTGTTGGACAACTCCTCCAAATGTAATTAGCTTCGGCAGGTGTTCCATTGTAAATCATTACTCTGGGAGGAGACGATGTTCCTAATCCTCCTGCGAATTCAACTTCAAGATGTGTATAAGTGATCCTTGTTTCAGAGAACCATCCGTCTTGTGTAAGAGTAAATCTGATTTTAGCAGCATTAACTTTTGCAGGTGTATCCAAGAGCCAGGTTATGTCATTTTGAAATTCTTTGTAATCTGTATTATTGTCGACATAGTTTGCTACAAAGGTCCAACTGGACCCATCCCATACTTCGACAACAACCCAGTAATTAAAGACGAGACCTGTCTTCCTGACTTTAGATTTTAAAGTAACTTTTGTAATGCTTGTAGCTCCAGCAGGTAAGTCATCGAAAGTGAAACCTCTTGATACGTGGCCAACAGTAGCTTCAAAAGCATAAGAAGCGTCGGCGTTATCTGTTCTTGGACAAATCCAAGGTTCTATAAAATCTGGGTAATATTGCCAATCGTCGGCTTTGCTTCCATCATCTCCATTTAAAAGAAGATTTGCATAACTCTTCATTCCTGTAGCTCTAATGAAGAATTCAATATCGCTATAATTACGACCATCTATGCCTAGGCTACCCGATTGAGGATATTTCAAACGAGCATAAAGACGGGGTTCTTCTGTATAACCATAAACAGCATACCATTTAGCTTCTTCACACCAAACTTTATCGATAGCCAAAGGTAAGCCAGTCATAGGATCTATTGTTCCTAGTCCTTGATTTACTGTATCAAATACCTGAGACGCTCCCGTGCTTCCTCCATCCGCAAACCAATCGCCTTTGTGTGTAGTCCATTCTGCTCCTGCAGATATTATTTCACCACTTGTTGCCCAGACGTTTGTTAGAAGATCTTTAGAATTACCCCAAACAAGAGTACCGCTACGAAGATTGTCGAAACTTATTGTTCTGATGGGTGCTCTAGCACCTCTTGCGTGGAAGTACATAAATCGTCTTCCAACATCATCAATGTCAATATCTGGCCTGATATACCAATCGCATTTCTGATCAGCATTCTCTGACATATCCTTCCAGATGTCTGCAAGCATATCGAATTTATTATATGTCTTTGAAATCAGAGGACCAATGTCTATGTCAAAGAGATTCTCGTATAAATATGGGGGTTTAGCTCTATAGAATCCATAAGGCTCTATAGATTTGAATGTTTCGTTAATGATATAACCCACTTTCATAAGCTCATAAGAAATAGGAAGATCTGGAGTCCCAAAAGGCGTACAAGGAGCAAGCGTCATGTAATCATAACCTTCGACCCAAAAGATCTTCCGACCTTTCTTGTCTATCTCAGTGTAACGATTCATGACCCATCCACCAAGAATCCATTTGCGACCCATTGTACCATTGTAAGGATCAGCTATGGGTCCTTTCTGCACACCTATCCATACTTCATCAAGATCGTGAACTAAATCTTTGAGAAGAAAGTCTTTGTCTTCGAATGAGATCCTAAACGATCCACCTGAAAGAGTAGCTCCTAATTTAGCTTCTAGAGTTTGAGCAGCAAGAGTAATAGGTGTTCCCAGAGGACTAAGTCTGAACAGACCTCCCCAAGTGTCTTGATCTATAACAAATACAGTCCCATCAGGAAGAATAATGTCACCACCTGTCTGATTCCCTTCGTAGCATAGAAATTCGTCGTTATTGTCATCTCTGCCAACAAAGATTATTACATATCTACCAGACAGAGACATGAGAACACCTCCGACATAATCTGGGAGTGGAATATCGATAGTTTGTATCAAAATACCTTTCCTATAGATGTACACATGATGCTCGTCGGTATGAAGGACTACGAAGTATTTGCCTAATTCGCTTTGCTGAGAAGTTTGTATGTCCCACCAAATGTTTGGCATCCAAGAAGTTTCTGTATAAGTTCCATCGACGGTATTAAGACTTAAAACAGCAGCAGGTGTTATCACAACTGCTCTACTTTCATCGGAAACAAAATTGCTTTCGTACTCCACCCAATCTTTCTTGCCAACATGTGTCGACCATTTGAGAGACCAAAGATTATATTCTCCTTCTGATGACATTAAGAACTACCTTCGTAACATACCCATTTTCTATCAGATGGCGTATAAGTAGCACCTAACAGCAAAATATATTTTCCTGACGGAGATACAATTGGCGTTACCCAATAATCGAAGCCTTCTGTTGAAGCAGAAAATTGTTTGATAACAACACCATTTTTAAAGACGAAAACGTTGTCGTAAGGAGAATCTAGAATCGCGATATATTTAGCTTTGACACTTCTATGATTAACTTGTGTAAAACCTCCGTAAACTTCTGGTGCCCATGCTGTTTCTGTCACAGAACCGTCGGAAATATTGAAAAGCAGAACATGACCATCTGTCATTATATATGTTTTGCTTTCATCAGAAGTTACAAAACTTTCTCTGTTCGCCCAACCATGCGCAGCAGGCATAGAATAACCTGTCCATTTTCGAGTGTAATTATTATACTCGCCCTCTTGTACCATCAGGATCCCTCGTAACAAAGCATGTTTCGTGTGTTGGGAGTAACATAATCAGCAAGGATTAAAATATACTTTCCTGAACTAGAACATATCGTACCCAAGAAATGTGTGATGCTGCCAAAAATATCAATTTTCTGTAGAAACACACCATCCTTATAAATATAAACACTTGTTTGTGCATCGTCTACAGTAGCAACATATTTCCCATTCAAGCTTTTATGACTCCACTGTTCTGCACTGCTAAAAATCTCTGCTACATAACCAAGATCAGTATATGAACCATCCAAAATATTAAAAACTAATGTGTTGTAACCACCAAGAAATAATGCTTTAGTTTCATTAGATGTTACAAAACTCCCTTTTGGAACCCAGTAAGATTGAAAAGAAGGAGAACTTGTCCACCTGAGAGAGTATGTGCTATATTCTCCTTCATCCATGCTCAGAGCCTCCTCTTAATCTCAAGAGCAGCAGTTGCTGCAGATCTCCTAAGAGCACCTTCCATGTCAATCTCTGTAGATATAATTGCTCCAGCTAAAGAGATTGAAATTGCTATGGGTGTTCCTGTTATTTGTGTAGCACTACCCATATTATTAGCTGTAAGCATAGCACCCATCTCGCCCATTCTTGCTTCTTCAAGCACAGCTCTAGTTACATTCAATTGATGTTCTGCAGTTTCTCTAGCTCTTCCCCTGGGAAAAGGAAGTTGAACATCTGCTTGTCGTATAGCTAAGAATGTAGGCGCAAAACCTCTTTGTCCATAAGGCTCCTCTTCTTCAGGAACTGTGTAAACAGCACCAGGAGAGAATCCAAACGAAGGTAATTCTTTGATTGTCCTATTAATATCATCTATCCGTAACTCATACCCATGAAGAGCATATTCTGCTTTCATTGTTATGAGCCTTTGTTTCTCCATTTCAAGATTAAGTCCACCTTGAACTGCAGTCAGTCCTTTAATTGCTTGTTCTTCTTCCTTAGTAGCATAACCTCGTCTATCAATAGCATTGCGTATTTCCATCTCTTGAATTCTGAGAACTTGATTGACAACCTGAAGTCCCTCCATTCCATATTTAAGGCGATCGATAGCAACTTTTGTATCCTCTGCCTTATCTTTCAATGTATCGAGTTCTTGCTGAAATTGCCTTGTAGCCACAGCAGCAGGAGCAAAATAAGTTCCAAGAGCTACAACTGCAGCAATCACAGCAACAATAGCTGTTATAACAGCACCTATAGGCGTTGCTATAAAAGCAGCAGCAGCAGCTGTTGCGCTACCTATAGAAGCACTAAGAGCAGTGAATGACAAGGACGAAACAAGATTAGCCTTAGTTGCAAGATCTGTAACAGCTGTAGCCATTGTAATAGTTGTCGAGAATATCAAGAGAGCTTTTGTTGCTCCGTCTATGATAGGATTAGATGCTCCTATTTCTCTGCGGAAGATAGATGTAGCTATTGAGATCATCCTAAAATCTAGAGCTAATCTCCGCATAGAAATTCCGTGTTGATCTACACTTGTTTGTGCTCCTTTTTGGCTCGATGATACACCTGACACAGATTGATTAAGAGTATTCACAGCAGTTGTCATAGCAGCAACATTTTGTGTGAGCTGGTCGATAGCAGTGAAAATTATTTGTACTTCAGGATTGATCGGTGCCGACATTCTCTTTTCGCTTCTGCAACTGTTTTTCTACGAATAGGAGGATCTCCATCTCTTTAGCTGGTTGATCCCCTAAGTTGCCGCTTTCTGGAAGGACTCCGAAGGTTTTACAGGCCCAGTATTCGTCAAGCCACGGATGGTGCTCCCCGAACTCAACTGCCCTAAAAAAGTTGTTTTTTCTTGACCTGAAATTGTGTTGACTGTGAGACAGCCTTGCTGAAGAGCATCTCCTATGTCAGGATCTAGTATTGAAAGATTTTCAGGATTCCATTCGAATCCATCTGGAGATTTCCTGACTGTTATAAGGAGCATTTGTTCATAATAAATTGTTGTGTCCCACGCTATGATACCTCGTTCTTTGTCTATAGATGTCGTTGCTGTCTGTATAGCTCTCTGCTTTTCTGTCCAAGACCATCTTCGTAATTTGTAGACACCCAACTGATTCTCTGGTGCTAAAGGAGCCCTTTCCTTTGTGAATGTTATTTCTAATTCTCTAACTTTTTCTGGTTGAGACATCTAAATCTCCTACGTAATGTCTATGCATGTGAATGGGAATCTTCTCAAGATCAGATCTTCTGGTCCATGAGGTGCTTCAAGTCTGCCCCATTGCGCTAACGATCCTGATGCTGATCCAAGCATGTAATTTGCTCCTTCAAGTATTTGAAGATAGAATTTGTCCTCTGCGTCGCTTCCAACGAACTCAGTGAATTCAGCCATATCCTCAAAGTCCCAGACTAAAAGGCCATTGACTTCTCTGTGCCTTAATTCAAGAGAACGTGTTCCTTTGGAATCCACGTATGGTAGACGTTCTATATTATTCCGTATTTCATAGCGCCATTCGTGCCACTTAGAGTTGACTACAGGAACTGTTGGATTGCTTTTCGGAGCAACTTTAACAGATGTTCCAATCCAATGCAAAGCAGTTTCGATCTCATTTCCAGCCCAAGGACATCCACTAGCAAGAGCAGCAATGTTAGAACCCAAGATTTCTGCAGTGACACGCATGATATCACCAGCTCTGCAAGTGACAGTCATTCTATTAACACGGCAGTTGCTGAAGGTAATACCAATCGTGCCCACTTTGTAATGAAGAGTAGCTATCTCTGCACCTGTTTGGTATGCTCTTACGAATGAAGAATTGGGCGGTACAAATTCTATATTGATCCGCGGATCTTTGACACCCAAAATAATGTCTCTAAGTGCTCTTTTGCCTGTACCTCGGACTTCTATCAACGCTGGATCGAAAGTGGGATCAGGTCTTGTGACAACACCAATATTTGTAGCAGGCCCAGGATCTCCGCCATACCAGATTGTTGTGTCCCAACCTCCCAGTATTGGAATCTCCTTTCCCTCCTTCTGAATGATTATTATCTTGTTTACTTATTAATTCTTTCTCTTGTTCATGAACCCGGAACTACAAATCCTTCACGTTTCTTGATGTGCCATGTTTGAAGAACACCAACGTAGATAGTTTCCCCATATTTGATGAACCCAGGATTAACAGAGATAGGTATGCATGCTTCTACAGTATTTCCCAAAGTAATATCTTTCATTACAAGGTCGTACCCATGACCACTTATATTCCTGAGTTTCTTTAAAATATCGACACTGGTTATTTCTCGTGAAAGATAGCAAGCATAAACTTCTACAATATGTAAAAGATTCCTCATTCCTGAATGTGTAATATAATCAGGACCTCCTACAATCATTAGAACAGAATTTCTTTCGCCTAGATCTTCTTCGCCCTCGACAATATCTTCAACAACTTTATCTTCTCCAGAAGCAAGTTCAGCAACAGCAATTTTGAAAGCGTCTATAATTCCATCATAGAGTTGTGAATACGCTGATTGTTCTGTAATTCTTACCATTTTTATCACGGTTGAGTTTGTAATGCTTTAGCTTGCCCACCCACATTGATTATAGCTGAAACAACATGAGGTGCTAGAACAACAGGAAGATTGGGAGCAACTTCCATCAGAGAATCTTCGAGATACGTATTTCCTCTAGTTCCTGGATGAGATCTGATATAACGCCATACACCAGGAGCAACTTGAACAGGTGCACCTATAAAGTGCGGTTTAGTACCAAAAGTTACAAAAGGTCCATGTTTCGCTGTTGGTCCCATTGTTGCTGTCAAAGATTCTTTATCGACTTCAAGAACAAGCGACTGTGCAAGTTCTCCTGTCCTTGCAAACATCATTGCTTTCTGCTGAGCTACAGTTAAAAGTTGTTCACCCATCTCTTGAAGAACATCAGGTAATGTAGCAAACAAAGAAGGGGGAAGATTCTCAAAAAGAAATCTTAGTGCCGCGAATCCCTTAGTCTTTGCCTCCATTTATGAATGCCCCAATAACCAATGATACCATGATGTTTCTCCTGATGTACCAGTAACTTTGTCTTGGAGATCTGTCATGTCGAATATTGGTTCTTCGTCTTCAGTAGATGATATTATCATTCCACCAGACCCACCACCTGTAATAGATCCTGAAGAATACTTTTCGAGAGCAAGGCTACTTTTAGATTCAAAGTATTCTATAGCTTTCGAGGAATCTCTTTCAAGAACATCGTATCTCATTGGTCCTACAGAAGGAACTAAACGAGTCTTGAATGAATCCACCTTTCTAGCTGTCAGGATAGCAATAGCTTTATACATGACTGCGATCCTAACCAAAATTGGAACAAGAGATAATTTTGTCCAGGCAGTATAATCTATTTCGAGCAGATCCAAATCTCCTTGAACATCTGCCATAGCTTCTGTGATAAAGTCTTCAAGTTCATAATCTCTAATGTCTTTGGGATCAATTCCTAAACGAATGTGAATACTCCTTGTTTTGCACCACAAAGACGTTTCAGGTCTTATGCTCATATTAAAGGAAAGAGCTTTTGAATCACTCAAATGATAATACCCTCTCTGTCAAATCGTTTACTTTAACCAAACTTTGATATCTGTTTGGTCTACCAGCTATATACCAAACCCAATCTCTGACCCAATCGCCCAGTGTTAATCCATTTGGTATTGTCATTACAACAAACCAAACTCCCATTGATGCTTTTTCACCAGCTAGAGGTCCCACAGGCGAGTCAGACGCCTCTTCCTTGATTAGAGTTAATGCAATGGAATCGGGATCAACAAGATTGCCGTCAGTATCTCTTATAGTAACCTGGAATTTCTTTGTATCTCCCCTCACTACTTCGGGCATATATTGTTCGAGAAAAGGCATTTCATATCACTTATTATTTCTTTGTGCTCTTTTAAATATTTATCCTATTATATCCTCCTCTGCAGTTGATTGGATGAGTTCTTCTTTAAAGACGTATGTTATTGGGCTTCGTATGTTGAACGATTGTGATATGTCTACCCAAGAAGACCAACCAATCCTAGCATGTGTTGAAAGATCTGCAGTTCCTTTGTTTACAACAACAAATCCAAAGGAGAGATCCTTAGCAGAAATACCGATTATCAATGAATTTATTGAGAGATCTTTCGATGATTCCTTGCCGATAAAAGCTCTGGTGCTAATATCTTTTACATCGTTATTGATTATTATTGCGTTAATAGGAATTTCTGCAGAAGATTTATTCTTTATGAGAGCAGAAATGCTTAGGTCTTTGCTTGCTAATCTTCTTATTATGAAGTTCTCAGATAAGTCTATCCATTTGCTCTGTCTTATAGTTGTAGAAATCGAAAGATTAGCAATTGAAGATTTACGTATGATAGCATTTATGGATATGAATATTGTTTGAGATTTCTGTAATGTTGCACCAAAAGATAATTCTTTGAAAGATAGATTTCTTATAGTAACTGATGTACTCAGATCAATAGAATTGGGTATTTGTATCTTCGCATTGAAACTTAAATCGCTGGAACTTATTCCTTTGACTACAAAGTTGTAAGATAAATTCTTGCTTCCTATTTTAGCTACGAATAGATTGATCGAAAGATCTTTAGTTGTACTTCTCCTGATTGTGAATACAAATGGAATGTTTGTGCTATTCTTATTGCGAATTAAAGTATTAATTGGAAGAGCGATGTAACTTGCTTGTCTTATTAGAGCAGAAGTGCTTATTTGTTTGACTGAGGAATTCCTTATTATTGAAATTGTCTTAAGGTCTATGTAACTTGATTTCCTGATTATAGTCGAAATGCTTATGTCTTTGTAACTGCTTTGCCTGACAATGGTATTCAAAGAAAGGTCTTTCGATGCCAGTTGATAGATAAACACACTGATTGGAATATCCTTTACATCAGAGTTGCGAATATTTGAATTGATACTAATGTCACTGACAGCTGTTTTCCTTATAGTTGAACTTATTGAAAAATCTGCAGTTCCTGATCTTCTTATTGCAGTATTGATGCTAATATCCTTGCTTCCAATGTTCCTTATTAACAGATTTATTGAAATGTCTTTTGTTCCGATTAATCCCTGTATGTCCGCCGATGTGCTTAAGTCTTTGGAAGCTATGTCATAGACCTTGAGTTTATCGAGATTTTCTTCAAATGTGCTGATTCTGGAAACATGAGCTATGAAACTTTCGATGCTGAGGTTGACCGAAGCTGATAAAATACCTGTAGAAATGTAAGCATTTATAGAAAGGTTTCTTTGACCTCTGTTCCTTATAAGAGCATTGTTTGAAAGATCTATTGTTCCAGATTTAATTACTAGAGCACTATAAGATAATTCTTTGAACGCTTGTTGTCTAACTAAGAAATTAAAAGGTTGTGTTGCTGAATTAGTCCTTCTTAAAATAACGCTAATGGGAATTGTTGAAGAAGCAGATTTTCTGATCTCGAAACTATATGAAATTGCTAGAGAACTTCCTTTCCTTATCAACGTGCTATATGAAAGAGCCTTGCTTCCAGATAGTAATCCAGCAGAAACTATGAAATTGAAAGAGAGTTCGTTGAAATCAGCCTTTCTTATAATAGCATTTGTTGGAAGATTTACTAAACTCAATTGCCTGATAATGAAACTGAAAGAATTATCTCTCGTGCCAGAATTGCGTATATTGGAATTCACTGATAAATCATTGTAGGCTGAAGAGATGAATTGCACCGCGAAATTGAAGCTGAGATCATTAGCACTAGATTTCTGTACTGCGAAGTTCAGCGAAATCGCTTTGGTGCCAATATTTCTTATGAGAGCATTACAAGACAAATTTTTGCTATCGGGTAATCTATATGGTTTTAATGCTACAGCAAACGCATGTTTCTCTGCGTCAGATGCGCTAATAGCACCATTCATGTCGTTAGTTGTGCCAGAACCTGTCCATATCAAAGATGCGACAAGCCAAGCCCAGTCAGATGTAGTATTCCAACCTGTATCATCTAATGTCCAAGTTGCGGGCACAGAAGGTTCAGTTAGCGTTCTGCTTGAAGTGTTGTAAACACCTCCAAAAAATACCATAGGAGAATTGGGATAAGTAACGCTCATAGACAATGCTTTAAGGATAGTGTCAGAAACAATGTACTCAGAATCTGAATAAACATCTAAGGGCGTGAGATCTGGATAGAAGTCTCCACTTGTATAGCACGAGCAAACAGCTCTCAGCTTTGCTGTAGCTGTTAAACTCCAGGTCCAATTAGCTCCTTCGCCAGATGCCACTTTATAATATAAGTAAAAACGATAACTTGTGCCAATCAGACGAGTAGCAATAAGATTCCAACCAGAGGGTACGGAATCAACTGTAGGCGCAGTAGCAGATTGTATGCAGAAGAAAGCAAAGAGAATATCACCATCGACAGTCCCTGTAGGTTTAGTTATTGTGAAATCAAATGGCGATGACAGTGACGAAACGTTGATATAAGTTTCAACTCTAGCAGTGAATGTCATTTAGCAACCTCTCCTTGCAAATCATAAAGTCCCACATCAGCTTCTGCAGGAGGATCCCAGTTGTAAATAGCATGATATTCCTTTGAACTTTCTTTAGTTATAATACCTTTGAATGGGCCAAAGACAACACTTGCAGGTCCCCTAACTGAAAGATCGCAGGCATACTGAGAAGCCAATAGATCAGCCTCGTCATGAAAATCACATCTTAATTCAGTTGTGATTAATCCAGATCTTTGCACTTCTATTGGATTGCAAACCATGCTGATTATGAAGAATGGTTCTATATTGGCTGAGAGTGGTAAATTCACCGAAGAAAGATTACGAACATTGAAGTTAAACGATTGATCCTTAACACCTGTGTTTCTAATATTAGCAGAGATACTTATGTCTGCATGACCTTCGTTCCCTATTGTAGCTTTGATAGATAGATCTTTGGAAGATATGTTCCTGATCTGAGAACTGAAAGATATTTCTTTGTAACCCGCGTTGCGTATAGCTAAATTGTAACTCATGTCTCTTAGAGCGGATCTTTGTAACCTAGCATTGTAACTAAGATCTATAACATTCGTTTTTCTTATTGCAAAACTGTACGAAATCTGTTTATATGTCTGTTGTCTGATGATAGCATTGTTTGAAATATCTAATGAAGAACCATATCGTAATAACAAAGAGATTGATAGATCGACTGTATCTGCATTTCTTATGGAAGTATTGTAACTAATATTGTTGAAAGACGAATGACGAATGATTAGATTTATAGATTGATCTCTGGAACTTATATTTCTGATTAAAGAAGATAAGCTAAGATCAACAAAGCCTTCGTTTCCTATTGTAGCTTTTATGGGTATGTCTCTCGAAGAAATATTCCTGATTATGAAATTGAAATGAATGTCTTTAGAGCTTACATTCCTTATTGTTGTGTTATATGAAATTTGTTTATATGTTTGATGTCTAATGACAGCATTCTCTGAAAGATCGAGAAAATCTATATTTCTGATAATAGCATTGAAACTAGAATCTTTTGAAGAGGTGTTTCGTAATATCGATGAGATGGGAATGTCTGCAAAACTTGATCTTTGAATAGCAAAACTGAAACTTGTATCTTTGGAACCAAGCAACATCTGCAATGTAAATGAAAAGCTGATATCGTTTGCGCTGAAATTGCGTATTGTAGAATTAATGGAAATGTCTTTTACGTTAGCATTCCTTATAATAGCACTATTCGAAACATCGACGCTTCCAGTTCTTCTGATAGTGAACGAATATGATTCATTTATCGATGAAGTTCTCCTTATTACAAAACTGAACGAATTGTCGATAGAAGTGGTCTTTCTGATTAATAGTGACAGAGATAAATCTTTGCTATTTGAATTCCTGATTGTTGTGTTTAGAGATAAATCCTTGATTGCAGATTTCTCGATAACGAAACTATAAGAAATGTCTTCGCTAATTGTTTGTCTAATAACCGAATTTATAGAAATATCTTTGACGTTTGTTCTTCGCAGAATAGATGAAATACTCAAATCAATAATCGCAGATTTTCTGATAATTAAATTAATGCTAGAATCCTTTGAATCCTGTTTTCTGACCACCAGAGAATAAGATAATTCAACATAACTTGTTTTCTGTAATACTGTGTTAATAGACAAATCTTTAGAAGAAAGATTACGTATAACTGCAGAAGTAGAAAGATTGATGTCGCCTGATTTTCCTATCATGAAAGAGTAGCGAATCTGTACAAACGAAGCATTCTTAATAGTAGCATTTATAGGCAAAGCTTTAATGTCTGCACGTCTTAATGTACCAGAAATAGATAAATCTCTTGATGTTGTTTTTCTGATTGTGAAATTATATGAGATCGTCTTTGTATTTACGTTTCGTATTATCGAAGAGAACGATATCTGTTTGTAACCAGTTTTTCTTGTGATAAGGTTTATTGATAAATCTTTTGTTGATGTATTTTTGATTATCGCTCCTATAGAAATATTGCAGTAATTAGATTTCTGAATAGTGAACGAATAACCCAGACTATTAGTCGATCTGTTCCTGATGACGGCATTCTCAGATAGATCGCGTACACTAATATTTCTCAAGATTGCGCTAATGCTAATGTCTCGACTCGCAATCCTTCTTGTTGTAAAATTGAAGCTAATATCTTCGAGACTAGATTTCCTTATTGTGAACGAATATGATGCTTGAAGATAATTTGTTTTCCGTAAAATCGAATTGATTGATAAATCTACAAAAGAAGATTTCCGAATAACAAACGAGTAAGAAGTATCGACAGATCCTGATTGTGTAAGAATGAAAGAATAACTCATGTTTAATGTTGAACTATTCCTAATCAAAGCATTTGAAGATAGGTTTTCAGAATCTGATTTTCTCAGAATAGTGTTAATACTTATGTCTTGAAATGCGCTTTTGCGGATTATTAGATTAAAACTTTCGTTGAGTGTACTAGATTTCCTTACTATGAACGAATAAGAATTCTCTATATAACTTGTCTTACGAATTGTAGAATTAATCGGCAGAGCTACAAACGATGACTTTCTCATTGTCGACGAAATTGAAAGATCACTATAACCTGATTGTGTGAGAATGAAAGAATAGCTCAGATTAATTGTAGATCTATTCTTGATTGTAACATTGTAAGATATTGCTCTCGAACCAACATTTCTTATGATTGTTGAAAAAGATATGTAACTGGTTAACGAATGACGTATTATTGCTGAGATAGAAATAGGAATCACTGCACTTTTCTGTAGAGTTGATGACATTGATAAATCTGATACACTAGAATGCCTAATCGCTGATGAAATACTGATATCGCTCGAACTTCTGTTTCTGATAGTAGAATTTATAGAAATCTCTTTGAAACTGCTTGCTGTTATTATAAAAGAAAAACTACGATCCTTAGTATCAGATTTCCGAATTGTGGAAGATAAAGAAAGATCTTTGCTTGATGAGTGTCTAATAGATGTGTTGAAACTAAGAGCTGCAGAACCAGTTGAGACACCTGCTGCTATTGTAGCATTAAAACTTAATGCCTTAGTTCCCGATGGATAATTTTCATAACGCCATCCAACTTGAAACACTGAAATAACAGGAATAGTAATGCTTGTACCAGATTGCCCAGTAGTATCAACGGAATAATCAAACGAACTTCCATCTGTTGCTGTATCATAATTAGAGAGATCTTCGAATTGACCTGTAGACCCATATCCTACTGTCGCAACAAGACTGCCATTTCCATTATCTTTCCGAAGACGTATATAAGAGGATCCAGAAGTCAAAGAATTCGCAGAGACATAAGCATAGAGTTTACGGATTTCCCTCGGTCCATAGAAAGAATGCGTATTTCGTTGTCGATATCCTTCACTTCCAGTGTTGATGTAATGGTCTCCTGTGAAACTTCGATAGATAACTGTATTTGCTACACATGCAGTGTTCCCAGTGCTGACCCATAAGTTTCGGGGTTCATCTGCAGAATCGGTTTGCCGCACTTGAATGAGTCTAAAAGTAACTGTGGAAGCGCCACCACCACCTGCAGCATTCCAGAAAAGATTTACTTCGTCGTTGTCTGTTGTCGATACAGAATTGCTGACATCTTCAAACTCACCTGTAGCCGCTCCTCCAATAGAAACAGTAAGTGTCTGGTTGGTTTCATTTTTGCGGAAATAAAGATCTCCACCATTGTTTGTATTATTTTGAGAAACATACGCACGCAATCGGTCAAAAGTTGGTGCGTAATCATTGATTTTAATTTGTGTAGGAGCTTCTGTTGTTGATATAGAATGTTCGAGACAACCACATAAAGGAAAATAACGATCAGCGGCTCTATCAATAGCAATATTTCCATTATTCACAAGATAGACACTGCCTGTGCTTCCTCTCAGCGACAGGCTCAGGAGGGTGACTCTAATGTAAGTATAGAGTTGAGAACCGCCCGTGTCGATGTACCAATTGTAATAATCGCCACTAGCTAGAGAATCATCAGCATCATAATCCTCGTAATAGCCTGTCCATCCAGCATAGATGACGTAATAAATGTTTCCCGCAGCTCCATTTTTCATAGAGCCGATGTAGGTGACTCCATTTAGCGTGTTGGCGCTAATGTAAATCCAGCCCTGACGACCATAGCAAGTATCATAAATTTTTGTTCTAACGTTATTGATAGCCGAAGAATAATCTGTTTCTCCCAGATAACCCGAAATAGGTTGATAAAGGGCAGGCATTGCATATTGTATTTCATTTTCGTCTGATGCGTTGTGATATACAATAAAACTGCCCATATCCAACCCTTAATTATTCAACTATTGTTTTATTCATACCAAATCTTGTGTTTAATCTTCCTTGCAAAGATATTTTTCTTGTTGGTGTAATTGGGTTTTTGAAATCAATATGAAGAACTCTCTCATTATCGAATCGCCAATGATAATCGTCAATTTTAATGGCTGGGTCTATCTGTTGAGCTTCCCACAGAGTGAAATTTTTTCGTCTATTCTCATTAGACACGATATCAAAAACCTTATCGTTGGAATGACTTGTATGTGCCGAACATTTCTTGATAACCTTGGGATTAATTACTTGATCGTTAATAATATTGTCGTATTCCAGCACACACTCGCAAGTATCTGGGTGCCATCTTGTTGTCATCCTATCATCTCTCTCCCTTTTTTATTTTCTGAGAATGTTGTTCTCAATATAAAACAAACATGCAAGTTTAAGAGATTTGTGGTTGATCTCAAACCTAAATTATCTACTTTCTCTAGCCTCAACATCTACGATAATCTCCTCCAAAGAAACTTTAACAAAAGGTGATCTGATAGAAAACGAAACTGGCATATTACAAATACTTCCATTTGTTATTGAGAAACTAATGCTCAGATCCTTAGTGTATTCTTTGCGAAGAGTGCCTTGTATTGGAAGATCCCACCAAGCTTGTAAGGGAATAAGATAAGCAGATATTCCAAGATCAATAGAATCCTTGTTAGCAATAGAAGCATTCAAAGACAGGTCGGCAACAACAGATCTTCTTAGATTAGCAGAAACAGAAAGATCGGATTCTGTTGTATGCCTTATAAAAGCTACGAAAGATAATCTTCGACAACCAAGAAGTTCTATTTTATCTATCACAAAAATACCTTGAACAGAAAACTCCATCTCAAAGTCTGTTATCGTCTTCCAATCAAAATTGTCTGAACCTAAAAGGCTTTTGATATTAAAAACTTGTTGTCTGTGACCTGAATAGGTATCTTCAATTTCCCCTTGTCTGTAATTCGAATTATTGAAAATTCTAAAGAAAAGAGAAGCACCTGTATTGTAACCCCAGAATGAAAAAGCTAGTTGTGCGAATCTTGACCAGTCTTCCGATTGAAGATAATGCTTTAAGATTCTTGAGAGCATGTAACTTCCATAAGGAATTTCAATCTGTAAAGCATCGACACCTTGCTGTATGGGAGGATTGACGTTTGTTAAGATTGCTTCTCCAAGAGTTCCTGTACCTTCAACTTGTTTGCTTGTAAACCAATCTCTTATATTGTCATCAACTAACATTCTGTGGCTATTTCTTCTCAGCGTGAATGAATACGAAAGATCTTTAGCACTATCATGCCTAGCTACAAACGAATATGATAATCTTATGCTCTTTGTTAATTTGAAGTTTGTTGAAAGATCGAAGCTTCCAATATTCCTTACGATTGATGAGAAATTTAGATCAATACTAGAATGATACGTTATGAATAAGGAGAAAGATATGTCGCTAACAAATTCAATATTGGACGAAATGCTCAAGTTCTTTGTGTTTTTATTTCTGATCTGTGCATTTAAAGACAAATTCCTTGCAATAGATTTCCTAATAATAGCAGAGTAAGAGATCCTCACCCATCTATCTAGCTTGAGATTAAAACTGAGATTCTTGATACCCATGTTCTGAACGCTTAAGTTTATTGGAAGATTGGGTCTCAACCACGGAGGAGGTGACGACCGCGCTGTAAATGAGAAAGACAAATATTTAGTTGCTGTACGCCTCAAAGTTCCTGAATATGAGACATCAATAGTTGCTGAATGTCTAACTATGACAGAAATTGGAAGGTTTATAGAAGCAATATCGAATGAGAATAATAACGCAGCAGATCCATTGAGCCTAGGTAAGAAATTAAACGATGAGTCTGCAGAAGATTCTTTACCGATGAACACACGAAAAAGGACATCTTTGCTTCCAACATTTTTAATGGACGAAGAATAACTCAGATTGCTACTCGAAGCGTTACGGACTAATAACGTGAATTTTCTTTGCTTTGTACTTGTCTTCCTTATAACAAATGAAAAGCTTCTTTGCCTATAATTCGATTTTCTAATGATGAACGAGAAGCTTAGTTCTGTTGAATCTATATTCCTAATGAGAAAATTTATTGATAAATATACAGATCCGTCCAACAGAACTGCCCTTAATAAGAATAGCAGCGATTGTGCTTAAATAAATTCTGGCTCAGAGGCCATCTTTGCGGTATTCTTTAGCTACCTTGATAGCTCTAAGCTTGACACGACCTGTTCCAGGCTCTGTAATTAGTTCAAGACGAACAGGTGTATCTTGAGGAGGAATAAAAGCTCCTAAAATTCTCTCGTCTATAATAACAGGAGCGGCTTGTCCTCCAAACATCTGCATGGGTTTATTAGCAGAAGTCTTGACAAAGAAGTCGGTCAAGACATCAGATTTCATAATAGAAGTCACAAGATTACCTGATTTAGTTTCAGATATTCTTTCACAAGAAGTAATCTCATCTTGAGGTACTTCGTGTGGACAACATTCATCGGAAGTTAGTGTCTTCCCATTTTTTAAGTGGATTACCCACATGATAACCAATATCTTTCCTCCTGCGCTCAATCTAAAAAGAGAGCCACGAGTTAAGTGGTTTCTTTTAAATGTCTCCGTCTATCAACCAGTGTACTGATATCTGTGATGAAGTTTACCCAAGACTGTACCCGAAGTTGTAGCTCCAGCAGGAACAACTAATTTTCCTTTGACGTTAATAGAGCTTCCATATCCTTGCACTACAGAAGGCGCTAAGGCTTCCTTACCACTTGCTTGAGATCCTACGTATGTTTCTTCTTTCGCAGTCGAGACTTTTGTCCACGACTCGGTCTTAACTTCAGAAAAGTTTGTAGATCCCAAAACGGAAATGGACATGTTGACAGCTGTTGCGTATGATCCTGCTTTGTTCCTGACATGGTACGATTTATAGGCACAAGAGGTTCCGACATCAATAGTTCCAAATGCTACTGTCGCTGGATTGAAAGAGAGAGATGGTGCTGATTTAACCATTTCTTGTCACGTATTCAATATCAGCAGATCATGTTTAAAAGCTTTTCTCTGAATTCCCTTGACGCAAGGACTTCCAAGTTTCGTACCGATCTTTGGTTTCTTCGCAGTAATAATCTTTGCAGCTCTTGGGCCTGTCATCGTAAATCAAGCAACCTTCTGGTCCTAAGAATTTACAAGGTATTTTAAAGACAATACGAATAGCATCTTCTTTGATATCAAGATCTACTTGATCAGCTCTAATTCCTGTACCATAACGAAGACTTAGAAATTCGTACAATGTTTTATTACCTGGATATCTGACAACAAATATCTTGCAGCATCTGCCACATTTGATACAAAAGTCCTTGAGTTCTTTATCCAATACTATTTTTGTTGACAACTTCTTTTGCTAACCCCACAACTTGTTTTGCCATTTTCTTCATATCGTAATTATCTTCTGCTAATTTACGTGCTCTCCTTCTAACACCTTTCGGATCTGCCTGAATCTCTTCCCAAAGATCGGCGCATTTCTCAGCCATATCTATAGGATCAAAAGGTCTAGCTTTTTTAAAAGCAATAGTATCGCCATACTCATTACAGTCCCATGTTATTGTAGGACAACCACAAGCTAGAGCTTCTTGCAAAACACGAGAAGGTTCTCCCAAGAGAGTTGGAGAAATCAGCATATCTCCACCACGATACCAATGCTCTGGATAACCTTGCGATCCTGACAAACCATACTCACCCAAGAACTTATAGAATCCAGGTTTATTGATTATCATTTCCCAAATACGCCTTTTGTCTCCAAGAGCCCATGGGTGAAAACGCATTAAAGGATTCTTCTTGAAATATTCGTTCATTGCGAAGAAGATAACGAAAGGATCTTTGAGAGATCTCCAAACGTCACCATATAGTATGTTTGGCTTACCATTAAACCTCATCTTCATGCCGTTGGGTGTCCATCTTTCTAAATCAATGCCCTTCTCCACAAAACGAACTTTACCTGGAGAGAAATGTTCCCAAATGTATTGATGTCGTTTCTGAAAGACAATGACATACTCAGATCTTTCCATGTATTGAAACGAAGACGTCATAGAGAATCCTTTATCGAAAGGTTCTAATTCAGACCAGAGACAAGCTTCGGGAGACCCATGAATAAAGAATATATTGGGTTCTAATCTCTGAGATATTCCTGAAATGCTAGAATGAATCATGTGAAGATTAGCATCTCTGAAGGCCCAATCGTGAGATTGACTCATAAGATTAGGACTAGACGATGTATCTACATTACCTCCCTTAGCATTATCAGGTTCTACAAGACCTGCTATGACACCATCCATCTTATTTTCTTCTTGAATAAGTTCCTTACAGGTTTCGTATAAACCAGAAGCATGAGGAGCAAATATTGCCCAATGAGCTATGACAATATCTGCCTTCTTTGTTTCTAGTTTATCTATGAATTCTTTATCTTGCGACATTTTCAATCTCTTCCCGTATTTGTCTTGCTATTTTTTTAACATCGAATCTTTTCATCTCTTCATGCATAGCTTCAGCCTTATTTAACTTACCTGTCTCGCTGAGAGAACCCCATTCAAGAATTGCTCTTTTCATTCCTGTAAGAGTTTTGTGTACAACGTAATCAGGAAAAATACCCTCAGCGCCATACCAGCAATTAACAACAGGATACATACCTGTCGAAGTAGCTTCTACACAAGAAACATGAAAACCTTCTAAGAAAGAATTGCTCCAATAAAGATCCTTGTCTTTGAGGAAATGAGACCAGACATCATGTCCCATTTGAGGAGTGAACCAAACTTTCTCTTCAAGGTTGAGCGTTTCAAGAAGCTTCCTTATGGGCCAATTATACTGTTCTTGATCTTCTAAAGTTGATTCGCGGTACTGGCTCACCCATTCTCCAACTATATAGAGGTCCCAAGACGGATCTTCGTCGACAAGTTCTTTGAATAATTGTATCGTTGTGTAGATTCTTTTCTTGGGTCGCATAACACTTGATTGTGTTACTATCCTCTTGCCAAACTTCTTCGCTATCTTGACAGGACTAAGAGGAAACATCCCAAGATCTATACCCACCATCATTTCTTTAATCTGTTTGGGCATTGTCTTTGGTTGAGAATCAAGAAACATTTGTTTGCAGATGGGAGAAACAATTAAAAGATTCACCTTATCCCAGTTGATTATATTTGGCCTGAAGAGTTCTATCCCATGTGCTCTAACTATAATGGGTTTGTTCACACATGGCATTGTTGTGACAACATTGAGAGGATAGTGACCAAACTCAAAGAAGATAACATCACACCAATCGACAAGACGATTAGTTTGCATTAGATTTATAGATTCATTATTAGTATGTTGATAGAAAGCAATTTGATGATGTGCAGCTAATTCTTTCTGAAGATCATCAAAGAAAGCATCATTTATCATAAATGCTGCAATCTTCATTTGTACACCGTAGTATATTCCACAGTATAAGAATTTAAAGATTCCCCTCCTTGAAGAGGAAAACCTTTGATATGGACCCTTTTAAAGAGCTTCTCCGACTTCACCACATTTGATTACGATAGCAAAATCTGAAGCTGTTCCACCTGTGAGATTTACAAGACGTAAATGCATTTCTCCGGATTTATCTCTGTCGTGGAATAAAAGGTCGTGGTTAAAGATTTCAAAATAAACACCACCAGTTGCTTCGTCTATAGCTTTCGCGAGGATATTCATATAAAGATCGGCACGCGTTGCAGGATTATAGCCATCAGAATCCTTCTCCCAAATTTCAAGAGTTGCTTTCATCGCAGTAGCAGCAGCAAGTTGAATCAACTTTATGCTCCTAATCTTCGCCCAGTCGCATCCCATCTTGATATCAAATTCTTTTGCTGATCCGTCGGCCGCAAGGGGTCCATCATTTATTGTCAGATCTTCTATGTAGAATGGCATTTTTAACCCTGTTCTATATTGTTATAGTTCTGCTTTAAAACATTTTCATTGTTCTAACTAGAAAGACGAAAACAAAGAGAGAAAACCATATCCTATTATGGATGATTTATACTTGCATTGAAGCTTCTGTCTTTGTAATATTCGCCCACAAACTTTTGCGTGATGTCTATAGAGATCCAAGGACCTGCTACTGGACCAATTCTCAAGCGTCCACCAGAAACATCTAGCTTGATAGTTTCAGCATTGTCAAGAAATAATCCCTTAACAGCTTTGACAGGGTGATGATCGAACTTTGTTGTCTTTGTCATTTTGTCTTTTCACCTCCTAACCTATTGCTTCTCTCCTTTTCAGGAGCGTCCTTGAGGTCCAGTGTTTTGGCACACCAGGCCAAGCCACCAGGTTCTTCACGCAAACCTGGAAATCGGGTCGGGCGTCCTCCCCTCTTCAGAGAGGCGCCGTCTTTAGTCAGCGACGAAGTGCTATTCGGAACCAGATCAGAAAGTGAACGTTGGCGTTGTCCACGCACCAGTCGTAATCATCATTGCCGCTCCGGCTCCTCTATGAGCTACATCTAGATCGAACCTATGCTCATAGTAAGCTTCTCTGAGTGGCATGTCTGAGTACGGACCTTCGTAGAGCTTCAAGCCTCTTCCTGCAGCTTGTAGAGGTTCTCTCATTGTAACTGGCTTCACCTGAGCCTCGACAGCTAATAGATACCCATCGGGTACCCAGTCTTCGATGATCCAAGTGAATTCCTGGAACCTCTTGACTGCCTGGAAGCCTTCGCGGGCAATGGTCTCGATTATAGACACAGGTGTCATTGCAGCTGTCCAGCCAGCTAAGTTCTCAAGATCCTCTACAAGGCTAGAGTTCAACAGCATATACAGCTCACCTGCATAGCCGTGCTCTCTAATGTGCCTCTTGAGGAGATTGATATCAGCTAGCGCGGGAGTCGCAGCACCTGAAGCTAGGTAGTGGTTGTGGGTATCAGTGAAGGTATTGCCTTTGTAGTCTGGGGGTGCTCTCTCTCCAGCTGCGCCCATAAGTCCATCCCAGAAACCTCTGGAAACAGCTCCTGCTCCAGGCGTCAAACAACGATAGAAGAACCTCTTGGCTAGGAGCCTTTGATCTGCTCTCAGAGCAGCACTGTGAGTTTCCCTTAACTCATCAGAGGTGGAATCTTGTATAGCTTGCTTCGTGAACCCAAATCCCAAGGCAAAGTCTCGCAGAGGAATATTGACTTCTCGTGCGTGAATCTTTTGCCAGGTCTCCAGGTATCCTTCAGCAGACTCAACAAATTCCATATCTCGTTCCCAGACCTTGACTGTCTCCTTCGTGGTCGACCGAATGAACTTTTGGACTAGACCCCACGCGAGGTCGCCATACAGTTCAACTCCTTGTTGGAACTCTTTGTACAAGATCCTAGAATCTACGTCGTCCGTAGTGAATAGACCTTTACCCATCTTACGTACCAGCTCCTGTTCCTGCGTGTATGAATAGCAGATATGCACTTATTGCAAAACCTGCAGCCGCTGTCCCACCTGCAGCAGTTCCGGGTGGTCCCCCTCCTGATGCGTTAGAGACAACAGCCTTGCCTCCAATCGTCTGAAGTGCCGTCACGTTCAAACGACCATGTGTAACAAGGACAACTTCTTCCCCAGCTAGAGTGTCTTTCAAAACACAACCATTGAATTGATCACTCTTGGTGTTGTCAGTTACGTAGGCAAGTCCATCTGTAGAGATATATGCGCTTTCTCCACGTGTCATATCTTCAGCCGCTATTGCTTTGAGCGTAGTCCTGGGTTCGTACATGTCCCATGAAATCTCTGATGGTGCTGGCATTATGCACTACCTCCAGCAGTCTTTCTATAGCCTTTCTCTTCAAAGATTTCTGTCAACCCATGCTTCTCCATTATGAATTTCTTCGCCTTATCACTCAAGTTCTCAGCACTCTCAGAATCACCGATCTCATCCTTCTTCGTAGGTGCTCCTTGCGTCTGTCCACCTGACTCCTGACCCAGCGGGAACTTCTGGTGAGCAAAGATTCCAAGCAAATCTTCTTGCTTCTCGTCTGGTAAACCAGCTAAGAAACTTATTGCTTTGACTCTCTGCACTGGAGCTAGATGTCCTGCAGCTATCTGCTCATCGACGTTTGTCTCAATCTTCTTCATTCTCAACTCATCAGTTACCTTGTTGAGCCGAGTTGAAAGATCTTGAATGGCTGTATCTCTCTCAGCAAGAGCTTCTTTCACAGGAACACATTTCTTCTTCTTTTCATCCCAGACTTCACCTGCACCACACTCTCCATCCTTAGGCTTGGCGTCCTGAATCACTCCAGGCGTCACAGTCTGAGTTGGAGGTTTGGCTGCATTAGTCTGTTCAGTTCCTTGTGGAATAGTCCCTGCAGAGGTACCTTCAGCCGCAGCTTTACCAGCACCCCCACCCATATACGGACAAGCAAACTTTGTGAGCTTATCACAAGACTTTGCTTTTGCCGGAGTCCCTTTTGCTTTGTCAGGTATACCATAGCTTTTGGCTGGGCATTGACCTGAGTTCACATAAGGACATGGCGTCTTCGGATACGCTTGGAAGTTACCGGGTTCCTGCGAAGCTGGATTCTGACCAGCTACCTGCTCAGTACCTTGAGCTTGAGTTTGCCCGCTTTGTGCGCCTTGTGCGCCTTCGTTCAGTTCTGGCAGCATTTCGAATGTCACAACTTCGTCTCCTGACACATTTGTGTTTTCTTCAGAAGACATTGGATTTTTCTCCAAGTTAATGATATTATGACTTCAAATATATAAGTATAGCCAAAACTGAGAGCAAAGAGTAACCAACATTAATTAACTAGAAAGTGTAAATATAGAACTATGTCTCAACAAGCAAAGATCTGGGTTTGCCGATACAAAACGACACGAAAAGGATCTATCAAAGACAATATCGTCAGAGAATTTGCTTATCTTGCTACAAGCGATGCAGAAGCTGAAGTCCTAGTCAAAGAAGTTTTTGGAAAAGCGGATAGAATACAAGATACAGCCATAGAAAATTTCACATTAAAGCTCTATTCATTCGGCAAAATCCTCGATATAGGATGTGGTGTCAGAAAATTTGGACATATAGGAATAGATAGAGAACTCAAGAAGGGTGTAGATATTGTAGCAGATGCTAGATTCTTACCTTTTCAAGATCATAGTTTTGATACATTAATTATGAATCACGTCTTGGAGCATATCACAGATTACGATACAGCTCTCAAAGAAATGCAACGTGTATCTAAATCGTTAATAATTATTGTAGTACCCCGAAAAGAGCACAGTTATGTAAACAACGAACATGTTCATCATTTAGATAGAGAGGAATGGTTAAATATTCTGAGACAAGGTTTTGATGTCGAAGAATCGTTCGAGATAGGCATTTCTTATATATTTGTCTGTTGCAAATGGGTACGTAAAGATGACAAAAGAATGACAACTAACGTCGTGGAAGAATCTTCACATTCCTAACATAGACTTGCTGTCCCTTCTCAGGTTTGTAAGGTAATGGATCAGGAAACGTAGAGATTATTCTTGGCCTGAAAATATAGACTTGCTTGTGTCCTTTGAACCATTTATCCCACAGATTGTCAGGTATCTGGTGATACTTCCTTAATCCTATTCTCACCTTATCAGCGTCAAAAGGACCTTCTGGGAATCCTTCAACCATCCTGCCATAAACCTTGTCTTCGTCTATAAAGAAGATTGTTTTCGTAGCATATTTCATGTAAGGCATTGTTGAAACTATTATTCGTTTCTTGCCCTCCCAAAGAAGTTTTGCTTGTCCTTCAGGAAGTTTATGTCCTGGATTCTCATCTGTAAGCATGAACGAAGCACCATCGAACATAGCTGTAGCGTTTGGTGCCATTTTCTGTATTTCTTTAGTAAGTTCTTCGTGCGTTTTCTCTACATGACCTATATGTGTGAAAAGAATCTCTGGAATCTGTGCCTCATTTGCCCATTTTATTTGTTCTTTGATAGAAGCATGACCTACGCGTCTCTCCTTCTTATCTGTCCTAACAATGCCTCTTGAGATACCATCACCATCGCCCACGTAAATATCAACATTCTCTAGGACTTGCTTCCTATTAGGAATTTCAAGAACATCTGGAGCATATAGAATAACTCTTTCACCGATCTTGATCTTATAACAATTTGTAGGAGCAAGAGTTGAATGCACGACCTTATGAGAAGTAATTGTGAATCCATTTATTTGGAAAGGTTCGTTGTCTTTAATCACACGTTTCTTGAAAGGTAATTTATCAACCTGTAATTGATCCCATGTATCTTTTGTAGCGTAGACATTTATGCTGGGTGATGTGAAATATTTCAGACCTCCAGCGTGATCAGGATGCGCATGTGTAATCAAGACATGTTCAGGTCTTAATTTCTTCAAAGCTAACATGTCAACAATTTCTTCAGGAGCATCGACAATAATATTCTCTCCGCCATAAGTCAAGAGTAATGCTGAATGATTACGTCTTGATAAGCCACCTTTGCGAGCTTCCATACATTGAGGACATTCACAATCCTCTCTTGGAAGTTTCTCTTCACAATTGGTTCCAAGGAATGATACAGATACAGTTGCACCAAAACTTCTTGCAGATCTGTCCTTAGATTGTCTTACCTCTGCAGCTTGTTCAAGTGTCCTTCTGGGTATACCAAACGAAGAGAACATCTTTTTAATTGCTGTCTCTGAAAGATTGAATTCTTGAGCAAGATCTACCGTAGAAGCTTCTCCCTGCCAATACCTTTGTCTCAAATAATCTGAAAGAGGAAGTCCAAATTTCTTTTGAAGCCTAATATCTCTCTTGATTTCATGTGTAGCAGGATTCACAAGAACAGCCTTTTGAATATGTAATTCTTCTCCTGCGCCTCTAGTAACAACACCCAATCCCACCATTGTTCCTCCTACAACTATTTCGCGTTGATTCTCTGGATCCCACAAAGATTTGGGAAGAACTTCAATAGAGAAATCAGGCAGGACTTTCTTTAAGATTAATTCTATTGCTTTGGGATGCCATATTATACCCACGTCGCAGAAACCGACTTGTTGCATCTTGTTCTTATCGTGTAAATCTGGAACAGTCTTCAAAGACACCTTTTGAACATACCCAACTACATCGCCCTTGAGATCTCCATGCATAACAACTATAGGAGTTCCTACGCCTGTTGGAGTAATTGCAGCAACAGCCTCTTCTGTGAAATAAGCTGGTCTCATGTCAAGTCCTATCATTTCTCCTGGTCTCAAGAATGGACCAGAAACTATGAGAAGATCATCGAGTTCCTTGACCTCGATGTTTTCTATTGGCACTTGAACAAGGCCTGTGTATGCTCCATACAAAGCTTTCTTAACTATCTTTGGAAGTTCAGCCTTCTTGAAGAACCATTCCGTTGATCTCGGATCCTCTCTGTATAAAACGTACAAACCTTTGAATGTCTTGCCTCCCAATCTGAACCGCAAGAAGTTTGAAGAATCGGCTATGAGCTGCACAGGTCCCTCATCTATCGTATCCATGTGTAGAGGTAATTCTTCTGTGGGATTGAGAATATGCTTTGGAGAAAGATCGGCAACCTTCTTTAGCATAATAGGATCTTTTGTTTTACCTAATCTTGTAGTTGTAACTGATTGATCGACTGGATTCTCTTCACCAAAATCCCATGATTTAATAACTTTCTGTCCATCATGAAAGATCAAATAGAAGAACATATTGGGTGTTCCTCTGATATGAACAGGTCCTCTATACCAGAATTGTTTGATAGCAAACCTCAAGCCTGCAGCTAATTTGATTACAACATCTTTCTTCTTGATTGCAGTAACTAAAGCTGTTCTTGTCTGTTCTGCTTCTTTACCTTTCTTCGTCCAATATTGATAAACAGAAGGAACTTGTGATCGAATAGATTTTGGAAGTGCAGAAATACCTTGAGGGGGCATATAATTCTTTTCTATTGCTCTCTTTGTTATCGTATATGGAAGTTTATCAGGTAATGTGAAGAATCCCATCCAAGCAAATGCCGACTTCAGTTCCCACTTTGGTGCAGTGGGTAATCTCCTGATAACAAGATGGTTGTTCTTAAAGACATTCCCATGCAACCAATATTCAAAGTAATAATCTTTGAGAGCACCATATTCGACTGTTCCAGAATCTATAATGAAAAATCTACCAGAAAACTCAGCTGTTGCCCCTACCTGACCTGGTGATACCTTACCTTTATAAGTGAGCCATTCGTGGGGTTCAGGTTCTTTAGTTTGAAGAAGGATCTTTGTCTCTGGTGTTTGCAAGATTGGATTCAATTCTTCAGAGATAAGACTATGAACCATATCCTCTACAGCTCCATCACTGAGACCCTCGACTTTTTCAGAAAGTTCTTTTAAGAGTGCTTTGCCTTCCTTTGAACCGTTCAACCTCTGAGAAACTTCTTTGATTTCCATTCCCTTTATCTGTGTTTTCGTAAGTCCTGTACCAGATAAAACCGATTCTTCAGTATACCTAGCAATCATGGGTTTTATCAAAGATTTAAGAGCGTCGAATGTCCAACCAACTAACTCTGTCTTTGAAATTTCAAACCTGAGGTCTATGTGAACAGATAAGCCTCTAACATGTGCTTGAGCAACGAATTTCCAAGATTGATCCTCTGGAGGATGGTACATATATTTGTTCGATTGAAATTTCTCGATATCAGCATACGTCTCAATACCAGCAAATGGGTTTTCGCTGTAGAATCTCTGAAGATCCCAAAGACGGAATTGAACACGTCCTTCAAGATTATCATTGTTGATGTAAGTCCAAAGATCGAGAGCATTTCTAACAGTTTCTGCTTCTGTAAATGCTATCGAAATTCCAGCTTCTTCAAGACATTCATGTAGTAGCCAATCTAGTCCTCTAGCATAAAATGTTTTTACTCCTTGTTGTGTGAAGAAATCTCTAACTCCTTCAACAGAATTCGTACGAGCATAAGTCCAGACACCATCAACAAAGGCTCCAACGAATTTTCTGGGATACCCCACGGAGGTAATCAAAGATTCTGCTTCCATTCTAGAATCAAGAAGGAATCCTGCCTTTGTTGGATGTAGCAATCCAGATTGTCCTTCTCTTGCGATCTCAGCGGCAACCGATAAAGGATCAGGTCTCGTTTTGTCCTCTCTCTTTTCAAGAACTTTAGGAATGAGCCAATGATAACGTGTATCAGAGATCTCCCTCATTTTATCTACATTTACTCTAACAATATCACCCACTTTCATATCTTCGTTAGTAGCAAAAGTGTCCCCGGTTACAGCGTAGAGTTGTCCCTTAATCTTTACATAATCTGCTTCAGACGATTCGTTTATTGGAGGGTCTTTGATGTTGGGTGTTTTCTCTGCAGGTTTAGAGATTGGTCCTATTGCTCCTACATAAGTCCATTGACCAGGAACAGGTTTCCCTTTCTCTGGTCCTTTCGTGTAAATCTTTGGCTTTCTGCCACAAACAATTGCGTCTATTTCGAATGCTGACTTCATCTTCGCCCAAAGAGGTGTTTGTCCAGATAAAGGATATTTAGAGATTGCTTGTTTGAACATTGCTCCTTCTGAATATTTCACAGCTGAATGATCTCTTGTTAACTTCATCATAGATTCGTATGTATTGGCCCAGTCGACAATGTTTTCTTGGATATGGAATTTAGGAGGTATATCAGGTATGTCTTTAACAGGTAGCTCTAGACCTTTGAGAGTTTTCCGTCGTTCTTCGTAAGGCAACTCATGAAGATCTTTTCCGTTGAGCCAAAGAATATCGAAACAATGAGCTACCCAAAGAGAATCGTCGACAACAGCTTTGCCTCCATAAGCTTTTGCTGCAGCTCGCCTACCCAATGCTGACCCATCTTTATCGTAAGGAACAACCTCTGTATCAAAAATGCATGATTCACATTTTAGCTCTTTAACATCTTTCACAAGATTGGGTAAGATGTGACCGACTTCAAGCCCACCCTCTGTATATATCTTGACTTGATCACCCTTCTTGTGAATCTGGTTCCTATAACCATCAAACTTTGTCTCAACAGCAACTTTATTAGGTGTCTTGAACCAAGCTCTAGCTAGATCCTCAATTGGTTTAATTCCAAATGCTTCTCTGACTTGATATCCCCTTTTAGATGTCTTCAACTGCATAAACGGATAGAGAGGTTCTATTTTCTCTCGTCGTTCCATCATCTCAACTTTTTCATCAGCAGACTTCTTTTCCCATCCACTCGAATCCACAAGCTCTTTGATCTGTTCATCTGAAGCAGAAGCAGCCTTGAAAGTTGTTTCAGGCCATTCGAGAAGGTACCAATTAGGGGAAACACCATTCAAAGAATATTCCGAAGAAGCATCTTTTATGACAAATTCATCTCCTCTCTTTGGTTTGATATCGTTAAGATAAGCTGCAACTTCATCTCCTCCAAGGCATCTCATCCAATCAGCAACTTTGACATGAGGAAGTCCTGGAAACTTTGTAAGGAATCCTTTTCTATGATCTTCTGGAAGTTCTATTAACTCAGTTTCACGCCACCAAAGAATGTCTGTCATATAGAAAATATTATCCGAATCGCTCCAGATACCATCTAAGATGAATGCAGAAGGATCTTGAACACCCATAAACTCTTTGATAAGAACATCTGGAACTTCAATGGATGTTGCTTCTTTGTCAAATGCTTTCAACTCATCTAATCGCCTATGAATTGTCATGCGAATACCTGTGGGCTTATTCTCTACGTACCAACCCAACTCAGGAAGGAACTGAGCAAATTCTGCTTTAATCTTATCATCTGGGTAAGCAGGAAGAATGGGATCTCCTACACCTATATGGTATTCAGGTAAACTTACCTTCACTTCTTTTGTGGGTATAAAATAGAAATCTCCTGCGTTGATATATGGCCCATGTGCTCCCCTTGTGTCCCAAATATATTCAAGATAAGGTTTTATGTTCTCTGGGAACTGTGCTCTCAATTGATCTACAAGCAAAGGATCCTCTTCGTCTAATTTGATGACTAAATCTATATCATTGGGATTGACTTTCCCTTTGACAGAAGATCCAACCCACTGCACACCTCCTACTCTGAAAGAGAATGGTTTGAGTGTTTTCTGAAGTTGCGTAACAATGGGTGCTTGGAAGGTGAGAGGAGATTGATGCTCGAAATGTCTCCTCATCAATTCCTTGACATAAATTTCATGTAATCTCCTCAGACCCTGCTCGAACGAAATATCTTTAGCTTTGAGTTCAGCAACAAAATTCTTGGGTTTACTTGAAGCCCATACATGAAGCCACCTATGATCATCTATTAGGACTTCATCTTTGTCTCTCTCTAACGAAGAGGGTTTCTCAAGAATTTCGAGAGCGTGTTTGATAGAAAGAAACATTGTTGAATTGCTCATTATTGCACCCCCGGCACATCTTCAATTCTTTCCATAGCCTTTTCTGTCTCTTTGATTATTTCCTCTTGAGGCATTGGACCCAAAACAATCTTTGCGGGTACCTTGGTATCAAAATTCACATCAACTATTAAGTCCACAAGATCAGATAAAGCACTCGATACGCCAGTCCTGATTTCGTTATATCTCATAGACAAGATAGAGAATGTTATTTTGGGACCATAAACACCTCCTCCACCTCTAAGCAGAGATTCCCCAACTAGCATCCTCTGTAAGATCATACGATTGAGATAGTTGATGTATTCCATAAAAGGCATTGAAGCTCTCTTCGATTCTAGAATTTTAATATCTGTCGGATCTTCCGTACTCCTTTTCCAGATTGTGCCCACAGATCTAGCGTAAAGGTGTGTTAAAGCTTCTTCAACATTCTCCATACTCTTGACATCTGCAGCAATACCTAACATAATTGGTGCTCCAAATCGCTCGAAAGCTATGTTAGCAAACTTCAACATATTATCTTTGATGAACCATTCTTTGTAGCAACCCCTGAGTATAGATTCGCCATACCAATTACCAAACTTCTTGCCATAGGAATAGACTATGAGCCTTTGCGTATCCAGATAAGAAGGTGTACTCCCGGGAACAGTTTGAATTACTTTGAGAAGCTGGCCATTCTGAGCAGTTACAAATTTTATTGTCTCCGGATCAAGAGTTTTTAAGCCCAATTCTCTCCGAAGAGCGTATTTATGCTGATCAGGAATATATTCCCAGACGCTTTCCGTTACAGAATAACCTGCCCACACAGCTGTCATTATTTCTCTCAACGCTTCCAGAAAAGTAGGCTTCCTTATTCTATTGAGGCACCAAGTAACAAATTCTACAACTGCAGGATCTGGATGCTGAATTTCCCAAGGAACCATAACACCCATTTCTAAGATCTCAAGACCTGTTTTCACTTGAGCATCATATTCCTCCATCTTTCGATAAGTTTCAACGCCTATTTTATCTGGATTGTAATCACCTATAACAAGATTTGCCCAGAGATCTGACTTATAAATGCCCTCTTCCTTTGCTTCAAGATTGTGTTTTTTAACCTCCAAATCTCTTTCTTGCTGAGCAAATTGCTTTTCCTTCTGAGTAAACCAATCTGGATCTCTCCAGAAATTTGTTACTCGTTCTCTCAACTTAACCTGTCTTGATGACATAATTTCACTCCCAAGGCCATTTGACCTTTCTCCAACTATCTGGTCTCCAGGCTTCATCCCTGGGTTTTCTTTCCGTCCAATCTTCGTTTCTCCAATTTTGCATATTCTCGATAACGTTAAGATTTGTCCTCATTCTCGGGGCTTCTAAAGATAAAGTTGGATCCCATCCTGAAGCAAGACAAAGAAGGGAATCTATCCTATCGTCGTTGCCTTTCATTGGGAATCCATTCACGTCTCGCCTGTAAGCTTTCATCTGTTTCTTTAAGATTAAATACTCGTCTGTATCTGGAATATTGATGTTATCTCTCTCTAAGAACCAATTAAGAGTATCTATCATCCACGTCTTGCCTTTAGTCCTATGACCAAAAACACGCTCTGTTACCCATAAGCCTCTCTTGCGCATTAAAGCATTCTGGAATGCTCCTTCAGAATCGCAGATCCACTCAGAAACCCTTTGACCATATTTAGTGTTGAATTCGTTGTCCCATTCAACAGCAATATCAGCAAGTTCTTCGTCATCCGTCTTAGTAGTAGCTAAAGATTTGAAGACTTTCATTTTCCAGTTCAGACCCAACCAACCTGCAGTAAAAGCAGTTTCGTGTGTGAAACCCCAGTCTATCCCAACTTTGATGGGACCTGCAACTTTCCAATGCTCATCAGGAAGATTTTTACCTTTCTTGAAAGCATTATTTATCTGTCCTATCTGAAAGATTGCAGCTCTCTTGATCGGAACTCCACCTTCGTATTGTATTCTATAATCTTCATCGCTCAAGACAGCCTTTGCTACATTAGAATCTGTCTTGTCAAGCCACACACATTCTCTGTCGCTCCAGAAATAAGGCCTGAAACCTAATTCTTCTGCTCTATCAAAGAGGTCCAAGAACGAATCGAGAGAAACTTTCTCTGTTGCTGTCGATAAGATAATCCTCATGGGTATTGGAGAAGCTCTGATCATGGGCCATGCGTCTGTAATTATCTCTGGAGGAATAAGGACGTATTCGTCCATTACAAGCCCATCAACCGTGGGAGCATTTACTTGTTTAAAAGAAGCAGGAGCACAAATTATGAAAGATCCATTAATAATCTCAGTGAGAATTTGTGTGGGTTCGTTAGCAAGCATTGCTTGAAGAGTGGGATTTGAAGTCATGATACCTTTGCAGTAACGATAGAGCCACTTAGCTTGCTCAAGAGAACCTGAAAGAATAAAGAATCTATACCTTGGATATTTCAAACACATCCAAACAACGATGATAGCTACGAGAATTGTTTTGCCACCTTTTCTGGGTGCACGAATGATGAAATTACGATAACCATCGTTGACATCTTGAAGAACTTGCAATTGCTGAGGTGCTGCTTTGTCGATGTTAAAATATTCTTTGGGAACGTAATGTCGAGCAAAGAAATTAATGTCATTGAGAGCCTTATCCCAGATCTTTGATGATTCAGTTTCATCTACGTAAGAAAGAACTTCATCAAAGAGAGATTTCTCGGCCGTCAATAAGATGCCAGCATCTATTGAATAGATAAGAACAGTTTATGCTTTTATATTTTCTTCCCTAGGTGTCGGTTACAGAGTATTTTTAAATAGTTTAGAAATCAATAGTTAACAAAGATGATGAAATTATGCAATAGGTGCCTCACAGCAAGCATTCAACTTATAAAACATGTGAAATATGGAGACGAGTGGTACAGGATAATAAGGTGTAACAAATGTAGGGCAATTAGGATAGAGTCCCTAAACAATAAACCTAATAGAATGTACCCCTGCAGATATGCTAATTTCGATTATGGTCTCTGCACAATATCAAAAGATTTTTGTGATGGAGTTTTATCAGGAGGTCCTATTCCAGTGAATTGTGGCCCCGCTCGAACTTCCTAGCTTTGTCTGATGCTAGAACAGAATCGAGGAAGGGAGATGGAAATACTTGTTGAAGCATCTCAACTGCAGGAATTGTACAGTGACCTCCTATAGGTTCTCCGTCAAAGATAGGTCTTGGGAATCTCCAATTGCTTTCTTTGCCGTTTGTCTCGAAGAATTCGTCAACATCTCTAAACTCTAGCTTAAATTGTTCTGCTATCCTTCGCATATCCTGATTGAAGCCTAACATGACAGCAAAATAAGCAAGGTCCAAGATCTTCACAAATTCTGATTCAAGAGATGACTTACAAACCCAGACTTTGAAACCCAATGTTCTATAATAATCACATGCACTGCAAGCAGAATCCATATTTTCTGCTCCAACAAACTTAGTGTAGTTGAAATAACCCCATTTCATTCCATCTGCATCTCGTCCCCTTACAGGACTGTGAACAACTTCGATATTAGAATGACAAATATCCTTATCGTCAGCTATCATTTCAACAATTTCTTTGGTTGTTCCTGGTATTACAGTCGATTCGATGCAAACAAGACGGGGTTTTGTAGCTTTAATATAGTCGAAAGCTATCTTCTTAAAGTTCTTAGAGTAACCAAAGCAAATATGCAGAACATCAACAATCTTTGGGAAGAATTCTCCTTCTGTGACATCGTATCCCATTGCCTCTGGGTAAACTCCTTTTACTATTTCAAAGAGAGGTCGTCCTATATGACCCAAACCCACTACAAGAATGCTAATGTACTCCGTCATTCTTCTGAACATTACTCTCCTGTGTTGTTTTTACCTCTAAAACAGTTGCTTCAGCACTTGTCTCGTTAAGATCATTGGGAACTTCTAGATAGATCCTTCTTGGGCAACGAATAAAATGACAAATGGAACCATCTATAAGGCAGAATGGAGGATTAGCAGAATATTTTGCTACACAATTAGACCAGATTAGTGCCTTCCACTCTGTGAACTTTCCTATTAGATCTTTTGACGACGACAATTGTTGTCCCTTCCAACATTGCAAACATGAATAGCCAGATTATCATTACCCATGCGGTTATGGGAAATACAATTATCCTTATGAACCACGGCATGTTCACCTCTTTCTTGTGAATCCTTTTCTTGATATTTGCTTTTCGAGCCATTTAGACTTTGTCTTCCTTTTTTGGATAGCAGGAGAGGCCGTCATAAACAAATTGACACTATCTAGCAGGAAGTTAGAGTTTTCGAATCTCATTCTATACACAACACCACCTGAAGTGGAAGCAGAGGTCTGGTTTTCAGGCCAAAATGTCACTGCTGAATTAGACAAAGACAAGGACTCACATTTAAATCTTATAGACTCCAGCTTAATAACACTTATTCTCTAATCCTTTGATGCGTTCTTTATGAATTCGTCCTCTTCCTCCTTAGTGAATAGAGGATGCTTGATTCCATTGTCATCTGTCAGAACAATAGACGGAGTTGTGCAACGACCCAACCCATACAACTCGAACCTGACGTTATCAACGTCTGTGTTCTTTTCTGTGTACTCTATCTTCGCTTCATTCAATCTTGCCTTCATCTCTGGGCAATGAGGGCATGCTGTCGCTGTGTAGAGTTCTACCTTCATTCCAATCACACAAAGAGAATATTAGAGATCATGAAGCATAAAAGATTTATCTTCTCTCTTTGTCTAAACCCTTGAAGCACTTGTGCTGTGTATATAACCACCTCCTGTGACCTAATACCACTTAATAGCTAGACGCACGTAGCCGGAAAAACTAGAAGTTTTTAAAAATAAGAAAAAGAAGGGAGTTTTCTCTCCCTAAGCTCTTATATAGAGTTATGGTCTTTCGCGTAGCTAACTACTTTTAAAGCTGGCTCTAGCTCTTCTTGTCTGGATACTCTTAGATATGTCCAAGTTCTAGAATCGTAGCTTAAATCGAAGGGCTCTATGTGGTCTACGTCTTTATCGTTCTTCTTTAGAGTAGTTATAAGGTCTTTGAAGTTTTCTCTTTTTGGTAGGTGTACTAGAACGAAATGCTTTCTTAGTTCGTAAGCTACTACTCGATGAGCGTTGCTGAAAGTAGTTCTAGATTTCTTCTTTTCTTCGTTAAGTTTTAGAGTTCTAGTTTCGCGTACTAATAGCTGGAAGAGTTCTTTAGAAGTTAGCTCTTTAATCTTATCCAAGTCTTCTTTTCACCTCCTCTTTAAGTCCTAAGAGTAGATATATAGAGTAGATATATAAGGCTTATGGAGCTTAAATCGTTTGTTTTTGATCGCTTTTCTTCTATCTAGCTCTATTCTAGCTTATCGCTTAGAGTATATAAAGCGGATTCTGAGACTAAACTCGGCTCGAGCGCTCTAGTTTCTATCTAGCTACTAGAATTTAACTAAGTTCTATCTTCGTCTCGTCTTTAGTTCTAACTTCGTTTCGTTCGTCATTAGTGACCCTCTAAGCTAGATTTTTCCGAGCCACTCGTCATTGATGACCCTCTAATAGCTATGTACAAATGTGTACACCTTAGTACAAACCTGTACAAGCATTAGTGTCAGGTGGGTTATTCAGTAAGTGTTTTCTAGAACCTCCCTGAGCAATATTTTTCAGATCTTCAAGCTAGATTCTCTCTTGAGCACACAAAGACAGAGCAGAGTTTAAGATCCTAATAGCTGACTGAAGAGAGAGACCTGTCACCAATGACCCAAGATCCCTTCTTTGATTAGTTTGTTCAGAGATCTGTTCAGAGCACCCGCAGAATAGAAATCTATATATAGTCAGGAGGGTAACTAGGTACTAGGAGTCTATCTTAGGGACTCTAAATAAAAACCGGAGGTGAAATCAAGAATGGAAAGCGAAATAGCAGGACAAGAACCAGTCACTCAGCTCCCAGAAGTCAGCACAGCAATACCAGAAGCAGTTACAGTAGAGCCAGCGAAGAAAGAGAAGAAAGTCAAAGCACCAGCAACAGCAAAGAAAGAGATGACAATCAAAGACATCAAAGCAGCGCTAGTCAAGAAAGCAAAGGCTCTCAAGCTCAACGAAGAGATTAAAGAGAGCAGAATCACTTTCAGCAATGCTCACAGAGTTTGTGCATTCGAAGAGCGCAAGAAGTTTGTTCTCATACACCTACCCAAGAAAGAGAATCTCAAAGACGTGATAGAAACAGCTAACGAGAACGGCAAAGAAGTCGATCACATCTATGGCTTCACAGCAACCTACGACAAGAGGACTTGGGGCTACATACGAGTTTCAAGAGCAGAGGAGCTAGAGCAAGCTGGTAAAGTCATCGACTACGTCAAAGATCACAACGCATAAGGGAGAAGCAACTCCCATCCCCCCTCTTTTTTCTGAGGGCAGTTGGACAGTAAGGAGGTGAAAGCAAACGAACATTAGAACGAAAGTCGGGTGGGCGCTCATAGGAATATCTGGAGCGTTCATGGCTGGAGTCACGATCAGAACAATCGTTCTCCTAGTCGCGCTCATCAAGTAATATTTTTTTTGAAGCAACCCTTGCGTCATTAGTGTCCTCGCAGGTTTCGTCATTTATGTCAGGCAAGCGCGGTGCCGGCAGCCCTGCTTCCACAGTGACCACAATGACAGTGTAATTAGAGACTGTCTTGAGCTACTCCTATTCCCCTTAGTGTATACCTTTCTCCACTCACTCACTGATCTGATTGCCTGATATCCACTATACACCAGAGTGTAGACTGATCTGCTATATACTAGAAGGACAAGACAGATACTCTCGGTATGATGATCGCAACGTAGCTGCACAGAGATAGCAAAGATCTTTGTCAAGAGTTTTTACATAGACTGGTCAAATGAGGTCATTTATATGCCGGAGAAACAAAAATGTCCCCAAGAAAAACCGGACTTAAAACATTGTTGTCAGGAGCAACTCTAGGATAGAAAGATATAAATACTCAGGAGGTATACTCATAGAGTAGAGAGATTAGATACTCTCTAGGATCTAAAAAGTGAGATAGGTAGGAGGGGAAGTAAGAAGCTAAGACAAGGACAATACACGCAGATCTCCTAAGAGATTCGCAACTCATTCAGGAGATCCAAGGCTCTTACAACGGGTTGAGCACCCAAACTCCACAGACTTCTAATAGTTCTTTGCTAAACTGGCAGAGAGCGGGATGGACGGAACCAATGAACTTGGGCAGAAGGAAGGCGATTCCATTACCGGCACAGAAGTCCAGCGTAATGCAAAGTTCGAGGAGAAGTCGAGTCCCATGGTCGCCTAAGGAGGGGACACTCCCATGGCTCACAATTTCGTTAAAGAGTTGTGAGTTAATCCGGCGGGCAGGCTTGTAGCCGGGACCTAGACTTGGAGCATCTCAAGAGAGAGCATAATCTTGAGGGGAATAGTCTGAGAACAGACACATAGGAATTCCAAGAGAGTTGTGGATGGACAAAAATGCTCACAGGCAGAACAGAGGTATTCTCAAAGAGGTCTGCCTTTAAGTAACCTGTCTCAAATAAAACGATGACAAGTGACCTCATCCCCCATTTTTCTACAAGCCTCGCCTCTAAGAGGCAGGTGGTGGAGGAGCCTACCAAACAATAAAGTTGAAACAGGCTCCAATAAATCAAAAGGAGGGATATATACGAACAACTGGATAGAAAACGCAGCAGAAATACACATAGCAAATGTCTCCCAGAAGTTCATCTTGAACTCCAAAGAATTCTCTACAGGATCTGTGGGATTCAATGGATTTGGAAAGATGACTGTTGGAGACAAAAGGTATCAGATCAATATCAACGTTGTAGAAATAGGCTCAAAGAATAGGAAGTGAATTCATTGAAACGAACATTTGAATATTCTTGGCTGAAAGAACCTATAACAATAGCAGGACCAGTGCAGTTTCCAACACCCAGACACTTTCTTAGTTTAATGAGACGAGAACAGAGGGAGAGGAAATGGGCAGGAATGAGTTCGACAGAAAACATTCAAAGGCCGCACAGAAGATCATCTTACAACGGATCAACCAAATAAGAGAAGATTTCTGGAAAGGAAACAAGAAGGTGGGAGTATGCAACAACAACAAGAAATTAAGAAACCAACAAGGAGAAACAACTCCAAGACAATACAAGAACCCAGGACTAGGACAAAGAAGGAGAAGAAAGTAAGGATCCTCACTGAATTCCAGCGAGGTATCGCAAGAGGACTTCCCATAGGATTCCTCTTCGGACTTGCAATTGCTCTCTTCATTGTCGTAGCAATAGAATGGAGATAAGACATTGTCAGAACAACATGAAGAAAACAAATGGAAGAGGATAGCATGGGAGTTCTTCAATTACCCTGACACAATGGGAGGATTCTTTCATCTACTCTGCTTAGCAATTCAACACGCTGACATGGAGAATACTGCAAGAATTAGATTAGGGTTCCCAGAACTTGTTGCTTACATCAGAGGTGAGAAACAATGTGTGAGAAACATAAAGAACACACCATAGAACTCGACTGCCCTCCGGGTTATCCAAGACCTGGTGATCTCATCGCAGATGTAATCAAAGACACAGGTCTTCCTGTAAGGGAAGCAGAATCTATGTTCTTCGGCAACTGGACTTGGAGGTATGATGACATAGATTGCGAGACCTGGGACAAAATAAGACCCATACTCAAAGAGAGGATCGGAAAGTTGTTCAATACTGGTGTTATTCGGTACGGGAGTTGGTGATTTGGATACGCTCATACATACAAAGATTGGAGATAAGAAGGTAACAATAACATTTGAATACAAATCTCTAGCAGACGGTGTCTATGATTCAAAGAAGATCCCTGAAGGTTTTGAGCATAACATCATAGCTACAGGACTTGGAGACGATGGCAAGAAATACACATGCAATCTAGTTTCATCAGATCAAGGATGGATTAGTGTAATTTCAATTGAGGAAGTGAAATAAAATGCCAAGGAAAAACGACGACACAAAAATCTGGAATCCTTTCACAGATGTTCAGAAATCGCATGGTATCGAAGTAGGTGACAAAGTAGCTCTCAGGATTCCCTTCTCAAATCATAGCATGGGTAAGGTAGGCTGGGTTTGTGCTATAACAAGAAACAAAGCTTTCAGTCTTCAAGTTCAAGAAGGAGAAGTCGAAGCAGCGGTTATGCACAAAGATGGATCTGTAACATTACGGCCCAAAGCTAAAGAAGGAAGCGAACCAAAGCTTCTTCTATTCAAGCGCAAGACAGCATTTGAAATTGCTTTCAATGAGAAAGGACACGGACATGGAAGCATTCTCTTGGACAGAATAGATTTCAAGAAAGTTCCAGACGATATCGAAATAGGAACGATTTATCTTCGATAATGAGGTGATAAAGTATGAAATGTCATATATGCGAAGAAAACTTTGGAGAAGAAGCTGGGTGGTTCATCTGCGATAAATGTAAGAAGAAACTCACACCGTATCTAATTGAAGGAATAATGACAGGAGAACTCTTACCAATGCAGATTCAAAACAGATCTGGTGACTATGTCAGGTTAGTGAGTCGTTTAATTCCGAAGCATTTGGGTGGGTAAATTGAAAACAAATAAAGATTGTCGCGAGATCTATGGTTGTACTGAAGAGTATGCCAACAAATGCAAAATGAGGGAAGAAGTAACACAGACAGGAAGTGCTTGTCCACTTGTACTCAGATTCATCCTTTTTACCTCAAGTTAAACCTCAGTTAATCGGCGCAGAGCATGAGTGGCTGGAGTATCTGAGGCACTCATGACAAAAGAACTATCACAAATGGAGGTGATAGCATGGCTAAAAAATCGGGTAAGAGCAAGATGAAAGCAGGAGCATCAGATCTTGGAACATCGGCAGAAGTCTACAAACCAGTCCTCGACAGGATCTTCGATACGCTTGTAGCCGAAGCAGACAAACTTCAACTCACAAGACACGACTGGCCTTCAAGAGCTACATTCTCCAGCAATGGAGGACGAGTAGTTGCTCTAGAAAAGGGTAAGAGGCAGGTAACACTTCACTTACCGAAGAGTGTGAAGGATGTGGAGTCGACACTGAAGAAGACCTTTGATAAAAGGGGATTTGGATACGTTCGTGTCAAGACCGAAGACCAGGTAGCAGAAGCAACTGCTCTGATTCAGAAAGCAAAACCCATAGAATCAGAAGAAGAAAAGAAAAAGGAATAAGGAGGTGAAGTAAGGCAATGTCACTATTGGGTAAGCGCAGAGGCCGCATCGAGATCATAGGAACGTTGCTAAAGCAAATAGAAGCAGCCAAGAAATCTAATGGCAAGACAAGACATTCTGATCTTGTTTTTGAAATGAGGTTGTCTTGGAGCAGGCTGGGACCAACCGTTGAAGCAATGGAGAAAGCTGGGCTGATCGTGAAAGAAGGTAGAGAATTCAAGATTACACAATTGGGTGAAAACCTCCTGACCAAATACGAAACCCTCAAAGCAACTGTGGACGACTTAGAGAAGCAATTAGAGGAGGTGATACCTTCTGAGTGAAATCTTTGAAATCGAGAATACAGACAAAAGAAAAGAACTCATAGACGCTGTAAACAATAAACACAACTTCACAGGTCAACAGGTCTTTGGAGCAGATGTAGAATCGTTCGCTCCAGATACAGGCTTTGTCCTCATGAGAAAGATTATTTCGCATAGTCCGTGGAAGAACTACGTTCAAAGAGCAATGGCTTGTGCAAGTTTATCGATGGGACCCAAGCTTGAACTGAGGGAATTTTATTACACTCTCAGACAAACACCAGATCTCATTAGATATTTTGCTGACCTTAAACCTGAGACTATTTACGGAGCGGTCTTAGATTCCATCAACGTCACTGAGATCCTAGCAGACTACGACAGAGATTTATTCACAATGGGGAACCTTTCTAAGGGGTTTATCTTTGACGCCCACAGTGTTTCCTTCTATGATAAGGATAGGAAAGTAGGCTTCACAGAATCGATATCAAGGACACTAGAGGATTACCAGCTAGAGACAACACAAAATATCATTGTCGTAGAAAAGAACGCTGCAGCAACAAGGCTTGTAGAGTTGGGTATTTCAGAACTCACCAATTCGTGTATAGTCACAGTCGGAGGTAACTTCAGCAGAGCAATCTGGTCACTGACAGAACGATTCAAGGACAAGAAGAATCTCTTATTCATCTGTGATGGAGACGTCTACGGAGACGACATGATGCGGACTATAGAATTTGGTACAATGAATTCAAGGCATCTTCCCTATAAGTTCCCAAAGGTCAAGTTTGCTAACATTCACTTGACTGGATTATTCCCAAGTGTGGGTGAGAAGCTAGGTCTCCCAAACGATGTTGAACAGAAACGGCCATTGAACAATCCATACGCAAAGAAGAGGCTTGAGTTCCTTGAAAGATACAATCTAGTCGATGAAAGAGATATAGATGCTTGGAGACGAAACAACACATATGAACTTGAAGCTCTATCGACAACATTCAGGAATACCAAAGACGAACCTGTAGGGCTAGGAATCTATCTCATAGAATATATGAGGCTCAATGACATCCCAATAAAACCACCATTACCTTCAGACGAAGAATTGAAGAAGAAGTTTGATCAAGCTGCCAAAGACGAGTTCTGGTCGGAAATAGAAGCAGAAGTCATTACTCAAAGTCCTAAACAAGATCTCTTGACAACTATGGAACAGCTCATAGACAACAAATCTCGTGAGATAATTACCGAGATATATGACGAACACGAGGAAGAACTGAAAGATTGTCTTGAGCAGGTAGGACCTAAAGAAATAAAGTTCCATATCAACAAACAATTCTCAGACAATCCATCGAGATCTGGATATGACCTGAGAGCAATAGCACACAAACTCAAGACAACATTCAATATAGATGTCAATTGGAATGCTGATGATATCAAGAAGCTTATCGAAGACGCCCTAGTGAAATACATCGATGATCTATCTGAAGCGGGTAAACTCTGGGATTCAGATATAGAGTTCACACCCATACATAACGAAACAAAGACGGAGGATGTCTACGACATGGCTCTCAAAGCAATTGGAGCAGATCCTAAAGACGCTGAGAAGATACGAGAAGCATTACAATGGAGACTTGATAATGAGCCGGGAACAAAACAGGGCTAAATGCATTTGTTTGACATGCGCATATATCTGTTGTTACACAGTCAAAAATGATTGCTCAACATGTCATACAAATGAAGGTCCAGTTATCTCTTGTGACGCATTCGAACCTGAAGAGGGAGGTGAGAACGATGAGCAAATTTAAGGTTGAAGAGCACGAAGGGTTTTCAGATAGGCTCATCAAAGTCAATACCTTCCCAACTCAGGAAGAAGCATTGAAGTTCTGGGAGCAAATGAGACAGATGAATAGATTCGCAGGTGTTGGTGGTAGATGGAAACATTACTACACATATCCAGAAGAAATTAAGGAGGCGATACAATGAAAATAGAGATGCGTAACGAAGACAAACATCTTTGGATTACTATGGGAGACCCATCGACAAGAAATCAAGCTGAAGTCATAATAGACTTGGAACATTTAGACATCAGAATAAATGACTTCAGAAGAAGCATTGTGAAAGTGAGACTAGAATCAGATCTGACAGTCAAAGATGTTCTCAACAACGATATTTTTGTGGGAATGCACTAGCTTACTTCCTTTCTTTTGATGCCCTCTGAGGAATAACCTCTTTGGGCAAAAGAATGTGAGGTGATTGCATGGGAGATTCAATAACAGGACTACCACTGAAAATGGTAGGAGAGGATGGGAATGCGTTTGCTATTCTGGGCAAAGCACATCAAGTTCTCAGGCAGAACGGAATGGCCGACAAAATATCAGAATTCGACAAAGAGGCTATGTCAGGAAACTACGATCACTTGCTTGCAACATGTACGAAATGGTTCGAAGTCGAATAGGGAGGTGTTGTCTTTGAGCAAACATGTATTATTACAAATCAGTGATGTACCCAAAGAGAACTGTCCTATCAGAGAAGCATACGATGAGCTAGTAGCTAAATATGGCAGAGCTGAGGAATACTGGGATTTGAGGGAATGCTTCTATTGCATTAACTTCAAAGGCGTAGAATCTCTTCACCCAGAACCAACGATATATCTACATTGTTCAGAAACTCCAGCCAAAGACAGAGAAGAAACTCAACAATGGGATGGAGGAAGAATTAGAGTGGTGGTACAGTGATGTCTGGTATGAAATTTGACGAAAAGGGACGATACATTCCGATGAACGAAAGATTTCCTAAAGTAGAGAAAGTCAAAAGGACAAGGACTGTTCGCAGAGAAGTCAAGAAGGAACCAAAACAAGAAGGAGCAACATTTGGGATCTCATATCCAACCTGGACATCAGCAAGTAGCAAGTTCCTTAGGGACTACGAAAGGAAGCTCAACACTCCTAATTATTCAGGAGAGAAATTGTACCCACAAAGCATACCTGATTCTTCGATGAAGAAGCTACAAGAACAAGGTTGGGTGCAGATCGGCTATGGTAGAGAATTCATAGAGAGGTCGTATGCGCTTGCTAAAGAGTTCAAGGATCTATGGCACAAAGGAATCAATAACTACGATTGCGCATCTCCAGATTATTACAAGGACACACAACTCAATATCTATTGGAGAGAGACAGGAAGTTTTGATTAGGAAGTGATAAAATGTCCAAGGAAAAACCGGAATACGAAGGCCCAGTCGAATTCTGGGTGGCTCTCGATACAAGAGTTATCGTAGCAGCAAGAGCGCAACCAGATGTGGGTTACTGGTCAGCATACATAGGAGCTGTCAGAGGAAATAATCACGACTTAGAATACCGTGATGTCATAGATCATGGGAGCAAGATAAGCTATAGGCTCGCTAAGGTCCTATTCCCCATCTTAGATGAACAGTTTACCTGGAGAGATTAGGAGGTGATATCATGGGAAGTGGTTATTTCATGAACGAAGCAGTTTTATCTGGACTCAAGACATTAAATATCGAAGAACAAAAGAAATGTCTTGAAGCATTGGGCATGGACTTCCTAATAGACACATTTGGATATGAAGCACATGAAGATTTTGTGACAAGATCCAAAGAAGGAGCAGAATTGGTTAAGGTAGCAATGACAAGATCTTTCGAACAGAAGTTTGGTAAAGGATATCCTTTCTCTGTAGACGTTCAAGAAGAAGATGGCAAATACAAAGTCTCATTCTTCAAGTAAGGAGGTGGAAAGAGACGAACGAATACGAAAGGCAGTTTCTTGAATTCATGCGTCCCATAGCCAAACTATTCAATCCAAAGATAGAGGACAAAGAAGTCCTCGCAATGAGAGAACCGTTGATAGCATTACTGCAAAGATAGGAGGTGAAGAATTGCCTGAGATAATTAGAGGAAAAATAATTGCTACGGATAAAGGCAATCAATTCTTGGTGAACTTATCGACGTTACCTCCAAGAACCTCAGTAGAATTAAAACCTCTCAAGATTGATTACGTTACCAAAGAACTTGTTGTTGTGATAGAGCAATATAACTGTCTCGATTGTGGGTTCACATGTACGTCAGCAAAAGAAATGTTAGATCATCAAAACAGATAGGAGGTGTTTAAATGGAAAGAAAACGAGATGAGCTAGAGATATTATCAGAAGTCTTGAAAATAGCAAAAGATGGAGCAAAGAAATCGCACATAGTCTACAAAGCAAACCTCAATTTCAAGATAGTGAAAGATTATCTTGACACCTTGATGAGGTCAAATATGATTACGTTGGAAGGCAGGAATTACAAGACTACGGAAAGAGGACTTCGATACATCAACAACCACAAAGATTTGATAGAACTCTTTGCACAGGAGGTGTTATAATGCCATACAACGGAAGAGGAGAATGGGTTCCCATCGAAAAAATAATGGGTGGAAAGAAACCCAAGTGCAAGAATCACAGGCCCATAAATAACGGTCTTTGTCCAAATTGTGGGAGTAATTAGGAGGTGATAGTATGTTTGTTGTTGTCTATGTAGAAAATGGGCAAATATGTGTTGTTCAAACATCTTTCTGGACAAATCAAGAACTCATCTATCAATGGCTCCTTCATAAGGGCTATATAGCAAAGAAATTCAGCATGGGAGGAGGTTACTTCCAAGCTGGAGATACAATTGCTGGAAACGATTGGCTCAAAGAAAGAAACCTAACAACTGTCATAAAAAAGATAGATGAAGAGATGTCACAACGTTGGCGTACAGGAAACGAATTCACAATAATGGCTAGGAACAAAATTCTAGATCACGAAAACAAAAAGGAGGTGAGCTAGATGGATCTCGAAGAACTTAGAACCAAAGCAAAACAAAGAAAGGATCTCGAAAAAGAGATTCTTGAGAATGTTCCAGGAGAAGGTGATGATACTGAATGTACATGCGATAGTTCTGACAAAGAACCTTTCGAATATATTCATAACGGCAATCTATTTTACGAGGTGATGATAATCTGTCTCAGATGTGGTGGTATGATAGAAGATACCCACCCGCACGACTAAGGAGGTGATAGTATGACAGGTTTGAGTGAATTAGTCTCAAAGATGACACCAACACCAAAAGATGTTCTGATCTTCCTAGATGAAGTCAACAAAGACATGTTCCTTCAAGCGAAAGAAGAAGGGGATTGTCTTGTCCATACAACACCTTACTATGCTCTGAAGGATATTCTAGGAGATGGATTTCTGACAGGAGATCCTGTGCATATCAAAGAAGATATGAAATATAAGACAGTCATGCACCCATACCAAGTTTGCTTCTCTTCGTTACCAGAAAGGCATTTATCTGCTATGCCCAATATGCCAATGATTCTAGTAACTCATGACACTTATTTGAAGATACCTCTTAAGATCCTCAAAGAGGAATATCAGGTAAAACCTATTGCTTACAAAATAGATTGGCACGACAGAAGTCACTTGCCTCCTGAATTGGATCAGCATGTAGTCAAGAAAGAATTAATTGAGGGATCATACAACGGCGAGTTTAACGATTATATTTACGATCCGACTTGGCTCATTGAGAATGAATGGAGAGTAAACAAGAAGGAAGTCATCCTTCCCGATGAGACAAAAGTCTTTTGTGCCAATCCAAGGCAGAAGTCTGTCTTATCAAAGCTAACAAAGTTTCCTGTAGAGGTAGATAACATGCTGTGGACCTTAACTGGTTATCAAAGAAAGAGGTATTGGATTAATCATTGGTTTGATAAGACGCTCAAAGCTAATGGTATGAAAGCAAGACATACAGAATGGAATCCTGACAAGAATAAAATGCTCCTCTATGATGTCTTTCCAATCGAATACGATATAACTAAAGAAATGGAAACAAGAAGTTACATAGAATTTCAAGAAACAAATACCAAGAGAATTAAGGATATTGTCCTGAAAGATTTCAGCAAGTTCTCTGTCTGGTTTCATGATTGCACAATAGACTTAGCATCGAAGAGGCATGAATCAACATGTCCCAACACAATTCTAAGAAATAGAGGAGGTGCAAGAAATGGAGTTTGACCACAAGAAGTGCGATTATTATGACAAAAACGGTAACTGTATCAGCTACGAACCCACATGCACATTCGGAAAGAAGTGTTGTTGTTTCGAATGCCCAGATCCTTGCGGAGAGAAAGAATGTCGTGAATTATCGGAGGTGGTAAATCAAAATGAATGAAGAACAAATTAAGGCAAAGATCGAAGAATTGAAGAAAACAAACACAATAATCATTGAAGTTATGGGAGGAGTTGTACAAGAAGTTAGTAATCTACCAGAAGGTTGGCTTTATCAGATCATAGATTATGATGATGAAGCAGAGAAAGGAGAAGAGGAGGTGTAATAGATGAAAGAAGTTGTCAAATGGATGACCGACGAAATAGTATCTGAGGAAGCGAAATACAGATTCGAAAACAAAGACGAATACAGTATAGACAAAGACAAAACTCTTGAAGAGATTACAAACGAATTAGACGAAAGTGATTTCCTTGATGGTGTCTTTGAAACTCTCCTCGAAGATCTGACTGAACTTATGCAGAAAGTCTCAGCTAGAAACTCTTACAAGAATCGTTGGTTTGCAGAAGTGTCTAATTTTGGTTGGAGAAGCCTTGATGGTAGCAAGACATTCAGAGCCGAGAATGGATCAGAGTTCCTTCACAAGATATTACCTGACACAGATTGTTCGTACAAGATATTCAGAGAAAGGAACGTCATCAAGATACAGAACTACTATCATGACAGTCCTATGGGCAAAGAATGGTACACAATAAGACCCATGACAAAGAAAGAAGTTGAAGATGAAGATGGGAGGTGAAGAGGAGATGCGTAAATACATTGTTGTATTGAAAGAGAATAATGTCACACACTTCTTCACAAAGACAGCTGTTGTTCCAGAGGATACAATAGTTAAAGCGAAGAACATAAAGGAAGCCGAGGAGATACTTTTCAAGAGATTCAAATTGAAAGTGCTTCCTTATAGGTAATGATTAGGGGGTGAAAGTATGGCAAAGAAAGGAAAGAAAATAGAGCTATTGGGCTCTAAGGGTCTCGACAAACCCATCTGGATTCTTCTAAATATATCATTCGATAACTATCCAGATGCGGAAGAAGTTGCAGAATCTGTAAGATCTACAGGAATAGATGCTGTAGTCAAACATATAAACGCTGTACAGGAGGCGATAAGACGGCTACAACGGCAAACATAACCTTCTTTGGCATTGAATTCTCTATTGGTTCAGATGGTTATCCGGATCCTATGATTCCTTACCTAGAACTTCTACAGAAAAGAACACTAGATTTCGCAGAGAAACATAGTTTATCTTGGAGACAAGCAGCGTTGTTGTTACTGGAAGACGAACAAGTTGAATCATCAGATCTGGGAATGCGTCACTTCGATCATCCTAGTTATGTCTACCTAGTTGACCAATTTGGTGTCAGAGAAGTCAAAGAAAGATTCAGAGCTTGCAAGACGGTAGATGAAATCATACGATTAGAGAAATTTGAAGAAACACATCCTTGGAAGAGGTGATTCTTTTGGTCAAAAGATTTAAGGAATCGAAATATTTCCCAGAAGCAGATACCAATGTGAGAATAACATGCAAAGATTGCTCAACGAAAATGTATCCCAGGAAAGGTAAATTCACTGCAGAGGAACTATTAGAAGCTACTCATGTCAAGAAAGCATTTGGAAGAGAACACATGTGGGTGAAGATAACACATCGAGACGAAGATCATCTAGAAGGAAAAGTCGAGAACTTTCCAATATTCGATGCTAGTCCCAGATTTGGAGAAACAGTCAAGATACAACTTGACGAGATAGAAGATATAGGACCCAAGAGGAAGATGAAGAATGGCAACACATGAACAAGGTATTATAGACCCAGAAATAGAGTATCGTAACAAACAGAACAAAAGAATCTTAGCAATAAAGCGAAAGAAGTATGGTTACTTCATCTTTGAGTTCCATCCAGAACAAGCTGATCTCGACATCCAAGACAAAATACACGAAGCTTTTGCTATGATGAAAGATGCTGCTTACATCCTAGGCATACCTCTCTACGATATATTCGAGATGCAGAAGAAGGTCGATGAACAGTTAGGTAAGATGAACAGAGAAGATCTGCCTGAATATGAAAAGCAAGTCGATATTACAGTTGAATTGATGGATCATTCTTCTGGTAGAACAGATAAGCTTGTCTTGGGAATCAGCACTCTTCAAAAAGACAGAGTTGACGAAGTATTCAAAGCCAAAGACGAAGAGATGAAGAAACAGGTTGAAGAAGCTGAAAAGCATTGGAACGAAATGCAAGGTAAGGTCATTGAGGCAGAGAAAGAATTTGTTCAAAAGGTCAAGAAAGAATACAAACTAGCGGGTACGTTCACAAGTCCTCTAGGAACTCATTATGCTTTCTATAGTAATCCTGTGCTTGATAAACCAATCAAAGGTGCAATAATACATTCAGATGATGATGAATTGGTTGGCCTAGTTACAGATAAAGGTCTCATGATGAATCCCAGAGATGTTAAAAGACTTATGGATAAAATTACAGGAGGGAGGTAAATGAAAGATGCTAAAATTACGACAAGGGGTGCTAAGATCTTCAGCGTATCAGGAACTATGCGATGGGACTCAGAGATAGAATTGGATATAGCAGGAAGAGAATACAAAGGTAAGTGTTCCAAAATCATAGAAGTTGCCAAAGAACATTGCAAAGAGAAAGCTACAATAGAATTAATTGGTATGCTAGAAAGAGATTTGAAATCAGAGATGGGTCTCAAAGTTGGATTTCCGTGGGGCTTCTTGATTCCCCTTATGGAATACGAGATGGGTACAGAAAAGCTTGCAGAACTTCTCTACAATACAGAGTCATATATCGTCTGAAATTGCTGCAGAAATCTTTATATCTCAATTAGATATACTGCAGTATATACTTTAGGAGTGAAAACAACTTGGATATCAGAACACATCTATGGATGCTTTGGGCTCTCAGAAAGAAGCCAAACCTTTTGTTCTTTCACATCCAAATGATGTATTTTGATAGATTATGGTTCTCAATCATAAAATTGGGGACAAAGAAATAGAAAGGAGGTGATATATAGAAGATGTCGTCAATGGATGGATTATTTCAAGAATTAGTAATAGAACCGATAAAGATCTCAGAAGCTAGAAACGACAAAGAAACAACTGTAATCGGCAAAGATGGTCGAGAGATTCCGATAGAGAAAAGAGGTGCTAGATCATCGCTATATCTCTACCTTCTTGGAAACAAGATGAGCAGACCAGAAATCTGGGCAATGAAACCCAGCGAAAGAGCCAAGGCATTAACAGCTGTACTTTTAGAGAAACCTAGGACATTCAAATTGATCTTGACCTCTGATGATAAAGTCGATGCAGTTGTTACCGACCAGCATAAACAGATAGCATATTCTGAAGTAGCTAAAGCAGTTCAGGATGTTATCCAAGATGTTGTACCCAATGCTGAATTCTTTGACAGAGGCCTAGATAGATACTTCACTTATTCTCTACCCATCGAATCTAAATATGTCAAATCTTATGTGGGCATAGATGCTGGAATTAACAAGCCACATGGAAGATGTGCCGTCTATGTTTACACGAGAATGGAAGTCAATTGGACAGGACAAGACGGAACAAGAGTTCCTTGTCACAACTGGGCGTTCTGGGGTAGACCATCTAAGTTCTTCAACATAGATCTCAACAACATTGGAATCCCACCAATAGAGAAGTTAGGTAGCCTCTCATCCAAAGCAGTCCACGTACAGGGTACAAAGATAGATTCTGAAGAGTTGACTGGAGCAATAAAGAAGATCCTCGAATCTGCTGATGTCATAGATCCCATAATCGAAGATGCTATGCGTGTCCCAATTACATTCGATGATGTCAAAGCTATCTTGGAAGCATACAAAGACACTGTTGGACTTCCGGATTATGCAGTAGAAGAAATACAGAATCACATCATAGACTACGATGTGTGGGGTCTCTCCAACGCAGTTAGCTGGTTCAGGACTCATGGAGAACTGAAGAAATCAAAGACTGAAAACAGAGAAGCAAGGCCTATCATATTCACGCTGGAGAATATAGCTGGAGAGTTACTGACACTGGGACCAGCCATACGAGAATTGAAGTCAAGGCTCCCAGACGCAAAGATTACAAAAGAAGCTCTCTTAAATCCAACAGAAGCTCTGTTCTCGAAGAAGGTAGCTGAACAAGTAGCAACAGCAGTCAAGAAAGCAGGTAGACCTAGAAAAGAGAAAACAATCAAGACTGGAGAGGAGATTTTTAAGGAGGAATAGTAGCCTCCTCTCCCTATTTTTATTCAAGTAAAAAATGAGGTGATTTTGTGAAAAATAACGAATCAGATAAGTTATTGAAGAAGAAACAAAAACAAGAATTTCATGCTGAATTGATGAAAGTTAGAGAAGCTCTTGCAGATATAATTGCTCTGAATGTTGTTCATTTCCTCGAACGTAAGCAATCGAAACAATATAACATAGCTGTTGTCAGCACGGCTATGGACGCAGCCAGTCTAGCAATAGAAGGTTGGCTTTCTGTACCTGTTAATCGTCAGGACCTTTTGCTGGATGTTGGAAGTAGATTGTACGATAAAGGATTTGAACTTGCTAAAAACGAGGTGATAAAAAAGAAATGAAAATTGTTCTTGGTCAAGGTAGATTGAGTTGGAACGCAGAAGAAAGAAGAACAGATAGATATGGTACAGTCACGCTCTACGATAATGACGATGAGCCTATTTCTTTAAAGCAAGTCAGAGAGGGCAGGAAAGGTTGTCTCATAGCTACAGTTACAGAGCCTAAAGTATCAGGACACATAGGAGATATGTTCAGAAACATTAGGCAAGAACATCCACCAAAGAAGGACGACGAGGTTGTTCTTGGAATAGGCAAGATATTCTACATGGAAGATAGCAGAGTTGGACTTGAGCCTGTAGAGAAAAGAGATTCAGATTGGCTGGACCCTCATCAACTCTACAAAGTACATGACTCAATAGTTGTACTTTGCTTCAACGATGCTCCTGTGAGGTGATAATCTTGAACGAAGAAGAGTGGGAGAACTTCATGAAATCTGTCTTGGAGAATGACGGTGTTGCTATATTCAAAAATACAGATCATGCAGATGGTTATCAGGATTTTAATACAACAATAATTAGGCAACACGATACTATCTACATCTTTCAAGAGTATATCAACTACACAAACAACGAGAAAGAATACGATTGTGTAAGAATCACAGAAGAGGAATTGAATAAACTCAAGGAGGTGGTTATTTGAATTCCTGGAAAGAAACTAAATTCAGACAAGAGCATAGTGACGAATTAATGGAGACAAGACAAAAGGTCTTGAAAGCATTCAGTGCTCTTAGGAATAGAGGGTTTCTAGCAAGAGCAAACTTCATGTGTTGTAGCACATGCGCAGGATATGATCTAGCGGTTACAGCAGTCAAGATAAAGAAAGATGGTAAAGATGTTAAGGGATGTGTATTCTGGCATCATCAAGACGACGAAGGTTATTGGGCAAATGGTAATCTCTTCTTGGGATATGGTCCACTTGAAACAAGAGAATATGGCACAATAGGATTGACCACTGAAGAAGTCGGTAAGATTGTTTGCGAAGAACTCAAGAGAGCAGGTGTAGAACCCACTTGGAATGGCAATACAAATGAAAGGATCGTTGTAACAATACCTTCAATACGCAACGAAGAAGATGAAGCTGAAAGAGA